>VOFB01000420.1_pt1 | contig 106001 bp, 89 predicted proteins | sample 5384141 | NCBI WGS metagenome assembly VOFB01 (sample SAMN12384721, study PRJNA508395) | human gut metagenome | isolation source: healthy gut A | host: Homo sapiens | reverse complement strand
CGAGCAGAACCTGCGGGCCATGTACGACTCGGTGCGTGCCGTCCTGCCGCCGGAGTACCGTAAAGCCTCCATCGAGCTTTATTCCGACAAGCGCGAAGTGCGGGGGCTGATCCCGATGGCCTACCGCACCGATGCCGAGTTCAGGAAACTGCTGCGCAAGAAGAAGGTCGTGCCCTTCGTCAACCGTTCGCAGCGGCCGCTCGTCGTCCGCCAGTCCTCGCCCGCAGCTCCCACGCAGGGGCTCTCCGGGCGCCATATCGCGCTGTGGCAGAGCCACGGACGCTATTTCGACCAGCCTGCGAACCGCTGGAAATGGCAGCGTTCGCGGCTGTGGCAGACCTGCGAAGACCTCTATACCCAGAGCTACGTGCTGCCGTATCTGGTTCCGATGCTCGAAAATGCGGGGGCCTGCGTGATGTTGCCCCGCGAACGCGATGTGCAGAAATACGAGGTGTTGGCCGACAACGATGCCGCCGGGCAATACGCCGAGACGGACGGCCCCGAGAAATGGCAGCCGGGCGGTGTCGGATTCGCGCATACGCGGCAGGTATACCGCACCGGCGAAAACCCGTTCCGGGGATGGTACGACCCGCCGTGTGCGGACGGTTGCCGGGGGTGCCGAGAGCCGCGCCGCGTGGCGTGCCTCCATCCCCGAGCGGGGTGAATACGCCGTCTATGTAAGCTATGAAACGGTGCCCGGAAGCACCGACGACGCGCAGTATACGGTGCATCACCTCGGCGGCGAGAGTACGTTCGCCGTGAACCAGACGATGGGCGGCGGGACATGGATTTACCTCGGGCATTTCCTCTTCGGGCCGGGTGAGCAGCCGGTCGTGACGCTCACCAACCGCTCGCGGCAGGCGGGACGTATCGTCACGGCCGACGCCGTGAAGGTCGGCGGCGGCTACGGTAATGTCGCCCGCTCGGTCAGCGATTCGCTGCGCCGTCCCGGCGTCGAATATGCCGAGGAGACGAGCGGCTATCCCCGTTTCTGCGAGGGCGCCCGCTACTGGCTCCAGTGGGCGGGGTTCGACCCGAAGGTATACACCCCGAAGAAGAACGCCGACGATTATAAGGACGACTACATGTCGCGCGCCCACTGGGTCAATGCCCTGATGGGCGGTTCGGAGCGGATGCCCGACAGCACGGGACTGCGGATTCCGGTCGACATGGCGCTGGCCTTCCATTCCGATGCGGGCGTGCGGCTCAACGACGAGACCATCGGCACGCTGGGCATCTTCTATACCCGCGAGAACAAGGGGCGTTTCGAGGGCGGTGCCGACCGCTACCGCTCGCGCGACCTGACGGACATCGTCATGACGCAGATCGTCTCCGACATCCGCCGTACCTGCGAACCCGAATGGAACCGCCGCGGGCTCTGGAACCGCGCCTATTACGAAGCGCGCGTGCCGGGTGCCCCGACCATGCTTCTCGAACTGCTCTCGCACCAGAATTTCGCCGACATGCGCTATGGCAGCGACCCGCGCTTCAAGTTCCTCGTGAGCCGTGCTATCTACAAGGGTATCTTGCAGTATATCAGTTCGCAGTACGAATTACCTTATGTAGTGCAGCCGCTGCCTGTGGAGTCCCTCGCCGCGGAGTTCGCCGCTGACGGCAAGGTGGCCGTTTCGTGGTCGCCCGTGATGGATTCGCTCGAAACGACTGCCGCCCCGACCGGTTATGTGGTCTATACGCGCATCGACGACGGCGGCTTCGACAACGGCCGCTATACCGACAAGCCCTATTTGCTCTCCGAGCAGGAACCGGGGCGCATTTACAGCTATAAGGTGACCGCCGTGAACGAAGGCGGGGAGAGTTTTCCCAGCGAGGTCGTCGCCGCCTGCCGTATCCCCGGCGGGAAAGGGAACGTGTTGGTCGTAAACGGATTCGACCGCATCAGCGCCCCGCTGAGCATGCGCCGCGATTCGCTGGCCGGGTTCTATACCGAGCTTGACGGCGGGGTGCCCGACAAACAGGACATTTCGTTCATCGGCGGGCAGCAGGGTGTTCGACCTGGCGTTTCACCGAGGCGGAGAACGACGAGGAGGCGCTCGGATCGTGTTACAGCGATTACGCCACGCAGGTCATAGGCGGCAATACGTTCGACTATCCGCGTTTGCACGGCGCATCGATCGTGCGGGCGGGCTACTCCTTCTGTTCCGCTTCGGCCGCGGCGCTGGCTGCGGGGGAGGTGAAGACCGACGACTACTCTGTCGAAATGGGGCGCGGCACGAGCGGCGTCGAGTTCCGCGTCTTTCCCGAGGGGTTGGATGCACTCGGCGAGTTCACCGTTTCGGGTCGTTCGCTCTTCGTGTCGGGCAGTTTCATCGCCACCGATCCGTGGCGGTCGCCTGCGTCGACGGATGAAGAGCGGGCATTCGTGAAGTCGGTTCTTCGGTACGATTATCGCGGGGGACAGGCTTCGCGCCGGGGCGAGGCGCGCATCGTGGCTTCGCCGGCCCGCATGGATCGCGAACGGTTCTATTTCAACACCGAACCGTGCCGCGACTTCTATCCCGTCGAGGCTCCCGACGCGCTGCGTCCGGTCGGGGGTGGGTTCACCGTCATGCGGTACGACGACGGCGACCAGACCGCCGCCGTGGGCTACACGGGCGACTACCGTTCGCTGGCGATGGGATTCCCGTTCGAGGCGATCGTCGACGAGGGGCAGCGCGACCGGCTGATGCAGCAGATCATGAATTTTCTAGAACCGCGCAAATAGTATGTTTACAACAAATTAAATAGTATTACCTGTTATGTCACTCGAACAACAGATTTCGAAAGGTATCATGGAGGCCATGAAGGCCAAGGAGCCCGTGCGTCTGCAAACGCTGCGCAACATCAAGAAGTACATCATCGAGGCGAAAACCGCCGGTACGGAGATCGCCGAACTGCCCGACGCCGACGTGCTGAAGATCATCTCCAAACTGGCCAAGCAGGGGAGCGACTCGGCCGAGATCTACCGCCAGCAGAACCGTGCCGATCTGGCCGAGGAGGAGCTGGCGCAGGTGGCCGTGATGCAGGAGTTCCTGCCCCGGCAGCTGTCGCCCGAGGAGTTGACCGAAGCCGTGCGTGCCGTCATCGCCGAAGTGGGCGCCACCTCGGTCAAGGAGATGGGAAAGGTCATGGGCGTTGCCTCGAAGCGGCTTGCCGGACAGGCCGACGGCAAGGACATTTCGGCCAAAGTCCGGGAGCTGTTGGGAACTTCGTGAACTCCTACCAAATATATAAAAAGGATAGAAAAGTGATGAAAAATCAAATATAAATTATTAAAATATAGTAATTTATATTCGATTGCGGAAATTTTCGTATGTTTTTGCAATTTTCTCAGCTAAGCCCATAATTGCCCAATATTTGTTACTCGAAAATGCTGCGGTAACAAAACAAATTCGCTATATTTGCCGTTGAAGCAACAAACGGGAAGGGTCTGGCGAAACAGAAACAGACGGTCAAATTGAAGGAGCCGGTGCGAATCCGGTTCAAGCAGTTGTCCAACGGAAATCAATCCATCTATTTGGACTACTATACGGGCGACGTGATCCGCAAGGAAAATTATGTTGGCGGCAAACGGAAATACGAGTTTCTGAAGCTATACCTTATTCCCGAACGAACGCGGGAGGACAAGGCGAAGAACGAAGCGACGCTCGCTCTTGCCAAAGCGATTCAGAGCAAACGGATCGTCGAGGTGCAGAACGACGCGCACGGATTCCAGAACACGAACAAGTCCCGAGTGAATCTGCTCGACTATCTGGAAAATATCGGGAAGCAGTCCGCCGAGCAGGGTAGCCGAAACTATGCCCGAACGGTGCTCAATGCCGTCCGGGCATTGAAGCTGTTTCGCGGCGACTATATCGCTTTTCGCGATGTCGATAAGGAGTTTCTTTCGGAGTTTACCGATTACCTGCGGCAGATGCCGAAGGCCAGCAAATACGGCGTATTGAAAACCGGAGGGCGGTTGAGCGCCAATTCGGTTGTGTCTTATTACGGTACTTTGAGAACGGCCATCAACCGTGCCTACAAAGAGGGAATCATTACCGTCAATCCGACCAAAGAGTTCGATTTCGCAAGTAAAGTGCGGCAGGAGCCGAGCCGCCGCGAGTATCTGACAATCGACGAGTTGAAGACGCTGATAAATACCGAGTGTCGGCACGAGATCGTCAAGCGGGCTTTTCTTTTCAGTTGTCTGTGTGGGCTGCGCGTCAGCGACATTCGCAAATTGAGGTGGTGCGACCTGCAACGGAGCGGCGGGCGTGTCCGCATCGAAATTACGATGCAGAAGACCAAAGAACCGCTTTACCTGCCGATTTCGCCGATGAAAAGAAAAAGTACCTTGCATTCTCCGTACCCTCGTTCGACTATTCCCGATACGAGCGGGACAACACGGCCTATGATGCCGAACTTCCTTATTTCTCTGCTGTCGTAAACGTCGTCGTCCGAGAGCGTTATGCAGCTTACTTGCGGCAAATGGAAATATCCTGGTCTGAATCTGCGCCGAAGTCAGCTATTGCCGCGTCGCCCATTGCAGAAACGGAGAATCCGTTCGATTCGATACTTACCGACGAGCAGATCGCCTACCTCACTACGGCTGTCAATGATGTCAAAATGTTCAACGTATCGCTGTCGGCGGACGAGTTGAAAGCTATTTTCGCCTGCAAACCCGAAGCGATCGTGCGGTCAAACAACAATCGCCTCGTCGCTTTCTTTTTCTCCGGATTGAGCAGCCGCGGGTTGATAACGCCGAATTGGCAATCCGTCATCGCTAATCACAAACTCTTCCTCTCGAAAGATACGATCCGCGATAAATACATCAATCAAAGCGACTTATCTACGGCAACCAACTACATCCGCGACGTCGGCGTTGAGGGAAAATACGCAACCCTTGAAAGGTACCTCATGCAAGTGAAAAGACTTTGAGAACGGGTTGAGACCTCAAAGATAGGTCAATCTGCTATCAAGCTTATCATCAATACATTTGCCCCCGTAACGGTTACAAGACACGGAGGGCATGCACTCCATTTGTTTTATTTCAAATCTATCTAAATTATGGAGAAAAGTATTGAGATGCGGGTTGCAGAACTCGAAAAGCAGGTGTTCCATGCCAAAAACGTGCTGAGCTTCGAGGAGGCCAGCCGTTTTCTGAATCTTTCGAAAAGCTACCTCTACAAACTGACGTCGGGCAATCTGATTCCGCACTACAAGCCGCAGGGCAAGATGCTCTATTTCGAGCGTGCGGAGCTGGAGGCATGGTTGCGTCGCAATCCTGTCAAGACGCAGGCCCAGATCGAAGTCGAGGCACAGCAATACCTGCTCGGCCGCTCCTCGAAGAAGAAGTAGCGATGAATGCGCAATGTGATTCCGCTTCGGTTCCGGTTTCTTCATGGCGTTCGGCCCGTCTGTTCGTTACGGATGAGTTCGCGGCGCCTCCCGTGATTCTGCGGGTCGATGATTCGGTTATCGGGACTTTGGGGAATTTCAGTGCTTCTACCGGCAAGGCGAAGAGCAAGAAGACGTTCAACGTCTGCGCGATCGTGGCGGCAGCCATGACCGGCGGTACGGTGCTGAACTATTCGGCCTCTTTGCCGCCGGAGAAGCGGCGTATCCTCTACGTCGATACGGAGCAGAGCCGCTTCCATTGCAAGCGGGTGTTGTGCCGGATTCTGCGGCTGGCGGGATTGCCGACCGATGCACATCCGCCATTGTTGGAGTTCTTGTGCCTGCGCGGCTATGCCACCAAAGAGCGGCTTCGGAAGATCGAGGAGGCTATTTATGACCTCGACGACCTCGGACTGGTCGTTATCGACGGCATTCGCGATTTGGCGCACGACATCAACAGCCCCGGCGAGGCGACCGACCTCATCACGAAGCTGATGCAGTGGACGGACGAGCGGCGCATCCACATCCATACGGTGCTGCATCTGAACAAGGGTGACGACAACACGCGCGGGCATTTGGGCACGGAACTAAACAACAAGGCCGAAACCGTGCTGCAAATTACCAAAGACGACTTCGACCGCGATATAAGTTCCGTTGCGGCGATGCACATCCGCGACCGGGATTTCGAGCCGTTCGCCTTTCGCATCAACGCCGACGCCCTGCCCGAGCTGGTCGAGGATTATCGGCCCCAACGAATGACGACTGCCAAAAGTTTCGACTATGCGGAGGTCTGCGAGGCCAAGCACCGCGAGGCGCTGGAGCTGTTGTTCTCCGAAGCCGACCGGATTTCCTATTCGTCGCTTATTGGACGATTGCAGCGCAGCTATGCCGCCATTGGTCATTCGTTCGGCATCAACAAGGCCAAGCAGCTCAAAGTCTTTTTGGAGAACAAGCGGATGATCGTTAAGGAGGATAAGTTCTACCGCTACAATCCCGAGTTCCATTATTAACCCTCACGGGCGGTTTAGTTCGGAACGGGGGGATATATTATTAAACCATTCTAAACCGGTACGGCGGGTTAACCCCCGAACGATACCGATAAACCGATTGAAAGAAAAACAGCTTATGGACGCAAAAGCAATCAATAAGTTCCCTATACGGGAGTACTTCGCCGCACGGGGCATCCATCCGGCCAGAGATAGAGGATATTACGGCTTGTATCATTCGCCGCTGCGCGAAGATCATACACCGAGCATGAAGGTGAACTACGACAAGAATCTATGGATCGATTACGGGACAGGCGAGGGCGGGACGCTGATCGACCTCGTGATGCAGATGGAGCGGTGCGATGCCGGAGAGGCCATGCGGCGGCTGGAACGACACATCGGCGGGATGTCTGTTTCTTCTTTCATCGGAAAGAATCCTACCTCACAACGACCACACTCAATTGTAGTCGAGAAAGTCCGTCCGCTGGAAAGCCTTGCCTTGCTTGACTACCTTACGGAGCGGAGCATCGACCTTGCCGCAGCTCGTGCACATTGTTCGGAGGTGCATTATCGCGTAGCGGGCAAATCCTATTTCGCCGTCGGATTCCGCAACGATGCCGGAGGCTGGGAGTTGCGCAACCGCTATTTCAAGGGCTGTACATCGAAAGCCCCGACGACCCGACACGGCGATTATCCGACGTGCCTCGTCTTCGAGGGATTCATGGACTACCTCTCGTTTCTGACGCTCAAACGCAACCCGAATCCGCCGCACAGTATCGTCGTGCTGAACTCGGTAACGAACCTTGCCAAAGCCATCCAGTTCATCGCGTCGCACGAGCGGGTCTATACCTACCTCGACAATGACGAGGCGGGGCGAAAGGCGGCCTCTGAATTGAAAGAGGCATGCCGCAACCTCTCAGACCAATCCGTGCACTATCGACCGCACAACGACTTGAACGACTATCTGCACAGCCTTCGTCCCGTGAAAGAGCACTGGCGGTCACGCGGACGCAAGTTATAATGTCTCCCACCATTCGGCCGCTTCGCGCCCGCGGCTTTTCCTCCACAGAAAAGCCATAGCCTATTAGGGCTTTTTCCGAGCCACAACACTTCGTGTCGCTGAAAAAGCCCCAATAGGCCAAAGGGCGACCCTTTGGAAACCCCTCGCAACCGTTCCGGTCACCGACCGCTCATGCGGTCGAAAACCCAACAACCGAAATCATCAACTGCAAAATTATTACTGAATCATGGGATATGTCGTATTGCATTTGGATAAGTCGCCGGACAATGAAGTGCCGATGACCGCCCATATCGCACGTACCAAGATGCCGCCGAACGCCATACCGGAGCTGACCTACCTGAACGAAGAACTCGTCGAGTTTCCGGAAGGTGTAGCCGACCGGACGGAGGCGATCAACCATCGGCTCGAACATGCCGGACTGACCCGTAAAATCGGGACGAATCAAGTGCGGGTAATCCGCGTCATGCTGACCGGCACACAGGAGGATATGCAACACATCGTCCAAGAGGGACGCTTGAAAGCATGGTGTGCCGATAACCTCGAATGGTTGCGGCGAACTTTCGGAGCTGAAAATGTCGTTTCAGCAGTATTGCACATGGATGAAGCGACACCGCATATCCACGCAGCGGTCGTTCCCGTCGTTACGGGTGAACGTCGCAAACTCCGAAAGACGAAAACAGACGAACCCTATAAACGGAGATACCGCACGAAATCTACGGCCCGACCTCGGCTATGCGCTGACGACGTAATGTCGCGTGTCAAGCTGAAAGAGTACCAAGACACCTACGCCGCAGCGATGGCCAAATATGGCTTGCAACGGGGCATCGACGGCTCGAAAGCCCGACACGTTACGACACAGGAGTTTTATCGCAATGCCATTGCCCAGCAGCAGAATTTGCAGGATAATATCGGCGAACTGCTCCGCATCGAGGAGGAGAAGCGCAAAGCCGTTGAACATGCCACGAAGCAGGAACAGGCGATGCGTGAAGAATTGCATCAAACCACAGCCGAACTGAACGCAGTAAAAGGGGAGCTGAAAACCGAGCGGCTAAAAAACTCCGCCGCCGAGGTCGGTTCAACCATTCTCGACGGTATCGGGTCGATGATCGGAACTTCGAAAGTCAAGCGGCAGGAGCAGGAAATCAGAGTGCTACGGCAAGAAGTTGCCGCACGTGATGAAACGATTGAAATTCTGCAAACGAAGATTCAGACCATGCAAACCGACCACAGCCAAACCCTTGCGACAACACAGGCTCGCCACGCTGCCGAGACGACGAACCTAACGAAACAGCACGAAAAAGAAGTGTCGTTGCTAAAAACTGCTCTCTCGAAAGTCGTAAAATGGTTCCCTTATTTCCGCGAGATGATCCGAATGGAAGGCGTTTGCCGAACGGTCGGCTTCGATGACGAACAAATCGCAACCCTTATCAAAGGCAAACCGCTCGAATACACAGGCGAACTATACTCCGAAGAACACAACTGCAAATTCACGGTCGAACGAGTAACGGCACAAATAACTCCTGATCCGATCGACAAACGGAAACTACAACTTAATATCGACAAAGTACCCTTTAAGGAGTGGTGCAGAGAGAAGCTCGAGAAAACACGACACTTTTTCTCTCAAGAGCCACGACAAACCAAAGGCCTTAAACGATAAACATAAGTCTCGATAATCCATGAATTATCGGGACTTATTTATTTTCGGCTTTTGCCAATAGCCTTATCTATAACTTTTTTGAATATTTCTAAACTGTAATCATCGTCGTCATCCAATATAAAACAGCCATTGACATATTATAATCAAGAGTGTAAAATGATGTAATATTTTCGTTTGTTGAGTTTTATGAAATATTTTTCTTTATCTTTGTTATAAGATATTGATTTGCCTAATTTTTTGTAAAATTTATTTCGACTATGGCAACCTCGAATGATACGCTAACAAACTATTGTTTCCTTGCTGCACTGACCGAAAACCAGAATGATTTATACAATCATGTATATGTGCCAATTTGCAAAAGAGCGCTGAGTTTGTATAGTTTACGAGGTGCAGCTCAAGGTACTTCCAAAGACATTCAAGAGATTATCAAACAGGAATATGGAATAGATGTCCCTATTATTATTGTCCGAAAATTAATCGTATCTGTATTTGCATCTTTATCGCGACGTAAGAAAATGGAATTGGGGGCTCAAAGTTTTGAGCACGGAGATTCATTCCAATTAACACAATATTCTTTTACTGATTTAGAAGCAAAGTACAAAAAGGGATTGCGGGACACTTCTAAACTTGAACTGGCATTTACCAATTATCTTTCTACGGAACAGATTGATGCGACCAAGCTCCCTGCATTTACCGATTTTTTGGATAAGAACAAGCGACAAATAGCATCTTTCTTCAAGGGTAATGGGGCAATTAAAAAAGGTGATATTGAAGAAACCTATATATATCACGTACAATTTCTCGAATATTTAGATACTTCTAACGACGAGTTGTTTAAAATAGCAGAGCAACTCTATTTGGGGACTATAGTAGCCGGATTTTTGGAATCGGGAATTGATTTAGAAGCTAATTTTGTGTCCAATGAAGTATATTATTTGGATACTCCTCTTATTCTTCGCGCCTTAAATCTGCAAAAGGAAGAAGAAACAGAACCTGCATTAGAGTTGTTAAACTTAATTAGGAGCACGGGCGGAACAATTAAGGTGCTGTCCGTTACTTTGAATGAACTTAGCGATGTCATTTCTAATGCTGTTGATAGCTATAATAACAAACAGCCCATTACAACAATAAATGATGCGTGTTTAAGATTAGGTAAAAATAAGGCATGGTTGATTAATATCGGTGCTAAAATTGAAGAATACGTTTGCCAGACACTTAAAATATCGAAAGAAAATATCCTTACATCTTTATTGGAGAAGTTTGAAAAAAGTCCGGATGTAAAAGCGTTGAAAGAAACGCGTAAAAGAAAGGGTAATGCCTTTCACGATGTTGCTGCATATTTATTTGTAAGAGAACAACGAGGTGCGCCAATCAGCAGTTTTCAAAAGGGTAAATATTGGTTTGTGACCACGAACTACGATCTTCTTCTGTTTAATAAGGAACATGCACCTGTAAAGGGAATAACGGAAATCGCTTTGCCGGATGCTCTTACGAGTATGTTGTGGTTGAAAGATCCGGCAAAATTAGCTTTTCAGGTTAAAAAGGCCGGATTGAGGGAGCTGATGGCCACTACATTGAATGAAGAAATTGCAAGTAAAGAGTTAATCGGAGAATTTGAAGCTGCAATTTCTTCTTTGGACGATGTGTCAGAAGAAGATTACCATATCCTCTTAGAATCGGTCGCTTGTCAATCGGCCAAGAAGATTGCAAATTTCAATGAACTGGTAGCGCAAGACAAGAATTTAGCGAAGCAACAAGCAATTAGTATCGTTGAAAAGGAGAAAACTCGCAAGGTTAAACAAGCTCAAAAGATAAAAGAGGCACAGGATGCCCAAAAACAAGAAGCAGATAATAATGCTATATTAAGTCAGCGTATTAAGGCATTGGAAGACTATCAAAATCAATCTAAAACTGAAATTGAAAAGCTATCAATGCTACTTAAAAAGCAAAAGAAAACAATGCTAAAAGCTGCAATAGGATTGATAATTGCAATAATATTGGGATATTTTGCTTTTTGGGGATTCACGAATTTTTCCACAATATTATCGCGAATCATCAATGTGATTCTTTCGGGTGGTGGATTATGGGGTTTTGGTTCATTTTTAATCAATCTGTATAAATCTATTGTGAAATAATTTTCGTTTATTTTATTCGCAATTTTGTTGCTATTTTGTTACCCGACGCAGGGAAACAATTATTTTACTTGCTAATATTCAGACAAATATAAACGCAAGTAAATAATATGTGGCAGAACTTCGTGAACTCCTACCAAATCTACAAAAAGGATAGAGAAACGACGAAAAATAAAATATAAATCATTAAAATATGACATCTATATACCTTAATGCATCAACCAAAACATAGGATGTCCTGATGCGAATATGGAATTTTTCTTTGAAAATTCAAATTCAAGTCAAAACACAAGTCCTTAAATGTCAGCCATAATGGTTGACTTTTTTCATTTTCTTTGAAAATTTTTCCGAAAATGGTGCAAAATCGGGGGGGGGAGTATAATTAATAATTCGTTTTTCCCGAATGATGAAGTCACTGATAGATTTACCGAGAAACTTGCAATCCGAGGAGGATTGTAGGCTTTTCTTGGAACATATCAGGTGGCATGGAGTTCCGATTTTCCGCATTGCGGCAGCAAGTCGGAAGAACATTATGAATTGACGAATGGCGGAGTATTCCGAGGACTATACAAATGCAAGGATTACCGGGAACGGTTTACCGTAACGGTAGAAACCATGTTCGAGGGTTCACATATCCCGATGCAGAAATGGTTTGTCGCAATAAACAACGGCAATAGATGGTAAAATATATACACCCGCGGTAATAGTTAAAAATGAAACTATTATAACAGCAGTTCTAAATGGAATCGTTGCCATACGATTATTATTGGGCAGATAATATTATTCCGTAAGGGTAGTGCTTTTTCCGGGACAATCGGTGCCTTTTCTACGGAAAAAGCCGTTGTCCGGTTTCCTGTTTTTCGAAGACGGATCTTGCAAATTTGAAATTAATATTATCTTTGCAGAAGATGGTCTGCCGTTCGGATGTGCAATGCCAATGCTTGCCGCCGTTTCTGGCCGATACCGTCTTTGCTGAAACTATGACCGAAGATTTCACGCAGGAACCCGAGGACAGGGAGCTGTTCCGACAGATCAAACAGGGGAGCGAGGAGGCTTTCCGGGAGGTCTACGGGAAGTACCACCGGATTCTCTATGCCGTGGCCCTGAAAATGTTGAAGGATCGCTCCGCGGCTGAGAATGCCGTGCAGTACGTCTTCGTGAAACTCTGGGTCGGGCGACAGGACATGACCGTCATGTTGAGCCTGCGGAACTACCTCTACACGATGACCCGCAACTACATCCTCAATTACCTGCGCAGCCGCAATACCGAACTGGTGCACAGTTACCGCCTGGCACAGCTCGTCCCCGAGGCTTCGGACCCGCTCGACGCTCAGATCGAGCGCGAGGATCTGTCGCAGGTGCTCGACACGGTGATTGCAAGGCTTCCGCCCCAGAAGCGGCAGGTCATGCATCTGCGCAAGGCAGGCTATTCGAACCCCGAGATCGCCGAGATGCTCAATCTCTCGGTCAATACCGTCCGTTCGCACTACCAGGAGGGTGTCAAACTCCTGAAAAGCCGTTTCGGCCATATCGTTCTGCTTATCTTCATCCTGCAAACCTTATTTTTATGAACAGACCTTCGGAAGAACTTTTGCATAAGACGCTCGAAAACCGCGCCACTGCCGCCGAGGCTGCTTCGGTCGCCGAGTGACTCGCCACCGATTCGGGGCAGGCGTGGGCCAATCGTTACATCGGCCGCGATTTCGACCGCCGAGAGGCCTGTGGCGACTGCGAACAGGCGGAGGTCGATTCGGAACGCATTTTTACACGGATCAAATCCACACTCACACGCGGACGCCGACGCCGCATTCTTTTCCGCGTTGCTGCTGTCGTGATCCCCGTCGTGTTGGTCTTGGGTGTCGCCCTGCGCCTCGACCGTCAGGTAGGGGGCATCTTTTCGGCCGCGGAGTACGACGAATTCGTCGTCGACAGAGGCCGGCGCACGCAATGCTTGTTCCAGGACGGCTCGATTGCCTATCTTAATTCCGAGTCGAAAATTATCTATCCCGTGAAGTTCGGGCTTTTCGAACGCCGCATCCGGCTCGAAGGCGAAGCCTATTTCAAGGTGGAGCACAACACCCGACGGCCGTTTGTCGTGGAGTTCGAGGGCGGTGAGATCAGGGTGCTCGGTACTTCGTTCAACGTCAAGGCCTATCGCGGTGACGACATCGTTGCCGTGACGCTCGATGAGGGGCGCGTGGTGCTCGACGGCCGCAGCGGCAGCTTCGAGCTGACCCCTTCTGAACAGCTGCTCTACGATCGCCGCTCGGGAGAGGGACGCATTGTCCGGGTCGGCGACGCCATGCGTTACTCGATCTGGAAGGACGACGTGATCCTGTTCCGCGACACGCCGTTGGGGGAGGTGCTCGAAACCTTGTCGCGGTGGTACGACGTGCATTTCGAAATGACGCAGTTGCCTCCGCAACCCATATCCTATACTTTTACCACCGACAATACGCTATTGGATAACGTGTTGCATGAGATGGAACTGATCTCTCCGGTGCGCTTCGAACGTTCCCGATCCGAAATCAGGGTGAGTTTCAGATAAAAAATAGAGTTCCGGCTCATCGTTTTTTCCCGTTTGCGTGTCTATTGTATGAAAAGCGCGCAAACGGGCTTTTTAGTAAACTACTACCTAAACTAATCTGTATGAAACGAATCAGACTATTATTTCTGATGCTGCTTTGTGCTGCCGGAACTGTCTCGACGGTTCGGGCGCAGAAAGTGACGTTGAACTTCCGGGATGCCAAACTCGAACAGGTGTTCGGGCGGATCACCGAGCAGACGGGCTACACGTTCTACTATGCGCGTCCGACGGTCAATCCCGACAAGATCGTGAGCATTGCCGTCAAGGATGTCGACGTGCGTGCGGCGCTGAAGCAACTGCTGGCGGCCGACAAGGTCGAGATAGAGATCCGTGACGGTAAGATCTATCTTTCCCCCCCCCTTCTCTTGCAGGCTGCTGCCAGGGAGCAATCCGTTGAAGGCGTTGTCCGCGACGCTGCGGGACAGCCTGTGGTCGGCGCTGCGGTGATCGTCAAGGGTACGACAAGGGGTGTGAGTTCGGGAGCCGACGGCTCGTTTGCCTTCGACGATCTGGCGGGCGATGCCGTGTTGCAGGTTTCAGCGCTGGGGTATGCGGCCTCTGAGGTGCCGGTCGGCAACCGCTCGTTCGTCGCGGTCGAACTGAAAGAGGACACCAAGCTCGTCGACAAGGTGGTGGTCGTGGGCTACGGCACGCAGAAGAGGGCTAACTTGACAGGCGCTGTCGACCAGGTTTCTTCGGACCTTCTGGAAAACCGTCCAGTGGCTAATGTCACGCAGATGTTGCAGGGTGCCGTTCCCAACCTCAATATCTCGCTGGCCGACGGCAAACCCAACCGTTCGGCGTCGTACAACATCCGCGGCAAGACGTCGATCGGTGCGGGCGGATCGGCTCTGGTGCTGATCGACGGTGTCGAGGGCGACCCCGCGATGCTCAACCCTAACGACATCGAGTCGGTTTCGGTGCTCAAAGATGCTGCCTCGGCTGCCATCTACGGTTCGCGCGCACCCTACGGCGTAGTGCTCATCACCACCAAGGATCCGGGAAAGCTTCCTGACAAGTTCACGATCAACTACACGGGCAACGTTTCCATCCAGCAGCCGACGGCCATTCCCGACGTCGTGGACGACGGGTACGTCTATGCGCGCCTTTTCTACGACGCATGGTATAACTACCGTTTCAACGAACCGACGGGCTTCAATAACTCGCAGGACTTTTCGCGTGCGTGGCTCGACACCTTCCGCCAGCGCAAACTCGCGGGTAACAAGCTCGAAACGACCGTCGATCCCGACGGTAAGTACGTTTACTACGGCAATACGGACTACTACGACGCGCTCTACAAGGATACGGTGATCGCACAGACGCACAACGTTTCGATCAGCGGTTCGAACGGCAAGATCAGCCACTATCTTTCGGGGCGTCTGTACGATTACAACGGTCTGTTCAACTTCACACCCGACACTTACCGCACGATGAACCTCCGTTCGAAGGTTTCCTCACAGGTGTTCAAATGGTTGAAAATAAGCAATAACTTCGACTATACGCACGACCGCTATCGTCAGCCGATGGGCTATTCGAAGGAGGGCGGCGGCGTGCTGTGGCGTTCGGTCAACGATCAGGGGCATCCCTCGTCGCCGATCTTCAATCCCGACGGTACGCTGACCAAGTCGGGCGCCTATGCCATCGGCGGACTGGTGACGGGCGACAATTGGCTCGACCGTACGACCAAGACGCTCAAAAACACCACCACACTCAACGTCACGATGCTGGAAAACCGCCTGCACCTGACGGGCGACTTCTCGTTCCGCACCAAGGACTACACCGAAACCAAGAAGACCACTGCCATTCCTTACAGTGCCTACGAGGGCGAAACCGTCTATCTCGGCACGCCCGAGACCGACGACGTGATGAAGGAGTCGTTGCAGCTGACGACCTATATGGCCACCAACGCCTACGCCGAATTCGAGGACACCTTCGCCGAGAAGCACTATTTCAAGGCGTTGGCCGGTTACAACTACGAGCAGCAGGACTACAAGTCGACCTACTCTGAGCGCAACGGTCTGCTGATGCCCGACGCCGGCAACATCAACTTCGCGCTGGGCGACGTCATGTCGATCACCGGCGGCGGTAGCCGCTGGCGTTATGTGGGAGCCTTCTTCCGTTTCAACTATGCCTACGACGACCGCTATCTGCTCGAAGTCAACGGCCGCTACGACGGTTCCTCGAAATTCCCCAATAACTCGCAGTGGGGTTTCTTCCCTTCGGCTTCGGCCGCCTGGCGCGTTTCGCAGGAGAAGTTTTGGAATGTCAGCCCTATGGCTGTTTCGAACCTCAAAGTGCGCGCTTCGTACGGTGCGCTGGGCAACAGCAACGTCGATCCCTACACCTATCTCGAAACGTTCGGCCTGTCGACCTTCGGTACCGGTTCGGGCGATGCGGCCCGCTACCTCTTCGGGCAGGCCAAGTTGCGCTACACGAGCCTCCCGGGGCAGATTCCCGACAACATCGGCTGGGAAACCTCCAAAACCTTCGACGTAGGACTGGACGCCGGTTTCCTGAACGGCCGGCTGAACCTCACGGCCGACTACTACGTCCGCAAAACGGTCGACATGTACACCGTCGGGCCGACGCTTCCCGATACCTTCGGAGCAACGGCTCCCAAGGGTAACTACGCCGATATGAGCACCTACGGCTATGAGATCTCGTTGAGCTACAACGACTCGTTCAGGCTGGCGGGCAAACCTTTCAATTTCGGGATCAAGACGACGTTGGCCGACTATTATTCCGTGATCGACCGCTATAACAACGCCTCGCGCAAACTTTCCGATTACTACGAGGGGCAACGCCTGGGCGAGATCTGGGGTTTCGTCTGCAACGGGCTGTTTCAGAACCAGGCCGAGATCGACGCGGCGTTCGGGGGCAAGGGCTACAAGAACGACATCATGCAGACCTCCGAGAAGTACATCACCTATCCGGGTGACATGCGCTTCGAGGATCTGAACGGTAACGACGCCATCGACCGTGGCAGCAGCACGGTCGACGATCCGGGCGATAGGAAGATTATCGGCAATTCCGAGCCGCGTTACATCTATACCATTTCGCTCAATGCCGACTGGAACGGCTTTTTCCTCTCGGCGCTGTTCGACGGCGTGGGCCGGCAACAGTGGTTCCCCAGCGACGAGAGCCTTTTCTGGGGCATGTACAACCGTCCCTACAACCAGGTTCCGACGTGGCATCTGCAAAACTATTGGACCGAGGAGCGCCCGAATGCCTATCTGCCGCGCTACGTGGGCTACTACGGTCCGATGAACGCCGGTACGGCCAACATCAACACGCGCTATTTGCAGGACGTATCGTACATCCGGTTGAAGAACCTGCAATTCGGTTACGACCTCCCCAAACGGTGGATCTCGAAGATCGGCCTTTCGAAGGTTTCGGTTTACTTCTCGGGAGAGAACCTCTGGAGCTGGTCGCCGCTCTACCGCCACACGAAGGACTTCGATGTGACGGTGGCCAACAAGAAGTCCGACTCGGATATCTCCGACAGCAAGGGCGACGGACATAATTATCCCGTGATGCGGAGTTTCAGCTTCGGCATCTCGATCACCTATTAAACTGTTTCCGTACTATGAAAAATCAACTTATATTATGGAGTATGTTCGTGGGCTGCGTTGCGCTTGCCACATCGTGCGACCTGACGGAGAACGTGCAGGTGAAAGCCGACAAATCGATGATTTTCGGATCGAAATCGGGTCTCAAACTCTACTCCAATTCGTTTTACAAGGCTCTTCCGACACTCAAAAACGGTTTCATGCAGGACAAGATGTGCGATGTGGGAGCCGTCAGCAATACCGACACTTTCATCAAGCAGGGAGCCTACAACACCGAGACTGCGACCAGTTGGAGCTGGGGCGCTTTGAAGAATATCAACTATTTCATCGACGGCTGCAACGACCCGAAATACTGCACCGTCGACGACAATACGCGCGACAACTACCTCGGCATCGCCCGCTGGTTCCGTGCGTGGTTTTACTACGATAAGCTGACCACCTATGGCGAAGTGCCCTGGTTCCCCCACGACATCCAGTCCTACCAGAACGACGTGATGTACAAGAATCGCGACAGTCGCGACGTGATCATCCGCAATCTGATCGCCGATCTCGATTTCGCTTACGAGCATATCCAGGCCACCTCGTCGACCGGAAGCTCGACGCTCACACGCTGGGCAGCTGCCGCGCTCAAGTCGCGCGTCTGCCTCTTCGAAGCGGCTTACCGCCGTTACCATAATCTCACGGGGCTTGAAATAACCCCCGAGGAGCTATATCGCGAGGCCGCCAAGGCCGCTAAACTGGTGATCGATAACAGCGGCTGTTCGCTCAATACCGCCACGGGCAAGAAGGGCGCTTACCGCGATTTATTCTACAACGAAACGCCGCTGACGCAGGAGGTGATCCTCGCCGTCTGCGCCAACGAGAAATCCGGTATCTTCGGCGAGCAGAACTGGTGGTTCAACGCCCGTTCGTACGGACTATGTTGGAGCCTTGTCCGCTCGTTCGTCCACACCTACCTCAAGCTGGACGGTACGCCTTTCACCGACGCCGCCGACTATGCCGTGAAATCTTTTACCGAGGAGATGGAGGGGCGTGACCTGCGTTTGGAGCAAACCGTGCGCGGGCGCAATTTCCTGTGGGACGGCAAGACGGCAGTCGCCGACATCAAAAACCTTTCGCTCACGGGCTACCAGGTGATCAAGTACACGCTCGACGAATCGAAATACGACGGCGGAGCGAAGAACATCAACAGCATTCCGCTGATCCGCTATGCCGAGGTGCTGCTCAACTACGCCGAGGCGCAGGCAGAGTTGGGCATAATCACCGATTCCGAATGGGCGCTTACGGTCGGCGCGCTGCGCAAACGCGCCGGCATCACGGGCGGCACGGAAACGTTGCCCACGACCGTCGACGGCTACTTGCAGCGCACCTTTTATCCGGACGTGACCAGCCCCGTGCTGCTTGAAATCCGCCGCGAGCGGGCCATCGAACTTGTCGCCGAAGGCATGCGCTTCGATGATTTGCGCCGCTGGAAATGCGGGTCACTGATGGAAACCCTGCCGTGGAGCGGCATTCACATACCCGGATTGGAACAGCCTGTCGATGTCAACGGCGACGGTGTGGACGACTATTATTTCACCGAGGGCGAGGTCACGGCGGCTCCGGCGGCGTACCGGAACATTGCCATCCGCGTCAACCAGGACGGGGTGGGGCTTTATGCCGAGGCGAATGCCGTGGCAGGTTATGATCTGGTCTACAAGACCGGTGCGGGCGATCGTTATTGGTATCCCGACGGCCGCCAGTACCTCTATCCGATTCCCGCCAAGGTGATCCGGGATTATAAGAACGCGGGCTATACGATCTCGCAGAACCCCTACTGGGACAACGAATAAAAATAGAAAGACCATGAGAATATTTCGTTATTTACTGACGTTTACGCTGAGTTTCTCCTTCGTTTTCGTCGCCGGATGCAGCGATCCGAAGCCCGATTACTCGGAATTCTACAAACCCCAGCCCGGCGACGAGCCAGAAGAGCCGGTCAATCCCGGCCTTGATGACAATCAGTTGAAAGTCATGTCGTTCAATATCCGTTACAGCTCTGGCGACGACGGAGCGAACAGCTGGGACAACCGCAAGCAGGCCGTTCCGGCGATGTTCGCCGACCAGCAGCCGACGGTGCTCGGCGTGCAGGAGGCGCGGCTCGACCAGAAGACCTACATGGACGAAAACTGTGCGGGCTACAAGAGCATCGGCGTGGGCCGCACCGACGGTCAGAATGCCGGTGAGTTCATGGCCATCTACTACCTCGACGATGCAGTGAAGCTCGAAAAGTGGGGGACATTCTGGCTCTCCGACACCCCCGACACCCCGTCGATCGGCTGGGACGCCTCGACCTACCGCACGGCCACGTGGGCCGTGTTCACTCACTACAAGTCGGGCCGCAAGTTCTTCTACGTCAACACCCACATCGACCACGTGGGACAGGTGGCGGCCCAGAAATCGATGGAACTGATCGAGGCGAAGATCAGGTCGCTCAATCCCGACAACCTGCCGACGCTGCTGACCGCCGACTTCAACAAGATGCTCGACAGCCCGATTTTCGACGGCGTGAAGAAGTTCATGGTCGACGCGCGTACGACCGCTCCCGTGACCGACAACAAGGCGTCGTTCAACAACTTCGGCGGCGCGACCAACTATCCGCGCATCGACCATATCTTCAGTTCGGGCTTTACGCCCCTGCGCTTCGCTACCGTCGACCAGCGTTACGAGAAGGTCCCCTATATTTCGGATCACTATCCCATTGCGGCCGTGTTGGAATTCAAGTAATCCTGCAACCAAAACTCAAAACCGATTAAAATGAAACGATATATCTATATGATAGCCGCTTTCGCCCTCATGGGGGCTGTCTCCTGCCAGCCGGACGAGGAGGTGGCGGTTCACGCCTCGTTCACCACCGACAAAGAGTCCTACGACGTGGGCGATCCGGTGGTGCTCACCAATACTTCGACGGCCGAAAACGCCCTCATCGCCATCTGCAAGTGGGAGTTGGGCAAGGGCGTCGTTTCCTACGAAACCACTCCGGAGAACATCTCCTACGACCAAGCCGGGGAGTACGTCATCAAGCTGACCGTCACCTCCGACCGTGGGGCGAAGAAGTCGTCGTTCGAGAAGACCATTCTGGTCGTAGACAACAACATCCGGCCCGTGGCCGACTTCTCGTGGTCACCCGAGAAGGTAGTGGCGGGCGAACCGGTGCAATTCTCCGACCGTTCGACCGACGAGGACGGCGAGGTGGTGGCTTGGGAGTGGAAGTTCGGAACCACGACCTCCGACAAGCAGAATCCCGAGTTCACTTTCGCGGCGCAAGGACCCACTGAGGTTTCGCTCACCGTGACCGATGACAAGAAAGGCAAGAACACCAAGACGGTGACCATCGACGTGGGGCGCGGCACCATCAACCTCGACCTGCTCTGGTCGTACCCCTACGATGATACGAAGGATGCCTATGTGTTCGGTACGTCACCCGCGGTCAGTCCCGACGGCGAATACGTTTATGTGACCTCGACGGGCTATTCGTTGGTCTGCTTTACGAAGGCGGGCGAGCGTCTCTGGGCCTTCGATATCGGCAAGGATGGCGCGTCGGCTGAGAACAACAGCGGCTCGATCAAGGTTCAGTCGCCGACGCCTTCGGTCGGCGGGGACGGCACGGTCTACGCGCTGGCAGGCTTCAACGAACCCAACAAGGGTGCCGGAGGCAGTGCTTTCTACGCCATCTCGGGCGGTGCTGCGGGCGGATCGCAGCTCTGGTACGTCAACACGGGCGTAAACACCAGTTTCCGGTTCCTTTCGCCGGCCGTTACCGAGAAATACCTCTTCATCGTGGCGCGCAATGTACCTTCGGGACACCAGAATTTCCAGGTCTATGACAAATCGTCGGGCAATCTGGTGGACGAGCGGCATGTCAACAGCGGCTCCTATGGTGGCGTATTACCGCTCAAAAACGGTATGGTGATCGCCGGTACGGGCGGTAGTCACGGCATGCGCGTCTATTTCCCCGACGGCACGGGGAAGTGGAAATTTTCCTGTGTGAAATCGAACGGTCGCGAGCACAACTACGGCGGTACGGGCGAAGATAAGACCTGCGAAGCCCCGAACGGAACCCAGCCTGCTTCAGGTCCCGGCGGCAAGGTCTACATTCTGTTCCAGAACCAGGGCGTGCGTGCAGACAAGAGCCTGGGCGGGGGTATCGTCTACTGTTATGATCCGGCAAAGACCGTCTACGGGCAGACGCCCGAGCCGGACTGGTACTGTCCTGTCAAGGGAGACTGCGCCCAGTCAGGTATGGGCGTGGCGCTGGGTGAGGACGGTACGGTCTACGCCGCGACGCAGAAGACCGGCAGTGAGGCTGCCCACGTCACGGCTATCTCCGCGCAGGGTGTGAAACGTTGGGAGCACGCTGCCGACGGCGACATCAACGGTGTTCCGGCCGTTGACGACCAGGGTTTCGTCTATTACAACGACCGAACCACGGGCAAGCTGGTGAAACTCCGCCCGGAGGACGGTTCGCGCGTGGCGGAGATCAAGCTGGCCGACGAGTTGCGCTCGTCGCCGACGATCTCCTACGACGGTACGATCTACGTTAACGGCATGAAGGACGACAAACCCACCGTCTTCGCGGTGAAGGGTGCAGCCGAGGGCTGCGCCGCATCGTGGTCGCAGCAGGGTGGCAACCCATCCAAAACTGAGTATATGTACTGATTTGCCGGACGCAAACGACAAACGGGCTGTAACACGAGTTATAGCCCGTTCTTTATGTGTTAGGCATGAACGAGTGGAAGTCTCGGATAAACATTGTAGCTACGGAAGATTTCCAAATCGGAGATGCTATTTGTCTTAAATCAGGCGAGATACGAAAATTTAGAGTCTGTCAAATCGATGATACTTGTCTAAGAGGGATCTGTTTTAACATGTATTCTGGGAATTAGTACCGGGATTGCCCCGTTCGGCACGAAAGCCGTGCAGGGCTGCATCGCCTGCAACAAATGCGGCGAGCTCGGCCGCTGCGTCTTTCGGGACGAATTGTACGATACGCTGCACGGAAAACTGGCCGGAGCGGACGGTCTCGTCGTCGGTTCGCCGACCTACTACGCCGGCCCGAACGGTTCCCTGTGCGCGATTCTGGACAGGCTCTTCTACTCGGCAGGGGAGTTGCTCCGCTTCAAGCCGGCAGCAGCCGTAGCCGTCTGCCGGCGCGGCGGTGCGAGCGCGACGTTCGACAGGTTGAACAAGTATTTCACGATCAACAACATGCCTGTCGTATCGTCGCAATACTGGAACAGCGTACACGGCCGGCTGCCCGGCGAAGCGACGCAGGATGCCGAAGGTATGCAGACCATGCGCACGCTGGGCGACAACATGGCGTGGCTGCTGAAAAATATCCAAACGGGCAAGATCCCTCTTCCGGAACCGGAGGAGCCTGTCCGGACGAATTTCATCCGGTAAACGGACAGCAAAAAGCCCCGACCGCACGTCGGGGCCTTTTTGGTCGTTTCGGCGTCCGTCTACGGCCTGAAAATAAAATAGACGGCCAGTACCAGACAGCAGAACCCTGCGATGTGATTCCATTGAAGCGATTCGTTCTTGCTGAAAAACAACACGAAGGAGGAGAAGACGATAAGCGTGATTACCTCCTGAATCACTTTCAGTTGCCACAGCGTGAACGGCCCCCCGTATTCGACGCTGCCGATCCGGTTGGCCGGAACCTGAAAACAGTATTCGAACAAAGCGACGCCCCAACTCAGCAGCACGATGGCTGCGAGCGACACCCGTTCGAGTTTCGACTTGAATACGATGTGCCCGTACCACGCCAGCGTCATAAAGGCGTTGGAGCAGACAAGCAGCAGGATGGTAAGAATTCCGCGCGGCATCGGGTTCGGATTTTTATCGGGCGCAAAAATACGAAAAAATACGATCCCGTGTTCCTCGCGGGGAAAAACTTTGCATCGCTTGCCGACATGCGTCGCGGAATTCCCGGAATCTGACGGCCAGGCGGAAATAAAATGACTTCGCAACCGGTTCTTGCGGTCGGGAATAACCGAAGATTCGGATTAAATTGCTATTTTTGCGGATGGAATCGGAGTTCCGGAAAGCGCATGAAACCCGATGCTGCCGGTCGCTGCGGACGGAACGTGCCGCGCGCCGGAGAGCTCCGCTAAAACGAATCGTATGAAGCAACATGCCAAAAGAGTGATCGCCTTCTACCTGCCGCAGTACCACCCGTTCCCGGAGAACGACCGGTGGTGGGGCGCCGGATTCACGGAGTGGCGCAACGTGGTGAAGGCACGGCCGCTCTTTCGGGGGCATTACCAGCCCCACCTGCCGGCCGATCTCGGGTTCTACGACCTGCGTGTGCCCGAAGTGCGCCAGCAGCAGGCGGCGCTGGCCGAACGCTACGGGCTGTCGGGATTCTGTTACTATCACTATTGGTTCAACGGTCACCGGTTGATGCAGCGTCCCGTGGAGGAGATGCTCGCTTCGGGGAAGCCCGATTTCCCCTTCATGCTCTGCTGGGCCAACGAGAACTGGACGCGGGCGTGGGACGGCGGCGAGCAGGAGGTACTGATCCGGCAGGAGTACTCCGAGGAGGACGACCGCGCGCACATCCGCTATCTGCTCGACGAGGTATTCCGCGATCCGCGCTACATCCGTGTCGACGGAAAGCCGGTCTTCGCCGTCTACCGTTCGGCGCTCTTTCCCGACATCCGGCGCACGATCGGGGTGTGGCGCGAGGAGGCGGCCGCCCGCGGCGTGGAACTCTATCTCTGCCGCGTGGAGAGTTTCAACGCCGCCGGACGCGAAGAGCTGGCGGTCGGATTCGACGCTGCGATCGAGTTCCAGCCCTTCACTCCTGCGATGACCGATTTCTGGGAGCATCGTCCGTGGCGGCAGAAGCTCATGTACCACCTGCGCAAATTGTGGGGCGACCGCCGCAAGATGCGCAAAGCCGATTACGACGCCTACGTCGCATACAGCCTGAGCCGTCCGGCTCCCGATTATAAACTTTACCCTTCGGTGACGCCGTCGTGGGACAACACGGCGCGGCGCAAGCAGCGGATGTTCCTGTTCCACAATGCCACGCCCGAGAAATACGGCCGCTGGCTGCGCGAGGTGCTGCGCCGCTTCAAACCTTATTCGGCGGAGGAGAATTTCATCTTCATCAACGCATGGAACGAATGGGCCGAAGGCAACCATCTCGAACCCGATATGAAATGGGGGGGGGAATACCTTGCGGCGACGCTGCGGGCAATCGAGGAGGACGAGCGATGAGCGCGACCGCATCCCCGAAAGTCAGCGTGATCGTGCCGGTGCACAATACGGCGCAGTGGCTCGATCGCTGCGTCGAATCGGTCCGGGCGCAGACGCTCCGCGACATCGAGATCATTCTGGTCGAGAACCGTTCGACCGACGCCTCCCCCGAGTTGTGCGATGCCTATCCGGCTGCGGATGCGCGCATCCGTGTGCTGCACCTCGCCGAAGCGGGGTTGTCGCGTGCCCGCAATGCGGGGCTGGCCGTTGCGACGGCTCCCTACGTGGGATTCGTCGACAGCGACGATTACATCGAACCCGACATGTTCCGGCGGCTCTACGACGCTGCGGTCGAAAGCGGGGCGCAAATCGCCTACGGCGACCTGATCTACGAAGAGGAGGGGACGCCGCAGCCGGCCGAACCCGCGGGGCCGGTGACCGTCCGCACGCCCGACGAGGTATTGTGCGACCTGCTGCTCGAACGCATCAGCGCTTCGGCCTGCACCAAACTTTTCGACCGGACGCTGTTCGAGGGACTGCAATTCCCGCTCGACGTCTGGTTCGAGGATCACCGCGTCGTCCACGAATGGGTCGCCCGATGCCGGAGGATCGCCCATGTGGAGAAGGTCTGCTACCACTATGTCCAGCGCGACGGCAGCATTTGCCACTCGTTCAGCGCACCGAAGCATTACCACTTCTTTCTGGCCAATTTCGAGCGTTTCGAGTTCGTCCGCCGGCAGCGGTTGTTCGAGGGTCGGACTGAGCAAGACGCGATCTGCGACAAGCTGGTGCGCAACTGCCTTTACAATTTCCGGGAGGCGATGCGCCGCAGACATGCCCCCGATTTCGCGGAGGCCGTCGCGGATATGCGCCGGAAACTGGCGCGGATGTACGAGGTGAAAGCGCAGCTTCCGCCGGCGACGCGAAAGCGCTTGCGGCGGGTCGTGAAGCACTACGGCTGGTACTACCTGACCCATTTCGTGTTCCGTAAAAAGAGATGAGATGAAAAAAATCCTGTTCATCATCAATTCGCTGGGCGGCGGCGGTGCCGAAAAGGCGCTGATCGAGTTCCTGCGCCATATCGACTACACGCGCTACGAAGTATCGCTGTGCTTGGTCTTCCACGAGGGCTGCTATCTGAGCGACGTCCCGCCCGAGGTGCGGGTCTTCTGGCTCTATGAACGGGAGCGGAATTTCGTGCACCGCAAATCGCTGAAAATCTATCGCAACCACGGCATACGCACCTTGTTGCGGTTAAGGGCCCGCCGGAAAATACGGGGGCGTTACGACGCGATCGTCTCGTTTCTGGAAGGCGATGCCCTGTTGTTTCACGACATGGTGCGCGACCGTGCCGAACGAAACGTGGCCTGGCTGCATTGCGATCTGCGGCTCTTCCATTGGACGCGTAAGACGTTTCGCAGCGACCGCGACGAGGAGCTGGCCTACGGCCGCATGGATACGATCGTCTTTTGTTCGCACATCACACAGGAGAGTTTCGAGCGGATGTACCGTATCGATGTTCCCAAGACGGTAATATACAATATTATAGACGGCGATTCCATTCGCCGGCAGGCCGATGCCGCGGCCGTTCCGCACGATGGGTTCACCATAACGGCAGTAGGCAGTCTGTCGGAGGTGAAGAGCCACGACCGGCTCGTTCGCGTGGCACGGATGTTCAAGGATGCCGGTTATCGTCTGCGGTTTCAGATCGTAGGCGCAGGGGCGCTGGAGGAGCCGCTCAAACGATTGCGCGACGAACTGGGAGTGCAGGATTCCGTCCGTTTTCTGGGGTTCCGGAAGCCTCCTTATCCCTTCATGAAGGCGTCCGACGTCTTTGTCAGCACGTCGAAATCGGAGGCGGCTTCGCTGGTGATCTGCGAAGCGATGACGTTGGGCGTTCCTATCGTCGCCACCCGCACGAGTGCGTCGGAGGAGTTCCTCGCCGACGACCGCTACGGCATCGTCACCGGCCACTCCGACGTGGAGATTTTCGAAGGATTGCGCCGCATGGTAGACGACGAAACCCTGCGCGCGCATTACCGCGAACAGGGTTTCAAGCGAACAGGACTCTTCTCGGCCGAGCAGACCATGCGCCAATTCGAAGCGTTGTTGTAACCCGCGCCGAACAGCACTCCTTAAATTAAAGCGACCGGAGCCGCTCGACGCTCATCTGCGTGAAGTCGTCGATCACGAGCGTCGCGGCCGTCCGTTCCAACTCTTCGCGCGACAGGGTCGTGGCGAGAGCCACGACCTTCATGCCGGCACGATCGCCCGCCTCGATACCCGCACGGGCATCTTCGAATACGACGCACTCCTCGGGGCGGAGTCGCAACGCTTCGGCCGCTTTGAGGTAGATCTCCGGATCGGGTTTGCAGCGCGTGACCTGCTCGCTGCTGACCACGGTCTGAAAGTAGGACTCGATGCCGCACTTCTCGAAGACGAAACGGATGTTGCGCATCTCGGCCGACGAGCCTACGGCACAGGCGATTCCCTCCCGGCGGAGCGCTTCGAGAAAATCGAGCAATCCGGCGGTCGGCCGGATGAGCGGTTCGTAGAGTTCGCGGTAGATCGCCTCCTTCTCCTCGCTGAGCGCCTGCCAGCCGCCGAGTTCGGCGAGCCGTTCGGGTGTGAAGAGCCGTTGCATGATCTCGTCGTTGCCCAGTCCGCTGAGCTCTTTCAGCACGTTCTGCCGGTTACCGACGCCGTGGCGTTCATAGAAAATATCATATGCCCGGGCATGGATGCGCATGTTGTCGACCAACACGCCGTCCATGTCGAACAATGCTCCTTTTATCATATTTTTCGAAAAATCTGCGGCCGCAGCCGGATTCATAATGTCTGTCGTGGGGATTCGAAACTCCCGCCGACCGGATGCGCTCCTGCCGGCGGGAATATTCCGTCCGCCGGGCGATCAGTTCGTGAAACGTTCCCACGGAATCTCTTCCGAGGTGGCCTTTCCCTCGATGATGGCATCCATGTGCATCAGCAGCGGGAATTCGGCAGCATCGAGCTTGCCGTCCTGCGCCAGCTTTTTGACGGCTTTGTTGATCCGGCCGATGATGACGAGCGATTCCAGCGTCACGCCTTTCAGTTCGGCCAGCGCCTCGTCGATGCCGTATCCGCGCCCCAGCAGGGTGCCGATCAGGCGCGTGCGGCCGCCGAAGATGGTGACGTACATGTCGCCGGCCGCCGAATCGATCTGCCGGTCGTTGCCCGTGAGGTAGGTGAGCAGCTTGCGGATCTCCTTGACGCTCTGGTAGAACATCGCCGCCTGCGAATTGTAGTGCGGCGTGCAGCCCACGCCGTTGACCTTCTCGTTGAGCCCGACGGCCAGCGCCACGCCCAGGGCATAGGCGTTTTTCAGCGCTACGGCGCTTTCGACGCCCATCACCTCGGTCGAGAGGTGGATGTGGTAATAGTCGGTGCGCATCAGCCCGCGCAGCGTTTCGAGCGTCTGCATGTCGCGGCCGCAGAAGGTGACGATCGTCTGGTCGTGCGCCACCAGCTCGTAGCTGGTGCAGGGACCGCCCACGGCGTTCAGGTTCATCTTGCGGGGCGCGATGCTGCGCTCCCAATACTCGGGATAGCTAATGAGCGTGCCGTCGTCGTAGGCGACGAGGCCCTTGGTAACCGACAGCACGGGCGTCGTGTCGGGAATGTGGGGGAGCACCTCCTGCATGAACCAGTCCACGCCGAAGCTGTTCACGCCGCAGATGACCATGTCGGCTCCTTCGAGCGCTTCGGCGAGCTCCTCGAAATAGAAATACTCGACGCCTGCGGGAAACGGCTTGTCGAATTTCGGATGCTTGCCCGTCCGCTTCGATTCGGCGATAATCTCCCTGTCCAGATGCGTGCCGGTCAACCGGACGCGATGGCCGTTTTCCCGTGCGGGAAAGGCCAGTGCCGACCCCATCATACCGGCGCCGACGATCGTAATGTTGCTCATGACGATAACTGTTTTAATTTTCCAAGATTACAAAGATAACTTTTTTCCGGCAGATCGACGAGAAATAACCGTAAAATCGCTATTTTTGTTCGATGGCTGCGAAAAAAATCGAAAAGACCAACGCCGCCCGTCTGCTCGACCGGGCGAAGATACCGTATACGCTGATTCCGTATGAAGTGGACGAAGAGGACTTGTCGTGCACGCACGTCGCCGCACAGCTGGGCGAGGCGATCGAGTGCGTCTTCAAAACGCTCGTATTGAAGGGCGACCGCACGGGGTATTTCGTATGCGTGGTGCCCGCCGACCACGAGGTCGACCTCAAGGCCGCCGCACGCGTATCGGGCAACAAGAAGGCCGACCTGATCCCGATGAAGGAGCTGCTGCCCGTGACGGGTTACATCCGTGGCGGCTGCTCGCCGATCGGCATGAAACGTGCCTTTCCCACCTATATTCATTCGTCGTGTCTCGGTCTGTCCGAGATCTATGTGAGCGCAGGCGTGCGCGGTTTGCAGATCCGGATCGCACCCGATGCGCTGATCGCATTCACGCGGGCCGAAACGGCCGACTTGATCCGGAAAGAGGAGTAAGCATGGAGGTGATTTTCGAGATCGAATACCGCACGGAGTGGGGGCAGCGGCTCGTCTGGTGCAGCGGCGAACGGCGCATTGCGATGGAGTACCGGCGCGACGGCGTATGGCGATGCCGCCGGTCTGCGACCGCTGGTCGGATCGGCCTACGGATGCGCCGTTTTACACCTCGGCCTTTACGCGGGCGATCTTCGCTCGACCGGCGGACGGGAAACCGTTCGACGAGGGGCATGGGCGGCTGGAACTGCAAGTAGAAGCGCCGACCGTGCGCCCCGACGAAGTGTTGGCCATCGCCGGCAATGCGCCCGAACTGGGCGGCTGGCAGCGATTCGTCGCACTGGACGACAGCGATTTCCCGCTCTGGCGGGTCGTGCTCGATGCTGCAACTCCGTTCGAATACAAGTTCGTGCGGCTCGATCGCCGTTCCCGTCGACCGATCGTGTGGGAGGAGGGGGAGAACCGACGCTGCGACCGGCTGCCGGCGGCGGGAGAGCGCATTGTCGTGGCCGGACTGCGGCTGCGCGAGGCGAACGCCTCCGCATGGCGCGGCGCAGGTACGGCCCTGCCGCTCTTTTCGCTGCGTTCGGCGTCGGGTTTCGGTACGGGCGAATTCCCCGACCTGCGGAAACTGATCGACTGGGCCGCAGCCACGGGGCAGCGGGTCGTACAACTGTTGCCGGTCAACGATACGATCCGCACGGGAACGCGAAGCGACTCCTATCCCTACAACGCCGTTTCGAGTTTCGCCCTCCATCCGCTCTACCTGAGCCTGATCGGGGCGGGGCTGCAACCCGATGCCCGCTACCGTCGCCAGCAACGACGGCTCAACGCCTTGCCCGCCGTCGATTACGAGGCGGTCATGCGGTTGAAACTCGACTGGGCACGGCTGCTTTTCCGCCGGACGTGGGAGACCGTCCGGACGACGGACGGCTATGCCGCCTTCGAGACGCAGAACCGTCTGTGGCTGGAACCCTACGCCGCGTTCAGCGCCTTGCGCGACCGCTTCGGTACGGCCGATTTCCGGCAATGGGGCGATTATGCCCGTTACGACGAACAGCGTCTCCGCGTATTCCGGAACGAGAATCGGGCAGCGATCGATTTCTACTGTTTCCTGCAATATCATCTGCACAGCCAGTTGAGCGACGCCAGCCGTTACGCACGGCAGCGGGGCGTCGTCCTCAAAGGCGATATTCCGATCGGCGTCAGTCCGTCGAGCGCCGACGTGTGGCAATATCCGCACCTCTTCCATCTCGACGGGCAGGCCGGAGCGCCGCCCGACGCCTTTGCCGCAACGGGGCAGAACTGGGGCTTCCCGACCTACGACTGGGAGGCGATGGCGCGCGACGGCTACGGCTGGTGGCGGGCGCGGCTGCGCAAAATGGGGGAGTATTTCGACATCTACCGCATCGACCACATCCTCGGTTTCTTCCGCATCTGGGAGATACCTGCCGATGCGTTGCACGGTCTGCTCGGCCGTTTCCGGCCGGCGCTGCCCTACACGCGCGAGGAGCTAGCCGCCGCAGGGTTTCTGCTGCCCGACGCCCGCTACACCCGTCCGCAGGCGACCGACGACGTACTGCGCGAACTCTTCGGCCGCGCCGCGGCGGAGGTGAAACGGCGTTACGTCGCCGACGGCACGCTGCGCCCCGAAGCGGCGACGCAACGGGGCGTATGGCGGCTTTTCGGTGACAGTCCCGACCGACGGCAGCGCCGCATCCGCGACGGACTGCTGCGTCTGCTCGACGACGTACTCTTCCTCGAAGACCGTGAACGTCCCGGGCATTACCATCCGCGTATCGCGGCGCAGGCGACCTTCGCCTACCGGAGGCTCGCGCCGGCGCAGCAGCGGGCGTTCGACCGGCTGTACGAGGAGTTTTTCTACCGTCGCCACGACGACTTCTGGCGCGACGAAGCGCTGCGCAAACTCCCTGCGCTGCTCGATGCGACCGCGATGCTGGCATGCGGCGAGGATCTGGGGATGATTCCTGCCTGCGTACCGGAGGTCATGGAGCGTCTGGGGATTCTCTCGCTCGAAATCGAACGGATGCCCAAAACCGCCGGCACGACGTTCGGCGATCCGCGGCAGTATCCCTATCTGTCGGTCGGCACCACCTCGACGCATGACATGTCGCCCCTGCGCAGTTGGTGGTGCGAGGACACCGCCCTCACGCAGCGTTATTTCTCCGAGGTGCTGCACCGCCGCGGAAAGGCTCCCGCCGAGTGTACGCCTGCGCTGTGCCGGCAGATCGTCCGCCGCACGCTCGACGGGCAGTCGATGCTGGCCGTACTGCCGTTGCAGGACTGGCTGGCTACGGACGGCGGTCTGCGGCGCGACGATCCCGACGAGGAGCGGATCAACCGGCCCGATGACCCGAACAACTACTGGCGATACAGAATGCATCTGACCATAGAAGAGCTGCTTGCATCCGCCGAATTCAACCGGAGCATCAAGCGAATGCTCCGCACTTCCGATCGAACCGACAAACCTTAAATAAAACGAGAAATCATGTACGAAAAAGACCGACGCATAGTCATTACGCTCGATGCCGGAGGCACCAATTTCGTCTTCGGCGCCGTACAGGGCGACCGCTTCGTCGTCGAACCGATCACGCTTCCCTCCAACTCCGACCGGCTCGACCGCTGCCTCGAAACGATGGTCGAGGGATTCCGCACCGTCATCGGCCGTCTGCCCGAACAGCCCGCGGCGATCAGCTTCGCCTTTCCCGGCCCGGCGGACTATCCGCGAGGCATCATCGGCGGATACCTGCCCAATTTTCCGTCGTTCCGCGACGGCGTAGCGCTGAAAGACTTCCTGGAAGAGCGGTTCGGTATTCCGACCTTCATCAACAACGACGGCGACCTCTACGCCTACGGCGAAGCGCTGGCGGGTGCATTGCCCGAAATCAACGCCCGGCTCGAAGCCGCAGGAAGCGCCAAACGCTTCCGCAACCTGATCGGCTACACGTGGGGCACGGGATTCGGCGTGGGGATCGTCTCGGACAACCGGCTGCACATCGGCGACAACTCGTGCGTCGAAACCTTCTGCCTGCGGCACAAGGACCTGCCCGACATCAACGTCGAGGAGGGTGTCTCGATCCGCGCCGTCAAACGGCTCTATGCCGAGTATGCGGGCGTCGACGACGATACGCTCGATCCGAAGGCCATTTTCGAGATCGCCGAGGGCGAGCGTCCGGGCGACGCCGATGCGGCGCGGCGCGCTTTCGCGCGGTTCGGCGAGGTGGCAGGCGACGCCATGGCCACCGCCGTGACGCTCATCGACGGACTGATCGTCATCGGCGGCGGCATTACCGCTGCGCGCAAATACATCCTTCCTTCGCTGCTGGCCGAAATGCGGGGTTCCCTGCATACCTTTTCGGGTGAAACGCTTCCGCGCGTACAGATGAAGGTCTACGATCTGGACGATGCGACGCAGTTCGCCGCCTTCGCGCAGGGCGATTCCCGCCGGATCAAGGTTTACGGCAGCGATCGTGAAATCGTCTACGATCCGCAGAAGCGCATCGGGGTAATGACCTCGCATATCGGCGCCAGCCGGGCCATTTCGCTGGGGGCCTATGCCTTCGCGCTGAACAGCATCGACAGGGACGCTCGCTGACGCCGGCTCCGTCATGAACGCGATTCGCCCCTGCCGCAACAGATCGCGGCAGGGGCGAATCGTCGGGAACGGGACGGTCAGCGCAGACGATGCCGGAGCACTGCCGCCGCGAAGAGGATGAGATCGCGGGTGGGTGCCAACCGCGCGAACCCGTTGAGCATTCCCCAATCGTGTACCACGCCGTTGAAGCGCACGGTCGTCACTTCGACGCCCGCCTCGTCCAGACCGACGCCCCATCGCCTCGCCCTCGTCGCGCAGGATGTCGTTCTCGGCCACTGCGATCAGTGTCGGCGGCAGGCCGAACAGTTCTTCCCGCGAAGCATTAACAGGCGACAGGAGAATTTCTTCGCGCGCCCGGGCGTCGGTCGTATATCGGTCGAACATCCATTTCATCAACGGCGCGGTCAGGAAGCGCTCTCGGCCGTAGAGGGCATAGGATTTCCAATCGGAGGAGGCGCTCGTCACGGGCCACAGCAACACCAGCGCCCGAACGGCGGGCGCATGTCGTTTCTTGGCGAGCAACGCCGCCGCGAGCGCCATGTTTCCGCCCGCGCTGTTGCCGACCAAAGCCATCCGGCGACGGTCGAGGTCGAGTTCCGCATCGTTCTCGGCCACCCATTTCACGGCGGCGTAAATCTCATCGACCGCCTGCGGATATTTCGCTTCGGGCGACGGCGTGTAGTCGACGAAAACCGCTGCGACTTCCGATTCGACGACCAGATCGCGTACCAGTCTCCGGTGCGTGGAGTAGTCGCCGAGCACCCATCCGCCTCCGTGGATGAAGACGAAGTAGGGAAGCCTCCCTCGGCTGCCGTGCGGCCGCACCAGATGCAGTGTCAGTGCGTGACCGTCGGCCACGATTTCGCGCTCCCGCTCGTCGATGCCCGACAAGTCGACTTCTACGGCCGCCTGCACGTCGGCGAGTACTTTGCGCGCTTCGGCCACCGGCAGCGATTCCACAGGACGACCGCCGGCATTGAGCACGCGGAGATACTCCCGGGTACCGATACTCAGATGTTCGTCGTTCAGATAATTCTTCGGCTTGTTTTCCATATCGTTAACTTCTTTAATTAAACCATCGCAGCGGCAGGGTGGAGCGCGGGGTCGTTCTTCTCGTCGAGCGCTTCGTCCAGAGCGATGCCGAGCGCATCGGCCAGCCCCCTGCCGTAAGCCGGGTCGGCGCGGTAGCAGTTGCGCACGTGGCGTTGCTTGATGAAGAGTTTGCAGTCACCCATGGCGCGCGCCGTATTTTCGAACAACGCCTGCTTCTCTTCGGGCGTCATCAGGCGGAACAATGCACCCGGTTGCGAGTAATAGTCGTCGTCATAGGCGCGTTCGTCGTAGTTGTCGACCGGTCCGTGCAGCGGCAGAGGCGGTTCCTTCAATTCGGGTGAATCGGACCATACGCCGTAGCTGTTGGGCGTATAGCTCACCGTCGCGCCGAAATTGCCGTCCACGCGCATCGCACCGTCGCGGTGATACGAATGTACGGCCACGCGCGGCCGGTTGACCGGAATCTGATCGAGGTTCACGCCCAGGCGATAGCGCTGTGCGTCGCCGTAGGAAAACAGCCGTCCTTGAAGCATCTTGTCGGGCGAAAAGCCGATGCCGTCGACGATATTGAGGGGATTGAAGGCAGCCTGTTCCACCTCGGCGTAGAAGTTTTCCGGATTGCGGTTCAGTTCCAGGATACCCACGTCCTGCAACGGAAAGTCGCCGTGCGGCCAGACTTTGGTCAGATCGAAGGGATTGATGCGGTAGTTGCGCGCCTCCTCTTCGGTCATGGTCTGTATCTGGAAAAGCCAGCGCGGAAAATCGTCCCGCTCGATGGCTTCGAACAGATCGCGCTGATGCGATTCGCGGTCTTTGGCGATGACGGCTTCCGCCTCGGCGTCGGTCAGATTGCGAATGCCCTGCATCGTGCGCAGATGGAACTTGACCCACGTGCGCCGGTTCTCGGCGTCGTAGAAACTGTACGTGTGGCTACCGAATCCGTGCATGTGGCGGAATGAAGCGGGAATGCCGCGCGTGCTCATCGTGATCGTCACCTGATGCAGCGCCTCGGGCAGCAGCGTCCAGAAGTCCCAGTTGTTGTCGACACTGCGCATCCCCGTGCGCGGATCGCGCTTGATGGCATGGTTCAGATCGGGAAACCGCACCGGATCGCGCAGGAAAAAGACCGGCGTGTTGTTGCCCACCAGATCCCAGTTGCCCGCATCGGTGTAGAATTTCATGGCGAAGCCGCGTATGTCGCGTTCGGCATCGGCGGCACCGCGTTCCCCCGCAACGGTCGAAAAACGGACGAAACACTCGGTCTGCTTGCCGATCCGGCTGAAAATCGAGGCCCGGGTGTAGCGCGTGATGTCCTGCGTCACCGTAAAGGTGCCGAATGCGCCCGAGCCTTTGGCATGCATACGCCGTTCGGGGATCACTTCGCGGTCGAAATGCGCGAGCTTTTCGAGCATCCAGGGGTCCTGCAACACGATGGGGCCACGCAGTCCGGCAGTCTGCGAATCCTCGTTGTCGGCGATCGGCCGGCCGTTGACCGAAGTCAGCTTTTCGGGTTTCCCCTGAGTTTTTCCGCTCGGTCGGGAACGTTCTTTTTTCTCCATAAGTCAAACGTATTTGGTTTACGTCGACCCTCTCGAAAAACGTGCCGTTAGCGGGCGGAGGCAAGAAAAAATCCGCGGCGGGAAGACCGTCGCGGATTCTGCCGGGCCCGCTTTATCGCAAACGGAGCACCTCCAACCGCGAGGGACGGCGGCGGTCGTGGTAAATACGCACGTCGCAGGGAATGAAGTCGGAGGCCGCGCAGCGGTAAATATCGACGAACTGCTGGGGGTTGCGGTCGGCCAGCGGAAACCACGAGCTCTGCACCTGCACCATGATCCGGTGCCCCTTGCGGAAGGTATGCGCGATATCGGGCATCGTGAAGGCCACTTCGGTCGGCTCGCCCGGCGTGAAGGGTTCGGGGGCTGAAAAACTGCGGCGGTAACGTCCGCGCATGATGTCCCCGCGCACGAGCATCTGGTAACCCGGATACTCCGTATTATCGGGCCAGACGTCGATGAGCTTGACCACGAAATCGGCATCGGTCGTCGAGATCGCCGCTTGCAGGACGGCCCGGATGCCGCCCGCGAATGTTACGTCGCCTGCCAGCGGTTCGGTCGTGAAACACAGCACGTCCGGCCGACCGGCAGCGAAGCGCTGATCGGCTACCATATAGGCCTTGTCACGCGACGCACGCATCGGGAAATCGTAGGGCACGGGCGACGCGGGATCGGAGCGATAGCCGCTGAACGACTCGCGCTCGATCGGCCTCTCGGCAGACAGCTCGCCGTTGCTGCGAAGAAAGAGAACCTCCTTGCGCGCATCGGCCGGAGGCCACTCTTCGAAGGTGCGCCAGCGATTCTCACCGGTGAAGAAGATCGTAGCGCCGGCCAGCTCGCCGCCGTCGCCCTTGCCGAGCAGGTAATAATTGAAAAAGGGCACTTCGATCCGCTGCTGGTAGTAGTCGGTCAGCGACGCGTCGCCGAAGCGCATCTTGCCGAGCCGGTTGCCGCCGTTCGACGACCGCCAGCCGCCGTGCACCCACGGGCCGGCGACCATCCGGCACGACGTGCGGGGGCTCTGGCGCCGGATCGAGGCGTAGGTCGTCCACGCGCCGTAGCAATCCTCGGCATCGAACAGGCCGCCCACGACCAGTATGGCCGGCCGGAGGTCGTGCATGGCGCGCACCGAGCAGCGTTCGCGCCACCAGTCGTCGTAATCGGGATGACGCATCATCTCGTTCCAGAAGCGGACGGTATCGCCCAAAAGCTGCGTCAAGCTGTCGACGGTGGCCTTGCGCAGAAAGAAATCGTATTCGTCGGTACGGACGTAACGGGGTGCTGCGGCGGCCTCGGTCGTGGGATTGTCCATCGGCCTGCCGAAACTGCCGCCGATGAAGGAGAAGGCGTCGCGCAGGAACAACACGCCGTTGTGGTGCGTGTCGTCGCCCATGAACCAGTCGGTGACGGGCGCCTGCGGCGAGGCGGCTTTCAAGGCGGGATGTCCGCTCGCGGCGGCCATAAGGGCGTAGAAACCCGGATAGGAGTTGCCGTAGACGCCGACACGCCCGTTGTTGCCCGCGACCTCGCGCACCAGAAAGTCGATCGTATCGTAGGCGTCGCTCGCCTCGTCGATCTGTTCGGGCGAATGTTTATCGGCGATGAACGGACGGAGATCGACGTATTCCCCCTCGCTCATGTAGCGTCCCCGCACATCCTGAAAAACGAGGATATAGCCCTCCTCCAAATAGAGTTTCAGAAATGATTTCCAGAGCGACGCGGAGAATTCCGCGCCGTAGGGGCGGCACGAATAGGGAGTGCGCGTCAGCAGAATGGGGTGCCGGCCCGCCGTGTCGCACGGAGCGTAGACGGTCGTATGGAGCCGTACGCCGTCGCGCATGGGGATGCGGTACTCGGTTTTACGGTAATTTCGCTCGACCCACGCACGGTCGATCGCCCCTTCGGCCGCGGCGGCGAAGCAGAACGGCAGAAGCAGCAGGAGGAGAAGCGTCTTTTTCATGGAAGGGTAGCGGTTACCCTGCAAAGATAGCGTTTCTCGCGCGATTTGTCAATTGCTGCTCTTTTTCCCGTATAGTATTGTGAAATGTAGACCGTGAAGATCGGGAAGAAGATCATGCCGACGATGGGCAGCAGCACGCAGACGACCTTCCCCACGGCCGTGACGGGGAAGATCGCGGCCCCGACCGTCGTGACGTTCATCCAGGCCCACCACAGAGCATCGCCGTAGTCGGTCAGGCGGGGATTGACCAGAATCTCGTAGTCGTAGAAGACCAGCGACGCCAGATAGGTGAAGACCAGCACCGAAAAAAGATAGGCCGCCAGCAGTTGATTGAAGCGGTTCCTGGCGAGCCATGCGACGATGATGTAGAGCGCCAGAAAACCCCGAAGCAGCGGCGTCAGTCCGATGAGCATGGCCCAGCCGCGCGCGAGCTCCAGCGAAAACCAGTCGACCAGATTGAGGTAGGGGATCGACAGGAGCAGGAAGAACAGGTTGCGGAGGAAAAAACGCGTACGGCGCTCGCTGCGCGCCAGCCGGATGAAAAAGTCGGCGAGAAAGACGATGCAGACGGCGAACTGTATCCACAGATAGGCTTGGGAAAAGTGGCGGTGGTCTCCGGTGAGAATTTCCACGGACATGGCCAACAGCAGCAGGGCACCGGCCGCCAGCGTGACGATATTCAACGAAAGATTCCGAACGAACGGGGTTTGCAGTTGATTCATAATCGGTTGAAATTTACGGCCGGATGGACAAAATCGATGCCACAGCCGTTACTTCGCTTTTTTTGCGTAAAAAAGCGTTGAAAACTTTTGCGCGAATAAAAATTTCTATTACCTTTGCACTCGCTTTCAAAGCAATGGCGAGATAGCTCAGCTGGTTAGAGCGCATGATTCATAATCATGAGGTCGAGAGTTCAAGTCCTACGAACAAATCGACAACTTCTTATCCGGCCTTACGAACAATGACAACTTCTTATCCGGCCTGCATTTCAATGCAGGCCGGATTGTTTCGATACAGACTCTGTCCTCTTCGGCCGCGAGAACCGATCCGGCTGTGCAGGCGTTACGCGGATTCGAGCGGATTTCAGCTGCCGGAACCGGCCGAAAGGTCAGGTGAGGTAACGCGATCCTTCGTCGATGCTGGCCTGCAACGGATAGACCAACACGAAGTTATTGCCCTTGAAATACTGATCCAGATAGCGGGAAACGCGCGCCATCGACGATTCGTAGGAGACTCCGTTGCGGCGGCTCATCCAGATCCACAGCGTATCGTCGGTACGCACGTCGCGCGAAACGATCAGGAAATCCTCCCAGTTCACGAACGGGACGTAGCCGATTTCGTTCGACGACCGCGCGAAGCGTTCCCGAATCAGATCGAGCGTGGCGGGTGCGGCGTAGAACACCGCCTTGGCACCAGTGTTCCCGACCACGTTGGCCAGACGTTCCAGCGCACTGAGGAACCCCGCCTCCTTTTCGGCCTGCGGCGGCAGGACTACCAGATGACGCTTGACGGTCGACAACGGCTGCGCCGGCTTGTAGATGAATACGTTGGTCGTGTTGTCGGCAATGGTTCCCTCCGCCACGCGCCCCAGGAATCCCGACGAAATATCCTTGCGTTCGTGCAGCCCCAGGATGACGTCGGTAATGCCGCATTCGCGGATAACGCCCGAAATGGCATTGGCCGGACTCAGGTCGTAGCGCAGCAGTTCCTGCAAACGGGTATCCGTCGCCGCCGCCGTCTCGACGGCCAGTTGCAGCAACCGTTTCGAGCGCTTCGCCGATGTGCCGTCGGAACCCTTGTCATCGACGACGGTGAGCGCATGCAATCCGTTCTTGGCGCGCTTCGGCTTGAGCGACAGCCCCAGATTGACCAGCTCCTCGACGTTGGCCTGGTTGCTGACCGGAATGAGTATCTCCACCTCGTTCCGGTCGGGTTCCTCGACGTCCGTCGACTCCTCCATGGCGATATTGTGCGCCCCCTTCTGCGCTGAAAACGACGCCATCGTACAGGTGACCAGAATCATCAGAATCGTACCGTTGAGCACGCTCTCGTTCAGCAGCCGGATCGGCTCGCCGTCGGGCGTCGTTCCCAGAATGACGTTGTAGCCCACCAGCACGGCCGCCAGCGTCGCTGCGGCCTGCGCATTGCTCAGCCCGAAGATCACGCGCCGCTGATCGACCGACATACGGAAAGTCTTCTGCGTGAGCCATGCGGCGATGAACTTGGCCGCCGTGGCCACGACGATCATCACGGCGCCGACCTTGATCGTCTCGAAACTGGTAAAGAAAGCACGGTAGTCGATCAGCATCCCGACGCTGAGCAGGAAGAACGGGATGAAGATCGCATTGCCGACGAACTCCACACGGTTCATCAGCGGCGAAGTGGCGGGAATCAGCCTGTTGAGCGCCAGCCCCGCGAGGAACGATCCGATGATCGCTTCCAGTCCGGCCAGCTGGGCGAGAAAAGCACCCAGAAAGACCATCGCCAGCACGAAGATATATTGCGAGATGTTGTCGTGCACCCTTTTGAAGAACCAGCGCCCGATCAGGGGGAATCCCAACAGAACGAAGAGCGTGAAGGCCGTGATCGACAGCCCCAACCGCACCCAGAACATGTCGTCGGCGTTACCCGTCGAGAGCGCGACGACGATCGTCAGCACCAACAGCGCGAGCGTATCGGTAATCATCGTTCCGCCCACGGTGATGCAGACCGCATTGTTCTTGCTGATTCCCAGCTTGCTGATAATGGGGTAGGCGATCAGCGTGTGCGAAGCGAACATGCTGGCCAGCAGTACCGAAGTGAGCCACGAAAAGCCGAGCAGGTAGTATCCCGCGACGATACCGAGCGCCATCGGCACGCAGAAGGTATAGAGACCGAAAGTCAGGCTGCGCAGGCTGTTGCGTTTGAAATCGCCCATATCGATTTCCAATCCCGCCAGGAACATGATGTAGAGCAGTCCGGCCGTACCGGAGAGGATGATGCTGCTGTCGCGCAACACCAGGTTGAGGCCGTGCGGTCCGATCACCGCACCGGCGATGATGAGCCCCAACAGCGGCGGGATGCGGATCTTGTTCAGCAACAACGGCGCTCCGAGAATGATGAGCAGGATGATGAGAAACTTCAGCACGGGATCGGCCAGCGGAAGCGTGAAATCCATTGCGGTGAGGAATATCATAGACGATTTCGATTTATTCAATCGTAAAATTACGAAATTTTCCCCGTTTTTCCTAACTCGTGGAACGATTTTCCGCGGTGTCCGTGCAGAACGGATCGTCTTTTTGTATGCAATTTGCACGGGGAAGGGAAACCGTATCACATCAAACGAATAAAAATTATGAAAGACGAACAGACGACCTGCACGCCCTGCGAGCAGAATTTCGAGGACAACATCAACGAACTGGTCGATCAGGTGGAGGATTACACCCGTAAGGACCGTATGAGGAAGGAACGCGAGGTCGAAGAGGCCTTCGCCGCGGACAAGGAGCCGAAGCGCTGACCCGCTCCGCCGCAGGGCGGCCGACAGCGGAATTTACCCGATTACACAGGGTAAATTCCGCTTTTTCTTCGTCTCTGCGGGAATGGGTATTTATACTTAGTGCTGCTTTACGATATTAATGTATATTTGCACGTTAATTCTTTGAACAACGAATGATTGATTTCAAGCGGGCTCCCTCGCCCTGTTTTCTGTTGGACGAACGTCTGCTGGCGCGGAATCTTTCGGTCGTCGACCGCGTGCGCCGCGAGTCGGGCGCCGAGGTGATCGTCGCGCTCAAAGCGTGCGCCATGTGGAGTATCTTCCCCCTGTTGGCGCGTCACAGCGACGGCGCGACGGCCAGTTCGGCCGCCGAGGCCCGGCTGGTACGCGAAGAGTTCGGGCAGCCGGCGCACACGTATGCTCCGGTCTACACCGACCGCAATATCGGCGAGATACTCGATTGCAGCAACCATATTACCTTCAATTCGCTCGGACAATTCCGCCGTTTCGGCGCAATGGCGCTGCTGCGCGGCATCTCGTGCGGTCTGCGCGTCAACCCGCGCTATTCGCCCGTGGAGACCGATCTTTACAACCCCTGCGTGGCGGGTTCGCGGCTGGGAGTGACCGCCGAGGAGCTGGAAGCGCAGGGCGGTCTGCCCGACGGGATCGAGGGACTGCATTTCCATGTGCTGTGCGAATCGCGGTCGGAGCATCTCCGCAAAGCGCTCGAAGCCGTAGAGCGGCATTTCGGCCGTTATCTCGACCGGATCGGGTGGCTCAACATGGGCGGCGGGCACCTGATGACCCACGCCGAATACGACTGCGACGAGCTGATCGCCCTGCTGCGCGATTTCAAGTCCCGCCATCCCCGCCTGCGGCTGATCCTCGAACCGGGCAGCGCCTTCACCTGGAGGACGGGCTGCCTCGTTTCGACCGTGGAGGACATCGTTGAGAACGGCGGCGTGCGTACGGCGATGCTCGACGTGTCGTTCGCCTGCCACATGCCCGACTGCCTGGAGATGCCCTATAAACCGGCGATCCTGGGGGCCCGCGAACCGCAGGAAGGCGACCGGCGCTGGCGCATGGGCGGCAACAGCTGTCTGGCGGGGGATTACTGCGGCGACTGGGCGTTCGACCACGAATTGCAGGTCGGCGAGCGGATCGTATTCGAGGATATGATCCACTACACGATGGTCAAGACCACGATGTTCAACGGCGTGGCGCACCCCGCGATCGCCGTCGCCGACGCCGACGGAGCCGTCCGCATCGTCCGGGAATTCGGTTACGCCGATTTCAAAGGGCGCATGTCCTGAAAACCAAAGATACCCAAAGATACTACATGGAGAATTTTACACCCACTCATTACACGCTCGAATGCGTCGCTACGGGGCGGCAGTTCGAAGACGAAGGCTGGATGCTCGACGATCCCTGCTGCAAAATCCCTTCGATGATCCGCACTCGTTACGCCGTCCGGCAGATCGACGTGCGCCCCGACAGCTACGGCTTCTACAAATTCTGCGACTGGCTGCCGGTCCGCCGCATGTTGCAGGGTTCGAGCGCACCCGTAACCTACAAAAGCAAAGGGCTGGCCGACTACCTCGGCCTGAAAAACCTCTATATCACCTTCAACGGCTATTATCCCGAGATCGGCGCGAAGATGACGACCTGCTCCTTCAAGGAGACCGAAGCATACAGCGTCTGCGCCCGCATCCGCGAGGGCGACAACCGGATTCTGGTGGTCGCCTCGGCCGGCAATACGGCGCGCGCCTTCGCCAAAGTCTGCTCGGACAACAACATTCCGCTGCTGTTGTCGGTGCCCGAAGAGAACATCTCGGCGCTCTGGTTCGACCGGCCGCTCAACCCCTGCGTCAAACTGATCTGTCCCGAACGGGGCGGCGACTATTTCGACGCGATTTTCCTGAGCAACCTGGCCCTCAAATCGCGGAAGTTCTACGCCGAAGGCGGCGCGAAGAATGTCGCCCGCCGCGACGGCATGGGCACTACGGTGCTGTCGGCCGCCACGACCATCGGCGAGATTCCGGACTACTATTTCCAGGCTGTCGGCAGCGGCACGGGCGCCATCGCAGCATGGGAGGCCAACATGCGCCTGAACGAGGACGGCCGCTTCGGCAACAAGACGATGAAACTCGTCGTCTCGCAGAACGCCCCCTTCGTCCCGATGTTCGACGCATGGCGGGTCGATTCGCGCGAGATGTTGCCCTACGAAGCCGCCAAGGCCCGTCGGGACGCCGAAATCATCGACGCCAAAGTACTCTCGAACCGCAAACCTCCCTATTCGCTGGCAGGCGGTTTGTACGACGCGCTCAAAGCCACCGGCGGCGACATCATGGTAGCGACGAACGCACAGGCACGCAAGGCCCGCGCCCTGTTCGAGGAGACCGAGGGAATCGATATCTACTCTGCGGCGGGAATCGCCACGGCGTCGCTCGTCAAGTCCGTGGCCGACGGGCGGATCGACCCCGAGAAGATCGTCATGCTCAACATTACGGGCGGCGGCGAACACCGCTGCCAGCAGGATAAGGAACTCTGGTATCTCGAACCGAGCCTTGTCTTCCCGCTCACGCCCGATCCGGAAGAGGTCGTAGCGAAGACCGAAGCCCTGTTCGACTAAAACTCAATTAGACTATGGCGGAACAATCGAACCCGACAACATCCCGTCGCCGTCACCACCGGCGGCACCGCAGGAACAGCCGCAAACGGAAGCTCCGCAACGGCGTCCTGATCGCCACGATCGCCGTGGGTATGCTGACCGTCCTGGGGCTGAAACTCATCGGACGGGGAAAAGGACATCAGGCGGAGATCGTCCAGCGCAGCTATCCCGTGCGGGTAATCAGCGTGGTGGACGGCGATACGTTCCTCGGTCTGGACGACGGAGGCGATACGCTGACCTACAACGTGTACAGCATCGAGGCTCCCGAAATCGAACAGCCGCAGGGGTACGAGGCGCGCAAATACCTCTACAACATGATCCTGCAACGCCGCGTCGAGGTGACGCCCAAGGGCGGACGCACCCCGCAGGGCGTGCGGGTGATCGCCACCACGCGCGACAACGACGACGTGGCCGATCTGATGCTGCGTTCGGGATTTGCGTGGTATCGCAACGATACGGTCAATGAACTGCGCTACATCCGCTCCGAGCGATTCGCACAGGAGGAGGGCGTCGGCATCTGGGCTTCGCCCGACCACGTCGCGCCGTGGGAGTGGCGCAAACGACACGTCGAAAAGTAACCGACAAAACATAGGCTCCTCCTTTGGGCAGGGCCTATGTTCGTTTTTATTCATTAACCATCTAAAAAACTTCATCAAGATGAAGAAACATTCAACCGCGAAGCCGATCCCGTGCTTCAAGCGTTGGAGCCGTACGAACTATGCCGTGTTCGCCAGCCTCCACCGCCAAGTGACGATCGGGGTGCTTGCGGTCGGGATGTCCATTCTCTTGCTGACGACTGAAACGGCTGCGGCTCAACAGGCCGACACCTCGGGCGTATCCCGCGTGATGCGAATCGAGCCGATCGGCGTGATGGGGACACGACTAAGCCCCTCCCGCAGCATTCAGTCGCAAACGCCCGTTTTCGATCGGGGTACAGAGGCTGCCGCGCCGTTCCAGACGCTGGAAGACGCCCTTCGCCTCAGCCCTTCGATCGACATTCGCGAGCGTAGCGGCAAGGGCGTGCAGGCAGACATCTCGATCCGCGGAGGATCGCCCGATCAAACCATGATGCTGCTCAACGGCATCAATTTCACCGATGCCCGCACCGGACACCAGACCCATTCGCTGCCGATCGACATGGATTGCGTGTCGGGTATCGAACTCATCGAGGGAATTCCGGGAGTGGGTGCCTATGCCGGCGCAGTCAATGTCCGGACCGTTCCTTTGTATCGCAACTATCTTCGGCTCAAAGCCGAAGGCGGGCAACACGGGTATGGCTATACCAATCTGTCCGGAGCTCTTACACGCGACCGTCTCGTGCTTTTCGCCGCCGGATCGCTGCGTCGCAGCGACGGATATATCCACAATACCGATTTCCGCAACGTGAACGGGTACCTCCGTATGACATACGATTCGCCGAAAGCCGGATTCTTCGACTTTCAGACTGGCGGACAGGGCCGGCGCTTCGGGTCCAACGGATTCTATGCCGCCTACAATCCGGATCAGTTCGAACAGACCGCCACGGCGCTCGGTTCGTTGCGATGGATCAAGGAGTGGGGGCTTTTCCGAATCTGCGCCGATGCAAGTTACCGCAAGAATTTCGACCGTTATGAATGGACACGCGGTACACCGACCAATTACCACAACACCGACAACGTCGGAGCGGAGCTTTGGGGCGACTTGCAGTGGCGGGGAGGCTCCACTTCGCTGGGTGGCGACTACATCTATCACCACATTTTCAGCTCCAATCTGGGCGAACCGATGGCCGCTCCGCGCGGCCGCTACAAGTGCGAAGCCGAACGCCACGTGGGCAATCTGTGGCTGCGCCATTCCATGAGATGGCGCCGTTTCGCTATCGCCGCTTCGGCCGGTGCGAGCTTTACGCCCTACGGGACGTCGGTCTCTTGGGCCGTATCGGGACGCTACGGCAACGGCGGCTGGCAAGCGGAAGCCGGAGCCGCACAGTCGATGCGGTTACCGACGTTCACCGACCTCTACTATACGTCGGAAGCGCAGGTCAACAATCCGAATCTCAAACCCGAACGAGCTGTCACCTACCATATCGGAGGAGGTTACGCCATCGAAAAATGGCATGCCTCCGTACAGTTCTTCTACCGCGACGGTCGCAATGTAATCGACTGGGTGTGGCGCGACGAACTGACGATCGGCGACCGGACTCTATATGACAAATGGCACTCGGAGCAAGAGTCGCATCTGGGTACATTCGGCATCGAGGCATCGGGCGGATATCGTTCCGACGGAGGAGTAGTGCGTCGCGCGACAGTCTCTTACGGGTATCTGACCACATCGCGTCTGAGCGACGTGAGGACGTCGAGCATTCTCGACTACATGCGCCACAAATTGTCGTTCGCCGCGGAGATTCGTTTCCTGCGCCGCTTCTCTCTGGCCGTGACCGGAACCCTCTTCGATCGTTACGGCTTTTACAACCGTTACCTGCGCGACGCCGACGGGAAATTGCTGACCGACGACAAAGGGCGAATGCAGACCGAAGAGGTCGATTTCAGTCCTTATTTTCTGCTCGACGGACACCTGCGATGGGAGAAAGGGATCGTCGCTCTACACGTCGATCTGGCCAACATCACCGACACCGATTACTGCGATTTCGGCGGGCTTCGTCGTCCGAATTTCTGGATTACGGGCGGCATTACCCTTACAATTCGCTGACCGGCGACTGAAACAAGACAGGAGGCTGCCTTTCGAGGCAGCCTCCTGTCTTGCACGACTGTCAGATACCGGCGATCTTCTTGATCTCGTTCAGCTTGTTGAGCGCTTCGAGCGGCGTAAGGGAATCGATGTCCAGTCCCTTGATCTGGTCGCGGATCTGCACCAGCACCGGATCGTCCAGCTGGAACATCGACAGCTGCATCGACGCCCCCTTGTCGGCCTCTTCGACCGCATCCTTGACCGACGCCTGCTTGCGCCCTCGGAGTTTGGGGCTTTTGCTCGGCACGATCTCGTCGGTGCCGTAGACCTTCACCAGGTTTTTGAGAATCTCGTCGGCACGCGACACCACCGACATCGGCATGCCGGCCATGCGCGCCACGTGGATACCGAACGAGTGTTCCGTGCCGCCGCGTTCGAGCTTGCGCAGGAAGACGATCTGGTTGCCCAGCTCCTTGACGCTCACGTGGTAGTTCTTCACGCGGGGGCACATCTGCTCCATTTCGTTCAGCTCGTGGTAGTGTGTGGCGAAGAGCGTCCGCGCATGGGCCGTCGGGTGGTTGTGCAGGTACTCGACCATCGCCCAGGCGATGGAAATACCGTCGTAGGTACTCGTGCCGCGGCCGATTTCGTCCAGCAGGACGATGCTGCGGTCGGAGATGTTATTGAGGATGCTGGCCGATTCGAGCATCTCGACCATGAAGGTCGATTCGCCCTGCGAGATGTTGTCCGACGCCCCGACGCGCGTGAATATCTTGTCCACCACACCGATGTGCGCCCGGCGTGCCGGAACGAAGGATCCCATCTGCGCCATCAGGATGATGAGCGCCGTCTGCCGCAGCAGGGCCGACTTACCCGACATGTTGGGGCCGGTGATCATCATGATCTGCTGTTCCTTGTCGTCGAGCAGGATGTCGTTGGGGATATATTTCTCGCCCACGGGCATCAGCGTCTCGATGACCGGATGACGTCCCTGTTCGATGTCGATGCGCGCCCCGTCGTCCAGTTCGGGGCGCACGTAGTTGCGCTCGCGCGCGATGCGGGCGAACGACAGGAAACAGTCGACGCGCGCCACGGCGTGTGCATCGCGCAACAGTTGGGACAGCGACTGCGAAACGAAGGCGATCAGCGCATTGTAAATCTCCTGTTCGAGCGTCAGGATGCGGTCTTCGGCACCGAGGATCTTCTCTTCGTACTCCTTCAGCTCCTCGGTGATGTAGCGTTCGGCGTTGGAAAGCGTCTGCTTGCGGATCCACGTATCGGGTACCTTGTCCTTATGGGCGTTGCGCACTTCGATATAGTAGCCGAAGACGTTGTTGTAGCTGATCTTGAGCGACGGGATGCCCGTCGTCTCGCTCTCGCGCTGCTGGATCTGCTGCAATACGTCCTTGCCGTGCAGCGCAATGCGGCGCAGGTCGTCCAGCTCGGGATCCACGCCGTCGGCGATGACGCCGCCCTTCTGAATCTGGTTGTTCGCCGGATCGGGATAGATCTCCCGTTCGAGTTTCAGGCGCATCTGCACCAGCACGTCGATCTCGGCGGCGAGCCGGTGGAGATTCCCGTCGTCCGTCGATTCGAGGATCGCTTTGAGCAGTTCGATCGCAGCGAGCGAATTTTTCAGTTGCACCAGTTCGCGCGGCGTCACGCGCGCGGCGGCGATACGCGAAGCGATGCGTTCCAGGTCGCCGATCAGCGAGACCTGCTCGCCGACGGCTTCCGCCAGATCGCTGTCCTCCACGAAGCGCTGTACCACGTCCAGCCGCCGGTTGATGCGCCCGATGTCGCGGATCGGCATGGCTATCCAGCGTTTGAGCAGACGGCCGCCCATCGGCGTGAGCGTGCGATCCATCACGTTTGCGAAGCTGCTCCTGTCGCGCGAACCGTTGGTAGTGAAGAGTTCCAGGTTGCGGATGGTGAACTTGTCGATCCACACGTAGTCGTCCTGGTCGATCCGCGAGATCGATGCAATGTGGCCGATCTCCTTGTGTTCGGTGAATTCCAGATAGTAGAGGATGGCGCCGGCGGCCGAAATGCCTGCCGAGATGTGGTCGATGCCGAACCCTTTGAGCGACTGCGTGCCGAACTGCTTGCAGAGCTTTTCGCGGTTCAGCTCCTCCGAAAAGACCCAATCGTCGAGCTTGTAGGTGTAGTAGTTCGTGCCGAAAGCCTGCCGGAACCGCTCGTCGAATCCCCGCTGGTAGATGATCTCTTTGGGCGAGAGATTCGACAGGAGTTTGTCGATGTAGTTGTCCGGTCCCTCGGCCACGTAGAATTCGCCGGTTGAAATATCGAGAAAAGCCACGCCGGTATTTTTCCGGCCGAAATAGACCGCCGCCAGATAGGTATTTTCCTTGTTGGCCAGAAGATTGTCGCCCAGCACCACGCCCGGCGTAACCAGCTCGATGACGCCCCGCTTGACCAGCCCTTTGACCTGTTTGGGATCCTCGAGCTGTTCGCAGATCGCCACGCGTTCGCCCGCTCGGACCAGCTTGGGTAGGTAGGTGTCGATCGCATGATAGGGAAACCCTGCCAGCTCGACGAATGTCGCGGCTCCGTTGGCACGTCGCGTCAGGGTGATGCCCAGAATTCCGCTGGCCTTGATCGCATCATCGCCGAAAGTTTCGTAAAAATCCGATGAAGTTCATCGCCCCCTGGGCATCCGCCGTCGCATAGTGGTAGTTGTTTTTCACGACCATCAGCATGTCGCCGCTCTCGATCTCCTCTTCGGCACTGAGAATATAACGGCGAATCCCTTCGTTGTAACGGTTCGCCCGCTTGTTCGACCGGGTGATGACGATCACCTCGTCGCGGCCGTAACGGTCGAAGGCATCCTGCAACTTTTCCATGAAATCACCGCCCTCTACCGACTCGAAATCAGGGTAGTCCATTTCGAATTTCGGTATTTCGTAGATACGGTTTTCGAGCATGCAGCGCACCAGCGTAGCATTGAACAGAATACCCGACTGCATCTGCTGGCGCACCACCTCGTCCATCAGCCCGTAGACGACTTCGCCGTAGCGCGAAACCGTCGCCGGATCGAGCGCCGGACTGAAATCGCACCCGACGGGAGGCAGCTGCGCGCTGTCGCCGACCAGAATCAACCGGCAACCGCGTCCGCTGCGCACGTAGCTCACCAGGTCTTCCAACAGCGATCCGCTGCCGAACAGTGCGCCGTCGCCCGTCGAATCGGAGAGCATCGAGGCTTCGTCCACGATGAAGACGGCACCTTGTTCCCTGTTGAAGTCGAGCGAGAATTTCGATTCGTAATCGGCGTTGGTGCGCTGGCGGTAGATGCGTTTGTGGATCGTAAGCGCCTGCTCCCCGCAGTAGCGGGCGAGCACTTTGGCCGCCCGTCCGGTCGGAGCGAGCAGCACGGGCTTTATTCTTAACTCTTTGAGCGCGGCAACTAACGCGGCGATCAACGTCGTCTTGCCCGTACCGGCAAAACCGTTCAGTACGAAAATCCGCGAAAAATCGTCGTCCGAGAGGTATTCCGATAAATTTTTTATGATTTTTTTTTGACTATTTGTTGCTTCGAAACAAATTTTGGCGTAAATTTGGGTCGCGATTGTCGTGTTAAACATTGCAGCGTTACCTTTTTAAACGGGATACAAACTTAAACAAATAATTGAAATGAAAAAAATCGTTCAACTGATTCTTGCCTTGGTGATCGTAGGTCTGGTATATGTCATCTACGATCAGATTTCGACACCCATCCGTTTTGAAAACGTGAAAAAAGCGAAGGAAGAGGCCGTTATCGAGCGCATCAAGGACATTCGTACCGCCGAACGTGCGTTCAAGTCCAAATACCAGCATTTTACGGGCGATTTCGATACGCTGATCAATTTCGTTCTCAACGATTCGATCGAGGGTCAGCGCCGTATCGTCGACGAGGACGACTCGGTGGCCATGGCACAGCTGAAAAAAGCCGGCAAGAAAAATATCGAAACCTTCACGGTAGCCGTTATCGACACGATCTTCGCACCGAAGAAGCTTTCGCCCGATCAGGTGAAGAATTTCCGCTACATACCGGGAACGAACAAGCAGGCCGAATTCACGATCGCAGCCGGCATGGTTACGACCGAGTCGAAGGTCGTCGTTCCGGTCGTCGAGGTCAAGGCCCCCTACGTGAAGTTCCTCGATACGGTTACGTTCCGTCAGGAAGTGATCAACCTCATCAAGGCTCCGGAGGTCGTCGCCTACGACAAGTATCCCGGAATCAAGTTCGGTTCGATGGAGGGTGCGAACAATGAAGCAGGCAACTGGGAGTAATTCCGCGACTCCTTCGAAAGAGATGTCCATCCGGCTTCGGTCGGGTGGACATTCTTTTCCGAAAGAGCTGCCGGCAGAGTATGCAGCTGCCGACCGCGTCGTATGTTCGGTACTGACGCACAAAACGCTGTTGGTACCGGCCGAGGTCTTCGAACGGGAATCGGCTCCGAACTACCTTTCGCTGGCGGGGCTCGGCTGTGCGGAGACGGAGTGTGCGGTATACAGCGATCCGCAACGGCAGCAGATCGCCGTAATGGCCGTCGACAAGGAGTGCCGCCGTCAATTGGCCGAGACGGCGGGCGATCGGGTGACCTTTACCTCTCCGCTGCTGTTTCAGCCGAAATTTGCGGGACAGGGCGCATGGCTGATCCATACCGACGGGCTGCTCTACATAAAGATTTACGACAACGTGCTGCGGCTGGCCGAAGTGGTGCGGGCGCAGGGGACGGCCGACGTCCTCTATTACCTCGGCCGGCTCGACCGGACGTTTCCGCTCAAAACCTATCCGCTCTGCCTGTCGGGAAGCGACACGCTGGCCCGCCAGTTGCGGAAGTATTTCAGGGATGTACGATGCGAATAATCAGCGGCAGATACAAGGGCAGGGCGATCAACCCTCCGAAGAATTTGCGGGCGCGTCCCACGACGGACTTCGCCAAGGAGAACCTTTTCAACGTCCTGACCAATCTGGTCGATTTCGAACAGTGCGACGTACTCGACCTCTTCTCTGGCACGGGATCGATCAGCTACGAATTCGCTTCGCGCGGCGCTCGCAGCGTCACGGCGGTCGAAATCAACGCCGTGCACTACAACTTCATCCGGCAGACGGCGCGGGAGCTGGGATGCGAAACGATCTATCCGGTCAAGGCCAACGCCTTTCTCTACCTGAAAAGCTGCCCGAAACAGTTCGACATCGTCTTCTCCGACGCCCCGTACGATTTGGAAGGCAGCGGGGAAATCGTCCGGCTGGTGCTGGACAACGGGTTGTTGCGCGAAGGCGGTCTGCTGATCTTCGAACACTCCCGTAACATGGATTTTTCGGATCGAGACGCTTTCTGGCAATTAAGAAGTTACGGCAGCGTGCAATTTTCTTTCTTCAAAAAATAAAGGGAAGTATTGTATTTTCGAAAATTTGTACTACCTTTGCATTCGCAATCAGCAAAAGGTGTGTTAGTTCAGCTGGTTAGAATACGTGCCTGTCACGCACGGGGTCAGGGGTTCGAGTCCCCTACACACCGCAAATTCAGCATGTTTCCGTTTACCGGCGAGAGTTTGTCGGACAGGGAAGGCGAAGAGTGAAAACGAACGTTCGGTGCGTTAGTTCAGCTGGTTAGAATACGTGCCTGTCACGCACGGGGTCAGGTTCGAGTCCCCTACGCACCGCCAAAAAGATTGACAATCAATCTTTTCCATTTCGAGATCCGATTTGCATATGTAAATCGGATCTTTTCTTTTTATCCGGCCCCCCTATATGTCAATCATTCCCGTCGAATCGATTTTGAATAAAAGTTCGAAAACTGCCAAGCAAATGCTACATTGAAATTATATTTTATCAATTTTTATTTGCTAAAATAAATTATTCCGACTAATTTTATATTGTCCTAATCGCCAAACCGAAGATTTATGACGAATGACACGGCACAAGTCCCTGCACGCAAGCGCTACTGTCGTACGAACGAACAGGTCCGAGCCGATATTCTATCGGCCATAGGGCGTATTCTCCGGGAGAGGAGGGGGGGGGTACGTGCAGCGTTCGAAAACGCCCTCGTCAGTACGGCCGACTTACTCTACGACAATTCCGGAATGCAGCCCTGCTGATCTGGGAGATCACCGACGTGACCACCACGACACGCCGTGCCTCCGCCAACCGCGAGACGCACTCCCGTGAGGTCTGCGAAACATACAGCCGGAAGTTTGCAGAAGCGGCAACCCTTTCCGGCAGATTGTTTCGTTGCTGATTGCAGGCATCTACTATCTCGTTCTGTATCGCCGCACGTCGACCTTCGGCGAAGAGGACTACGATACGCCGGAGGGGTGCACCTGGTTGCGCAAGGTGCTGCTCGATATGCTCTACGAGCGACTGGAGCGTCGCTCACGGATCGCCGAAGTCTCCTGCCGCCTTCGGGAGCACGGCGTGGCCGAAGCGGTGGTCGACGAATGTCTGAAAGACTTATTTTAAACAAGAATATAGATGAAACGGATTTTACTCGCAATCTGCGGCATGGCGGCTACCTCCGTCCTGCACGCCCAGATCATGCCCGACTCCACGGTACAGATATGCGCCTACTGGACACCGGGTGACAAGTACGCATACAATGCGACAGAAGAGAAACTCAAAATCGACGAAAAGGGCGACACGATGCTCGTATATCGCCGCAGCGAACGCCGCACCTTCGAGGTGCTTGCCCAGACCCAAGAGCGCTACCAGCTTCGGCTCTCGTACAGCGACTACAAGTCCACGGACGAGCAGGAGCAGCTTATACATGATGTGATCGCAGCTGTCACGGGAGCCGAGATCGTGGAGTTCACGACCAGCGAAACGGGTGTACTGCTCGGTCTCACGAATCTGGATGCACTGGTCGAACAAGCGAAAGCCGCGGTCGACCCGATCGTTGAGGCTACATGGAAGAACATGGCCCCGGAAGAGCGCAGGCTGTTATCGAAAAAGGACTTCCGGAAATACTTGGCCCACACCCTCGGCGATCCGTCGGTCTTGATCAACGCTGCCAACGACGATCTGGGCCGCATGTTCTTTTTCCACGGCGCACGACTCGATACGACGCGGGTCTATGAAATGGACGAAATGTTTGCCTCGATACTCGGAGGGACGGACTCCTTGCAGGGAAAGACGACATTCTGGATCAGTAGTAGCCTTACCGACTCATACAGCGCAGTGTGCTGTACCTACACTGAAGTGGAGGATGCGAAGAAGGCTGTCTCCTCGGCAGTGAGAGAGGCGATGCAGACAGTGAGCGGCAAAAAGAAACTGTCGCAGCAGTTGCGCGACTCCATTTCGGCAGGTATGGACGATCTGCGGATGCGAATGCAACAATATTCGTCGGAGGAGGTACATCTGGACTCAGGCTGGCCCCTGTACCTCTACTTTGAGCGGACGCTCAGCATCGATACGGAGAGCGACAAGACTGTCTCGACGATTATCCGGCGCAAGCTCGACATTATTCTCGACGAAGAAGACGAAAGTAGCAACGAATAAATCGAGGCGCTTATCATATTCCTAACGCGGATTTCGATTCCGAAAGAGCGGCCGACAAGAGAGGCGCGACGACCTCGGTTTACGCAGTCTGAATTGAAGTCAACGGAGAAGAGCATCGGCTCTTCTCCGTTGACTTTTCACTATTCCGGTGCAAGATCCTGCGCTCACATCCAGTCATACCATTACTTTAAATAAGATGAACAAAATGTATCGAACACATTTAGTTGACCACATCTTTGCCCTGATAATCCGAGAAACGCTGCGAGAGATACTCCGCTTCCCGCTGGCGGCGAAGCTCCCGGTGGAACTCTTCGAGCGCCTCGTTATAACGCCGCGTATGTTCGGCCACGGAGAATTTGAGGATACGGATATAGGAATCGAAAAACCCGGCGAATTCGCTTTTCCGGCATTGCAGACATTCGATCGAGAAGAGAACGGCTTCGGGGCGCAGCAGAATTTTGACCATCCGTGTCGAACTCATCACCTCCTGCGCCATACGTGTCATCAACTCGTCGTTCAGCTCCGAACGTTTGCGTCCGAACCCGATATGCAATTCGAAATAGTGCTCTTTGATATGAAGTACATACTTCATGTTGTCGAGCAGAAACAACACGTCGCCGTCGGCATCCTCCTCGGGATCGAGGCCGCGCGCTTTCACGTCGCGCAGGATGCGGCGGGCGAGGCGGATGTCGGCGTCCGTATCGACATATACCTTGATGTCCATCAGGTCCCGGAGTTCCTTGTTCTCGAAGATCAGAATACCATCGACGATGATTACCTTCGAAGGTTTGACCAGCACGGTTTCGGCCGTTCGGTTGTGATCGACGAACGAATAGACCGGATGTTCGATCGGAACGTTGTTTTTCAGCGTGCGGATGTGTTCGACGAGCATATCTGTATCGAACGATTGAGGGTGGTCGTAATTGAGTTTCGTGCGCTCTTCGTACGTCAGTTCGGGATGGGCTTTGTAGTAGTAGTCGTGGCAGAGCGTGACTACCTCTTCCTCCTTGAAAGCCTCCTGCAATCGTTTTACCAGCGTGCTTTTACCCGATCCTGTGCCGCCTGCGACACCGATGACTGTCACATTCATAATTCCCGATTTGTGGTTCTTTTTTATTCTCCGTTTTCTGCGTGCGATAACCGCCTGACCGGTTTTTCTCCGAAAACGGTGTGATTTTTTCCCGTATTTGCACCCGCACGAAGTCGGTAGGTATTTCCGATTTCATCTGTCCGATGAAGCGTCCCGGAATCTGTTTTTTCTTTTTCCCCGCCGTCGGATTTCGGATAAATTACGTCAAAAAAACGGTATGTTTCGTTTTCTCATTTCCCGTTTGCCGTATGGCCGAACTCCGAGTGTGCTGCCAACTTCGTCCTTTCCGATGAACGCATCGGGTTAGCTTTCCGTCGCAATCGAACGATGGGGTAGCTCCCGCCAGCCAAACGGATATGGAAAAGGATTGCTCCCCTGCGGGGTGCAATCCTTTGTAATTTTCGATTATGCGTCGATATTGGCGTAGTGAGCGTGTTTTTCGATGAACTCGCGTCGCGGGGGAACCTCGTCGCCCATCAGCATCGAGAATACGCGGTCGGCTTCGGCAGCGTTGTCGATGGTTACTTTGCGCAGAATCCGGGTGTCTGGGTTCATCGTGGTTTCCCACAACTGATGGGAGTTCATTTCACCGAGACCTTTGTAGCGCTGGACGTGTACGCCCTTGCCCATTTCGGCCGTGATCTCGTCACGCTCCTTCTCCGTCCAGCAATAGCGCTCCTGCTGGCCCTTTTTCACGAGGAACAGGGGCGGGGTGGCGATATAGACGTGCCCGTTTTCGATCAGCTCTTTCATCTTGCGGAAGAAGAAGGTAAGCATCAGCGTGGCGATGTGGCTGCCATCGACATCGGCATCGGTCATGATGATGATCTTGTCGTAGCGGAGTTTTTCGAGGTTGAGCGCCTTGCTGTCCTCCTCCGTGCCGATCGTCACGCCGAGTGCCGTGAACATGTTCTTGATCTCCTCGTTCTCCCACATGCGATGCTCCTGGGCTTTTTCGATATTCAGGATCTTACCGCGCAGCGGCATGATCGCCTGGAAGTTCCGGTCGCGGCCCTGCTTGGCCGTACCGCCTGCCGAGTCGCCCTCGACGAAGAAGATTTCGGCGATCGAACGGTCGCGGCTCGAACAGTCCGCCAACTTGCCCGGAAGGCCCGCACCCGAAAGCACGGTCTTGCGCTGCACCATTTCGCGGGCATGGCGCGCCGCGTGCCGGGCCGTTGCAGCCAGGATGACTTTCTGTACGATGGCTTTGGCGTCGCGCGGATTCTCCTCCAGGTAGTGACTCAAGGCCGTCGACATCGCCTGATCGACCGCTGCGGCCACCTCGTCGTTGCCCAGTTTGGTCTTGGTCTGCCCCTCGAACTGCGGCTCGGCGACCTTCACCGAAATGACGGCCGTAAGCCCCTCGCGGAAGTCGTCGCCGCTGATGTCGAACTTCAACTTGGCGAGCATCCCCGAATCGTCGGCGTACTTTTTGAGCGTACGCGGGTCAGGCCCGGCGGAAGCCCGTGAGGTGCGTACCGCCTTCGATCGTATTGATGTTGTTGACATACGAATGGACGTTCTCCGAGAACGAATCGTTGTACTGCATGGCCACTTCGACCGGCACGCCGTTCTTTTCGGTATCGAGATAGATGATCGATTCGATGATCGGCTCTGCCGCGCGTGGCGTCGAGATATTGCACGAACTCCTTCAAACCGTCTTTCGAATGGAAGGTCTCGCTGAGGTAACCTCCCTGCTCGTCCTTCACCCGCTTGTCGGTGATCGTAAGCTGGATACCCTTGTTCAGGAACGCCAGTTCGCGCAGGCGGTTCGACAGAATTTCGTACTTGTACTCCGTCGTATGCGTGAAAATCTCGCCGTCGGGTTTGAAAGTGATCGTCGTACCGCGGTCCGAACATTCGCCGACGATCTCCAATTTGGAGGTGGGCACGCCCTTGCTGAACGTCTCGCGGTATATCTTGCCGTCGCGATGCACTTCGGCGATCAGCAGCGTCGACAGGGCGTTGACGCACGACACACCGACGCCGTGCAGACCGCCCGACACCTTGTAACTGCCCTTGTCGAACTTACCGCCTGCATGGAGCACGGTCAGCACGACCTCCAACGCCGACCGGCCCTCCTTTTCGTGGTAGTCGGTCGGGATGCCGCGGCCGTTGTCCCGCACGGAGACCGAACCGTCTTCGTTGATCGTCACTTCGATATCCGTGCAATAGCCGGCCAACGCCTCGTCGATCGAGTTGTCGACCACCTCGTATACCAGGTGATGGAGTCCCTTCTCGCCGATGTCGCCGATGTACATGGCCGGACGCTTGCGCACGGCCTCCAGCCCTTCCAGCACCTGGATGCTCGACGCGGAATACTCCTTTTCCGGTCTGTTCACTTCTTCACTCATTCCTATATTGTTAAATTAACGTACAAATATACGATTTTTTTGCGATACCTGCAAGCCTCCGGACAAGATCGGCGGGCTTTTCGCAGGGTCAAATCCGCCCCAGAAGCGCCTGCATGTCGACCTCCTTGACGCGCCCTTTTTCGAAGACGAGCGTGCGGGCCGGATACTCCTCGATGAGATTCGTGTTGTGCGTCGACATCACCACCGCACAACCGCTCCGGGCGATCGTGAGGAACAACCGCATGATCCCGTCGGCCGTCACGGGATCGAGGTTTCCCGTCGGTTCGTCGGCCAGCAGCAGGCGGGGCTTGTTGAGCAGGGCGCGGGCGATCACCAGGCGTTGCTGCTCTCCGCCCGAAAGCTCGAACGGCATCTTGTAGTGCTTGGCTTCCAGCCCGACCAGTTGCAGTACTTCGTCAATACGGCGTCGGATTTCCGCTTCGGCTCGCCAGCCTGTGGCCCGCATCACGTAGTAGAGGTTCTGGAACACGTTGCGGTCGGTCAACAACTGATAGTCCTGGAAGACGATGCCGATCTTCCGGCGCAGATAGGGTATCTGCCGGCGGCGCAGTTTCCGCAGATCGAAACCCACGACGCACCCTTCGCCGACCAAGAGCTGGACATCCGCATACAATGTTTTCAGCAAGGTACTCTTCCCGCTCCCCACGCGGCCGATCAGATAGACGAACTCGCCCTCTTCGACCGAGAAGTCGACCTCCGAAAGTACCAGCTCGCCCGAGCGCACCAGCCGTTCGGCCGACTGCCTGCCAAACGGATTTTCGGCATGATAGATCGCGACGTCCCGCAACTCGATAACGCGTTTTCCGCTCATAAACAGCTTCCTTAGTTAAAACAAGGTCAAAGATAATGTTTTTTCGCGGGATCGGGGATGTTTCTCCGCAAAAAAGCGCCGCCTTCGTTCCGCGTGCCGGCCGGCATGCATTCGGCGATAATGCGGATAAATTTGCTTTTGTCCCCGATTTGTATTATCTTTGCATTGTATTTCAATGGAACTTTCCCGCGAAAGTCCCGTCCGAGAAGAGGGGATGACCGGTTTTGACAGCAGGTAGAGTTCGATTGTAAGCACGTCGAGCGCTGTGCGGCAGCTCGTAAATCCCGACGCTCAACGTACAAATGGCAACAACAGCTATGCACTCGCTGCCTAATTTTCAGAGAAAATTGGCTTAATCGCCGAGCCCAAGGAGGTTCGGCGACGAGTATCCCGAAGGGTAGTTCCGCTCTTTAACCGCTCTTCATACGGGGTATCGTTCATTTAGAGATAGTACGGTGCAACGCCTCGGGCGCCGTGCGAAACAAAGAGGCTGGGACTTGGGTTAGGCCGCCGCCTGCCGGGCTCAAGTAGAAGGACGAAACGGTCGGCTAAACGTGTAGAAAGCAGTTGGGTTCCTTGTTTGGACGCGGGTTCGACTCCCGCCATCTCCACCAAAGTACCGGAAACAAAAAGTGCAAAACCCTGCAAAATATTCTTTGCAGGGTTTTGTATTTTCAAGAGCAACGCCGCAAAATGTAAAAAAACGCATATTATCTGTGGCCTATTCGGGGAACCTTATTTTCCCATCGCTATATAGGTTCTCATACAGTGCCGTCCCGTAGGATATTGGCTGTTTTTGACCGGTTCCTTCCTGCCGTCCGAACAGGCCGCCGGCAACTGACGATATATCGTTTTTTCATTTTCGCGGAATGCTTTTACGGATTATCGACCGACAGGGAAAACATTCCGGCCGGGAATCTGTATTTTTGGGGCTGGCTCGCCCGAAACGGGATCGACTGCCCGATGCGAATTTCGTCGAGGCGCGACGATAAAAGAAGAGGAGGACGGATAAGTCCTCATCTCTTTTTCAGTTCGGAATATGGCGTATGGAAAGGCGTACGGCACATTCAATGCAAAGCCATTCGGAAGGGCCTCCGGAATCTCTCCGTCTGCCCACCGATCTCTTTCTTCCGCGACGTCGCCGGACGGAGTTACCTGATCGTAAAACCGAACGACACGCCTACCTTCGTCGGTCCGAAGTAGTTCTTATGCCCCCGACCGAGGTGACGTCCGCATTTCTTCCAAACGTAGCGGTCGTAATCCGAACGAAGATAGCCCAAAGCTGCCGTAGCCTCGACGCTCCAATTTTTTCCGAGGGGCCATCTGTACCCGTATGCCACACCCGCCCCATACAGGGCCCCCTGGTATCTCCGGTCGCTCATGCCCAGAAACTTCATGCCTCCGACATTGAAATCGGCATACAGAAGATGCACGCCCCAAAAATGCCCTTCGAAACGGTTGCGGAACCAATGCCGGATTTCGGGTTGTATCATCCAGAATTTGAATTTCCGATTGTCGCTGAATGTCCAGGGATTATATCCCGCATCGATCTCGAACGTAATCCTCGGAGTCAACCCCACCTCAAAACCTGCATTGAGGGACGCGGTAGTCCAATAAAGCGCATTCGTCTTGACTTCCAGCAGGGGAAGAGCCGCCTCCGGTTCGGCCGGTGGTTCCTGGGCAGCGGCCCTGCCTCCCGATACGACTCCCAAACACAGCGAAATACAGAATATATACCTCTTCATCCTTTCGTTTTTTATCTCCCAGTTTACATACGGCGAACGGCCGCAGCCGCCGTGAACACTCATTCCTGCTCGCATACCTGCTCCACGATCCAGGCCCACAAGTTGGCAGTCAACCGGTCGAAATCCGACGTTACAGATCCATTCGCATTGGCCTGAGAACTCAATCGTCCGTTCTGATTCAAATTGGCGTCGCCATGATATACGATGCGATCCTGACGGTTGACCCCGACGATCATCGCCTTTTCATAGCCGACCGCATCGCTGACCACCAACGGAGTCACCCCCGCCGGATAATTCAAACAATAGCCTGCATAATCGTCGGCTCGCGCGATCGGCGCATTCTCGGCTACCGTACCGAAGGGCGAAGTGAAGAACCGTCTATTGCCGTCCGTCTGCGCCGCCCGCTTGAACTTACCCCCGACGGCCGGACTCTGGTTATAGTACTTCCACGTCCCGTCCGCAGTCAGGTAGCTGCGTAGATTGGCATTGGTCGCGTCGGTGTCGGTACCGACGATCAATACCCGATTCGGACTGCTTCGCAACCATGAAAGTACGACCTTGGCCAGTTCGTCCGAGATCGGGCTATTGTAGGTCAGATAGATGACGTCCTGAGTATTGATCGTATTCTTCACGTTCTGGAATATATCGGAGCCGGAACCCGTACTCGTAGCCTGTATCTCCGCACGGGATGCCTCCGTGAAGGAGAATCCCCCGACGATCACCGTACCGGAAGGAGAAAAGTTCTTCGCATTGTCCAATATCCTACGCAGCGGCTGTCCGCTCGCCGCAGCGGGATTGTTCGTCCCGAACGACCCTACCTCCGTGACAGATAACACCCGAATGAAACGCTTGCGGTATTTTTCCGGACTCTCCTGCTTTACCGAAACATCCAAAGTCCAGCGACCGGCCGTTATCCTCAATCCGGCCGTCGCCTCGCTCTGCGTACGATTGTCCCCTGTCGTGGTAAAGATCAGCCGGGTGACGGTCTCGGCATCATCGGAATTCCGAGCGATCGCGACTGTAAAACCGCCGTTATCCGGCAGTGAAGCACCGACACCGGATACTGCGCTACCGACAGGAGTGCCGGAAGTATCCAGCCATTGAATCGCATAGGGTACCGTCGTCTGAACATCCACGGTATCGACTCTTCCCGCCTGATAGCCCAGCGTCACGTTGCGGGACGACAAGCCGAAATAGTTGTCTCCCTCGAAATACATCTCGGTCGTAAAATTCTCCCACGGACGAATCTCAGCGACGATGCTCGCCGCACGATTCACGGCCGCCAGCGCAGGATCGCTCCAACCGGGGCCGGTCACCTTCCTGATTCGGAAAACGTACCGGTAATTCCTCAATATCTGACCGAACGGATGTCCTTCGAGGCCAGGATTGAAATCTATCCGGTAATAAGTAGGGGAGGACCCTCCGTCGTAATACCCGCCCACGACGATGCAGGTCGCCTCGGTCAGTTGAGCCGACGGATCGGTCTCTCCGTCGGCTTCGGGAAGATAGATCCCGGCAATCGAAACGGGATCCGGTTCGCCCGCCGTCGTTACGATCGGAGTCTGCGACTTTACGGCTCCTGCAAATACCGACGGCGCAGCAACCCGAGGGGATTCCTCATCGACGGCTTCGTCGGGTGCGATTTGGATTTTGTCGTTCGCGCGGTATACGCGGACGCTCTCGATCCGTAACGGCCGCGAATCCGCCGCCAAGTCCTTCTCCACATCGACCCGGGCTGCCGCACGCAGCATCTTGACACTGTAACGGTTCTCCCTGTCGGCTTCCAGTCCGGACGGAATGACGATCTGACCGTACATGGGCAGACTCCGTAGGGATTCTCCGAACGAACATCCCGTTCCGGCTTTGACATCGGCTTCCGAATCGCCCGGCGAAGGCGCGTAAACGGCAAACGCATCGCCGTAATTGCCGACCAGCATCAGTTTGACCGGATTGGGTGTACTGAGGAGTTTGGCTTGAAACAGAACGCCGGTGCCGCTCGATTGGAGTTGTTCCGCTTCCACCATATAGCGATACGCATATCCGCTTTCGTTCCGTTCGAATACGAGTATCCTCATCTCCTCGATCCGGTTTTCCGTCTCGTCGGATGCCTTTTCGACTTTCGTGCGCTTCTCGGGGAAGGCCGATTGCGGCAAACTAACCGTCAGGCGTATCGGTACTCCGCCGTCCGGATAACGTTCCAACACATCTTCATCCGGAAACGTCTGCGCACAGGCCGCGAAGAACAGGCAAAGTACCGACAGTGCGATCCCCTGCAACCGACAACGAGATCTCCGCCTTCCGGAGATCGGGCGATTCCCGTCATTATTTCCATGTTCGTTCATCGTTCGTCCGTTTGTGATTACCAAATATCCCATTGGTATATTTCATTCCAAGGGGTAATCTCCATGCGAATGGAGAGCCCGCCGCCTTCATTCAGCTCAATCAATAAATTGAGGGTACGGCCCGCCGGCAATGAAATCCGGTCGCCATCGACCTCTGTCACCGAAGCGAGCAGACGATCCGCCGAACGGGCGGACATCCGTTCATACAGATTCACGATCACCTCGTCCGCCTGCGAATCGGCCTCATCGGTATGAACCAGATTGAACGTTCCGTCGGTCGAGAAATCCCCGTTGTCGCGGAACGTGCCCGTTCTGCGTACATGGGCCTTCCCAGAGATCGGATTCCCCGCAAAATCATAACCGTCGTCGGGTATTTCAACCGTGAAATAATAGAGGTCTTCGGGAGTGTTCCGGTCCAATCCCCTGGCGGTAATATGTATCCTCGCATTCTTACGGATCAACGTGATCTCTTCGGAGGCGGCTTCCCCTGTCGGGCCGAGTCGGGCCCGCCCGAAAAACAGGTCGTCCGGCGTATGATGAAACGTATCGTCCTCTTCTATCAGCGAAACGGCCCGGTCTTCGATCCGGCTTCCTGCCGCGGGAGAATGGAACCGCTGGCCCGTTCCGGCATTGGCCCAGACAACGGCACGGCAACGGCCGGGCGTACCGTCGGGTAACGGAATCGGCGCACGCTTCATGATCCGCTCTCGGGTTACGGAGATTCGATCGACGAAACGGCCGCCCTGCGAAAACAGGTACAATACGGCACTGCCGGCCTCTCCCGTCTGCGTGATGTCCTGTCCCGTCGCTTCATCCACGATCTTTAACACGACAAATCTCGTTTCCGCTACCGGGAAACAGTCGCTCCGATCCTCACGGATGCAACCGAAAAGCAGCGGAAGGAGCATACCGGACAGGAAAAAGCCCCGCGGCCATCCTCTGCGGAACAGATGTCGAACCGTATTCACCACCGTGTCGTTCAAACGATCTGACCCCGTCCCGAAGAAAGATACTCTTCGGGACGGAATCATCCATTTCCTGCTACCACTCTACGTCCTGGACGAGTTCCGCAGTCCAGTCCTGCGGCTCGACGGTAACATCGAGCGACGCCGGATCGGCCGGGACTTCCGGATTGGAGCTACCGCCTCCCAAACGTTTGAGTTTCACGTTGACCGTATAGACATAGTTGCGGCGAATGAAAGTTCCGTCGCTGGATGCTTCGCCTGTTCCCGCCTTGTCGTTGATGCGGAACGGGAAATAGGCGGGCTGCCCGTCATAGGTACCCGCGAGCGTTATGAGCGTGGTATTACCGTCGTCATTGTCGCTGGGCAAGACATAGAAATAACGGTTGGAATAGTCGCTCGCCGATATGGTCTCCGACAGATAAGCCTTTACGGTACTTTTATCTCCCGCCATTCCCCCGTAAAACACATCCGGAGTGTAAGCCGCCGAAGGAAGTCCCATCATGGCCGAACCGCGAGCTTTCATGACGATCACCTTGTTCAGCACGAATTTATCCGGGTCGTGCCCGGGATCCGGAGAAATCGTAACCGTCCCCAATTTGATTTTTGCGGCGACACGGCTGATGGATATGGTTTTCGTTGCGGTGGAATTGGCCGTGAGCGTTACCATATCCTCTCCACTCATGAAAAGTCCGTTCGTTTCCGGAGATTGGGTGTCCAGATCGATCACATTGTCCGCATCGGCGAACCAACTGTAATTGATGCCGTCCGGAAAGGTGACGGAGGAAGGAACGTTCGCCACTACCACGACTCTCTTCTCCCCGGCGAGCAATCCGGAGATCGTCGCAGAGAGACTCGGTGCGGCGAGCGTTTGCCGCTTGTCCAGCGTACCGTTGGCGTTAAACACGAATACCGTCGCATTCTTGACCGTATTTTCGGCCTTTTCCAGCTCATCCGCATCTTCCGGCGGAACGACGGCTTTGGTGCGGGGCGCCTGACCGTTCAGCGTAACGGTCAGTGAGGCCGTCTCCTCGGAAAGAGTTTTCTCCGTGTCGTCTTTGCTACAAGAGACCGACAACGATGCAGAGGCTAAAATACAGGTGAATATCGCCAAGAGGCCTCTTTTCCCGACATTGATGCTTGTTCCCATAATATAAACTATTTTCGTATAAAAAATAAATACACAGCGAATGCCCGACAACGGCATTCGAACGATGTGCAAAAGTCAGGCAAATCCTTGCTTTCCGACGATTTTTTCGTTTATAGATCTTTTCCTCGAAAAACGACAAGCCATGTACGGCTCCACGTCCTACCAGCATCGCGCCGATCCGAATGTTCCGGCGGAAGAGGTGGCGTCGACCGTCGCCGGCTTGACGAACGAGGGCGAGGTGTAACGCCGGAGCGTGTGCGAGGTCAGTGCGGAAACCATCCGCAAGGCCCACGCCGTATGCATGCTGACGGATGCATGCATCGGCGGTTCCGTTCCCCCTCGAATATTTCCGTCGGAGACCGTAATATCCGTATACCCGAATCCACCCGTAAATTTCCTCTCTGCCGAATACTTTCGCCCAACCCCTTCATTCTCCGCGGCAGACGACGGCCTTCGACGATTTTATACAATACAAAATTGCAAGAGGGGACGCCGCCGACAAACAAAATTTCCTGCACCAAGATTTGGTATTTTGATTGATGCGCAATTTTTGTTTTGCGATTTTTGATATATATTTAAAATCAAAGTTATATGAAAGATAATTTAATCGCGAGACAGCTCAGGCGCCTCGGGCTCGCCTATGAAATCCAAAAGGTCGCCAACCCGATTCTGAAAAGAGGGGACACCTCGCAGACAAGCATCTATTACAATGAAATATTGAAGAAATTCGCCGTCTGCGAAAATACGTTCCGCAGTCTGGTGAAACTCAAAGAGGCCGAAAACTTCCCGACGTTGCTCGCCGAGTATCGCAACCGTCAGAAAGCACGGTATCAGGCACGTCTGGAACACCAGCGCAAAAAACGGATAAAGCAGAAATAACGCCCCGCTGCACGTCGGATCAGGGAACATGCTTCTCGAAAAAATATCTCTCCTATCCGGTGCCTCCATTTCGACATCGCTGGCGATGCCGGCAGGAAAATCGCAGCATGGAGAGGGTAGCCCCCTGACGCTGCCGCGAACGGCGAATGACACGACGAAAATCGGGATGCGTTTCCGGAGAAGCATTTCACGCAATGTCCCGAAACGCAACTCGCGCATCCCGACGATACGGACTGCACTCCGCCGGAACGTTTCTGCACGGAAACGCAGGTTCCGAAAAGAAGAGAGAGTCGGAATTTCAATCCGACCCTCTCCTTGCGTTTATTCCTCGGTCAGGAACCGCGCCAGCAGCTCCGGCAGCGCGACACGGCACGGTTGCAGCCTTTCGAGCTCCGCACGGCCCGCTTCGGTCAGCGAAAAGTACATCTGGCGTTTGTCCTCTTCGCCCAATTTTCGTATCACGAATCCCTTGCCCTCCACCGACCGGATCACCTTCGACGTATTCGAACAGGTCAGCCGGAGCATCTCCGCAATCTCGCCCGACGAGAGTTCCCCATGCCGTGCGAGGCAGCAGAGCAACACCCCTTCGTTCATCGACAGGCGATATTCCCGCTCGAAACACTGTTCGAACTCGGCGATCGCGCGCGATACTTCGCGTATGCGGCAGAGCGTATTCATCGGACTATTTCAACAGATACTCCTCGATCGCCTTTTTGAACGCATCCTTGGGCATCGCGCCCTGCAACATCTGCGGTTTGCCGCTCATCGGAATGAAGAGAATCGACGGGATGCTGCGGATGCCGAATGCTGCCGCCAGGTCGGGCTCCTTCTCGGTATTGACCTTATAGACGACGATCTTGCTTTCGTACTCACCGGCAAGCTCTTCGAGAATCGGAGCCACCATGCGGCAGGGGCCGCACCACGAAGCGTAGAAATCGACGATCGCGGGTTTGTCGCCCAGATACGTCAGCGACGACGACGCATTGGCGTCGGACAGATTGTAGACTTTTTGCTGGAACTGATCCAGCGTTAATTCCTGTACCATAACTTTTTTCGATTTTGATTGTTCTCTCGGTTTCTCTGCATGCGCCGCACCCGCCATAAGGGTCAGTGCGGCCACCAAACTCATTGCTTTCAACATACTTTTCATTTTTTATCGATTCGCGGAGATCGTCCTCTTTGCAGACGATCCCTGCCGATTCGTTGCAAAGAGAGTGCAAACTCGTACCTCCCGTTCTTGAAGGTGCATCTCTCCTCCTTTCCACTGCAAAGATACAACAATTTTCCAACAAAACAAATTTCCAATGGAAAATATATGCAAAATAAACGATACTCTTCGCCGCATCGATACAACGCGGCAATTTTTCGTACCCGCTGCAATCGAGAAATCGAGCCGGATCGAACCGGATGCGGGCGAATTTTCAGTCTCCGCCGGATAATATATTTCTATCCCAAATACCCCTTAATATATTTTAACGGACGCTCCGAAGACGACAACGTCCATCGGCGGCGGAACTGTACGAACTTCGGCGAGCGGCACTCCACCGCGGAGTGGGGCTTGCCTGCCGGCATCGCACAACGCATCGAACCGCCGCCTCGAAACATCGTCGGGATAGGAATGCAGAGAAGCATTCGGACAAGATGCCTTGCAGCACAACCGCCGTCCGGACTGCGACGGTTCGGCAAAACGAAGCCCCGCACCCGCAACAGAAATCCGGGTCCGCCTTCTCCCCCAAGGAGGGGGGGGGCAGCACGTATCCCCGCAATACGGCCCAGAACGAAAAGGCTGCTTCCAAACGAAAAATCGCAGTCTCCCCGTACAACGGGTCGGGGCTGCCCGACGATTTGCAGGCAGCCCCTCCGATACGGCGTTCCGGCCGCAACCTCACCGAAATCCGGCGTCAACGGTTGCGGTACATCTCCTCATAGTATTTTTCGTACTCGCCGGAGGTGATGTTGTCCATCCACTCCTGGTTTTCGAGGTACCAGCGCACGGTTTTTTCGATGCCCTCTTCGAATTGCAGCGAGGGTTCCCAGCCCAATTCCTCCTTCAACTTGCGCGAGTCGATCGCATAGCGCAGATCGTGTCCCGCGCGGTCGGTCACGTAGGTAATCAAATGCTCCGACGCACCTTCCGAACGCCCCAGCAGCCGGTCGACCGTGCGGATCACCACGTGGATCAGGTCGATGTTGCGCCACTCGTTGAACCCTCCGATATTATAGGTGTCGCCGACCTTTCCGCGATGGAAAATCGTATCGATGGCACGTGCGTGGTCGACCACGTAAAGCCAGTCGCGGACGTTTTCACCCCTGCCGTAGACGGGCAGCGGCTTTCCGTGGCGGATATTGTTGATGAACAGCGGAATCAGTTTTTCGGGGAACTGGTAGGGCCCGTAGTTGTTGGAACAGTTCGTCACCAGCGTCGGCATTCCGTAGGTATCGTGGAACGCCCGCACGAAATGGTCGGACGAAGCTTTCGATGCCGAGTAGGGCGAATGCGGATCGTATTTGGTCGTCTCCGTAAAGAGCGTGCCGTCGAACTGCAATGCGCCGTAAACCTCGTCGGTCGAGATATGGTAGAAGAGTTTCCCCGCCCAATCGCCGTCCCAGCAGACCCGGGCCGCCTGCAACAGCGAGAGCGTACCCATGACGTTGGTGCGCGCGAAGGTAAAGGGATCCTTGATCGAACGGTCGACGTGCGACTCGGCGGCCAGATGGATCACGCCGTCGATCCGGTACTTGCGGAAAATGGCGAGCACCTGCTCGTAATCGCAGATGTCGCACCGCTCGAAACGGTAGTTCTCGGCCTGCTCGATGTCTTTCAGGTTGGCCAGATTCCCCGCATAAGTCAACTTGTCGAGATTGACGATGCGGTAGTCGGGGTATTTGGTGACGAAAAGCCGCACGACATGGCTCCCGATAAAACCGGCGCCGCCCGTTATCAAAATGTTCCGTGACATAAAAATCCTGTTTTGTACGAGTCCGCCCGAAGAGATTCCCCATCAGCGGGAAATCTCTCCGGGCGAAATAGCACTCCGTTTACTTGCCGATCAGCGCTTTCAGCTCGACGGGATTGTTCGTCGTAATGAAATCCACGCCCAGGTCGAGCATCGCCTGCATATCCTCCTCCTTGTTGACGGTCCAGACGTTGACCTTCAACCCGAGGTCGTGCGCCTGCTTCACCCATTCGGGGTGCTTTTTGATGACTTTCAGGCTGTAATCCAATCCGTTCATGCCGGCCTTCTTCAACTCGGCGGGCGACTTTTCTCCGTTGAGGTAGTAGACTACGGCCTTGCGGTCGGCCTTGCGGATCTGCTCGCAGATGTTCCAGCTGAACGAGATGTACTCCACGCGTTTTTCCAGCCCCAGCTCCTCGACCATTGCCATCGTCTTGGCCACGATCTCGTTTTCGCGTTCGGGCGTGGGATGTTTCTTGATCTCCAAAATCAGCTGCGTCGACGGATCGCTCTTTCCGGCAAGCAGATATTCGCGCAGCGTCGGCACCTTCTCGCCGTTGCCCAGCAGCGTATTGCGCACCTTGTCGAAGGTCGATTCCTGGATGACGAGATCCTTCACCACGGGATGCTTCGAACCGTGTACCACCACGATCGAATCGTCGGCCGTAAAGTTGATGTCGAACTCGCTGCCGTAGATACCGAAATTCATGGCGTTGTCGATCGCCTTGATCGAGTTTTCGAACGCCCCCGGCGTATTCCAGTATCCGCGGTGCGCGATCACGATGTTCTTGGCCGTGCGGGGCGCAGGTTTGTACTTCTTGGCTTCGGCATTGCCGCCTGCCAGCAACAGCATCAGCAGGCTCATCATAACTACTTTCATGATCTATAAGTTTTTAAGGTTTTTCATACATACTTTGAGCGACTCCGTCCAATGGGGTATCCTCACCCCGAACGTCGCCTTGATCTTGCTCTTGTCAAGCACCGAATAGGCCGGGCGCTCGACTTTCGACGGATATTCCGACGAGTGGCAGGGTTCGATCGTGCATTGCGTGTGGCCTGCCTCGGCGGCAATGGCGTGGGCGAAGTCGTACCACGAGCAGACCCCCTCGTTCGAAAAGTGGTAGATACCTTCGCGGCCGGCATAGGCCCCGCTCTCGACGATGTCGAAGATCGTCCGCGCCAGATCGCCGGCATAGGTCGGCGTCCCCGCCTGATCGAACACCACCGTCAGACGGTCGCGTTCGGCCGTAAGGCGCAGCATCGTTTTGAGAAAGTTGTGTCCGAACTCCGAATAAAGCCATGCTGTTCTGATAATAAGCGATTTGCATCCGCTTTGTTCGACCTCCGCTTCACCCGCCAGCTTCGTCCGGCCGTAAACGCCGAGCGGGTGCGTTTCGCACGTCTCGTCGTAGGGCCGGTTGGCGTCGCCCAAAAAGACGTAGTCGGTCGAAACGTGGATCAGCGTGGCGTCCGCAGCCGCAGCCGCACGTGCCAGATTACCCACCGCCAGCCGGTTGATCCGATCGGCTGCCGCCTCGTCCTCCTCGGCCCGGTCGACGTTGGTGTAGGCGGCGCAGTTGACGATCACGTCGATCCGCCCGTCGCACACCGCCCGCCGGACGGCTTCCTCGTCGGTAATATCCAGCTCCGCCACATCCGTAAAACGATATTCGTTCCGCGACATCGCTCCCAACAGCCGCATGGCGCTCCCCAACTGTCCGTTGGCACCCGTTACGAGAATCCTACGCATAATAGTCCGTATTATAATCGAACAACTCCTTGCACTCGGCCAGCGTCGGATGACGGCTGTCCTTCGGCGAGAGGATCACCTCCTCGGGGCGCAGCCGCCAGTCGATCCCGATCGCGGGGTCGTTCCAGGCGATCGCCCCCTCGCTTTCGGGAGCATAGAGGTTGTCGCATTTATATTGGAATACCGCCTCGTCGCTCAGCACCGAAAAACCGTGGGCGAACCCGCGCGGAACGAAGAACTGACGTTTGTTCTCTGCCGTCAGCTCCACGGCGACATGACGGCCGAAGGTGGGCGAGCCGCGGCGGATGTCGACCGCCACGTCCAGCACCTTTCCCTTCACCACGCGCACCAGTTTCGACTGAGCGGCGCGGCCGCACTGGAAGTGCAGCCCCCGCAACACGCCGAATTTCGATTTCGATTCGTTGTCCTGTACGAAACGCACGGGACGCACGGCGTCGTCGAAGCGCACCTGATTGTAACTTTCGAAAAAGTAACCCCGATCATCGCCGAATACGTCCGGCTCGATAATCACCACTCCTTCGATCTCTGTTTGAATGACTTTCACGTTCTATCTAAACTGACGATACGGCCGCAAGGGCCGCATCCGGTTCAACGGTCTATCTGTTCCAGCTGTTTCAGAAGATACTGCCCGTAGGGGTTTTTCGCCATGGGCTGCGCCAGCTCGCGCATCTTTTCGGCCGTGATCCACCCCTGGCGGAAGGCGATATCTTCCAGGCAGGCGATCTTCAACCCCTGCCGCTTCTCGATGACCTCCACGAAGATCGACGCCTCGGCCAGCGAGTCGTGCGTCCCCGTATCCAGCCATGCGAAGCCCTGCGAAAGCGTCTGCACTTTCAACTCGCCGGCTTGCAGGAACTCCTGGTTAACGGTAGTGATTTCCAACTCACCGCGCGCCGACGGCTTGATCCGCTTGGCGACGTCGACCACCTTGTTCGGATAGAAATAGAGCCCCACGACAGCATAGTTCGATTTCGGCTCCTTGGGCTTCTCCTCGATCGACAGGCAATTGCCCTCCCTGTCGAATTCGGCCACGCCGTAACGCTCGGGGTCTTTCACCCAATATCCGAACACCGTAGCCTTCCCCCCTTCGGCGGTGCGGACAGCCTCGCGGAGCATTTCGGAGAAGCCCGCGCCGTAGAAGATATTGTCTCCCAGCACCAGACAGGCCGTATCGTCGCCGATGAATCGTTCACCGATCAGGAACGCCTGCGCCAGCCCGTCGGGCGAGGGTTGTTCGGCATATTCCAAACGGATGCCGTAGTCCGAACCGTCGCCCAGCAACCGCCGGAATCCCGGCAGATCCTGCGGGGTGGAGATCACCAGAATATCCCTGATTCCGGCCAGCATCAGCACCGAAATAGGGTAGAAGACCATCGGTTTGTCGTAGATCGGCAGCAGTTGTTTGCTGACTCCTTTGGTAATGGGATACAATCGGGTGCCCGATCCTCCCGCCAATACGATTCCTTTCATTCAGGTATGGGTTTTACGTCTCTGTCAAGCTGTTCTCTCCTCTTCCAGTTCCCGGTCGTATACCTCGAAGCGGGAGTTCTGCGAATGATACTCCGGAACGATGCGTTTCATCAGCCGCACGACGTTCGGAATATCGAACTCGCGCGCCAGCCGTTCCAGCTCCTCGACGTCGCGGCACGCCTCCTCGTAATCGTATTCGCGCACCTTGGCGATGCGGATCTTCTCGTGTGCGGTCGGCAGGGTATTTTCCGTATTGCTCAGCACCTCTTCGTAGAGTTTCTCGCCCGGACGCAGTCCCGTGTAGACGATCCGGATGTCCTGATCGACCCGGAAACCCGCCAGTGCAATCATCCGCCGGGCCAGTTCGGCGATCTTGACGCACTCGCCCATATCGAAGACGAAGATCGTATTGCCGCGGCCGATCGTCGCGGCCTCCATCACCAGCCGGCACGCCTCGGGAATCGTCATGAAGTAACGCCGGATCTCGGGATGCGTCACCGTCACGGGGCCGCCGTGTTCGATCTGCTCGCGGAAACGCGGGATGACCGAGCCGTTCGACCCCAGCACGTTTCCGAAACGGGTGGTGATGAACTGCGTGCGCCCTTCGATCCGCCCGCTTACGATCGCCTGTCCGAGACTCTGTACATAGATTTCGGCCAGGCGTTTGGTACAGCCCATGATATTGGTGGGATTCACGGCCTTGTCCGTCGAAATCATTACCATCTTCTCCACGCCGTAGCGAATGCAACGGTCCGCCACGTTGCGCGATCCGACGACGTTGACCAGCACCGCTTCGCAGGGATTTTCCTCCATCAGGGGGACGTGTTTGTAAGCGGCGGCGTGGAATACGACCTGGGGCCGATAGGTACGGAAGACGAAATCCAGCCGTTTCGGAATCCGCACGTCGCCGATCACGGGGACGAATTTCAGATCGGGAAAACGATCCTCCATTTCGAGGCGTATCTCGTGCATCGGCGTCTCGGCGTTGTCGAACAGGATCAGCTGCCGGATGCCGAACGTCGCCAATTGGCGGCACAGCTCCGATCCGATCGAACCGGCAGCACCCGTCACCAGCACGGTTTTGTCGCGGAAATTGTCCATAATCTCGCCCAGCGAAATCTTTATCTCCTCGCGTCCCAGCAGGTCTTCGATCTTGATGTCGCGGATACCGCCCTGATGCGCCAGTTTCCCGTCGACGATCTCGTCGATCGGCGGGACGATCAACACCTTGACGCCGTGCGTCACGCAATATTTGATCAGGCGGTCTGACTCGGCCTTCGCATTGGCGTAGTTGCCGAAAAGAATGGCTTCGATTCCGAACTTGTCGAGCACGTATTCGATATTCTCCTCCGTCTCGAAATAATAAACCGGCCGTTCGGCGATCTCGTAATATTTGAGCCGGCGGCCGTAGGTGATGAATCCGCACATGTCGTAATGCGGCGAGTTCTGCAACCGCATGACGAGCGCCACCTCCTTCGACTCTACACCGTATACCAGCGTGCGGATACGGTTCGTCCGCCGGATGTGCGAGAGGATGATCGCATCGTAAAGCAGAATCATCAGCACGCGCACCGTAATGAGCATACAAACCGTCACGAACAGATCCAGCACCACGCAGAGGCCGATCGCCTTGAAGGTCATCCCGTCGGGCCAGAACCATAGTATGAGGAGCATCAGCAGCTCTTTGAGCAGGGTAGCGGCCCCGAGCTTCCATACTTCGCGCAGCGACGAATGGCGGATGACGGTACGGTAGGTACGGAAAATATAGAATGCGACGGCGCTGCAAAAGAACGCCGACACCAGCAAAAACAGATAATGAAGCAGGGAAAAGCCGGAATTCCTGACGAAATAATCGATACCCAGAAAAGCGACCAACGTCGCCGTGGCGGATACCGCGAGATCAATGGCCAAAATCAACCACGACCGGATATAACTGCCGTCCAGATGCAGCCTTTTAACCAAAGAGAAAAACATGAATATGAATCGGTTTCGCTGTCGTTTGCAACTTAACTTAAATACATTCGCCGGAGTACGGCATCCCTGCCGCTCCGGAAGCGGACGGCGTCATACTTCTTTCACGCGCTTTTTCAAAGCGCGCCTCGGAACGCTCCGCCTACGGATCACAAAGGTAGGACTTTTTCCCGAACTAACAAACTTATTTCACAGTCGTTTCGCCCGTCGCAAACGCCGCAAAGCCCATGCCGCGACCGGAGCGGAACCGGCGAATCACGCCTCCGCGAACCATTTCGTTAAGCCGAGTGCAGAGCCGAACGAAGTTCGGACTATGCCGAGGCGAGAAATGGACGAAAGAAATTCAACCGAAAACCGCCGCCGCGAGGAGATTTTTCGCAAGAAATGCTTCCCTTCGTCCCGGCATAATCAAAAAGGTTGCTTCTGCACTCGACTTTCCCTATCTTTGACTCCGTCTTAGATACTCCTGCTCGGCAATGTTCAAATAAATTTGACATTACCCTCACTTATTCGTATCTTTGTGTTTCGTATCGCACAACCGCCGCCAAACGAAGCGCGTTTTCGTTAAGCCGAGTGCAGCACCGAACTCGTTCGGGTTATGCCGGGGCGAGAAAATGTCCGTTGAAAACAAACCTAAATACTACGTCATTATGTGGAAATTTCTACAACCGGCAGCACACAAACCCGAACTGCCCGCCGAAAAGGTCGACAAAGAGTACTCCCGCCTGCGCCGTCAGGTATTCTGGGGTATCTTCATCGGCTATGCCGGCTACTACCTCGTACGCAAGAACTTCTCGATCGCCATGCCGGCGCTCGAATCCATGGGCTACGACAAGGCCGACCTGGGCTGGGCGCTCTCGGCCGTGTCGATCGCTTACGGTATCAGCAAATTCGTCATGGGCACGGTCTCCGACCGCAGCAACGCCCGCGTCTTCATCCCGCTGGGATTGATCGCCTCGGCGCTCATCATGATCTTCATGGGCGTGCTGCCGTGGGGGTCGATCTCGATTCCCGTCGCCATCATGGCGATGTTCTGCCTGCTGTTCGTCAACGGCTGGATGCAGGGCATGGGCTGGCCCCCCTGCGGGCGTGTCATGACGCACTGGTTCTGCACCAAGGAACGCGGCGTGAAGATGTCGGTGTGGAACGTGGCGCACAACATCGGCGGAGCGGCGATGGCTCCGCTCGCCGCATTCGGTATTACGCTGGGGTACACGCTTTTCGGAGACCCGCTGGGCGGCGCTTTCTATGTTCCGGCACTCGTCGCGCTGGCGATCGCCGTAATCGCCTATCTCATGGTGCGCGATACGCCGCAATCGTGCGGCCTCCCGCCCATCGAGATTTGGAAACACGAAACCAAGCAATACTCCGCCTCGAACGAGAAGGAGATGACCGTGCGGCAGATTCTATTCGAAAATGTATTGAATAACAAACTATTGTGGCTCATCGCCTTCGCCAACGCCTTCATCTACTTCGTCCGCTACGGCGTGCTCGACTGGGCGCCTTCCTATCTGACGACCTCCGTCGCCGACGGGGGCAAGGGCATGGCGCTCGACGGCAGCAGCTGGTCGTACTTCATCTTCGAGATCGCCGGCATCTTCGGCACGATCCTCTGCGGCTGGCTCTCGGACAAGGTCTTCAAGGGACGCCGCGCCCCGGCCACGATCATCTACATGGCGCTGGTCATGGTGGCCGTCTACATCTACTGGCAGAGCCGCTCCGAACTGGTGACCAACGTCGCCATGGGGACGATCGGCTTCCTGATCTACGGCCCCGTCATGCTCATCGGCGTCTCGGCCCTCGACCTGGTGCCGAAGAAGGCCGCCGGCACCGCCGCCGGTTTCACCGGTCTGTTCGGCTACCTGATCGGTTCGGCGTTCCTGGCCAACATCGGCATGGGCTACATCTTCCAGCATTTCGGCTGGGACGGCGGCTTCATCGCCCTGATCGGCGCCTGCGTCCTGTCGATCGGATTCAGCGCCTCGACATGGAACCGCGAGAAACAGTACATCGCTTAAACTTACATAGATTGAAATGACCAAAAAGATTCTCTTACTGGGCTCCGGAGAACTGGGCAAGGAGTTCGTGATCGCCGCCAAGCGGCTGGGACAATACGTGGTGGCCTGCGACTCGTATGCAGGCGCACCGGCCATGCAGGTGGCCGACGCCTGCGAGGTCTTCGACATGCTCGACGGCGACCGACTGGAAGCCGTCGTGGCAAAGCATGATCCAGACATCATCGTTCCCGAAATCGAGGCGATCCGTACCGAACGGCTCTACGCCTGCGAAAAGCGGGGTATCCAGGTCGTGCCGAGCGCGCGTGCAGTCAACTTCACGATGAACCGCAAGTCGATCCGCGACCTGGCCGCCGAAGAGTTGGGGCTGAAAACCGCGAAGTACTTCTACGCCAAGTCGTTCGACGAACTGAAAGCCGCCGCCGAACGGATCGGTTTCCCGTGCGTCGTCAAGCCGCTGATGTCCTCCTCGGGCAAAGGGCAGTCGCTGGTGCGCACCCCCGACGAACTGGAACACGCCTGGGAATACGGGTGCAGCGGCAGCCGCGGCGACATCCGCGAACTCATCATCGAGGAGTTCATCCCCTTCGACAGCGAGATCACGCTGCTCACCGTCACGCAGCAGAACGGCCCCACGCTCTTCTGCCCGCCGATCGGCCATGTCCAGAAGGGCGGCGACTACCGCGAGAGCTTCCAGCCCGCCCCCATCTCGCCCGAGCATCTGGCCGAAGCGCAGGCGATGGCCGCCAAAGTCACGCAGGCATTGACCGGCGCGGGACTGTGGGGCGTGGAGTTCTTCCTCAGCCACGACAAGGGCGTCTACTTCTCGGAGCTGTCGCCGCGTCCGCACGACACGGGTATGGTGACGCTTGCCGGTACGCAGAATCTCAACGAATTCGAACTGCACTGCCGCGCCGTGCTCGGCCTGCCGATCCCGCGCATCACGCTCGAACACACCGGCGCCAGCGCCGTCATCCTCTCGCCGATCGCAAGCAGGGAACAGCCTCGTTACCGGGGCGAAGAGGAGGTCTGCCGCGAGGAGAACACCGACCTGCGCATTTTCGGCAAGCCCTCGACCAAGCTCAACCGCCGCATGGGCGTCGTCGTCCGCTACGACGCGCTCGACGCCGACCTCGACGCACTGCGCGACAAAACCAAAGCCGCAGCCGCCAAGGTCGAGGTCTACTGACCTCCGACGGTCGGTTCTCGACATGGAAAACGGGGTTGCATCTTCTCGGATGCAACCCCGTTCCACTAAAAATGAGGATTCTATTTATTTCCGTTCGCCCGAGCAGCGACGCTCTACCGAACGCCGGAGCCTGAGCTCGATCAGAAATTCGAAGAAGATAAACAGTCCCATTCCAAGAACGGTCACCGAAATGATTTTGAAGACGGAAACCGGAGAGATGCCGAAACCTTTGAGATTATAAATTTCACTATCGAAACACTCCAATCCGATCAGCAATCCCACACCGATTCCGAGAATCGCCATGCCGACCCGCAGGAACCAGAGGTTGCCGGCGCTGCGTCTCCGACGTTCGATCTCGATCTCGGCATCCACGCGCCGGATGTCGGCCAACTGCTCGGGCGTCATACGTTCCAACATCGTCATGCTCTCGCGCCGACGCCCCCATTCGCGGTAGATAAAATAACCGACGATCCCGAAAGCAACGCCCATCCACATAATCTGTTCGAGGACTTCTTTTATTTGATATCCGACACTCATAACATTATTGTTTTATAGGTTAATAACAAATTTCATCTATTAGACAGCTTCAATCGCAAAAGGTTACAGCCTGTGCAGAATTTCCGTCGCCCGGTCGCCGCAGGCGACCACCATCGCCGCAACGGCTCCCGCCAGAATCGCCAAGACCTGCAACGCCCCCTCCGGCGAATCGACCGACCGCAGGCAGACGAACGCCACGGCCATCACCGCCGCGACGGCAACCGCGCAGTAGCAAGCCATTGCCGCGATCGCCCGGCGTTCACGCCGCCGCCGGTCCCGCAGGATGACCTGCGCCATAACGCGCGTTTCCAGTCCGACGGGAACCTCCCGCCGGAGAGCGGCGGCGCGGATCAGTTCCGCCAGCCGCTCGTCGCTGATTCGCTTCTTCTCCATATCTCACTCCTCCATATAGTGTCTCAGCCGCCCGCGCAGCCGGTGCAACCGCACCTTCACGTTGGACAGCGTCAGATTCATGATTTGCGCGATCTCGGCCAACGACCGCTCCTCTTCGTAAAAGAGCGTCACCAACACCCGCTCGTCGGGACGAAGCCGTTCCAACGCACGGCGCATCCGCACGACCGTCTCCTCGTCGAACCGTCCGGCGGACGATTCCTCGGCCACCGCACAGGATTCGGCATCGATACGGCCGCAAGTCTTGCGGCGGCATTCGCCTGCGGCGCGGTTGTAGGCGATGCGATAGAGCCACGTGCCGAAAGCGCTCGCACCCCGAAATCCGTCGAGATGCTCATACGCGCGGATAAAAGCCTCCTGCGTGACATCTTCGGCCCGCTGCGCATCGCGCACCATGGCCAGCGCCAAGGCGTAGATCCTCCCCGAATAACGGTTCACCAGCTCGCCGAACGCCTCTGCGTCGCCGGCCTGCACACGCCGCACAATCTCCATATCGGTCGGGGTCTCCATTCTTCGGATCGCAATTCATCCGTTAGATACAAAAATAACGGAAAAGTTACAAAAAGAGCGGGATTTTCGATCCCGCTCTTTCCTATGCCGTTTGTGGCCGTCGCCGACCGTACCTCCGGACGAACAGCGTCAGCATCACGAATCCCAACAGCGCGAATCCGACGCCGGGCAACGCCGAATATTCGTAGCCCAGACCGTATTCGATCGGCAAACCGCCGCAGTACGCGCCCAAGGCATTTCCCAGGTTGAACGCCACCTGAATCAACGCCGCTCCCAACATCTGACCGCCGGGTGCATTTTCCAAGATCAACACCTGTTGCGGTGACGAGACAGCGAAAAGCATCGTCGTACAAACGACCGTCAACGTCAGCGCCGCCCAGCGGTTCGCCGCGAGGAAGAGGATAAGCGCCAACGCCACGACGGCGATTCCCTGAGCGAAACGCGCCACCCGTTCGGGCGTATAGCGATCCGACAATCCGCCGCTGACGAGATTGCCCACGAACATGCCCAGCCCCGCGAGCAGGATGACCAACGTCATCGCTTCCGGCGAGAATCCCGCGACACGGATCATCAGCGGGCTGACGTAACTGTACATGCAGAAGATACCGCCGTTACCGAACATCGTCGCCAGGATGATGAGCCACGGCGCCCGATTCCGCAGGAAGGCGAACTGCCCCTTCAATCCGCGGCTGTCGGCCACAGGCTCCATCCACGGTACCCAGCGCCAAAGGAAAAAAGCCGTCACCGCACCCCAGACGCCGGCGATGCAGAACAGTGCCCGCCACGACAACAGGTGGCTGACCAGCGTTCCCAGCGGCACGCCGAAGAGATTGGCCACCGTCATGCCGGCGATCATCACCGCCACGGCCTGTGCGCTCCGGCCCGGGCCGGCTACCCATGCCGCAACGATCGACCCGACCCCGAAATAGGCTCCGTGCGGCAGCCCTGACACGAACCGCATCGCCAGCAGCACACCGTAATTCGGAGCGAACGCCGCACAGAGGTTCCCCGCCACCATCAGCCCCGCCAATGCGAGCAGGATATGTTTCAACGGCCGCGTATGCGCCACGGCGACCGTCAGCGGCGCACCGATGCAAACCCCCAGCGCATAGGCCGAGACCAGATGCCCCGCCTGCGGAATGGAGACGTGCAGTCCCGAAGCGACGAACGTAAGAATACCCATCATGCCGAACTCGGACATCCCGAGTCCCAGCGTACCGAAGGCGAGGGCTACCAGACACTTTTTCATAGCGAGACGAACTTTTCGGGGTGCAAAGATAGTGCAAGACGGAAATGGATAGAGCGGTCGAACCGAATTTTTCCGCTCCTCCCGAAACGCAAATGAAAAAGCGGGCGCCGCATGCGCCCGCTTCCGATAAACAACCCGAAGGTCTTATTTATGAAAATGTACGTTTTTCAACCGTCGTTTTCCCGCCTCGGCATAGACCGAACAAGTTCAGTTCTGCACTCGGCTTAATGAAAACGTTCCTTGATCGCGTTCGCTGCCTTTTCGAGCAATTCGGCAGGACAGCAGAGCGTGATGCGGATGTAGCGCTTGCCTTCGCTGCCGAAAATCGCGCCCGGCGTGAGGAAGACATCGCACTTCTCCATCACCTCGTCCGAAAACTGGAACGAGTCGCCCTCGTAGTCCTCCGGCAGCTCGGCCCACACGAACAGACCGGCCTGCCCCGGACGGTATTTGCATCCCAGCGCGTCCAGCAACGCATAGGCCTGCTTCTCGCGGGCGTAATAGATCTCGTTGAGCTGCGTGAACCACTCCTCGCCCAGTCCGAGCGCCGTAGCGGCTGCGGCCTGAATGGGATAGAACATTCCCGAATCCATGTTGCTGCGGAACGTGAGCACGTCCTTGATCCACTCGGCCTTGCCCAGCAGGACACCCACGCGCCAACCGGCCATAGAATGCCCCTTCGAAAGCGAATTCAGTTCGAGCGCCACCTCTTTCGCACCCGGCACTTGGAAGATACTCAGACGGTTCTTGTTGCGTACGAAACTGTAAGGATTGTCATGCACGATCAGGATGTTGTGCTCGGCGCCGAAAGCCACGATCCGCTCGAAGAGTTCCAGCGTCGGAGTCTGTCCCGTCGGCATGTTGGGATAGTTGACGAGCATCATCTTCACACCGTCCAGTCCGGCCTTCTCGATCGCCTCGAAATCGGGCAGGAAGTCCGTCTGCTTGTTCAGCGCGTAGGTGACCATTTCGCCGCCGGCGAGTTTTACCGCAGCGCTGTAAGTGGGGTAGCCGGGATTGGGTACGAGCACCTTGTCGCCCTCGTTGAGGAAGGTCATGCAGACATGCATCAGACCCTCTTTCGAACCGATCAGGGGGTAGACCTCCGTCTTCCAGTCGAGATCCACGCCGTAGAACTTCTTGTACCAGTCAGCGAAAGCCTTGCGCAGGATGGGTTCCCCCTGATAGGACATGTACTTGTGTACGTCGGGGCGCTGCGCTTCACGGGCCAGCGTGTCGATGACCGTCTGTGCAGGCGGAAGGTCGGGGCTGCCCATAGCCAACTTGATGATTTGACGGCCGGTAGCCGCCTCCGTTTCGGCGATTTCGCGCAAACGACGCGAAAAATAGTACTCGCCGATACCGTCCAGACGATGTGAACGCTCGATAGTTACTCCTTTTCCCATAAGATTCAGTGTGAAATCATTAACAGCACAAAGATAATTAAATTAATTAACATCCCGACACGATTCCGCTACTTATTTTCGATCGGACGGTACACATTCGCCGCCGTTCGTCGTATATTTGCGCCCGTGTTGGGACTGTTCCATATCCTTCTGTTCTGGTTGGCAGGCAATGCAATCGCCTATTTCACAGGAAGCTATATCTCCGGAAACGTGATCGGCATGGTATTGCTTTTCGCCGCGTTGCGCCTGCGGATCGTCAAACCGCACCGCGTACGCCCCGCCGCACGGTTCCTGCTCGGCTCGATGGGCCTCTTTTTCGTTCCCTTCGGCGTGGGACTGATGGTCTCCTACGACCTGATCGCGCGACACCTGTGGGCGATCGCGGTCGCCAGCATCGTCAGCACGCTGCTGGTCCTGCTCAGCGTAGGGTGGACATTCCAGAAAATCGGCCGCAAACCATGATCCGCACCTTCATCGACTCCGACATGTTCCTGCTCACGCTCACCGTAGGACTCTACTGCGGCGGCGTGGCGCTGCACCATCGCCTCCGCCTGGCGATCCTCCACCCGACGCTGCTGGCGTTCGTCGCGCTGATACTCTTTCTGAAAGTCTGCGGCATCGACTACGGCCACTATCGTCAGGCCACCGAAATTCTCGACTTCCTGCTGGGCATGTCGGTCGTCGCGCTGGGATACCTGATGTACGAACAGGCCGACCGCCTGCGCGGGCAAGTGCTTCCCATTCTGACTTCGATCGGCGTCGGCTGTACGGTCGGGGTGCTGAGCGTCGTCTATATCGCCCGCGCATTGGGCGCCGACCGCACGATTCTGAACTCCATCGCCCCCAAATCGGTCACCGTGCCGATCGCCGTGGCCATCAGCGAACCGCTCGGCGGAGTAGTGAGCGTCACCTCGGTAGTGGTCTTCCTCGTGGGCATCTTCGGCAGTATCGTCGGCCCGCGCCTGCTGCGCAGATGCGGTATCCGCAACCCCCTGGCGCGCGGGCTGGCGCTCGGTTCGGCCGCCCACGGCATCGGCACGGCGCGCGCCATCGAACTAGGCGCCGTCGAAGGCGCGCTCAGCGGACTGGCGATGGCGCTGATGGGAATCGTCACGGCACTGCTGGTTCCGTTGTTCGAAAAATTCTGTTATTAATTTTTTTTAGTATCAATAAAGTACTACCTTTGTCGAAAATTCGTCATAGGTTAATCTCGTTACGGTATGTATTGGTTGTACAACCTCTCTTTCGGCGATACGCTGGCGCACACCATTTTCGTTCTGGCGCTGGTCATCACCGTCGGAATCCTGCTGGGGAAAATCAAGATCGGAGGCGTTTCGCTGGGGACGACGTGGATTCTCTTCGTCGGCATCGCAGCCAGCCATTTCGGCATGACGATCGACCCCGGCGTGCTGAGCTTCATCAAGGAGTTCGGCCTGATCCTGTTCGTCTTCTCGATCGGGTTGCAGGTCGGGCCCGGGTTTTTCTCGTCGTTCAAGAACGGCGGTATGCAGCTCGTCGGACTGGCGTCGCTCATCGTCGGACTGGGTGTCGCCACCGCCTATGCGCTGCATCTGGCCACCGATACGCCGATCCCCACCATGGTCGGCATCCTGTCGGGCGCCGTGACCAACACGCCGGGACTGGGCGCCGCACAACAGGCTTACAGCGACGCTTCGGGGATCAACGACCCTTCGATCGCACTGGGCTATGCCGTAGCCTATCCGCTGGGCGTCATCGGCATCATCTTCTCGATGATCTTCATCCGCTATGCGCTGCGCATCCGTTTCGAGAAGGAGGACGAGGCGCTGGCGGCGATGAGCAACGAACACAAGAAATACGCCGACAAAATATCGGTCCAGTTCACCAACGCCGTACTCGACGGCCGGACGGTGGGCGAGATGAAGGAGCTTATCAACCGCTCGTTCGTCATTTCGCGGATCGCCGACGCCGACAACCATATCACCGTCGCCACGCAGGACAGCCGCCTGCATATCGGCGTGGCGATGCTGGCTTTCCAGTTCAGGCCGAGCGGTTCGAATACGGGCGAACATGCCTGGCCGACCTGTCCCAGGTAGGAGTTTTCATAATGTTCCTCCATAGTTTCTGCCGGGGCGGCTGCGTCCGGCGTCGGATAATAACTCAAGAACCAGACCGCCACCGAAGCGATTAGAATCAGCCCGCCCATCTTGCGCAAGTATTGCGCGCAGCGATCCCACATGTGCGACAGCGTAGCCCGCATTGTCGGGACCCGATAGGGCGGCAGCTCCATGACGAACGGCGTTTCGTCCTTCTTGAACAGATAACGGCGCATCAGTCGGGCCGTGATGACGGCCACGACGATTCCCAGCAGATACAGTCCGAGCATCACCCAACTGGCGTAAGCGGCGAAGAACGTGCCGATCAGCAGGATATAGATGGGAATGCGGGCGCTGCACGACATGAAGGGGACGAGCAGTACGGTGATGAGCCGGCTGCTGCGGCTTTCGATCGTGCGCGTGGCCATGATGGCCGGTACGTTGCAGCCGAAACCCATGATAAGCGGAATGAACGACTTGCCGTGCAGCCCTATGCGGTGCATGATCCGGTCCATGATGAAGGCTGCGCGAGCCAGATAGCCCGAATCCTCCATGAAAGCGATGAACAGGTATAGGATCATGATATTCGGCAGGAAGACGATGACGCTTCCCACGCCGCCGATTACGCCGTCCACGAGCAGGTCTTTCAACGCTCCGTCCGGCATCCAGGCATCCACGCCCTGACCGATCAGTCCCACCAGTTGCTCGATCCACTCCTGGGGATAGGCTCCCAGGTTGAACGTGCAGTAAAACATCAGCCACATCAGGAAGAAAAAGATCGGAAAGCCCCAGAGCTTGTGGGTCACGAAAGCGTCGATGATTTTCGTCACTTGTGTCTGTTCCTTCTTTCCCGGGGTGTAGGTTTCCCGCAGAGCTCCGGAGATGAATCCGTATTTTTGATCGGCAAAGGCCGTTTCGATGTCTTCATCCAGCAGGTTCTTGATCCGCTGCGCTTCCCGTTTGCTCGCTTCCTCCCATTCGGGGTATTTCGGGTGATGCTTCAGTTGATCCTTTATATAACTATCTTCCTCAAGTAGTTTCATTGCCACGGTTTGCCCGAAGTCATCTCTTTGAGCGTGTTTCCCGCCACACCGCCCGCTCCGGTGAGCGCGATCGACGGAAAACGCACGCTGCGCGCATAACGGGCCTTGTAGGCAGCCGCTTCCATATTGTAATAAGCTTCCATGATGTCGGGTCGCCGTTCGAGCAACTCCGACGGAAGTCCCACCGGCACGTCGACCGGCCGGTAATCCTCCATGAGGCGTACGCCCGCCCCGACATCCTGCGGACGCTGCGGATTCTCGCCCAACAGTGTGCAGAGGGTCAACTGCATCTGCGCCACGGCCCGACGATAGGTGGGTATATCGGCAGCGGCCGTATAGACCAGGCTGCGCGCCTGTTGCAGCGCCACGCCGTTGGCCATCCCGTGACGATACATCGAGTCGATCAACGCCGCCGATTCTCGCCGCAGGGCATAACTGCGCTCGGCGATCCGCAAATTACGCCGGTAGCCGAGCAACTGGAAATAGGTCGTGGCCACCTCGGCAGTCAGCGACAACATCACGCCGCGCAAGGCCCACTGCGAAGAGAGCAGCTCGGCCCGCGCCGCCCGCGTCGAGTTTCTCAGCGCACCGAAGAGCGACACCTCCCACGTCATCTGCGGCTCGACGGCGTATTTCTGGACGATCTTCGTCTCTGCATTATAGTCGCCTTCGGCCGATACGCCGACGCCGAACGAAGGCAGGAACCCGGCGCGCGCCACGGCGATCTGCCGATCCGCCTCCTCGACGCGCGAGTAGGCGACGGCCAGATCGCGGTTGTTCGCCAACGCCTGCGAAATCAACGAGTCGAGCGTCGGATCGCGGAAGACATGCCACCACTCCTCGCTGCCCGCGAGCGAATCCTGCCGGAACCGGCCGGCATACAGGTAGTTGTCCGGCGTCTCCACCTGCGGCGGATAGAGCCGGGGATTGCAGGCCGTCAGAGCGGCCAGCGCGACGAGCAAAAACAACGTGCGTCTCATAGGTTCTGCGATTTTAAGTCCCGTTTGCGCTCGAACCGTCCCAGACGGGCGATCAGGTAGTAGAGTGAGGGGTAGATGAAGATTCCGAGCAGCGTAGCCAGCAACATGCCGCCCACCAGCGCCACGCCCATGATGTTGCGGGCGGTGGAGTAGACGCCGTCGGCGAAAATCAACGGCATCACCCCCAATATGAAGGCGAAGGCGGTCATCAGAATGGGGCGCACACGCAGCTTGGCGGCGCCGACGGCGGCATCGACGAGCGACTGCTTCTGCTCGAAGAAAAGCCGGTCGGCATACTCCACGACCAGAATTGCGTTTTTGGCCGCCAGTCCGATGAGCATCACCAGCGAGATCTGCATGTAGATGTCGTTGATGAAGAGCGAGTCGAACAGATGAGCGAACCACAACAGCACAAAGGCGCCCAGCACGGCAGGAGGCACTCCCAGCAGAATAGCCGCCGGAAGGCCCCAGCTCTCGTAAAGCGCCGCCAGAGCCAGGAAGACGATCGCCAGCGACAAGAGGTAAACCAGCGACGAACTCTTCGATTCATTGCTCTCGACGAGCGACGTACCGCTCCACGCTACATCCACGTCGGCGGGCAGCACCTCGCCGGCCACCTCCATGACGGCTTCCATCGCCTGCTTCGACGATACGCCGTCGGCCGGTGCGATGTTCAGGGCGATCGAGCGGTAAAGGTTGAACTGCGAAATATAGGCCGGGCCGACCGTGTCGCGCACGCTGACGAAAGCCGACACGGGCACGCTCTCGTTACGGGCGTTCTTCACGAAATAGCTGTCGAGCGACGTGCGGTCCGTCCGATAATCGGGTGCGGCCGACAGATAGGTCTGGTACAACTTTCCGAAACGGTTGAAGTTGTTGATGTAAGCACCGCCCAAATAGGTCGTTATGGCCGAATAGACGTCGCTCAGCTCCACCCCTTCCTGCATGGCGTAGGCTTTGTCGATCACCAGCCTTCGCTGCGGGACGCCGGCGTTGAACGACGTGGTGGCCGTAGCGATTTCCGGCCGGCGGCGCAGCGAATCGAGGTAACGCACCGTCTGCTCGCTCAGGTAAGCCGTACCGCGCCCTTCCAAATCCTGCGTAACGGCCGACAGGCCCGACGTGACGCCCAGACCCGGAATCGACGGCGGGATGAAGGCGAAGCCCTCGGCCTCGGGCAGCCCCTCGTAGAGCATCCCGTTGAGCGCCGCGGCGATCTGCATGGCCGAGCGTTTGCGGTCGGAGTAGTCGACCAGCTTGACGAAGACCACGCCGCTGTCGGTTTCGGCGATGCCGGCCAACATGTTGAACCCAGCGGCATAGGAGGTATACTGCACTTCGGGCAGCGAGCGGATGATGCGGTCGGCCCCGACCAGCGCCTCCTGCGTCACCCGCAGCGACGACGCTTCGGGGGCATTCACCACGACCATCACGTAGCCCTGGTCCTCTTCGGGAAGGAATCCGCCGGGCATGAAGTACCATGCCGCACCGATCGCACAGCCGATCGCCAGCAACAGCACGGCGGTACGCGCCATGTGGCGCACGGTGGCGGCGATCCGCGAGGAATAGCCTTCCAGCCAGCGGTCGAACCGCCGGTTGAATGCGGCGAAGAAACCCTTCGCCGCCTCCTTGCGGGGTTTGAGCAGCAAGACGCACAGCGCGGGCGACAGCGTCAGGGCGTTGAAGGCCGAGAGCACGACCGAGACCGAGATCGTCACGGCGAACTGCTGGAACAGCCGCCCCGAAATTCCGCCCACGAACGACATCGGGATGAAGACGGCCAGCAGCACGACGGTCGTGGCTACGATCGGCGAAGCGACGTTGCGCATCGCCTCGATCGCCGCCTCGCGGGATTTCATGCCGCGTTCGATGTTGACTTGTGCGGCTTCGACTACCACGATCGCATCGTCGACCACCAGTCCGATCGCCAATACCAGCCCTAACAGCGAGATGATGTTGATCGAGAAGCCCAACAGCGGGAAGAAGATGAACGTGCCGATGAGCGAGACCGGAATGGCGACGAGAGGAATGAGCGTCGCCCGCCAGTCCTGAATGAAGAGGTAGATAATGGCGATCACCAGCACGAGCGCCAAAATCAGCGTGAGGATGATCTCCTTCACGCCCGAGCGGATGCTCTCGGTCGAATCGACGATCGTCGTACAGCTCACGCCGTCGGGAAACCGTTCCGACAACCGCCCGATGGCCGCCTTCACGCGGTTGCCTACGTCCACGGCATTGCTGCCCGGCTCCTGATAGATGACCAGCAGCGTGGCCGGCTCTTCGCCGAAGGCCGAAGCGACGCCGTAGGACTTGCTGCCCAGCGCCACGTCGGCCACGTCGCGCAGAAAGATCTGCTCGCCGGCGGGGGTGGTCTTCACGACGATCGCCGCGAACTCCTCGGCCGTGGAGATCTGGCGCGGCATGGTGACCGTATAAGTATAGGTAGTCCCTTCGGGCGACGGCTCGGCGCCGAACTGGCCGGCAGGGTAGATGCCGCCCTCCGCGAGCACGGCCGACCGCAGTTCGTCGAGCGACACGTTGTAGTAGTTCAGCAGATCGGGCTTGACCCAGATGCGCATGGCATATTCGCCGGCGCCCATGATCGAGACCTTGCCCACGCCGTTGATTTTGAGCAACTGGTTCTGAAGATTGATGTAAGCGTAGTTCGAGAGGAATTCGTTGTCGTAACGGCCGTCGCTGTGCAGCGCGAAGACCATCAGAAAACCCGTCATCGTCTTCTGCGTCACCACGCCCTGGGTGACGACCGACGAGGGAAGCAGTGCGGTCGAGGTGGCGACGTTGTTCTGCGTGAAGATCGCATCCAGATCGGGATCGGTACCCACGTCGAAGACTACCTGCAACACCATCGAACCGTCGTTGGCACTCGTAGACTGCATGTAGAGCATGTCGCTCACGCCCATCACGCTCTGCGCCACGGGCGTGGCCACGGCGTCGTTGACCGTCTCCGCGTCGGCTCCGCTGTAACTGGCGGTCACTTCCACGACGGGAGGCGTAATGTCGGGATACTGTTCGATCGAAAGATCGAAAATCGAAATCGCGCCCAACAACACGATCGCCAGGGCGATGCTGATGGCGAAGATCGGCCGGCTGACGAAAAATCGTTCCATAGGCTATTTATTCGTATTGATCGGGGTCGGAATAACCTTCTGACCGTTGTGCAACTTCTGAATACCGGCCGTAACGACCCATTCGCCCGGCTCGACGCCCGACAGGATGCACCACCGGTCGCCGGCAATACGGCCGAGCGTCACACGCCGGTATTCGGCCGTGCTGTCGCGCCCGACGACCCAGACCGAACTGAGATCCTGCATCTGCGTCACGGCACGCTGCGGTACGACGACGTAGGGCAGCGACGGTCCGACGTTGGCCGTCACGCGGGCGAACTGTCCGGGTTTGAGCGTATAGTCCGGATTGGCGAATTTGACCACCAGCACGATGGTTCCCATCGAACTCGATATGTCTTTCTGCGTATAGCTGTACCACCCCTTCGAGGGATAGACCACGCCGTCGGCCAGCGAGAGGGTGATGTCCGAGAGCAGACCGTCGTTTTCATAGATCGACGGGCGCGTCCCCGCATAGCGGAGATACTGCGCCATCGGAATGGCGACATCGACCGCAACGGTATCGATGTTCGAAATGGTCGTCAGCACCGAAAATTGGGTACCCACGCCCACGTAGTCGCCCGTATGGGCGTTGCTCGAAGCGATGATACCGTCGATCGGAGCATAGATACGGGTATAGCCCACCTGCAACCGTGCGTTGCGCACCTGCTGCTCGGCCGAACGCACGGCGGCCTGCGCGGCGACGTATTCGGCCGTATACTGGTCGAGCTGCGTCTGACTGATGGCGTCGATACGCGCCAGCGGCACGGCGCGTTCGTAGTTGTTGCGGGCCGAGACCTCCTGCGCACGCGCCGATTCGAGCGAAGCTTCGGCCGAAAGCAGGGTGGTGGAGAGCAGGTTGGGGTCGATCGCAAAGAGCAGCTGCCCCTTTCGAACCGGCATACCGCTGCTGAAATACTTGTTCACGAGATAGCCGTTGACACGGGGTTCGATCAGTGCGTCGAAATTGCTTTCGACACTGCTCACGAAGCTCATGCGGTTGGGGACGGTGTCCGTCGCCGCTTCGATCACCTCGACGCGCAGGGAGGGCTGCGCTCCGGTTGCATGCCGGCCGCGGCAACCGCCTGCCAGCAACGCCGCAAGGGCGCAAAGGAGTGTTCCGATTTTGTCCATTGAGAGCCATGATTTTTTCCTGAAAGAAGGCAAAAAACATACCGGTATTCGGTCTTGAATCTCCTAAAACACCGTGAAATAGCGCTTCAAGCGTATTTTTTTTATAAAAATATTTTCTCAATTCGAGATATTTCCTATATTTGCAAACGATAAACAACCCAAAATTTACGATTATGGAAAAATTAGTTGAGCAAATCAAAGCCCAGTACGCTCTTTTTCGCTGAGAACGCAGAGGCTCAGGTATCTAAAAACAACAAAGCCGCCGGCACCCGCGCACGCAAGGCTGCGCTGGAAATCATGAAGCTGATGAAGGAATTCCGCAAGGCTTCGGTCGAGGCTGCCAAATAAGTTTGGAACCTGCAACGAATAAGGGCTGTCCCGATGGGACAGCCCTTATTGTTTCGTTATTCCTTTTCACGGACTATTCCGCCACGGATGCACGGTCTCGCCTCAGCACCGGCGGTCCGCTCCGCGTGCAACCCCGACCGAACCCCGCTACAATTCGATACCCCGCCGACGGAAATAGGCAAGGTCGGTCCCGTTGAGTCCCGTCGCACGGAACGGTACGGCACGGTTGTGATCGTTGAGGTAACAGCGCCGCACCGTCGTATCGTAGGAGGGACTTGCCAGCGACGCCTCCCTGTAAACGTAATCCGCCTCGATACGGGCGATGTCGGCGATGGTCTGAAAAAGCGCATGTGTCGTCGCCGGAGCGTTTTCATGGCTGGCGGCAGCGGCCGCCTGTTGGGGAAACACCCGCTTGTAATCCTCCGAAAACCACGCCAGCGAAGCGACGTGCAGCTGCCAGCAGGTCGTCGTAGGCGAGGCGTGGAGGAAACGTTCCCGATCGTCGTCGAGCATGTCCTCGCCGTGGTCGGCGCTGTAAAGCAATGCGCTGCACGCATCGAGCGATGCGAGATACCCGATCACCGACGACAGAAAGGTGTCGGTATAACGGATCGAATTGTCGTAAGCGTTCCATATCTTCTGCTTGTGCTGCCGTTCGATGGCCACGTCGTCGTCGGGCAGAAAGTAGGCTGCCTCGCGCGGATAACGCTGGTGATAGCTGAAATGCGACCCGTAACAATGCAGGATGAAGAGCAGGTCGTTCTCCGTATCGGCCTCGACGATGCGTTTCATCGTGTCGAGCAGCTGCATGTCGTAACGCGGATGCCCCATATAGATAAGGCTGTCGGCATCGCGCGCCAATTTGTCGATCATCGCCCCCTGCGGCGACTGGTTCGAAAGAAACCACGTGCGGAAGCCCGCTTCGTTGAAGAGCGCGGGCAGTCCCTTGCGACGGAAGAGTTCGTCGTGTTCGTTCGTCCGGACAGACGAGAGGATCATCGGCACGCTCTTGTGCGTGGTATTGCTCTGCGTGAGCATGTTGCGGAACACGACGATCTCGTCTCCCAATGCCTTCAAGCGGGGATTCGTGGGGCGGTCATAACCATACAGCTCCCAATTGGCGGCACGCGACGCTTCGCCGATCACATAGACGTAGATCTCCCGCTTGTCGGCCTTTGCCGTACGGCGGGCATGATAGCGGAACCCTGCCGACGTGCGGTCGTAATTCTCAATCTTGACGTATTCGCGCGCACAGAGCACGACGTTGTAAGCCACGTTGACCGGAAAGATCTCGTTGCGGAGCACATGCCGTTTCGTTTGATAGGCCGGAATCAGCAATCCCGCCCCGACGAGCGCCAACACGCCTCCGACCACGGCCGTCCGGCGGCGGAAACGAGGCGAAAAGTCGACCTTACGCCGCACATGCACGGTTGCCGTCCATAACAGCGGAAGATAGATGACACAGACCAGAATCACCGAGGGATAGATGTTGCTCAGCAACTCCGTCGCCTCACCGGGGTTGGTCGTGACGATATTGATGAACATATCGGTCGCGGCGACCGAATTCCCGAACAGGTAGAGCAGCACGATTTGCAGGGCACAGAAAAAGATCACCGGAAAACTCAGCCACACGGCGATTCCCGAACGACGGAATGCGACGCTCCACAGCAGATAGCCTCCGGCCGGCAACGTCAGCAGCGCGGCCTTCGACCAGATCGAATAGGGCTCCGTAAAAAACAGGATGCAGTTCGGTATCATCACGGCCGCAAAATAGCAGAGCGCCAGTAACGCAGCGTGACGACTGCTTCGCAGGAATGCTTTGCCGGTCTGTTCCATGAGTGTCAGAAAGCTTCGTTAATATTGAAAACCAAACCGCTGGTCTTGCGGCCGAAACCGTAGTCGATACGCACGTTCACGCGGCGTTTGAACTCCCAGCGCAGACCCAGCCCGTAGTTGGGCAGCGTCTGATCCCAGCGGAAACGTTCGAACGACGAAAAGACATTGCCCGCACCGCCCCACACGGCACAACCGATGCGCCGCCAGATACGCTGACGGTACTCGATCTGGCAAGAAAGGATGTTGTTGTCGATATAACGTCCCAGATAATACCCGCGCATCCGGTAACCGCCGCCCAGCTCCGCCAGCATGCACCACGGCATTCCCGAACTGTTGAATTCGCCGAAAATATCCGTGGCCAGCACGGCGCCGCGCCACAGACGCTGGTAGTAGTCGGCCGTAGCGGTGGTCTTGTAGAGCGTCTTGCCGCTGTTTCCCAATCCCTTGGGGTAGATAACCTGCTTGACCATCAAAAAGGTACCGCGCTCGGGAGCGGGGATGAAATCGCGCGAGTCGTATTGCAGCGTCATGCCGATCCCCGACAAGGTGTAGTGCAACTTCTGCCCCGCGAGATAGTCTATGCCCCGGTCGTCGAAATCCGTACCCTTCGTATGGGAGAAAAGAACCGACCCGCCGACATACAGGTGTCTCCACACCTCATACAGATAGCCGGCGTCGAACTTCACCTGTTTGCGGATGTAGTCGGCAGATTGGTTGAACCGCCCCGCCTCATAGCCTATGCCCCAGAATTCGAGCGGCTTCGAACCGAACGACACCTCGTAGATCACCCGCGAGCGGTTGTGGTTGAAGAGCGTGTTGCCGCTCACGCCGAACATATAGAAGCCCGACAACGAGAAGTTGCCGAAGAACGACACGTCCGACGGAGGCGTCAGCGAATCGGTGCGATCCACGCGGTAGAGTCCCGACGCCAGCACGCCGATCCCCACGCTCGCCTCTTTGGAATAGTTCGGTGCGCCGATAAAACTGAAATCGATCTTCTTCTCGAACGTGCGGTCGACGTTGCCGTGGAAGATCCGGCTCCAGAAATTGTCCTTGCGTTTCGGCTGCTGCTGCGTCTCGGCAGCCGGCGCAGTCGCGGACAGCGGAGTATACCGGTAACGCAACGTATCGCCGCCGCGCACACAGAGCGTATCCTGTTGCGCACGGGCGGAGAGTAGCAGAAAACAGCAGACGACGGCAGGGAGAAACCTTCTAAATACCATTTATTTATAGTTCTCTAACACCTCGTAAAAGGCCTCCTTGTCGGCATCCGAAAGCACCCCTTTGCGCAGGAAGACCAACTCGCCCTCCTTGGTGACGAACATCAGCACGAACTTGTTGTTGCAGTCGCCCAGATTCCACGCCGTGCTCAGGGCATGTGTCTGATCGGCGAGCACCGTCGCACCGTTGGTCGCAGTACGTTTGCGCGCCATCGAACGGGCCATGCTGTTGGGCACCATCGGCGCGTCTTTGAGATTCATCACGCCGAAGCCGTGGATCTTGTCGCTTTCGGCACGGTGGTTCTTTTCCAGTTCAACGGTGAAATCCTCGTTCTGCTTATGGTGGTCGGGATCGACATAGAAGATCATCAGGTTCTTTTCACCCCAGTACGGAAGCGTCACGGGCTTTCCTTCGAGATCGAGCACTTCGACGTTCGATACCTTTCGCGGCAAGGCCGCCTCCTCGGTCTGAGCCGATACGGTGCCGAATGCCAGCGAAAGGGCTGTCAGCGCCAGAAAATTTTTCAGTGTCATCATAATCCAATGAATTTATAATACATCATTGCACCGTGCAAAGATACGAATTTTTCAACAGACCGTCCCCTCGCAAAGTCCGAATAATGTTCAAAAAGACCACTGTTATCTACATCTTATTCCTGTCTGGAAACTCCTTTATGCAGAGTCGGAGGGAGAAACACGACGGGCCTACGAACCGGTCGGCCGCCCGCATCGTTTCCGCCGAACCGCCGGATCGATCGGATTCGGACAGGGCGGAGATATCGCCTGCGCCAAAATCAGCAGGAATGTTCTGCACCCGGCATACGCACTTTGCGGAAGATAGGTTTCCGCTAAGACAAGCGGTGCCTCGGTAGGACCGCAAACAAATTTGTTTTTGCACTCGGCTTGCACACTTTGCGGGGACAAGCCCCGCTTAGATAGGCGGCGCCTCGGCAAAACCAAATAAATTTGGTTCTGCGCTCGGCTTGCACTATCTTTGTCCTCCGATGAAAACCAGAATCCTTTTTGTCTGCCTGGGCAATATCTGCCGCTCTCCGGCCGCCGAAGAGATCTTCCGCACGCAGGTCGCTCGCCAAGCGCTGAGCGACAGCATCGAAGCCGATTCGGCCGGCACCTATTCGGGACACGCCGGCAACCTGCCCGATCCGCGGATGCGGCGTGCCGCCGCCCGGCGCGGTTACGAACTCACGCACCGCGCCCGTCCGCTGCGCGAAGCCGACTTCGAACGGTTCGACCGCATCGTCGTCATGGACGACAACAACTACGAAACGGCCCACCGGCTCGCGCCCTCGCGCGAACTGGCCGGCAAAATCCACCGCATGGCGGAGTTCTGCCGCCACAGTCCGCAGTGGGATCATGTTCCCGATCCCTATTACGAGGGGCACGAAGGGTTCGAACTGGTACTCGACCTGCTCGAAGACGCCTGCGAAGGATTGCTCGACGATCTTAAAAATCCAACCCGATCGTAAACGAATAGGCATTGTGCATGGGCGAAGCCTTCTTGGCCACGGTATATCCCGCGTCGAAACAAAGGTGCATGAACCGCACGCCGACGCCCAGCGAAAAATAGTCGGGGTAGTACAGCCGCGACTCGCCGCCGTGATACCCCACGCGGAATTGCAGCAACTGCATCAGGCTGTACTCCATGCCGATGCCTCCCTCCACGCCGCGCGCCGCAACAGGTGAAAAAGTATAGCGGCACTCGCCGGCGAAGGTCAGCGCATGGGCATCGCTCAGAAACAAATCGTAGGCGGCGCCCGCCGCGAATGCGACCGGCAGCTTCATCTCCGCAGAACCGTCCAGAAATCCGCCGATCCCCGTCAGTTTGGCGCCCAGCCGCAGCGCAGAGTAGTTCTCGCCCCGCTCGAACGGCACGACCGCCTGCGCCGTAATGCCCGCCGAGAACGCATTGCCGCTCCGCTCTCGCACGAAACGCGCGTAATCGGCCGTCAGACCCAACGCCACGATGTCGTTCAGCCGATAGGCATAAGCCAGCGACACCGACTTGTCCTTCAAACGTTCGTCGAACCCGAACGTTCGCCAGCCACCGGCGAGCAAATGCTGCATGTTGAACTTGTAGTAACCGGCGGCGGAGTAGGTCGTCTTGTCCGAAATGGTAAAGAACGAAGTCGCCACCTGCGCCTTCTGCCGGCCGAAAAGCCCCGCCGCGGGATTGTTGAAGACGGCATACGCATCGGCCGATGTCACCGTCTCGATGCCGCCCATGCCCAGCGTCCGGGCATCGGGATTCGCAATCCCGTAAGGCTGCGCCGCTACGGGGAGGAAACCGCCGGCGAGCGACGCCATCCAAAGAATCAATCGTTTCATATCCTGTTCGTTAAAAGCAAACGAGGTGAAAGAGCGTGCGGCCCTCCACCTCGTCCGTATCGTGATTCGCTGCCGACGGTTAGCAGTTCATCGCGCCGCAGCAGTGGATGACCTGGCCGCTGACGTACGACGACAGGTCCGACGCGAGGAACAGGGCCACCTTGGCCACATCTTCGGGCGTACCGCCGCGTCGCAGCGGGATCTGCTTGTACCAACCCTCCTTGACCTCGTCGGGCAACTTGTCGGTCATGTCCGTGATGATGAATCCCGGAGCGATGCAGTTGGCGCGGATGCCGCGCGGGCCCATCTCCTTGGCGATCGACTTGGCCAGACCGATCATGCCGGCTTTCGACGCCGAGTAGTTGCACTGGCCGGCGTTGCCGCTCACGCCCACCACCGACGACATGTTGATGATCGAACCCGACTTCTGACGGGCCATGACCGGCGTCACGGCGTGGATGAAGTTGAAGGCCGATTTCAGGTTGACGGTCAGCACGGCGTCCCACTGCGCTTCGCTCATGCGCATCATCAGACCGTCTTTCGTAATACCGGCGTTGTTCACCAGAATATCGATCCGGCCGAACTCCTCGACGATCCGTTTCACGACTTCGTGCGTCTGCTCGAAATCGGCGGCGTTCGAGGCGTAACCCTTGCACTTCACGCCCAGCGCGGCGATCTCCGCCTCGGTGGCTTTTCCGTTCTCGTCGATCGCCAGATCGGTGAATGCAACATTCGCGCCTTCCCTGGCGAACTGCAATGCGATCGCCTTGCCGATACCGCGGGCGGCGCCCGTCACGACTGCGACTTTTCCTTCCAGTAATTTCATGTCTCTTTTCAGTAATTGTTATAGAGTTGTTGATAAAATTCCGTTGACAAAGGTAGTAAAATAATTCGGATTGCGTATCTTTGCCCGAGGATAAAGCGCCGCAATCCGGGCTTCGTCCGCTACCGCCGGAAGATAAATCACGCTTAACACATATTATGAAAAGAGATTCTCAGATTTTCGATTTGATCGGCGCCGAGCGCAAGCGCCAGACGGAAGGCATCGAGCTGATCGCCTCGGAAAACTACGTCAGCGACCAGGTCATGGAGGCAATGGGGTCGGTGCTGACCAACAAATACGCCGAAGGCTATCCCGGCGCCCGTTACTACGGCGGCTGCGAGGTCGTCGATCGGGTCGAGACGCTGGCCATCGAGCGCGTCTGCCGTCTCTACGGAGCCGAATACGCCAACGTGCAGCCCCATTCGGGCGCACAAGCCAACATGGCGGTCTTCTTCGCCGTTCTCAAACCGGGCGACACCTTCATGGGGCTCGATCTTGCGCACGGCGGACACCTGTCGCACGGCTCGGCGGTCAACATGTCGGGCATGTATTTCAACGCCGTCGGGTACCAACTCAACGAGCAGACCGGCACGATCGACTACGAAGACATGGAACGCAAGGCGCTGGAACACCGTCCGAAGCTCATCATCGGCGGCGCCTCGGCCTATTCGCGCGAATGGGACTACAAACGCATGCGCGAAATCGCGGACAAGGTGGGGGCGTTGCTGCTCGTGGACATGGCCCACACGGCCGGCCTGATCGCCGCCGGGCTGCTGGACAACCCCGTGAAATACGCGCATATCGTCACCTCGACGACGCACAAGACGCTGCGCGGCCCGCGCGGAGGTATCATCCTCATGGGCAAGGATTTCGACAATCCGTGGGGCTACACCACACCCAAAGGCGTCGTCAAGAAGATGTCGCAACTGCTCAACTCGGCCGTCTTCCCCGGCATTCAGGGCGGCCCGCTCGAACACGTGATCGCCGCCAAGGCCGTCGCTTTCGGCGAAGCGCTCGCGCCCGAATACAAGGAGTACCAGGCGCAGGTGCAGAAGAATGCCAAGGCCATGGCCGAAGCCTTCGTCAAACGCGGCTACAAAATCGTTTCGGGCGGTACGGACAACCACCTGATGCTGGTCGACCTGCGGACGAAATTCCCCGAATTGACGGGCAAGCTGGCCGAGCGATGCCTCGTCGCGGCCGACATCACCACCAACAAGAACATGGTGCCGTTCGACAGCCGCTCGCCGTTCCAGACCTCGGGCCTGCGCTTCGGTACGCCGGCCATCACCACCCGCGGCCTGAAAGAGGACAAGATGGAGTTGATCGTGGAGTTGATCGACCGGGTGCTGCACGACCCCGAGAACGAGGCCAACATCGCCGCCGTACGCAAGGAGGTCAACGCACTGATGTCGCAATATCCGCTTTTCGCCTGGTAGCATGAAGGCGGTCGTCGAATTCCTGCGGCAACTGCACACTCACAACGAACGCGCATGGTTCGAGGCGCACCGCGCCGAATGGCTGCAATTGCAGGAGCGTGTCCGCAGCTTCGCCGAAGGGTTGATCGAGGGAATCGCCTCGTTCGACCCCTCGGTCGAGGGGCTGACCGCGAAGGACTGTACCTACCGCATCTACCGCGACGTGCGTTTCAGCCGCGACAAATCGCCTTACAAGACCTGGCAGGGCATCTACGTCGCACCGCACGGTAAAAAAGCGGGGTATGCGGGCTACTATTTCCACCTCGAAGGCGCCGCCGAGGAGGGACTCGTCGGCAGCCACATGCTTTTTTCCGGACTCCACATGCCGCATCCCACGGTGCTCCGAAGCGTACGCGAGGAGATTCTGGACAATGGCGCGGAATTTGTCGGGAACATCCGGCGCGCCGAAGGATTCGCGCTCGACGAGTCGCAGCGACTGAGGCGCACGCCCGCAGGGTTTCCGACGGACTCGCCCTACGACGAACTGCTGCGGTTGAAGGAAGTAGCACTCTGTCGCCCGTTCGGCGACGATTTCCTCGCGGGCGACGACCTGCTGGAACGCACGCTCGCCGAGTTCCGCAAGACCGCGCCTTTCGTGCAACAGCTCAATCGTGCCGTGCAGTATGCCTACGAAGAGATGATGTAATCCACAAATACGTGTAACTATGCGAAACATTCTTCTGTTGATATCGATGCTCGGCCTGCTGCCGGCAGGATGCGGCCGCACGGTCTCCGACACCGACACGGTCTCGTGCGACACCTTCGTCTATTCGGTCAAGGGCGGCGACTCGCTGCGGCTCGACCGTTATACCGACACCCCCGCAGCCGAAATCGACGCAAAAAAGCCCTGCATGATCTTCGTCTTCGGCGGCGCCTTCATCAGCGGCACGCGCGACGCCGAATCGTACCGCCCGTTCTTCGAATACATGGCGCGCGAACAAGGGTACACCGTCGTTTCGATCGACTACCGGCTCGGCCTGAAAGAGCCGCTCGCCGCCGGCAAACTCTCGCCCGAAACGTTCCCGCAACTGCTTCCTCAAACGGTACTCATGGCCGTCGAGGATCTATACGACGCGACGAGTTTCGTCGCAGGGAAGTCTGCGGAGTGGGGGATCGATCCCGCGCGGATCGTCGCCTGCGGATCGAGCGCCGGAGCGATCACCGTCCTGCAAGGAGCCTATTTCATCGCCAATGAAAATCCGCTGACGGCCAAACTGCCCGACGGGTTCGATTACGCCGGCGTGATCTCTTTCGCCGGTGCCGTCGTCGACATGGCCGACGATTTGACCTGGAAACGCGCTCCTGCGCCGATCATGCTCTTCCACGGCGACGCCGACTCCAACGTTCCCTACAGGGCGCTGCGGATGGGCGGCGCAGGGATCTTCGGATCGGACTACATCGCACGACAACTCTCCGACATGAAATCGCCCTATTATTTCTACTCGGTGGAGGGTGCCGACCATGCACTGGCCACGGTGCCGATGAACAACTACCGCGATGCCATCGACCAGTTTCTCACGCAACAGGTAGGCGAGCGGCTTCCGGCCATGATCGACACGAAGGAGCGTTTCACCAATGCCTCGCCCGGCGGCAAGACATTCACCGCAGAGGACTACATTCGCAGCAATTTCGCGGGCGAATAACCGTCGACGAAAGGGTAGCGTTTTCAACGAAAACACCCCCGACCGAACGATTCGGCCGGGGGTGTTTGTCGAAAACGAGATTTTGGCCGAAGCCTTCGACGGGATCACCGTCTTGGTCCCCTCCTCGATATAGCCGCCCCAAATGCCGTTCACGTCGAGCGAGGGGCGAATACCCGTGCGTTCGATGGTCGTAAAGCCCGCTTCGCCCTCGACATCGCCGATTTCGAGCGCTTTCTTGTATTCTGTAAGGTTGAACGGAGCCTTGTTGAAGGCTTTGCGCTCGGCGGCCGTCAGCTCGCGCACGTCGTCGTAGAAGCCCGGAATCGTCACGTGTCCGTTTTCATCGATGAGCGAAGCCACCATGCGGGCCAGGACATTGGCCGGATTGGCCACCGCACCTCCGAACAGGCCGGAGTGCAGGTCCTTGTTGGGGCCTGTCACTTCGACCTCCATATAAGTCAGACCGCGCAGACCGCAGGTGATCGAAGGTATCTGCATCGAGATCATCGATGTATCGGAAACCAGAATGATGTCTGCCTTGAGCATCTTCTTGTTGTCGGCGCAGAACTTGTAGAGGCTGGGCGACCCGATCTCTTCCTCGCCTTCGAGCAGGAATTTCACATTGCAGGGCAGGCTGTCGGTCGCGCACATCGCTTCGAACGCCTTGGCGTGCATGAAAAGCTGGCCTTTGTCGTCGTCCGCACCCCGGCACCAGATGCGTCCGTCCTTCACGACCGGTTCGAACGGCGAGGTGCGCCATTCGTCCACCGGATCGACCGGCATCACGTCGTCCGGGTCATGTCGGGTTTAGATGTTCGGCACAGCGCACCATATCCCCGCGGTGTTCCGTCTGCGCGCTGATCGACGGGATGCGCAGCACCTCGAACAACTCTTCGACGAAGGCGTCGCGGTGCGAGCGGATGTAATCGAGAACCTTTTCCATAATCGTATGTCGTTTTACAGGTTGCAAATTTCGCCCAGTTCGCCGATGAACCGCTGCGCCAGCGCATCGGCTTCGGCCATCGACCGTGCCTCGGTATAGATGCGGATGATCGGCTCGGTATTCGATTTGCGCAGGTGAACCCAATTCTCCGCGAAGTCGATTTTCACGCCGTCTATATCGTTCACGTTTTCACCGGCATAACGCTCCTTTATCTCACGCAATACTTTATCCACGTCGATGGCCGGTGTCAGCTCGATCTTGTTCTTCGAGGCGAAATAGGCCGGATAAGTCTTGCGCAGCTCGGTCATGGTCATACCTTTTTCGGCCAGATAGGTCAGGAAAAGCGCGGCGCCGACCAGTGCGTCGCGGCCGTAGTGCAGTTCGGGGTAGATGACTCCGCCGTTGCCCTCGCCGCCGATGACGGCCCCGACCTCTTTCATCTTGGCGACTACATTGACTTCTCCTACCGCCGATGCAAAATATTCTCCTCCGTGCATTTGCGTTACATCGCTTAAAGCTCTCGAAGAGCTCAGATTCGACACCGTATTGCCGGTTTTGCGGGAGAGGATATAGTCCGCCACGGCGACCAGCGTATATTCCTCGACAAACATCGAGCCGTCTTCGCTGACGAAGGCCAGCCGATCCACATCGGGATCGACCACTACGCCCAGATCGGCCTTTTCGCGGACGATCGCCTTCGATATTTCGGTCAGGTTCTCGGGCAGCGGCTCCGGGTTATGGGCGAACTCTCCGGTCGGTTCGCAGTTGAGCTCCACGACTTCACATCCCAACTCCCGCAACAGCTTGGGTATGACGATGCCGCCGACGGAGTTCACCGCATCCACGATCACCTTGAAGTGCCGTTTCCGCACGGCTTCCGCATCGACCAGCGGCAGGGCCAATACCCGACGGATATGCTCGTCGTTGTAAGATTCCCGCGAAACGACCTTGCCGATATGGTCCACATCCGGGAAAACGAAGTTCTCGTCTTCGGCCAGCGCCAGCACCCGCTTGCCTTCGGCGTCGCTCAGAAATTCTCCATCGGCATTCAAGAGCTTCAGGGCGTTCCACTGGCGGGGGTTGTGCGATGCAGTGATGATGATGCCGCCGTCGGCCCGGTGCGCCGTAACGGCCAGTTCGGTCCCCGGAGTGGTGCAGAGCCCGACGTTTACTACATCCGCACCGCAGCCGAGCAGCGTGCCTTCGATGATGTCGCCGACCATTTCGCCCGAAATACGGGCGTCGCGGCCCACGACGATTTTGAGCCTTTTTTCCGGGTGCGGATTCGGCGATGAAACGCACGTAAGCGGTGGTGAATTTAACGATATCGAGCGGAGTGAGGTTCTCCGTCGCAGGGCCGCCGATCGTCCCCCGGATGCCGGAAATGGATTTGATGAGAGTCATGTTGCAATATCTCTTGTCTTGTATTCCGCCGAGCGGGATACAATATATTTATGGAAAATTTATCGTGGCGTATTTTTTGAAATTCGAGGTAAATGTAGTACTTTTATGCCAATTATGAAAATATAAAAACCGACACTATGAGAACCATACCTTCTTCCGAATTGATAATCAACGACGACGGATCGATTTTCCACCTGCACCTCAAGCCGGAGCAGCTCGCCGACATCGTAATTCTCGTGGGGGATCCCGGCCGTGTAGCCATGGTAGCTTCCTTTTTCGATACGCAGGAGTGCAGCGTTTCCAACCGTGAATTCAATACCGTGACGGGTACCTACAAAGGCAAGCGGATGACCGTGCTTTCGACCGGTATCGGCATCGGCAACATCGACATTTCGGTTACGGAGCTCGATGCGCTGGCCAACGTGGATTTCGCCACGCGGCAGGAGAAGGCGCAGAAGCGGCAGCTCACGCTGGTCCGTTTGGGTACTTCGGGCGCCATTCAGCCCGACATTAAAGTGGGGCAGTTCGTCTTCGCCCGCACTTCGGTCGGCTTCGACGGTCTGTTGAATTACTACAAGGGGCGCAACGAGGTTTGCGACCTGGAGATCGAGAAGGCTTTTATGAAACATACGGGTTGGAGCGATTTGCTTCCGAAGCCCTATTTCATCGATGCGGATCCTTCGCTGGCCGAGCTTTTCCGCGACGTAACCATCGAAGGCATCACCATCGCCGCCCCCGGCTTCTATGCGCCGCAGGGACGCTGGGTGCGTCTCGAACCGGCCGACATCCATCTGAACGAGAAGATCGAGTCGTTCGACTATCACGGACGCCGGGTCACCAATTTCGAGATGGAAAGTTCTGCTTTGGCCGGGCTGGCCGCTCTCATGGGCCACAAAGCCGCCACGATCTGTACGATCATCGCCCAGCGGATCGCGCTGGACGCCTGCACGGATTATAAACCTTTCGTCAGAAAGATGATCCAGACGGCGCTCGATAAACTGGCGACGTTGTAACCGACCGGATTTCGGGAATGGTTCCGGGCAGCGACGCGAACCCGGAGCCGAGTTCGATGAATACCCGGGCACCGCAGCGGGATAGGATGGTTTCCCGATTCTTTCAGGTAGTAAAAACGAAATAGGAAACTTCAGACGCGGGGGCTGCCTCGGAATGATTCGGACATCCTTCCTGCGTCGGAATACCCAACCAATAAACAAAAGGCTTCAAAAGACTAACAGAAAATAAATTACATTAAAACCTATGAAATTTTCCGTATCAAGTTCTGCATTGCTCTCTCTCCTGGCCACGACCGGCAAAGTAATCAGCAATAAAAATACATTGCCCATCCTGGATTATTTCCTGATGGAGCTCAAGGGGGATGAGCTGCGGGTGACTACTTCCGATCTGGAAACCACGCTCGTGGGCTCGATTCGCGTGGACGGCGTCGAAAGCGAAGGCACCATCGCAGCTCCGGCCAAACTGATGCTCGATTCGCTGAAGGAGTTCGCCGAAATGCCTCTGACGATCGAAGTGAACGATCAGAACTGGGAGATCCGTTTGAGTTGGAAAAGCGGTTCGCTCTCGATTCCCGGCGCCAGCGCCGTGAGCTATCCGGCGATCCCGGCTCTTTCGGCCGATTGCAAGGAGTTGACGCTCGATGTGGACGTGCTGGTGAACGGCATCAACAAAACGATTTTCGCCACGGCCGACGACGAGCTGCGTCCCGTGATGAACGGCGTCTATATCAACCTGGCCCCTTCGATGCTTACATTCGTGGGTACCGACGCCCACAAGCTGGTGAAATACGAGGTGGAAACCGCTAATGAAGTGGCTTCGTCGTTCATCCTGCCCAAGAAGCCGGCCAACCTGCTCAAATCGGTGCTGCTCAAGGAGGAAGACGCGATCAAGGTGAGCTTCGATTCGAAAAACGCCATGTTCCAGCTCAAGAACCATACGCTGGTGTGCCGCCTGATCGAAGGCAATTACCCGAATTACAATGCGGTGATTCCGACCGCGAATCCCAATAAGGTACTCGTCGATCGTATCGAACTGGTCAATGGCATCAAGCGTGTGGCCGTCTGCTCGAACCCCACGACCAACCTGATCCGCATGGACATCGCCGACAACCGGATCAACCTTACGGCGCAGGACATCGATTTCTCGGTATCGGCCAACGAAACGATCAGTTGCAGCTACGAAGGTCAGAATATCACGATCGGCTTCAAATCGACGTTCCTGGTGGAAATCCTCTCCAACATCGATACGCCGACCATCGTCATCGAATTGGCCGATTCGACCCGTGCCGGCGTATTCAAACCCGTCTATGACGACAAGCAGTCGAGCGCGACGCTCATGCTGCTTATGCCGATGATGATTAACGCATAACCCGGATGGAGCTCAACCTCAAGCGGCCGATCATTTTCTTCGACTTGGAAACGACCGGCATCGACATCGCACGGGACCGCATCGTCGAAATATCGATGGTCAAGGTTATGCCCGACGGCGAGGAGATCGTCCGTACGCGGCGGATCAATCCGGGAATGCCGATTCCGGCCGAAGCTACGGCCATTCACGGCATTACGGACGAAGACGTGAAGGATTGCCCGCTTTTTCCGCAAATCGCCAAGTCGTTGGCCCAGTTTATCGAGGGATGCGACTTCGGCGGGTTCAATTCGAACCGCTTCGATCTGCCGATGCTGGTCGAGGAGTTCATGCGGGCCGGTGTGGACGTGGATTTCCGCAAACGTAAATTCATCGACGTGCAGAATATCTTTCACAAAATGGAGCAACGGACGCTGGTGGCGGCCTATAAGTTCTATTGCGGCAAGGATCTCGCGGATGCCCATTCGGCCGAAGCCGATACGTTGGCGACGTACGAAGTGCTGAAAGCCCAGTTGGACCGTTACGAGGAGTTGCAGAACGATGTCGCGGCTCTGGCTGAATTTTCCACGCGGGCGGAATCCGCCGACTTTGCAGGACGCATCCTCTATAACGAAAAAGGGGAAGAGGTCTTCGGATTCGGCAAATATAAGGGCCGTTCGGTCGCGGAGGTTTTCCGCGTCGAGCCGAGCTATTACTCCTGGATGATGAACGGCGATTTCCCGCTCTATACCAAGAAAATTATTACCGAAATCCGCTGCCGGGAGAAAAACGAGAAACAATAGACTATGCTGAAGGAACTGTGTTGTACCGCGATGTTGCTGACGGCCGGGGCGAACCTTTATGCCCAGGAGCCGCAGTCTATCGAGAAATCGCAGACGATCGTTTATATCAACGGTGCAAAATACTATGTCCACAACGTCCGGCACGGGGAAACGCTCTATTCGCTGGCCAAAACCTATGGAGTGGCGGAACAGGTGATCGCCGCCGAAAATCCGCAGCTCGCTCAAGGGCTCAAAGCCGACCAGAGCCTTAAAATCCCGGTCGTGGAAACGGGTGTCGTCGTACAGGAGCAGCTTTCTCCTAAAAAGCTGAAGAAGACCTTCGATCAGCACACGGTGCAGAAGGGCGAAACTCTTTATGGAATTTCGAAGCGCTATGCGATCTCGGTCGAAACCATCATGGAGGACAATCCCGGTCTGGATCCGATTCACCTGAAACCGGGTTCGGTCATTTTGATTCGCAAAAAGGCGGTCGGCAAGACCGACGCAGCGGAAAACACGGCGGCCTGGGAGCAGTACAAGGATCGCCTGAACCTGGTTGCCGAGGAGGGTTATATGTACCACATCGTCGCTCCCGGGGAGACGATGTACGCGCTGTCCCGTCGCTTCGGTACGACGGTTGAAAATCTGGAGCGGCTGAACGGTATTTCAGCGCAAGACCTCCGTTCGGGAAGTATGCTGAAAGTCCCCGGCGATGCAAAGTCCGCGACCGAGCCGGCGCCGGAAGAGCGATTCGGACAGCCCGAGCCAACGGAGAGCGATACCTTGACGACGGTCGAACCCCAGGTGAAAGAGGTGGATTTTCTGGCATTGAGCAGCGGAGAGCCGCTTCGTGTGGCGCTGTTGTTGCCGATGACCGATGGCGACAAACAGAATCCGAATTATCTCGATTTCTACCAGGGATTTCTCCTGGGGCTTGAAAAGATAAAGACCCAATACGGATACTCCGTTCGGGTCGATCTGTTCAATACCCGGCAGGAAAGCGACCGACTCCGTACGATTGTGGACGACGCCGATTTTCGGGCGGCCCGCTTGATCGTAGGCCCGGTTTACGAAGAGGAACTTCCTGCCGTAATCGGGTATGCCGAGGAGTATGCCGTGCCGGTCGTATCGCCTCTGGCCGATGTCAAGAACGTCGATAGCGATGTTTTGTTTCAGATGGCACCGCCCCAGATGCGGAAATATGCCAAAATCGAAGAACTGACTCAGGGTGAGCACAAACAGGTTACCTTGATCTACGGAGAGAAGAACGACCGGGAGTTCGAACGGGAAATTCTGGCTGCACTGCAGGGTGTACCTTACGCGCGGCATAATTATCGTTACGCTGTCAAGGAGGGCGACCAGGGGCTTTCGTCGCTGCTGGCCAATGGCAAGGACAACCTGCTGATTGTTTTGAGCGACAGCGGGCTCGAAGTGGACCGTATTCTGGCAGCCATCGCTTCGGCCAATACCAACCTCGTAGCCCGCGGCAAGACGCCTCCCCGTTTCACGATCGTCGGCAATTCGCGTTGGAACCGCTTCGGGAACCTCGATCGGGCGCTCTACTTCAAGGACCGGCTCGTGCTCTTCTCGACTTATCACGCCAAACGCGATGCCGAGGTAATCAAGACTTTCGACAGCGACTACATCAAAGCTTTCGGGGCGTTGCCGTCGCTCTACTCTTACCGGGGTTACGATGCGGCGATGATCTTCGTTCCGGCGATGTATTCCGACATCCAGTACGATATGGAGGGACGCCGCTACACGCCGCTGCAAACCTCTTATACGTTCCAGCAAATGCCCGGAGGGTCCAACCACGTCAATCAAAACTGGATGCGTGTGAGCTACCGACCGGACTTCACCATTACCGTAGATTGAAATGGCTTTAATACCCAACGGAATTCCCGAAAAAACGATCGAGCGGCTCAGCGAGTATCGCCGTACGCTGCTCGCCTGCCACAGGGAGGGCATTACCCACATTTTTTCGCACGTGCTGGCCGGGATTCACGGCATTACGGCTGTGCAAGTGC
>VOFB01003918.1_pt1 | contig 106087 bp, 99 predicted proteins | sample 5384141 | NCBI WGS metagenome assembly VOFB01 (sample SAMN12384721, study PRJNA508395) | human gut metagenome | isolation source: healthy gut A | host: Homo sapiens | reverse complement strand
ACGCTCGGAAAGCGCGGTGTAGTCCTCGTCGGTATTCAGCAGATCCATCACAATATCGCTGTCGATCTATTGTCCGAACTCGGTAAAGGCGTACCAGTTCGTGCGGTCAAAAGCGGCTCTCGTTGAATTGCCCTTTGTGAGTACCCGCCCCTTGACCAGTTGTTTCAGGGCGTAGCGGATCTCGTCGTAAGACAGAAACAGGAAAAAAAGCGGTCATCATCTGCACTGAACAGCGCACCCAAACCTTGCCCTCATGGAGCTGCGGCGATTCGGCACTTTTCTGCTCGATACAGTCCCAAAGAAAGCAGGCCAGCACCGCCGCATTGACTCCGTATTTTTTCGCTATGTCCGCATCAAAGAAATGAACCATAATTTTTTCCTCCGTTCGTTCTGAAAAAAACAAAAAGCGGCTTTTCAGCCGCCTTTCGGAAAGTTTCTATACAGACCACCTATAGCTGTGATCTTTCTTTTTCGGGTAGTACAGGCAGTAACAGGGGGTGAGGTGTGGAGAGGGGGAGAAAGTTTGCGCAGCCGTTTCACCTCCGCAAAAGGGCAGACTTTCCCTAAGGCGTCCCGTTATCTTTCCTGATCGCGTCGGCGCTGCAAATGCCGATTGTAAAATTCCAGTGCTCGGATCACAAAATCGGTTTCCTGCCCTCGCGGAATCGATTTCGGAATGAGCCTCGTTATTCGCTCGTCGCGAAAAGCAGGCTTTTCACGTTGGTTCGGCTTTTCCTCCTGCATAATGGAAAGGATGACTTCTGCGGACAGCTTTCCGTCCCGGCTGAACTCTTTCATTTTGATGGCCTGCGCCAGTGACGGCGTGCAGTCCTCGCATTCCATCGTGTCGTATAGGCTCTGCTGCTGTTCTTTGGAGAGGTAGGAAAGCTCCACGGCGGGACGGAAAGCGATCTTGCCGTTGTCCACCATGTCCAAAATTGACGGGATCAGCTCGGTCAGGCGGATATACCGCTGAATTTGTCGGGCGCTATCGGGAGAATCTTTTGCCAACTGTTCGTCAGACCGCGTCCCGATTAAATTTGTGTCCAGTGGGCGCAGATTTTCCTTGCTCGGCCTGCCTGCTTGCCGTTTCATGGCTTCCAATTTCATCTTGTAGGCAAATGCCTTTTCGGACGGTAAGATGGTTTCCCGCTGCAAATTGCTGTCCACCATGATGATCGTCGCTTCATCATCGGTGAGGTTTCGGACGATGCAGGGCATCTCGGTGATGCCCGCCAATGTTGCCGCACATTTTCGCCTATGACCGGCAACCATCTCATAGCCGCCGTCCGCCTTGGGGCGGACAAGGGCAGGCACCAGCACGCCGTACTGCTTTACGCTGTCTACCATCTCTGCCATAGCTTCGTCCTGCCTGATTTTGAACGGGTGGTTGGGAAAGTCGGAGATGTCGATGGGATTCAGCGTGACGACCTTTTCAAGCTGCGCCTCCGCACGGCTCTCGTCGGTGGAAAACAGGTCATCGAGCGGCGTCATCCCTAAATCTCTCGGTTTTGCGCTCAAGCTCCAACACCTCCTTCGTCAGCGAGCGGTATGCGGCGGCGACCTTGCCGTTCTTGTCATGAGCAAAGATGCTCTTGCCTCGGCCGCTGGTTTCCGCGGCTCGAACGGAAAAGGGAATTTCCGTCCCGAACACACGAATCTTTTCGCCGTAGTGGGCACGCAGAGAGGCGATGATCTCCTTGGCCTCGTTGGTGCGGCTGTCTACCATCGTGAACAGGATGCCGTCGATTTTCAACTTTGGGTTGATCTGCCTTTTTAACCTTTGCGATGGACTGCATCAGCAGGTCAAGCCCCTTTGCCGAGAGATACGATGGCTGGGACGGGATGATCACGTTGTCCGCTGCGGCCAGTGAATTGATCGGCATCATACCGAGCGACGGCATACAATCAATGAGGATATAGTCGTAATGGGGCTTGACCGCATGGATATATGTCCGCAGCACGCTTTCCCGGCTCATGGCGTTGATCAGCCGGAGCTCCATGCCGGACAGTTCAATGTTCGCCGGGAGCAGGTCAACGCCCTCACCGTGATGCAGAATACCGCAGCCGTCCGGGATGGGGGTATCGTCGATCACATTCTGCATGATGTCTGCCAGCGTAACGGGCAACTCATCCGGCTTCGGATAGCCGAGGGAGAGGGTCAAAGAGCCTTGCGCATCTGCGTCAATGAGCAGCACTCGCTTGTTTTGCTGGGCAAGCCCGATGCCGAGGTTGGCGGTGGTCGTGGTCTTGCCCACGCCGCCCTTTTGGTTCGTCACCGCGATCACTTTGCAATTCGCCATATGGGGTTCCTCCTTCACATAAATTTAGCCGCCTGGGACGAAGCAGACGGCTATGTAATATTAGGAACGATATAAATTCGAATGGTTGTAAAAACGAATTGATATTATTCCGATAAGATGTTATACTATAAGCATAAGCGAAAAGAAAATGTTATGTAGGCGGTGAACGCAATGGAATATATGAAAGTCACACAGGCTGCGGAACAATGGGGTATTTCTGACCGTAGGGTTCGTATTCTGTGCCAGCAGGGAAAAATTGAGGGCGTTATTCAAAAGGGCGCTCCTATCTCATACCGTGCAATGCGGTAAAGCCGATTGACGGGCGCACCCTCCGTCATAAAACGGTATCGGAACAATATTTGCCGATGCTCTCCCGTATCGACAGTATAAAGGAACAGTTAGACCAGCGTCGCCCACTTACGACAGGTGAATTACAGCGATTGCAGGAAGAATTTTTGGTTGAATATACCTACAACTCAAATGCAATCGAGGGAAATACGCTGACCTTACAGGAAACTGCGCTTGTTTTAGAGGGAATTACGATCGATCGAAAGCCGCTGAAAGATCATTTAGAAGCCGTCGGACATAAGGACGCATTCCTTTATGTTCAAGACTTGGTGAAAGAAAAAGCTCCTTTTTCGGGGAGCATTATCAAACAGATTCACACGCTGGTTTTGATGGATCGACCGGGGGATCGCGGCGTTTATCGACGGATTCCTGTTAAAATTATGGGCGCATATCATACGCCGCCGGAGCCGGTTGTTGTTCCGGAACAGATGGAAAAGCTCGTAAAAGAGTTTTCAAAGAAAAAACTGCACCCGATTGAGAGTGCAGCGCTATTTCATTTGAAATTTGAGGGTATTCACCCCTTTGTGGACGGCAACGGCCGCACAGGGCGTTTGATATTGAACCTGTTTCTTATGCAGAATGGCTATCCACCTATCAATGTGAAATTTGCAGACCGTAAACGGTATTATGAAGCATTTGATAGTTATTATCGTGATAACGATGCGGGGGCCATGGTTCAATTGATTGCCGAATATGTAGAAGAAAGGCTAATCAGGTATATAGAAATTACGAATTAGGGAGGAATAGAAAATATGAGCACCATTGGTAAAGCCACGCTGTAGTCAGACGAAAACGGTTTGGTTACGCTTTAATGCGATAGGTGTAAAAGCAGATTCAAAATGGATTGTACTTATTTGAATGATGAACTGAGCAGGGATATTTGTTGCCCTGTATGTGGAATATCAGAAGCGTTAAATACATTTTGGCCTCATGATCTACGGAGGATTGCCGCAGATCGTAAGTTTCCAGAGCGAACGACAGAAAGCAGAAAGTATATCGGTGCAAATCTGATTGTCCGCAAACAGCAGAAACATATTTAACGACAATTCTTATACAGTTAACGCTTATACAGAAGCAACTGCATACAGATTTACAATTCGTTTCGACTTAATATCTTCGATAAAATCAGGACTTTTTGAGTGTTTTGCATTATCGGGATCGCAACGCTTTTTTGCAGGCTTAAATTCGGTAAGACTATGTATTTTTAGTCCAAAACTCAACTGCTTGTCCTCTGGATGAGGACACAGGAGCATTTCTGTCACGTATGTAGGCACCGAAGAACTCGCTCATCTCGAGATGGTGGGGACGATCGTGTACCAGCTGACGCGGAATTTGACGCAGGAGGAGATTCAAAAGCAAGGCTTTGATGCGTATTTCATCGACCACACGACGGGCGTTTACCCGACAGCGGCCTCCGGCGCGCCGTTCAGTGCAGCGTGCATCGCCGTAACGGGCGACACGCTGGCAGACATCAACGAAGACCTCGCCGCCGAGCAGAAGGCCCGCGTAACGTATGACAACATCCTGCGCTTTGCGGATGATCCCGATGTGCGCGACCCCATCAAGTTCCTGCGCGAGCGCGAGATTGTGCATTACCAGCGCTTCGGCGAGGGTTTGCGCATCGCGACCGACCGACTCGATTCCAAAAACTTCTACGCGTTTAACCCCTCGTTCGACTAAACAAAAACGGGCGGCACTTTTTCGGTGCTTGCCCGTTTTTCCTATGGCTTTACGGCGAGTTTGTGACTTTTTAGACGATTTTGACGCAGGGTTAGGAGGCAAAATACCCTGAATTTTCCTGCGAATGCGACAAATTCACGGGGGTTCGGGCGCAAATTTTTCCGTACTGTTACAAAGATTTAATGAAACGGCGAACTTTGCGGTAAAACACTGGAGATTTTCTGCACAGTGTGGTATACTAACTCTGTTTAATGCGGAAAAGTGCGGCTTTCCGCAACGGCAAAATTTGGCAGCGTGTGTTTGGTGTGCGGGCAAAGGCCGCACGCTATGCGCAAAAATGGAACGGCGCTGCACAGAAAGGGGCGAAGCCTCTGTGAAAAAAAGAATACTGCTCGGGCTGATCTCCGTTTTCAAAGCGCTGTATAACGCCGTGTATGCCGTCATGAAGCTGCGCCCCATGCAGAAAAAAGTCGTCATGATCAGCCGCCAGTCGAACAGCCAGCGGCCGGATTTTGAACAGCTCGGCGCAGAGATTGAAGTGCGTGATCCAGGGGTGCGCCTTGTGTATCTCTGCCGCGAAATGGGCGATACGCCGTTAGAACTCCTGCGCTATTGTTTCCATTTGCTGCACTGCGCCGCGGAGCTTTCCACCGCGCATGTGTGCATCATAGACGGCTACTGCATCCCGGTCAGCGTGCTGCATCACCGTAAAGAGCTGCGCGTGGTGCAGGTCTGGCACGCGCTTGGCGCCATTAAGAAATTTGGCAGGCAGGCGCTTTCCGTGCCCGGCGGGCGCGATAAAGAGCTTGCGGAGCGCATGGGGATGCATAAGCACTACGATGCCGTGCTCTGTGCGAGTCACCGTACAGCAAAAGCCTATGAGGAGGCGTTCGGCGTTTCTGCCGATAAAATGCGCGTGACCGGCGTGCCGCGCGTAGACGCCATTTTGAAAATGAATCGCGCGCGTTGCCGCCGCCGCTTTTTCGCGGCCTACCCGGAGCTGCGCGGGCAGAAGATCGTCCTATACGCTCCCACGTTCCGCGACGGCGAGCAAATGCCCGAGATTGAGCCGCTCATCACGGCGGCGGAAAAAATGGGTATGCTGCTCATCGTGCGGCTGCACCCACTCGACCGCGAGCGCTTGGAGCGCCGCCGTGTGCTGCCGAAGTTCCGCGAGTGCCCGGAGTTCGGCACCTTCACGCTAATGGCAGTAGCAGACGCCGTCATCACGGACTATTCCGCTATTTCCATTGAGGCGAGCCTCATCAAAAAGCCGGTGTATTTCTACGTTTACGATTTAGAACGCTACAAGGAAACGCGCGGTCTCAACTTTGACCCGCTTGCAGAGATGCCGCACTGCGCATTCACAAAAGCCGAGCCTCTGGTCGACTGTATCCTCCACACGCCCTACGATTACGAAAAAAAGCTCACCGCCTTCAGAAAAGAATTCGTGGAGACGGATGACACGAACAACACGCAGCGCTGTGTGGATCTTATAATGACTTTCCTTACAGAAGGGATAAAGGATAGATAAAATGAAGTCAGAACGTAATTTTGATTCGATAAAAGTCAGCGTTATCGTTCCTGTATACAATGTTGAAGCGTATTTGGAGCGTTGCCTTGATTCCTTAGTGAAGCAAACGCTGGAAGAAATGGAGATCATTGTTGTCAACGACGGCACAAAGGATAATTCGCAGGCGATCATAGACCGTTATGCCGCAGCATATCCGCAGAAGGTGATAAGCCTCATCAAAGAAAACGGCGGATTATCCGATGCGCGCAACTACGGTATTCCGTATGCGCACGGTGAATACATCGGCTTTGTGGACAGCGATGACTATTTAAACGTGACTATGTACCAAAAGCTGTACGACCGCGCCGCTGAAACGGATTCGGACATTGTGGTTTGCGGCTATTACGGCATAGACGAAAATACCGAAACGCGGCGCTTTTTCCAGCGCGGCAGCACTCTGGAGTTCGGTGTGAGCCTGCACGAAAACCCGAAGCTTCTGTACACAAATGCACCGTATGCCTGGAATAAAATTTACCGCCGCGCCTTATTTGAGCGCACGGGGATACGCTTCCCGAAAGGGAAAATTTATGAGGACATTGCGACCATCTACCCGCTGATGCTGCATGCCAACCGAATCTCCAAAGTAAACGAGCCGCTGTACTACTATATTCTAAAGCGCGAAGGCGCAATCACGGCGACATTCTCCGAGAACATCCTGCAGATGTATGATTCGCTCGCAATCATGAACGAATACTATATTCGGGAAGGCGCGTTCGAGGAGTTTAAAGAGGTGCTCGGCTTCATCAATTTGAAGCACACGATCCTGCGCTTCCGCGATTTTACGGCATATAAAGATAAAGACCTGCAGTTTAAAGTCGTCCGTAAGGGCTTTCAGCATCTGGATCACTATTTTGATGACTGGCGCAGAAACAAGGCGTTTTTTGACTTTTTCTTCTCCAAAAACGGCTGATGGGCGCTTTGGCCAAGCACGAGTTCACGTGGTATCTTTACAGCATGATGCCGAATTCCGTGCTGCGCCTTTTGGGCAAAGCGGCAAAAACGATGCGCAAGGCTTTGACGGTTTTCTCAAAGCGCAGTTATTTGAATAAATACTACTACGTGCGCACGTGTAAAAAGAAGCCGCTTTGCGACAAGCAGGTGCTTTTTGAATCCTTCCACGGTACGAACCTAAATGATTCGCCGTTTGCAATGATGCGCGAGCTGGCAAAGGACCCGACGTTTACCATTTATTACACGTCGAAAAAAGAGCTGATGGGCGAGCACCGGAAGATATTAGATGCGTATGGGCTGAACCGTGTGCAGCTTATCCCGCTCGGCTCGAGAAAATACCAGAAGATTTTGGCAACGAGCCGATACCTTGTAAATAACGTGAGCTTCCCAACGTATTTTATCCGCCGTGAAGGGCAGGTCTATTTGAATACATGGCACGGAACGCCGCTGAAGACCCTCGGCAAAAAAATGGCGATGGGCATTCAGGATATGAGCAACATGCAGCGCAATTTCCTGCACAGCAGCTATCTTCTGCACCCGAACCGCTATACGATGGATCACATGATGGAAGATTACAACCTGAACCACCTCTATACGGGAAAGGTAATCCTGAGCGGGTACCCGCGCAACGCGATATTCTGGGATAAAGACGCGGCAGCGGCGGTGCGGAAGCAATACGGAATGGACGGCAAGGAAACCTTTGCCTACATGCCGACTTGGCGCGGCGCGATGAGCTCCGGCGCAAACAAAGGCGGGTACGAAGCGGAAGTGCGCGACCTGCTGACAAAGTTCGACAGCGCGCTGACGGATAAGCAGATCATGTACGTGAACCTGCATCCGCTTGTAAAAGACAAAGTGCCGATCGAAGGTTATAAGCACATTGTAAAATTCCCGGATGACGTGGACAGTTACAGCTTTTTGAATGCTGTGGACGTGCTGATTACGGACTATTCCAGCGTTTTCTTCGATTTTTCCATCACGCGCAAGCCAATCGTGCTGTTTATGTACGACTATGATGCGTACATGGCAGAGCGTGGCATGTATATGGATGTGCGCGACCTCCCGTTCCGCAAAATTTATACCATGAATGAAATGCTCGCATACCTGCACGAAAACGATAAGCAGGCAGACGTGAACAGTGCGGCGTATGACGCGTATTATAAGATGTTTACAAATTACGATGCGCCGGATAATATCCAGAACCTGAACGACATGCTGTTCTACGGAAAAGCGCCGAAGTTTGAAGTGATCGATTATGCCGAAAACAAAAAGCGGCCGCGAAATGTTTATCTTGTCGGAAAGAACGACCATAAGGGTTGGGCGAAAGAGCTGGAACAGCAGCTCTGTTCCATGGAAGCGCCCGTAGCGGTTTTCCTGCGCAGGGATTTCAACGAGCTCACCCTCAAGGAGCTGACCGATAAATATAACGATTGGTTGGATTACACCGTGATTGATACGCAGATGTTCCTTTCTTTGCCGGAAAACATCAAGCTGTTTTTCAGCAGAGAGCGTAATAAGTATAATTGCGATACTGTTTTCGCGCGGGAAGTATTCCGTATTTTGCCGCATCTGAATATTCAAAGTGTAACGGCAGGCGATGACTCTTACAGAAACCGGAGCATTGAGCAAGCTGTAAAAAACGAAAGGAAAGGCTAAAACATGAAACGAGTATTGACCTACGGAACGTTTGACCTGCTGCATTACGGCCACATCAACCTTTTAAAGCGCGCAAAGGCACTGGGCGATTATCTTATCGTGGCGCTTTCCACGGATGAGTTCAACGCCGGCAAGGGCAAAAAAGCGTTTCACGATTATGAAACGCGCAAAATGATGCTCGAAGCCATTCGCTACGTTGACCTTGTCATTCCGGAGGAAAGCTGGGATCAAAAGATCAGCGATGTGAAGGACTACCATGTGGACGTCGTCGTTATGGGTAGTGACTGGGAAAACAGCGATCGTTTTGACTACCTCAAGGATTACTGCGAGCTCGTCTTCCTGCCGCGCACGCCGGGCATCTCCACCACGAAGATCAAGCACGACCTCGGCCTTGTAAACGAAAACGAAAATGCCGAAGCGCTCATGAACCACTGATTATACGCTTTCGCGAAAAGTTATTTATAAAATAGCAGATATAAAACACGCTCCCGCTGCAGATACTTTGAAAGAAGTAAGCAGGGGAGCGTGAATTTTTTGAGAAAAGTTGGATCAAAAGGTTTTATCGCCGTTACAGTTCGCTCTGTGTTACGCCGTCAAATCGACATACTCGCCTTTGACGAAGCTCAAAAGCTGATCCGGGTTTACGATGAGCTGCACGCCGCGCATACCGCCGCTGACGGCGATTGCATCAAACAGCATGGCGGTCTCGTCGATATACGTCGGGAACTCCTTCTTCATGCCCACGGGCGAGCAGCCGCCGCGGATATAGCCGGTCGTCGGCAGCAAGTCTTTCACGTGCAGAAGCTCCACGGATTTATTTTTGCTGGCTCTGGCAGCTTTTTTGAGGTCTAATTCCTCCGCTACGGGGATGCAAAACACGACAAACCCGGTCTTATCGCCGCGCGCAACGAGCGTTTTGAACACCGTCTCATACGGCATGCCCACGGCGTCTGCCGCGTGTACGCCCGCGAGATCGGTCTCCTCAAATTCATATGTGCGCACCTCATAGGGAATCTTCGCGCTGTCCAGCATGCGCATGGCGTTCGTCTTTTTTACGCCGGAGCTCATGCTTCACCGAGCTCCTTCAAGATCATGTCGGCCGCCTGCTTTGCGCACTTGCGGTAGCCTTCCTCGGTCAGGTGCAGCATATCCGGGCACTTATAATAGTGCTCGCCTTCCTTGCACAGCGCGTAAAGGTCGTTCACCGGGATGTTTTCCTCCGCCATCAGCTTTTTGGCGGCGTTGTTATACAGCTCCACCCACTCGTTATTGTAGTTGATGCTGTCCGCCTGCGTGCCGGTGTTGTCTGCCGCCATGCCGGGCTCCAAAATCGGCGTGGTGGTCGCGAAGATGATCTTCGCGCCGTTTTCTCTGCACAGCTTGATGATGCGCTTTAAGAAGTGCACATATTCCTCAACGGGGTGCATGGCCTCCGTCATCGGAGCCTCAATGTTCATATCCCAGTAGCCATTGTTCCAGTGTATCACGTCAAAATGGCCGTGATGCTTGAACATCTGGTTCGCCTGCCACAGCGTGTACGCAGCGAAGCGGCCGTTGTCCTCGGCGTCGTAAACGACCTCACACTTGCCGTCTAACTCTTCTTTTACATAATCGTCATAGCCCATGCGAATGGAATCGCCGAGCAAAAGCACTTTTTTCATTCTGAAAACCTCTTTTCGGGTAGATTTGCCAATAGAATTATACTGCCAAAACCGTGAAAATTCAAGATGCTTTCGGCAGTATACAAAAGGGCGTTGCGTTTCTCTGAAAAGCGTGGTATACTCTGCTTGTTTTTCTAAAAGGATCGAAAAAGGAGTTGTGAAAAATGGGCAGATACGATGAAATTTTGGCGCGTTTTATGGCACTTGCCGAGCGTGAGCCGCGCATTTTGATGGGCGTGCAGGTCGGTTCCGGCGTGCGGAAAGACCGCCCGGCAGAACGCCTACACGACGCAGTGGGTGCAGAACGCATTTGAAAATTAAACCGCCAAACACAGCAAAACGGCACCGATGAAATCTGTCACCGGTGCCGTTCATTTTAGGTTAAGGGAAAAGCTGACTTACTTCTTTTCCTGAATGTACTTGTCGATTGCAGCTGCGGCGGTCTTGCCTGCGCCCATGGCGAGGATAACCGTTGCGGCGCCCGTTACGGCGTCGCCGCCTGCGTACACACCCTCGATGGAGGTGAGGCCGTGTTCGTCCGCAATGATCTGGCCGCGCTTCTGGGTCTCAAGACCCGGGGTGGTGGCTTTCAGCAGCGGGTTCGGGGAAGTACCGAGGGACATGATAACGCAATCCATCGGAATATCGAATTCGCTGCCCTCAATGACGATCGGGCTGCGTCTGCCGGAAGCGTCCGGCTCGCCAAGCTCCATTTTTACGCAGCGAATACCGGCGACCCAGCCGTAATTCGGGTCACGCGGGTCGGTGACGTCCGTCGGCAAAATCTCTACCGGGTTCGTCAGCGTATGGAAGATGATGCCCTCTTCCTCTGCGTGCTCCACTTCCTCCTTACGTGCCGGCAGTTCTGCCATGCCGCGGCGGTAGATGATGTACACGTTCTCCGCGCCGAGACGCTTTGCGGTTCTCGCGGCGTCCATGGCCACGTTACCGCCGCCGACGACTGCCACGTTTTTCGCGTGCTGGATCGGCGTAGTGGAATCATCGCGGTAAGCCTTCATCAGGTTGCTGCGGGTGAGGAATTCGTTTGCGGAGTACACACCCTTCAGGTTCTCACCCGGGATGTTCATAAAGCGGGGAGACCTGCACCCGTGCCGACAAACACGGCCTCGTAGCCGTACTCGTCCTTCAGCTCTTCAATCGTCAGGATACGACCGATAACCATGTTGGTCTCCACCTTGACGCCGAGCGCCTTGAGGTTATCGACTTCCTTCTGCACGATGGACTTCGGCAGACGGAACTCCGGGATGCCGTACACGAGCACGCCGCCTGCAAGGTGCAGCGCTTCGTAAATCGTCACGTCGTAGCCCAGCTTTGCGAGGTCGCCCGCGCAGGTAAGACCCGCAGGGCCGGAACCGATAACGGCAACCTTGTGGCCGTTCTTCGGCGCGGTGATGGTGGCAACGGTAGCGTGTGCGTTATGCCAGTCGGCAACAAAACGCTCCAGACGGCCGATGCCGACCGGTTCGCCCTTAATGCCGCGCACGCACTTGCCTTCGCACTGCGTCTCCTGCGGACAGACACGGCCGCAGACAGCCGGCAGGGAAGAGGACTGCGCAATAACCTGATACGCGCCCTCAAAGTCGTGCTCGGCGATCTTTTTGATGAATTCCGGAATATGAATATTGACCGGGCAGCCGGAAACGCACGGCATGTTCTTACAATTCAGGCAGCGCTGTGCTTCGTCCAGCGCCATTTCTTCGGTATAGCCCAGTGTGACCTCTTTAAAGTTCTTGTTGCGAACGTTCGGGTCCTGCGAGGGCATGGGGTTCTTTGTCATTCTCATGTTAGGCATGATCACTCAACCTCCTTCTTGAACAGGTTGCAGGCTTCCTCATAAGCGTGGCGCTCGAAAGGAGTGTAGCTGCGGGAGCGGCTCATCGCCTCGTCAAAATCGACCTCGTGGCCGTCAAAGTCCGGGCCGTCTACGCAGGCAAACTTCGTTTTGCCGCCAACGGTCAGGCGGCAGCCGCCGCACATGCCCGTGCCGTCTACCATGATCGGATTCATGGAAACAACGGTCTTCTGGTCGTATTCCTTTGTGGTGAGGCAGACAAACTTCATCATGATCAGCGGGCCGATGGCGATAACCTCGTCAAAACGCTCGCCGTTTTCAAGCAGCGTCTTCAGCGGGGCGGTGACATTGCCCTTTTCGCCGTAGGAGCCGTCGTCCGTCATCAGCGTGAAGTGGTCGGAGCAAGCCTTGAATTCGTCTTCCAGAATCACGAGATCCTGATTGCGGAAGCCGATAATAGAGGTGACTTCCGCGCCCATGGCGTGCAGCTCTTCGGCAATGGGCAGTGCGATGGCGCAGCCTACGCCGCCGCCGATAACGCAGACCTTCTTAAGGCCGTCTACATGCGTGGGTACGCCGAGCGGGCCTACGAAGTCGTGCAGACATTCCCCTTCGTTTAAGTGGTTGAGCTTTTCGGTCGTTGCGCCGACAATCTGAAAAATGATTGTAACGGTGCCCTTTTCGCGGTCATAGCCGGCAACGGTCAGCGGGATGCGCTCGCCGTTTTCATCTACGCGCAGAATGATAAACTGGCCGGGCTTTGCTTTTTTCGCAATGAGCGGCGCCTCGATCTCCATCCGCGTCACCGTGGGGTTCAGCGGCTGTTTTTTAACGATCTTATACATACTTCAAAACCTTTCCCTTCAGGCATGTGCGCAGTTTGTGCGATTTTGCCTAAGTTTTGTCTGTGTCGGATGCCGGTTTTGCAATTTTTGCCTTTAAAACCTGCAAACGATACTATTATAACAGAGAAATATCAAAATTACAACGGGAAAAGACAGGAAATCCCTGCCGTGCGGCGATTTCCGAAGAAATACCGGGCGGCAGGGATAGAATGTCCTTTTACCGGACAGATGCCCGGGGTGCGTTATAGATTGTCTTTATAGACTTAGAAGTCAACTTCCGTGTCGTAGTAGCAGCACTTAAGCAGCTTTTCCATCTCTTCCTGACTGGGCTGACGCGGGTTGGAACCGGTGCAGGCATCGGCGATAGCGTTCTTTGCAATCTCCGGCAGTCTCTCAAGGAAGACGTTCTCCGGCACAAAGCCGTTCTCGGTCGGGAAGCTGTCCGGGCCGTAGTGCTTGATGCAGTGCGGAATGTTCAGCTCGTCGTTCATGTTGCGCAGGTACTTGATGAGCAGCTGTACCTTCTCGTCGTCGTTGTTGCCACCGAGGTGCATGTAGTCGGCGATGACGCCGTAACGCTTCTTTGCGGTCTCGTCCTTTGCGTTGAACGCGATGACCTTCGGCAGGTACATAGCGTTTGCAGCGCCGTGGATGATGTGTGCGCCGTAATCGGCAAACGCAGCGCCGGTCTTGTGTGCCATGGAGTGTACGATGCCGAGCAGAGCGTTAGAGAACGCCATACCGGCCAGACACTGTGCGTTGTGCATGTTGTCGCGGGCGGTCATATCGCCGTTATAGGACGGGATAAGGTCCTTCATAATCATCTCGATGGCGTGGATGGCGAGCGGGTCGGTGAAATCGCAGTTTGCGGTGGAAACATACGCTTCAATCGCATGGGTCATAGCATCCATACCGGTGTGCGCAACGAGCTTCTTCGGCATCGTCTCTGCAAGGTCCGGGTCAACGATGGCGACATCCGGGGTAATCTCGAAGTCAGCGATCGGGTACTTGATGCCCTTCTGATAATCAGTGATGATGGAGAACGCAGTTACTTCCGTTGCGGTGCCGGAAGTAGAGGAAATGGCGCAGAAGTGTGCCTTCTGGCGCAGCTTCGGCAGGCCGAAGACCTTGCACATATCCTCAAACGTAACGTCCGGGTATTCATATTTGATCCACATAGCTTTTGCGGCATCAATCGGAGAGCCGCCGCCCATCGCGATGATCCAATCCGGCTGAAACTCGATCATCTTCTGCGCACCCTTCATAACGGTCTCAACAGACGGGTCAGACTCAATGCCTTCAATCAGCTCGACCTCCATGCCGGCTTCCTTCAGATAGCCGACTGCACGGTCCAAAAAGCCGAAACGCTTCATGGAGCCGCCGCCTACACAAACAACAGCCTTCTTGCCTTCAAAATGCTTCAGTTCTTCCAAAGCACCCTTGCCATGATACAAATCGCGGGGAAGTGTAAATCTTGCCATAAGTCTATCGCCCTTTCTATGTGAAGCAATTTATCGCAAAGCTCGGTGGTTTGCACCACCTAACTTCTTTTTACGACTGTATTGTATATCAAAATTTTTGATTTGTTAAGTGCTAAATTTGCATATTGATATTTCTATATCGATATACATGTACTAAAAATGAACGGAGTGTTAGGAAACTATTTTGTTGTGTTTCACAGAGAGTTTGATAATAAAATGTCACGCAGAAGAAATACATATTCTGCGCGACATTTTTAACTTGCTTATGAAATTTGTTTCACGGTGCGTATACTATATATGAATACGGTATTGTCCTCGCGCGGATTCGGCACGAGCTCCGCTGTGAAGATCGCCTGCGGTTCCGACTCGTTCTCGTCGCGGATGAGCGCTGCCGTCACGGTGTACACATCTCCGCTTTTCACACAGTCTTGTATGTCCACGGAAAAGCCGCCGCCGCTTATAGGCCGCGCATAGGTGTCGCTGTCCGCATCGTACGAAATCTCACCCGAAAGCGAATCGGGAATATCCGGCAGGTCTTCATTTGCGGCGCTTTCGAATAGTCCGCTCACAATTTCTTCCATCACCCCGCGAGAGAGCACCAGCGCGCTGCCGGTCGTCTCTGCGCTGTAAAACGTCATGCCGCAGTTGTCCACCGCAAAGGCCGCGGTCTGCCAAAAGTAAGCGGGATCATTCGCGTCAAACGCCATGCCGTTCATCTGCGCCAGAATGTGTGCTTCCAAAAGCGGCGCCATCGCTTCAAGCTCCGCAGTAATCTCTGCGTTTTCGCTTACCTCGTTGCTTTCCGGTGCGGGAGATGCGGTGGATTTTACCGTCGGCTCGGCGGTAGGCGATGCCGTTGCGGTCGCTTCGGGGGAAGGTGTCGGCGTTTCCGCTACGTGCTCTGAAGCCACCGCACTGCGCACACTTTGTGTGTTTTCCGCTGTGCCGCAGGCGGCCGCAGAGAGCGCAAGCGCCGCAGAAAGCACGGAAGCTAAAATCGTTTTTCTAAGCTGCATGTGGTTTTTCACTCCTTTCAGCCGTTTTTTTAAGTATAAGACACTTTTAGCACAAAACTGTGAACGCCGTTTGAATTTCGTACATTGTGCAAAAATTTTTCATTTCCGTGAACATTTCGGAAATACGCTTTACAAATCGGGGTCTGTCATGTAAAATAAGTATAAGTATAAATCTGTGCATTTGCAAATTGAAAAAATTTGCGGGTGTGCGTCACAGGATATGGAATACTAAAGAATCGAGGATGAACGTATGAATTTGAAGTACAAAAGAGTTCTCTTAAAGCTCAGCGGCGAATCGCTTTCCGGCAAGATCGGTCACGGCATCGATTTTGACACCGTTGTCAAGATCTGCGAGCCCATCAAGAAGATCGTGGATATGGGCTGCGAGGTCGCCATCGTTGTGGGCGGCGGCAACTTCTGGCGCGGCAGAAGCAGCGGCAGCATGGACCGTACCCGTGCAGACCACATGGGCATGCTGGCTACGGTCATCAATGCGCTCGGCGTGGCGGACGGCCTTGAGCAGGTCGGCCTTGACGTGCGCGTACAGACAGCCATCGCCATGCAGGAGGTCGCAGAGCCGTACATCCGCAACCGTGCGGTGCGTCACCTTGAAAAAGGCCGCGTTGTCGTGTTTGGCTGCGGCACGGGTAACCCGTACTTCTCCACCGATACCGGCGCAGCGCTGCGCGGTGCAGAAATCGACGCCGAAGTCATCTTAAAGGCGACCATGGTCGACGGCGTTTACGACAGCGATCCGAAGAAGAACCCGAACGCAAAGAAGTACGATCATCTCACGTATATGGAAATCCTCAATCAGAACCTGCAGGTCATGGATATGACGGCCGCTTCCTTCTGTAACGACCGCGGCATCCCGTTCCTTGTGTTCAGCATTGAGGACCCGGAGAACATCGTCCGCGCCGTCTGCGGCGAAAATGTCGGCACGGTCATCACGAAGGACTAAAGCTTTTTAGGGAGAAGCCTTGTGCGCCCTGATAAAGAGCACACAAAACGTATAATGAAATAACAGATAGGAGAATATACTTATGAAGGAAGTATTGGCAAAAGCAGAAAGCAAAATGGGCAAAACCATCGCGAGACTCGAAAGCGACTACGCCGCCATCCGCGCAGGCCGCGCAAACCCGGCTGTGCTCGATAAGGTCATGGTCGATTACTACGGCGCACCCACGCCGGTCAACCAGCTTGCAGCCGTTTCCGTTGCGGAGGCACGCGTGCTGACCATTCAGCCGTGGGACGGTTCCGTCTGCCGCGCCATTGAGCGCGCCATCCAGACCTCGGACATCGGCATCAACCCGCAGTCCGACGGCAAGACCATCCGCCTCATTTTCCCGCCGCTCACCGAAGAGAAGCGTAAGGATATCGTGAAGGACGTCAGCCACATGGCAGAAGAAGCAAAAATCGCCCTGCGCTCTATCCGCCGCGACGCTATGGAAAAGCTGAAGGCGATGAAGAAAGACGGCGAACTGACCGAGGACGACCTGAAGCAGGCGGAAAAGAAAACGCAGGAGCTGACGGATAAGTACGTAAAGCAGGCAGACGAACGCTCTGCCGCAAAGCAGAAGGAAGTTCTCACCCTGTAAGCAAAAGGAAGGCTTCGAAATGGCATTTGGAAGTAAAGAAAACAAAACGCCCGTGCAGGTGCCGGCACATATCGGCATCATCATGGACGGCAACGGTCGTTGGGCTAAAAAGCGTGGTCTGCCGCGTACGGCGGGCCACACGGCGGGCGCGCAGAATTTCCGCACCATCACGCGGTATGCATCGTCTATCGGCGTAAAATATCTCACGCTCTACGCGTTTTCCACGGAAAACTGGAGCCGCCCCGCAGAGGAGGTCTCTGCGCTGATGAAGCTTTTCCACCAGTACCTCGAGGAAGCGCTGCGCGACTTCATGAATGAGAATATCCGGGTGCGCTTTATCGGTGATATTTCCGCTTTTGCGCCCGACTTACAGGCGCTCATTCATCGCGTGGAGGAAGCGAGCAGCGTGAAGACCGGCATGGTGCTGAACCTCGCCATGAACTACGGCGGCCGCGCAGAGATTACCCGCGCGGCACGCATTTTGGCAGAGCGCGTCAAAAACGGCGAGCTTTCGCCCGAGGACATCACGGAGGAAACGCTTTCCGGCGCTATGTACACCGCCGGCCAGCCTGACCCGGATCTCATCATCCGTCCAAGCGGCGAAGAGCGCATCTCAAACTTCCTTTTGTGGCAGAGCGCCTATACCGAATTTGAATATTTTGATATTCTCTGGCCGGATTTCAAGCCGAAGCACTTGGACGAAGCCATTGAAAAGTTCAACAGCAGACAACGCCGTTTCGGCGGTGTATGATTTTTTGCAGTGCGGGCGGCACATGCCGCCCTGTACCGCGTTTCTATTACATTCCGAACGGTGAAAGGAAACCATAGGTATATGAAGGACAGAGTTTTATCCGGTGTCACGCTGGTCGCATTTTTCATGGCAATCGTCGTGTTCAACCGCTCTTTTCCGCTGGCACTCAATATTGCCATTGCGTTTATCTCCGCGCTCGCTGTTTTTGAAGTCATCAAGGCGCTGGAACTTTCCGACCGCTGGTATATCACGGTTCCCGGCATGACAGCTGCCGTGCTGGTGCAGTTCTGTGAATTTCAGCAGGCAAATATCTTTATTTATTCCGCGTTCACGGCGTGCATTTTCTGCGCGCTGCTGCGCCACCACCGCGAGATCACTTTTAAAGAAATGGCCGTTGTGTACAGCATGGTCGTTTTGATCCCACTCGCGCTGCAGACTATCGTTCTGGTGCGCACGTTGAGCGACCAGCACGGCATGTTCTACGCGCTCGTGTGCGTATTCTCCGCGTGGATTCCGGACGCAGGCGCGTTTTTCGCCGGCAAGCTCTTCGGTAAGCACAAGCTGTGCCCGGAAATCAGCCCCAAAAAGACTGTGGAGGGTCTCATCGGCGGCGTGTTGTCCAGCGTCATCATTTTGCAGCTCGTGGGTCTCATTTTCACCTACGGCATTTACGGCGGCGAACGTCAGGCAAACTGGCTCTCGCTCTTAATCATCGGCTTTTTCGGCGCGTTTGTGTCCGTGCTCGGCGACCTCAGCTTTTCGCTCATTAAAAGAAGCTGCCACATCAAAGATTTCGGCAGCGTCATTCCGGGCCACGGCGGTATTTTGGACCGTTTCGACAGCGTGATTTTCACCGCACCGTTTGTCTACATGGTAACGATGCTGCTGCCGATCGTGTCGTAAGAAAGGATGGGTCAGCATGAAAAAGTTAGCTTTGCTCGGCTCTACCGGGTCCATCGGCACACAGGCGCTCGACGTTGTGCGCTGTATACAAAAGGAAGGGGAGCACGCCGTTAAAGTGGAGGCGCTCGCTGCCCATTCCAATATTCGGCTTCTGGAAGCGCAGATCCGGGAATTTAAACCGCAAGCAGTTGCGGTTTTTGATTTGGAAGCTGCTTCTAAGCTCCGCGCCGCCGTCCGCGATCTCGATGTGAAGGTGTACAGCGGCATGGAGGGCCTTTGTGCCCTGACGGAGCTGGAAAGCGTTGATATCGTCTTAAACTCCGTCGTGGGCATGGTGGGCCTTAAGCCGACCTTAACGGCACTCAAAGCCAAAAAGCAGATGGCGCTCGCGAATAAGGAAACGCTCGTCGCAGGCGGTTCACTCGTCATGAAGACCGCCAAGGAAAACGGCATCGAAATTCTGCCCGTAGACAGCGAGCATTCTGCCATTTTCCAGTGTTTGCAGGGTATGTACAAAAAGTGCGACTTAAATAAAGTCATCTTAACGGCGTCCGGCGGTCCGTTCTTCGGCAAAAAAAAGCCGGGGAGCTTCAGCATATCCGCCCCGCAGACGCCTTAAAAGCACCCGAACTGGGACATGGGCGCGAAGGTTACCATAGACAGCTCCACGCTCATGAATAAGGGGCTTGAATTCATCGAAGCCAAGTGGCTTTTCGATATGGAGCCGGACGACATCGACGTCGTTGTGCACCGCGAAAGCATCGTGCACTCGCTCGTTGAGTATAAGGACCACTCCGTCATCGCGCAGCTTGGCGTGCCGGATATGCGTATCCCCATCCAGTATGCGCTTACCTACCCGCGCCGCTTCCCGTCGCCCGTAAAGCAGTTGAATTTGGCTGATTGGCAGAAGCTGACGTTCTATGCGCCGGACGAAGAAACCTTCACGTGCTTTGGCGCATGTAAGCGTGCCATTCGCCGCGGCGGTACACTGCCCGCGGCGGTCAACGGTGCAAACGAAGCCGCTGTTGCGCTGTTTTTAAAAGAAAAGGTCGGCTGGCAGGACATCGGCGAGCTCGTGTGCCATGTAGCCGATACATTTGAAACCGCGCCCGTTACAAGCGTGGAGGACGTTTTGGAAGCCGACCGCAAAGCGCGCGCCTATGTGCTGGAGCGCTGCGGGGAGAGCGCAAGATGAGCACGGTGGTGCAGGGCATCCTGCTCGCCGTTATCGGCGTATTGCTCTTCGGGCTCATCATTTTCATCCACGAGTTCGGCCACTTTTTCACAGCGAAGCTGAGCCACGTGTGCGTCAACGAATTCTCCATCGGCATGGGGCCGAAGCTTTTCTCGTTCACCCGCGGCGAAACGCAGTATTCCCTGCGGCTTTTGCCCATCGGCGGCTACTGCGCCATGGAGGGTGAGGACGAAAAAAGCGACGATCCCCGCGCGTTTGGCAACCGTCCCGTTTGGCAGCGCATGATCGTGGTTGCGGCGGGCGGCATTATGAATATCCTGCTCGCCGTTTTGCTGATGATGGTCATCTGCGGGCAGGAAGACCGCTACGCCACCATGCGGATTGCCGGTTTTGTGGAAAATTCCGCGTTTGAAGCCGCCGGCGTGGAGGTGGGCGACGTCATCACCTCCATTGACGGCTACACCGTTCGCACAGGGCAGGATCTTTCCTTTGCTTTAAGTATGGCGGCGCTTGATTCCACAGACGGCACCGCTGCGCTCGACCTCACCGTAAAGCGCGGTGAAGAGACCGTCTCCTTTAACGATATGACCATCAACACAACATCTGCGGACGGCAAGCAGTACCGCGCCGTGCTGGATTTCTACGTGTTGGGCGAAGAAAAAACGCCGTGGACGCTCATCAAAAACGCGTTTGCGGATACGTACTCCACCGTGCGTATGATCTTCAACAGCCTCATCGGCATGGTGACAGGCCGATTTGGATTTAGCGAGCTTGCGGGTCCGGTCGGTACGGCGCAGGCAGTCACGCAGGCCGCAAGCGCGGGGCTCAAGCAGAGCTTCGGTGCGGCGGTCAACAACATCGTGTACATCATGCTTGTGATCTCCGTGAATCTCGGCATCGTGAATTTACTGCCGCTGCCGGCGCTCGACGGCGGACGGCTCGTGTTCCTCATCATCGAAGCGATCTTCCGCAGGCCGGTTCCGGCAAAGTACGAACGATGGGTGCACGCAGGCGGCTTTGCACTGCTCATCTGCCTGATGCTCGCCGTCACGTTCCAGGACATCATGCGCATTGCAACAGGCGGATAAGGGAAAGGACGATACAATGAAACGCATTTCAAAACAGGTCATGGCGGGCAATGTGGAAATCGGCGGCGGCGCGCCCGTCACCGTGCAGTCCATGCTGAACGTGCCCTCCACCGATATAGAAGGCAGCGTGCGGCAGGCGGTCGCACTGGAAAAAGCCGGCTGCCAGATTCTCCGCGCCGCCATCCCTGATATGGATGCCGTGCGGCTGATCCCCGCCATCAAAGAGAAAATTTCCATTCCGCTCGTGGCGGATATTCATTTCGATTATAAGCTTGCGCTTGAGGCTGCAGCGGCGGGCGTGGATAAAATCCGCATCAATCCCGGCAACATCGGCGGCGATGACCGCGTAAAAGCCGTCGCGACCGTGTGCCGCGAAAAGAAAATTCCGATCCGCATCGGCGTCAATTCCGGTTCGGTCGAAAAGAGTATCCTCGCAAAGTACGGCGCGCCCACAGCGGAAGCGCTGTGCGAAAGCGCACTTTACCACGCGTCTTTGCTCGAAAAGTTCGATTTCACGGACATCGTCATCTCCCTGAAATCCTCCTCGGTCGATACGAATATCAAGGCGTATGAGATGATTGCGGAGCGCTGCGATTACCCGCTGCACCTCGGCGTGACGGAAACCGGCACGCTGCGCATGGGGATCGTCAAGTCTGCCATCGGCATCGGCAGCCTTTTGCAGCGCGGCATCGGTGATACGCTGCGCGTTTCCCTGACGGCCGACCCCGCAGAGGAGATTCGCACCGGCCGCGATATTTTAAGCGCGCTCGGTCTGCGCGGCGGCGTAAAGCTTGTTTCCTGCCCCACCTGCGGCAGAACGCGTATCGACCTCATCGGCCTTGCCAATAAGGTCGAAAAGGCACTCGAATACGTTGATAAGGACATCACCGTTGCCGTCATGGGTTGCGTTGTCAACGGCCCGGGCGAAGCGCGCGAGGCCGACTACGGCGTCGCGGGCGGCAAGGGAGAGGGTCTCATTTTCAAAAAGGTCAGATCATCCGTAAGGTGCCGGAAGCTGAGCTTCTGGACGCCCTGATGGAAGAGATCGACAAGCTTTAATTTGCAATAAAACAGGCTGTGCCGGGCGGTACGGCCTTTTTGCATCATCTCACACCATAAACACACAGACCATTCTACATAGGAGAGATGCACTTGAAAACATTAGGCGATCTGCTGAAAAGCGCCGGCTATACGCCGAAAGACGGCGTCGCTGCCGGTCAGATCGAAAAATAGAGATACACAGGGAAAACCGTTTGGTGCGCCTGAAAACGAAGTTTGAAGCCTTCGTGCCGTACAGCGACCTGCGCGAGGTAAACGGTATGCTGCACGAGCGCATTCTGCCCGATATGCGCGTGGAGCTTGCCCCCGCATTCCCCGCTCAGGCGTGGCAGAAAAGCTGCGTTACCTCCGTTTTGGAGCGCGTGCGCGAGCTTGACGCAAGCTTAAACGGCACATTTAAAGACGCAGACTGCACCATAAACGAAAATACCCTTACAATAGAGCTGCTGCACGGCGGACTCAATCTGCTCGAAAAGCGCCATACCGACCGCGCCATCAGCGAAACGGTGCAGGAGTGGTTCAGCGTGCCCGTTACGGTGACGTTCACGGGCAAAACAGAACTGCAAAACGGCGACGAATCCGTCATCGAGCGATTGCACGTCGAGGAAGAAAAGCGTGCGCGCGCCGCCGTCATCGAAGAAATGGACCGCTACGAAGCCGCCATGAAAGAGAAAGCCGCGAAGCGCCGCGTCAGCGTGCGCGAGGGCAAATCTCTCATGCCGCAGATCATTCTGGAGACCGCGCGCCCCATTCTCGGCAACCTGCCGAAAAAGGAGCCGGTGCCGATTTCCGAAGCGACCATCGAAGCCGGACGTATCACCGTTTGGGGCGAGGTGTTCGACATCGAATCCCGCGAAACGCGTGACGGCTCCCGCAAAATTTATTCCATCGACATTACCGATTACACAAATTCCATCACGCTGAAGCTTATCCAGCAGGCGAACGACTGCTCAAAGATTGATGCCATCAAAAAGGGTACGGCGCTGCTCGTGACGGGCTCCGTGGAGTACGATAAATACGACCGCGAAAACGTTATGCGCCCGAACGCCATTGCCCGCGCGGAAATGGTGGAGGTCGTCGATACCGCCAAAGAAAAGCGCGTAGAGCTGCACCTGCATACGAACATGTCTGCCATGGACGGCATGACCCCCGCAGGCGAGCTTATCGACCGCGCCTATAAATGGGGGCAAAAGGCCCTCGCCATCACCGACCACGGCGTCGCGCAGGCGTTTCCGGATGCCATGAACGCGTGGCTCAAGATCAAGAAGGGCGGCGGCGAATTCAAGGTCATCTACGGCGTGGAAAGCTACTTTGTAAACGACCTCGTGCCCGCCGTCACCGGCGAGACCGATAAGCCGCTCCATACGGACTACATCTGCTTTGACCTCGAGACCACCGGCCTTTCTTCGAGCAAAGAACGCATCACGGAGATCGGCGCGGTACGCGTGCATAACGGCGAAATCACTGAATCTTTCGATACATTTGTCGATCCCGAAAAGCCCATTCCTGCAAAGATTACGGAGCTCACCGGTATCACGGATGAAATGGTCGCGGGCGCACCGAAAGAGGAAGAAGCCGTGCGCAAATTCTTCGAGTTCTGCGGCGAAGACGTGATTCTTGTCGCGCACAACGCAAATTTTGATACCTCGTTCCTGCGCGCCGTGTGCAGCCGCCACGACATGACGTTCCCGTATGTGTATATCGATACGGTCGCCATGTGTCGCTCCATGCTGACGGACATCAAAAACTGCAAGCTCGATACGGTCGCGAAGTATTTAAAGCTAAAGCCCTTTAATCACCATCGCGCGTGCGACGATGCCGCCGTGCTCGGCGAGATTTTTATCAACCTTATCCAGCGCCTCATCGATGATTTCAAGCTGACGGATGTCAAGCAGATCAACACCGCACTCGCGGGCGGCGACCCGAAAAAGCTGCCGACCTACCACCAGATCATTCTCGTTAAGAACTTGGTGGGTTTAAAGAATCTCTATAAGCTCATCTCGTTTGGCCACCTAAATTACTTCTATAAGCGTCCCCGCACGCCGAAAAGCGTTTTGAACCGGTACCGCGAGGGCCTCATCATCGGCTCCGCGTGCGAAGCGGGCGAGCTGTTCCGCGCCATTACGCGCGGTGAGCCGTGGGAAAAATTGCTCGAGATTGCTTCCTACTACGATTACCTCGAAATCCAGCCGCTTGGCAATAACATGTTCATGGTGCGCAACGGCTCGTGCGATATCGAGCAGTTAAAAGAGTACAACCGCACCATCGTGAAGCTCGGCGAAAAGCTGAAAAAGCCCGTTGTCGCAACGGGAGACGTGCACTTCAAAGATCCGAAGGACGCCGCAGGCCGCGCCATTTTGATGGCGGGTCAGGGCTTTACGGATGCCGATGAGCAGGCGCCGCTCTACATGCGCACCACGGACGAAATGCTGAAAGAATTCGACTACCTCGGCAAAGAAAAAGCGTATGAGGTTGTCGTCACCAATACGAACAAGATCGCCGATATGATCGAGGAAATCCGCCCCATCCCGGAGGGTGTTTTCCCACCGTTCATCGACGGCGCAGAGGAGCAGCTGAACTCCATTACGTGGGCACGCACCAAGGAAAAGTACGGTGACCCGCTGCCGGAGATCGTCGAAAAGCGATTAAAGCGCGAGCTCGGCTCCATCAACAAGCACGGCTTCTCCGTTTTGTACATGACGGCGCAAAAGCTCGTGGCAGACAGCGAAGCGCACGGCTATCTCGTCGGCTCGCGTGGCTCCGTCGGCTCGTCGTTCGTTGCGACCATGTCCGGCATCTCGGAGGTCAACCCCTTGGAGCCGCACTACATTTGCCCCAAGTGCAAATACAGCGAGTTCATCACGGACGGCAGCTACCTTTCCGGTTTTGATCTGCCGCCGAAAAAGTGCCCGCGCTGCGGCGAAGATCTCGACCGCGACGGCCACACCATCCCATTCGAGACGTTCCTCGGCTTTGACGGCGACAAAACGCCGGATATCGACCTCAACTTCTCCGGCGAATACCAAAGCGGTGCGCACCGCTATACGGAGACGCTGTTCGGCCGCGAAAACGTCTTCAAGGCCGGCACCATCGCAACCGTCGCGGATAAAACCGCGTTCGGCTACGTGAAAAAGTATGCCGAAGAACGTTCCCGCGTGCTTTCCCGCGCGGAGGAAAAACGCCTCTCCATTTCCTGTACGGGCATCAAGCGCACCACGGGCCAGCACCCGGGCGGCATGGTCGTCGTGCCAAAGGGCAAAGAGGTCTACGATTTCTGCCCGGTGCAGCACCCCGCAAACGACCAGAATTCCGATAACATCACCACGCACTTCGACTTCCATTCCATTCACGATACCATTTGTAAACTGGACGAGCTCGGCCACGATGTGCCGACCATCTACCGCTATCTCGAAGATTACACCGGCATTCCCGTCATGAAGGTCTCCATGAGCGACCCGGCGGTCATGTCGCTGTTTACGTCTACGGAAGCGCTCGGCGTCACGCCGGAGGACATCGGCTCGTTGACGGGCACGTTCTCTCTGCCGGAGTGCGGCACGCCGTTCGTGCGCCAAATGCTCATCGATGCCCAGCCGAAGACATTCTCTGACCTTCTGCAGGTTTCGGGTCTGTCCCACGGCACGGATGTTTGGATCGGCAACGCGCAGGACCTCATCAAAGACGGCACCTGCACCATCGCCACCGTCATCGGTACGCGAGACAGCATCATGACCTACCTGCTCCTAAAGGGCCTTGAGCCGAAAATGGCGTTTAAGATTATGGAAATCACCCGTAAGGGCAACGCGAAAAAGCTCTTCACGCAGGAGCACATCGCCGCCATGAAGGAGCACAACGTGCCGGATTGGTACATTGAGTCCTGCTATAAGATTAAGTACATGTTCCCGAAAGCGCACGCTGCCGCCTACATGATCGCGACGCTGCGCCTCGGCTGGTACAAGGTGCATTATCCCGTGGAATACTACGCGGCGTACTTTACCGTGCGCAGTGAAGATTTCGACGGCGCCACCGCCGTGCAGGGGCGTGCCGCCGTACAGCGCCGTATGCGCGAGCTGGAGCAGAAGCAAAAGGAGCACCAGTCCACTGTCAAGGAAGACGCGGCGTATTCCACATTCCAGATCATCAACGAAATGCTGTGCCGCGGCATCGAGCTTTTGCCGGTCGACCTGTATAAATCCGATGCGAAAAAGTTCCTTGTCGAAGACGGCAAGATCCGTCTGCCGTTCTCGTCCCTGCCCGGTGTGGGCGAGGCGGCGGCGCACAGCTTGTATGAAGCGTGCACGGGTAGCGAGGAGTTCATCTCCATCGACGAAGTGCAGTCCCGCGCCAAGGTCTCCAGCGCTGTTATCGACGTTTTAAAAAGTGCCGGCGCACTGCAGGGTCTGCCGGACAGCAGCCAGACATCACTGTTTTAATGCCATTAGGCGGACGCAAGAAGTTGCTTCCGCCTTTCTGCATATCTATGCGTATATACGTGTATACACAAAGCAGGAAAAGTCTTGACAAGCGCACAGCTACATGATATTATTGTAACACGTCATTACATTAAAGCAGAAGGACGGTCGTTATGAAGAAGTTCAACAAAATCACGCCGGAGGGCACCAAGGATATTCTGTTTGAAGAGTGCCTTTCGCAGCGTACCGTGAGCGAGCGGCTCACGCATATATTCAAAATGCGCGGCTATAATGAGGTCATCACGCCCGGCATGGAATACTACGACGTGTTCGATGCCCCAAACGCCGCCATTCCTCAGTATGAGATGTATAAATCCACGGATAACAAAGGTAGGCTCATCGTCTTCCGTCCCGATTTAACACTGCCCATCGCGCGCCTTACCGCAACACGTCTGCAGGCGATGGAAAAGCCCATTCGGCTTTACTATAACCAGCCGATCTACCGCAACCGCAAGGACCTTTCCGGCCGCAGCAACGAAACAACGCAGGCGGGCATCGAGCTTTTGGGTGCATCGGGGCTGAAAGCGGATATCGAGGTCATCGCCGCCGCCGTTGAGGCGCTTTCCGCGTGCACGGAAAACTTCCGCTTGGAGATCGGCAGCGCAAAGTTCTTCGGTGCGCTCGCCGATGAGTTGCCCGTCTCTGCAGATAAAAAAGAGGACATCCGCCAGACGATTGAGTCCAAAAACTACGCCGCTCTCGGCGATATGCTCGACGCACTCCCAAAATCCGTGTATACCGAAGCCATCAAAAAGCTGCCGCGCCTGTTCGGCGGGGCAGAGGTCTTCGCGGAAGCGGAGCAGTTCTGCAAAGGCCACCCCGTGCTTTCCGGAACGCTCGATTATATGCGCACGCTATATACCGCGCTGTCGTCGCTCGGCCTCGATGACCGCCTGATGGTCGATTTCGGCCTTGTGCAGCGCAATGATTACTACACCGGCGTCGTCTTCAGCGCCTATGTGGAAAAACTATGGTGATGCCGTTTTAATGGGCGGCCGCTACGATACGCTTTTAAAGCAATTCGATGCCCCCATGCCCGCTATCGGCTTTGCCGCAAACGTCGATGCGCTGGCTTCTGTTTTGCTCGACGACGGCCGGATTGAAAGCGTGCCCACGCCGGACGTGCTCGTCCACGCGGAAAGCGGCGCGGAGATCAAAGCACAGATGAAAATTCGCGAGCTGACAGCAAACGGCAAAATCTGCGAAAGCTCCGTATTCGATACGGTAGACGAGGCCGAGCGCTACGCAAAGCGCCGCGGCATCCCGGAAGTCATCGTCCTTAGAGGGGAGAAAAACGCATGAAGCCGTTAAGAATTGCCCTCACAAAAGGGCGCCTCGAAAAAGACACCGTGAACCTTTTAGAGCAGATCGGTCTTGATTGCACGCAAGTGCGCGAAAAAGGCAGGAGACTGATTCTTCCCGTTGGAAACGGCGAGATCGAAGTCGTTTTAGCCAAAGCTGCCGATGTCATCACTTACGTCGAAAACGGCGTGTGCGACCTCGGTGTCGTCGGCAAAGATACCATCATGGAAAACGGCAGTCATTTTTACGAAATCTTAGATCTTGGCTTCGGCCGCTGCCGCTTTGCGCTCGCTTGCCGCAAGGGTACGGATTTCTTCGGCGGCTACAAAGCGAAGACCGTCGCGTCCAAATACCCGAACGTCGCACGGCAGTTCTTTGAAAGCCGCGCCATGGACGTGCGCATCATCAAAATCGAAGGCTCCGTAGAGCTTGCCCCGCTGCTCGGCCTTGCAGACGGCATCGTCGATATCGTCGAGACCGGCACCACCTTAAAAGAAAACGGTCTGAGGTCACGGAAACCATCGCCGGTATCTCGGCGCGTCTCATCGCAAACACCGCCAGCCTTAAAATGAGAAAGCATGAGATTGAAGCGCTTGCCGCCCGCATGGAAGCGCAGATCGAAAAGAACAGGGAGGAAAAATCCGTATGATCCGTATTGCCAAAGGCGATAGAGCCTACTGTGAAGCGTTTATTCAAAGCCTTAAAGCCCGCGTCAGCGAAAACGACCGCAGCGTAGAGGATAAAGTGGCCGAAATTTTGAAGGACGTGCGCGATAACGGCGACGAAGCCGTGCGGCGCTATACGATGAAGTTCGACGGCTGGGCGCCGGAGAAAGCGGAGATCACAAAAGAGGAAATCGATGCGCTCACCGCAGACTGCGACCCGGCGTTCATCGCTTCGATGGAGCGCGCCGCAGAAAATATCCGCGCGTTCCACGCCAGACAAAAGCAGCAAAGCCGCATCGACCCCTCGCCCACGGGTGTTCTGATGGGTCAGCGCGTGCGTGGCCTGCACAGGGTCGGCGTGTATGTGCCGGGCGGTACGGCGGCGTACCCGTCCTCTGTTTTGATGAACGTCATCCCGGCGAAAATTGCCGAAGTCGGCGAGATCGTCATGGTCACGCCGCCGGGACGTACCGGAAAGCCGGATAAAAACATTTTGGCCGCCGCAAGGATTGCCGGCGTAGATCGCGTGTTCCTCATCGGCGGCGCGCAGGCCGTCGCGGCGCTCGCCTACGGCACCGAGACCGTCCCGAAGGTTGATAAAGTCGTCGGCCCCGGCAACATTTTCGTCGCCACGGCAAAGAAATTACTGTACGGCACCATCGATATCGACATGATTGCCGGTCCAAGCGAAATTCTCGTCATTGCGGATAAAACCGCGAAGCCGGAGTTCTTGGCCGCCGACCTCATGAGCCAGGCGGAGCACGACCGCATGGCGTCCGCCATTCTCATTACCCCGGAGGAAGACCTTGCAAAGGCGACCGCTGCGGAGATTGAGCGCCAAATGCAGACGCTTTCAAGAAAAGACATCATTAAAGAATCCATCGAAAATTTCGGTGCAATTATTGTCTGCGAAAACATGGCGGAAGCCGTCGATTTCGCAAACGAGCTCGCCCCGGAGCACCTTGAAGTCTGCTGCGAAAATCCGCTCGAATACATCGGCAAGCTCGATAACGCCGGTTCCGTGTTCCTCGGAAACTATTCTCCGGAGCCGCTCGGCAATTACTTCGCGGGCCCAAACCACGTGCTGCCCACCAGCGGCACGGCGCGTTTCTTCTCGCCGCTTTCCGTCGATGATTTTATCAAAAAAATCGAGCTTTATCTACTATACGGAAGCGGAGCTTCTGAAAGCTGCCGACGACATCATCCGCATTGCCGAGACCGAAGAGCTGACCGCGCACGCGAATTCCATCGCCGTCCGCAAGAAAAAGTGACCCCGGAGGTAGTTTATGTATACGCTGAATGAAAAGATCCGCGATTTAGAGCCGTATGAACCCATTGCGGGCGAGTATAAAATTCGTCTGGACGCAAACGAATCGTTCCTGTGCCTGCCGGAATCCGTTATGGCGTCCGCTTTGCACGCCATGATGAGAGTGGAGCTCAACCGCTATCCGGATCCCACTGCAAAAGACCTGTGCGCCGCCTTTGCCAAAAGCTATAAGGTAAAGCCGGCGTGCGTTGCGGCGGGCAACGGCAGCGATGAGCTCATCAACGTCATTTTCCAGAGCTTTCTGATGAAGGGCGAGACCTACGCGACGCTCACGCCGGATTTTTCCATGTATGATTTTTACGGCTACGTTTCGGAATGCCGCGGCATCGAAATCAAAAAAGACGAAAATTTCACAATCGATATTGACAAGGTGATCGAAACCTGCAACAATGAGAACGTAAAGCTGCTCATTTTCAGCAACCCGTGCAATCCGACGTCCGTCGGCCTCACGCGCGAAGCCGTGCGCAAAATCATCAGGGGCGTCTCCGCGCTCGTCGTGCTCGACGAAGCCTATATGGACTTCTGGAACGAATCTATGCTCGGCGAATTTGAAAACTACGATAATTTACTCATCTTGAAAACGTGCTCCAAAGCATTCGGTCTCGCCGCGCTGCGCGTAGGCTTTGCCGTGGGCAACGAAAAGCTTGTCCGCGCCATCAAGGCTGTAAAGTCGCCGTATAACGTCAACACCTGCTCGCAGAAAATGGCGGAAGCCGTGCTGAAAAACCGCGCGGAAGCCGATGCCGCCATCCGCAGATTGCTGCTTTCGCGAGACGAATTGCAGCAGAAATTCGACCGCATGGCGCAGCGCTTCCCGGAAAAGCTCCAAACGGTAAAGAGCGTTACGAACTTCGTCGTTCTGCGCACACCGTACGCAAAGGAGCTCTACGAGCGCCTTTTGGTCGAATCCATCGCGGTGCGGTACTTTAAAAACATGTCCGCCTTGCGCATCACGGCAGGCTCCACGGGCGAAAACGCAGTGGTCACAGAGCACATTCAGCGGTTCTTTGAAGAAAAAGAGCAAGCGTAAATCGGGCTTTAGGCCCTTTTAGGGGGAAACGATATGGAACGTGCGGCAACAGTTGTGCGCCAAACAAAAGAAACGAACATTGAGCTGACCTTGGGGCTTGACGGCGGCGAGGTTGTCGTCGATACCGGCGTGGGCTTTTTCGACCACATGCTCACGGCGCTTGCCGTGCACGGCGGCTTCGGCCTTCAGTTAAAAGCCGAGGGCGACTGGAATGTCGATTGCCACCACACGGTGGAAGATACCGGCATCGTGCTCGGCCGTGCGTTTAAGCAGGCGCTCGGCGACCGCAGCGGCATCGTGCGCTACGGCCATGCCATGATCCCTATGGATGAAGCGCTCGGCTTCTGCGCCGTAGATGTCAGCGGCCGCCCGTACCTTGTGTTCGACGCTGCGTTCCCGCAGGAGCGCGTCGGCGATTTTGACACCTGCATGACGGAGGAATTTTTCCGCGCGCTTAGCGATAATGCCGGCTTCACGCTGCACCTGCGCTGCCCCTACGGCAAAAATTCTCACCATATGATCGAAGCGCTGTTCAAAGCCTGCGCGCACGCCCTGTGCGATGCCACAGCAGAAAACAGCACCGGCGCGGTGCTTTCCACCAAGGGCACGCTTTCGGAATAACTTGAAATTTTAACTTTTTGCATACACGATAATTTGGAATGAATAAGGAAGGGATATAACATGATCATTTTACCGGCGATTGACCTCAAGGACGGCAAATGCGTCCGCCTGTTCCAGGGCGATTACGCCACGGCGGAGCAGGTGGCGGAGGATCCCGTCAAGACCGCGCAATCGTTTGAGGAGCAGGGCGCGCGCTGGGTGCACCTTGTCGATCTCGATGGCGCAAAGGCACGCCGCCCCGTAAACGACAGCACCGTTTTCTCCATTCGCGATAATGTCTCGATGAATATAGAAGTCGGCGGCGGTATCCGCGATATGGACACCGTGGAATATTATCTTTCGCACGGCATCAATCGCATCATTCTGGGCTCTGCGGCGCTGCACAGCCCGGAGTTCGTGCGCGAGGCCGTGAAAAAATACGGCAAAAAGATCGCCGTCGGCATTGATGCGTTAAAGGGCAAGGTGGCGGCAGAGGGCTGGACGGCTCAAAGCGAAGTGGATTACCTCGAAATGGCAAAGCGCATGGAGGGCATCGGCGTGCGCTACCTCATCGTGACCGATATTTATAAGGACGGCACCATGAACGGCCCGAACCTCGTCATGCTCGATAAGGTCAACCGCGCCGTCAGCTGCAACATCATCGCAAGCGGCGGCGTCAGCAACTTAAAGGACATCGTAGACCTCAACGCCCTCGGCGTGTACGGTGCGATTGCGGGCAAATCCATTTATACGAAAGCGCTGGACTTAACGGCGGCCATCACCGCCAGCCAGCGCCTTTCCGGCGAATCGTTCAAGTGCAGCGAAGAAGAGGAAGACCATCTTGAGCGCTACTTCAAGAAATCGGAGCTCATCCCGTGCATCGTGCAGGAGGCCTCCACAAACGAAGTGCTCATGCTGGCATACATGAACCGCGAATCCATGGCGAAAACGCTGGAGACGGGCTACACGTGGTTTTACAGCCGCAGCCGCCAAACGCTGTGGAACAAGGGCGCAACGAGCGGCCATACGCAGAAGGTCATCAGCATGTATGCCGACTGCGACGACGATACACTGCTCGTAAAGGTCGTGCAGACGGGCGCGGCGTGCCACACCGGCAGCCACAGCTGCTTCTATAAAGAGATTGCAAGAAACTGACGGAGGGAACACTATGGACATTTTGCAGCAGCTTTATGATACCGTTTTGGAGCGCAAGGACGAAAAGCAGGAGGGCCCTACACCTGCTATCTCTTCGAGCAGGGGCTTGATAAGATCCTCAAAAGTGCGGCGAAGAGTGCAGCGAAGTCATCATCGCCGCGAAAAACGGCAAAAAAGAGGACACCGTGGGTGAAATCAGCGACCTGCTCTATCACCTCACCGTCATGATGGTGAACGAGAACATCCCGCTTGACGATGTGCGCGCGGAGCTTAACCGTCGTCACGGCAAAACGGGTAACCTCAAAACTTTCCACAAGGTGGACCACAATACATGACACAAACTGAAAAACACGCACTTTGGGCGCAGGAAGAACAAAGCGCCGAAATGCACGGCTGGGATTTTTCGCACATCCGCGGGCGTGTAGTGGAAGCTCCGCTGCCGTGGGATTATAAGCAAAAGGTGCTCGATTTTTTAAAGCCGCAGTCCGTCATTTTGGATATGGGTACGGGCGGCGGAGAGTTCCTTTTGTCCCTGCGCCACCCGTTTTCGCAGACAAGCGTCACGGAAAGCTGGCAGCCGAATTTTGAGCTGTGCGAAAAAAAGTTAGCGCCGCTCGGCATCACCGTGCGCAAAACCGAAGAGGACAAACCTCTGCCGTTTGCGGATAACAGCTTTGACCTCGTTTTAAATCGTCACGATTCTTATGACGTAAACGAAGTGCGCCGCGTCCTAAAGCCCGGCGGATATTTTATCACGCAGCAGGTCGGCGGCAGCAACAACTTGCGCCTGCGCGCTTTGCTTGGCAATAACAAAACCGCCATGCCGAGCTTTAATCTCGAAAACGAGCTGCTGCGCTTCAAAAACGCCGGCTTTACGGTGAATTTCTGCGACCAGGCCTATGTAACCGACCGCTATTTGGATGTCGGCGCACTCGTGTGGTACGCAAAGGTTCTGCCGTGGGAGTTCGGCAATTTCACAGTAGAAAGCTGCCTGCCGCAGCTCGATGCGCTCGACGCGCTGTGTGAAAAGCAAGGCTATATCCCAAGCGTGCAGCACCGCTTCATGCTCATTGTCCGCAACAGAAAGCCGAAAGAATAAGGGGGAAACCATGGCAGCCAACATTCGCTTTGCAACCGAAGCAGACATTCCGGTCATTTTAGAGTTTATCCATGCGCTCGCCGCGTATGAAAATATGGAAGATCAGGTCATTGTAACACCGGAGCTTTTAAAAGAGTGGGTCTTCCAAAAGAAAAAAGCAGAGGTTTTCCTTGTTTCGAGAACGAAAAGCCCGTGGGCTTTGCGCTTTTCTTCCACAATTTCTCTACGTGGCTCGGCCGCGCGGGCATTTATCTTGAGGATCTTTTCGTGCTGCCGGAATATCGCGGCAAGGGCTACGGCAAGCTGCTGTTAAAGCGCCTTGCGCGGCTCACTTTGCAGCGCGGCTGCGGCAGACTGGAGTGGGCGTGCCTCGATTGGAACACCCCAAGCCGCAAGTTCTATGATTCCCTCGGCGCCGTGCGCATGGAGGAGGGACAACGTACCGCCTGACGGGCGATGCACTTTGTCCCTTGCGTCCAACATCTCACTCAAATAATTTCGCAAAAGCAAAGAGGCGGGTTGTGAACTGCACCCCATTTGTTAGACAGTATGATATAATGTCTAACAGGTGGGGTGATTTTAATGCCAAAGGGTATACCAAACAAACGATACACACCGGAATTTAAGAAACTGGTCGTGGAAACCATGCAGAAAGAAAAGCTGAGTTACCGTGAAACGGCAAGACGGTTTGACGTAAGCAGTGACACTCGAATTAGAGACTGGGAGCGCATCTATCTGACGGAAGGGCCGGAAGGCTTTGCCATCGAACGGCGTGGCCGCGGCAGTAAGAGCCGTCCGCCAAAGCAGCTACCCAAGAGAGTGGAAGAAGATCTTCTGGCAGAAGTCCAGCGGCTGCGAGCGGAGAATGAATACCTAAAAAACTTGCAAGCCTTGGTTTTGGAAGACGAGCGACGCCAGCACAAAAAACGTTGGTAGTTCAGAAGCTGAGGCAAAAACACGCACTAAACATTCTTCTCTCAATCGCTCAGCTGCCCCGTGCAACCTTCTACTATCATCTGAAACGGATGGAGCAGGCGGATAAGTACGAGTCAGAAAAACAAGAAATCACAGCGATTTATCATGAAAACAGGGGGCGGTACGGCTATCGCCGAATCACAGCAGAGCTTCGCAAGCGTAAATTCTCCCTGAACCACAAGACAGTTCAGCGGCTTATGAAGGAGCTAGGCTTGGTTTGCCGTGTCCGAACAAACAAATATCGTTCTTATCAGTGTGGAGTCGGCAAAATCGCACCAAACTTACTGAATCGGGACTTCCATGCGGACAAGCCAAACCAGAAGTGGGTCACGGATGTGACGGAGTTCAGCCTGTTCGGAGAAAAACTCTACCTGTCTCCGATTCTCGATCTGCACAGCAGCGATCTGATTAGCTATATCATATCTGATCGTCCTGTGCTCAGTATGGTAACTACCATGCTGGACAAGGCGTTTGCAAAGATTCCGGACGGAACAAACTTGATTCTTCATTCCGATCAGGGCTGGCAGTACCAGCATAAGCAGTATCAGCGGATGCTTCGGGAAAAGGGTATCCGGCAAAGCACGAGCCGCAAGGGAAACTGTTTGGACAATGCTGTGATAGAAAATTTCTTTGGGCTGCTCAAAAGTGAACTGCTATATCTGCAAGAATTTCAGTCCATGGAGCACTTCAAGCAGGAACTCGTTGAATATCTGGATTACTACAATAACTGCAGAATCAAGGCAAAGCTAAAGGGCTTGCCGCCTGCAATTCACAGACAGCAAGCCCTTTCGGCTGCTTGAACAATTTTACTTCGAAATATTGTCTAACTTTTTGGGGTCACTTCACTGCGGCTCGTCTCTTTTGTCGGTTCTGCGGCTTGCATTTATGCAGGAAAATGTGGTATGATATTTCCGCAATTTCACGAAGAATAGGGGAAAATGCAGAATGAAAAAAATTCTGTTCATTGCGACCGGCGGAACCATCGCTTCGGCGAAAACGGAAAACGGCCTCACGCCGGCGATTACATCGGAGGAACTTTTAAATGCCGTGCCGCAGGTGAAAAACCTGTGCGCAGTGGATACCGTGCAGCCGTACAGCTTAGACAGTACCAACATGTGTTGGAAGCAGTGGATCCACGTGGCGGAGATTATCCGCGATAGCTATGCAAAGTACGACGGCTTTGTCATCGCCCACGGCACGGATACGTTGTCCTACGCGGCGGCCACGCTCTCGTATCTCATCCAGAAAAACGAAAAGCCCGTTGTTTTAACGGGTGCGCAGAAATCCATCGAGGTGCCGGACGGCGACGCGCGGCGCAATTTGTTTGAAGCGTTTGTATACGCCACAGATGCCCGTGCGTGCGGCACACACATCGTTTTTAACGGGCACGTCATTGCAGGCACCCGCGCCAGAAAAACGCATACAAAGAGCTTTGACGCCTTTTCCAGCATCGATTTTCCGGACATCGGCGTGTTCTACGATAAAAAGCTCCTGTGCTATATTGATGAGCGCCCGGAGTGCCCCGGCGCGGTGTTCTACGATAAATTAGTACCGGAGATTCTCTCTATCCGCGTCATCCCGGGCATGGACCCGTCCGTGTTCGATTACATCACCGCGCACTGCCGCGGCGTTGTCATCGAAAGCTTCGGCGTCGGCGGCATCCCGTACTACGGCGACAACGCGTTTGAGGAAAAGATTGCTGCGCTAATGGAAAACGGTGTGCGCGTCGTCATCACCACGCAGGTTCCGCACGAGGGCAGCAACCTTTCCGTCTACCGCGTGGGCCATATCATCAAGGAAAAATACCGCGTGCTCGAAGCTTCCAACATGACAACGGAAGCCGTCATCGCCAAAATGATGTGGGCACTGGCCTATTCCGAGACCCGCGAGGAATTTGAAAAGCTCTTCTGCACCCCTGTAGGCAAAGACCAATTATAAATTGTATTCGCCTGCGGTGGGTGATATTGCCCTTCGGACAATGCAAGTGAAGCTTGCTATAGCATTACAAAACAGAAGGCAGAGCGATGATGTGCTCTGCCTTCCGGTTTGCCCGTCATGTTTGTTTTTTCGCGGCTAATTTTTCGCGCTTCTTTTGCAGCATTACAATGAGCTCGTCAATCATCGAAGCCGAGTCATCCGCCGTGTCGATCATTGCAGAGAGGAACGGCGCCACGAGCGCGGGATCCTGAATCGTCGTGTCGCGCAGCTGTAACTGGGCATACTCCTCCTCTGTCATGCACGGTGCAAAGGTGCGCGCATAATTGCGAAACGTCTTCACAAAGCCGGCCGGGGTGATCATCCCTTTTTTTAAAAGAGAGTTCACCATCAGGTGAATGTAGCTGTCCTTCCAGGTCTTCTGTGGGGAAAGCGCGACCATTTCCGCCGCGGAAAGCGCACGGTCCGTGTGCCACAAAAGATACATGACTTCGCTTTCGCTTTTGTGAGCGCCGTCTTTTTCATATAAATCCGTAACCTCGCTTTAGTAGGAATTTGCGCAGGGTTTTATGGAGGTATTATATAATATAACGCTCGCGCTTGTCAATGTTTTTGGGCAAAATTCAGTTGAAAAATTTTCCTATCAGCACTTTTGCAGATTGCCGAAAAGCAAAAACAAGAAAAAACCTGTGACAAAGCCGCAAAGCCGTGCTGCGTTTTCTGCCTAATCATAAAAGTCGCAAAGCAGGGGAAGAGAAGCCCCCAAAAACCCGTGCAGCACCGCTTTAAAAGGCAAATAAACAGCCCTAAACGGATTTTTTGCAAAGAGAAACGGATTTCTTCTATTTTTCGGGAAAAAAGCCTTGACTTTTTTGCCCCCTGCCACTATAATTATTTGTGTTATTTCGTGCTAAGTAACAAATACAAACCCCTGCCTGATGGCGGATGGGAGGGATATAGATGGCTGAAATCAGAATCAAAGACAACGAATCTTTGGAGAGCGCACTCAGACGCTTTAAGAAGCAGTGCGCAAGAGCGGGCGTTATTCAGGAAGTTCGCAAGAGAGAGGCTTACGAAAAGCCTTCCGTTAAGCGCAAGAAGAAGTCCGAAGCAGCTCGCAAGCGCAAGTACAAATAATCAAACGTGAAAAAGCGGGCTTTTTGCCCGCTTTTTTGTGTAAACGGGTTTTTCCCGAGCAACACAGGAGGCAAAGACCGAAGCTATGGCGGTATTTAAACCGACCGGCACGCTCCACTGCGTGACGGAGCTTACGCCCGAGCTTTTAAAAGCGCTCAATGTGCACATGATCGTGCTCGATGTGGATAATACCATGTCGCCGCACGGCTCGCAGACGCCGTTTCCCGGCGTGCGGGCGTGGGCACAAAGCGTAACGGCAAGCGGCGTCAAGCTGATCGTTGTTTCCAACAATTACAAAAAACGTGTGGCGCCCTTTGCCGCGCAGTTCAATCTGCCGTTCGTTTCTTTCGCGTGCAAGCCGTTTCCACTCGGCTACCTGCGCGCAAAGAAAATGGCCGGCACGCCCCGCAGGGAATGCCTTGTCGTGGGCGACCAGATCTTTACCGATATCCTCGGCGCAAACCTTTGCGGAATGCGGTCGGTTTTACTTGACCCCCTGACGCCGGATCCTTCCGTCACGGTGCGCTTCAAGCGCCGTCTGGAAGGCTTTTTGCGCCCGCACTATACACGGCTCACGGCCGGGGAAGAAACGGTAAAAAGCAAAGCATAAAGGGCACCTTTGGGTACACATTAGAAAGGGGAATTATCAATGAGCAATCCGATCGAACGTCTTACCAATTCTGTCATCGGCGGCGATAGCAAAAAAGCGGCGCTGATCGTTTCCGAAACGAACCTCTATTACCTCACGGCGTTCCCGTCCACAGACGGCGCACTGCTGCTCACTTCCGAGCAGGCTTATTATCTCCTCGATTTCCGTTACACCGAGGCCGCACGCGCCAAGGCGCAAAATGTGGAGGTTGTGGAGTTCACCTCGCTTAACGAAACCTATAAGACGCTTCTGAAAAAGCACGGCATCACCGAGGTGTACATGGAATACGCCGCTCTGCCCTACGGTCATGCGAAGCGTTTTGAGCAGCTCTCCGAAGAGTGCGGCGCTAAGGCGATTTTGAATACGACCTTGGACGATGCCATCCGCAAGCAGCGCATCGTCAAGAGCGATGAGGAAGTGAAGAGAATCTGTGACGCACAGGCCATCACAGACGCTACGTTTGAGCACATCCTCCCCTATATCAAGGAAGGCGTAACGGAGCGCGAAATCGCGCTGGAGATTGAGTTCTTCATGCGCAAAGAGGGTGCAGACGGCAATGCGTTCAACCCCATCGTTGTCACCGGCGCAAACGGCTCGCAGTGCCACGGCATTCCGGGCAACACACAGATCAAAAAAGGCGATCTCATCACCATGGATACCGGCGCTATGCTCGCGGGCTATCATTCCGATATGACCCGTACCGTCGCGCTCGGCTATGTAAACGATGAGCAGAGAGCCATCTACAACACGGTTTTAAAAGCACAGCTCGCCGTTATCGACGGCGCACGCCCGGGCATGCGCTGCTGCGATGTGGATAAGATCGCGCGCGACATCATCGAGACCCCGTACCCGAACACGTTCGGTCACGGCCTCGGCCACGGCGTAGGCTTCGAGATTCACGAGTGGCCGCGCTTCAATAAGACCGATGAGACCATCTGCGAGCCGGGCATGGTCATCACCGACGAGCCGGGCATCTACATCCCGGGCAAGTGCGGCGTGCGCATTGAAGACATGCTGCTCATCACAGATGACGGCTGCCGCAGCCTCACGCATTCCCCGAAAGGAGCTCATCATCCTGTAAAATTTCCGAAAAAACGGAGAAACAGAACGGTTTTTTCTTGAAAAAGCCACTTTCTGTTATACAATAGACCTAAGAAAAATTTGGAGGTATTATCTATATGGTAACCGCAGGCGATTTCAGAAACGGCGTCACCTTTGAAATGGACGGCAACGTTTACTCGATCATTGAATTCCAGCACGTCAAGCCCGGTAAGGGCGCGGCGTTCGTCCGCACCAAGATCCGCAACGTGATTTCCGGTGCCGTGACGGAAAAGACGTTCAACCCGAACGATAAGTATCCGACCGCTTTCATTGAGAGAAAGGACATGGAGTATCTCTACAATGACGGCGACCTGTACTATTTCATGGACAGCGAGACCTATGAGCAGCTGCCGATCAGCCCGAATGTCCTCGGCGACAACTTCCGCTTTGTGAAGGAAAACATGGTTTGCAAGGTGCTCTCCTACAAGGGCAACGTTTTCGGCATTGAGCCGCCGAACTTTGTTGAGCTTCAGGTCACAGAGACCGAGCCGGGCGTGAAGGGCGATACCGCTACGAACGTCACGAAGCCCGCTACGCTGGAGACCGGCGCAGAGATCAAGGTTCCGATCTTCATCAACGAAGGCGAAATGATCCGCGTCGATACCAGAACCGGCGAGTACATGGAGCGCGCATAAGCGTTTTTCCTTGTTCCATACGCCGAAACACCCGGGGCGAAAGCCCTACATTAGGCAGCGCGTTTGCCTGCCGGAAAGATAGGTGCAAGCATGACAAATTCCGAGAAAGCGGCATACATCCGCGGTTTGATGGAAGGCATGGATCTGGACCCGAATGCGAAGGAGACGAAGCTCTTCAACGCGATCGTTGATCTGCTCGATGACCTCTCCCTTTCCGTTGAGGAAATGGAAGACGCATACGATGAGCTCAGCGGCCAGGTAGACGAGATCGACGAAGACCTCGGCGAGCTGGAAGAAGAGTTCTACGACATCGACGAGAACGAAGACGATGACGATGACGACGCATGGGAAGACGACGAAGACGAATGCTATTACGAAGTCACCTGCCCGAAGTGCGGCGATACCATCGAGCTCAACGAAGAAATGCTCGATGAGGGCTCCATCGATTGCCCGAACTGCGGCGAAACGCTGGAGTTCGACCTCGAAGAAGACGATTCCTGCGATTGCGGCGAAAACTGCGACTGCAATAAGGAATAATTTTCGGGTCCTATAAACCTGTAAAGTACGGGAGAGTCGTTTTGCGGCTCTCCTTTTTCTTTTCGCACGGGTGAATTTAGGTCTTGCAATTATATGCTGTTTGTGCTATAATTTCTAAGTTCCGATATATAGTCGGGCCATTAGCTCAGTTGGTTAGAGCTACCGGCTCATAACCGGTTGGTCCAAGGTTCGAGTCCCTGATGGCCCACCAGAGCAATATTAAACAAAGCCCTCAAGAAATCTTCTTTCTTGGGGGCTTTGGCTTTTGCAAATCTTTGCAATGAAATGTAAATATGAACGCTTAGGCGGTACTGTCTGTATGGCAGTGCCGTCTTTTTTTATTTTAACATGATTTCGAGAATTTCTTTAAAAGAAACAGAAGTAAATCTTGCATTTTGCGTAATACAGAAATTTTTGCAGCAGACGTCGAAGTTTCCCATTATCCAATCAGATGTGCAATGTGAACGGTATAACGAGCGAAAATATAAATTGCCCCAAAGTATGAGGAAAAGTATGTTTCTGTCCGGCACGGCCGCTCTTGTCCTGTAGCAATAAAGCATCCCAACTGCTTTTCGGTTTTTGATGCTATTATAAAAGTGGACACGGAAGGGTAGAAAAAAGCCTGTCCGTGGAGTATCATAAAGGCGAGTATTCTACCGGAAAGGAGCTCGTCTTTATGTCTAAACACTTGAATCCGTTGGAAAAGGAATTCCTGATCCGGCAGTGCAAAAGCAACTACCGTATCAAAATGAGTGACCCCCGCGCCGCAAACCGCGCATGTCACGCCGCTGGTATGGCTGATTCCGTTGGTGTTGTTTATCATTGTGCTGCTTGTGCTGTTACGGCGCAAAAAAGGCAAAGAATAACAGCGTTGCCTTTACCATAAGGAGGACCCCATGAAACCAAAACGGATACTTGCGTCTGTGCTAAGCGTGGCTTTGCTGTTGCAGCTTAGCCCCCTTAACATTTGGGCGCTGGACGAGGACCTGCAGCAAACGCCGCAGGTCAGCACCGTGCAAGAAAATATCGACCCCGCGCCCGTGGAAGACTCCGCGCTTTTGACGGCTCACAGCGTTCCGCGTAGGTGTGTGGCACAAAGAAATGACCGCAACGATCCATAGCGCAAAATTGGGCGAATAACAGCGAAACAGAGTGTAAAAGCACGCTTTATCCGGGGCTAAACGCAGATATAAGCGTGCTTTTTCGTAGAAATGCCCTTGACAAATTCCGAGCAACATAATAGACTTAAAACGTCTAATCGGGATAGAAAAGGGGCAAGAACATGACACTGAAAGACCTGCCGATCGGCAAAACGGCAACGGTGACAACCGTTGGCGGCGAGGGCGCGCTGCGGCAGCATTTTCTGGATATGGGGCTCATTCCGAAGGCGGACGTCACCATGGTGAAATTCGCACCTATGGGCGACCCCGTTGAGGTGCGCATACATGGCTACGAGCTGACGCTGCGTCTTGCCGATGCGGAAAAAATAGAGATCGATAAAATTCGCGACACGATAACGGAGCCGATGCGGCCGCAGGACGCGCGCCCGATTTTTCACCCGGGTCTCGGCGAGGGCGGCAAGTACCACGTGCAGACCGGCGAGCCGCTGCCGCCCGGAGAAACGCTGACCTTTGCACTTGCGGGCAATCAGAACTGCGGCAAAACGACGCTGTTTAATCAGCTGACGGGCTCTAACCAGCACGTGGGCAACTTTCCGGGCGTGACGGTGGACCGCAAAGACGGTGCGATACGCGGCGTGGAAAACACCCTCGTCACCGACCTGCCGGGCATTTACTCCATGTCGCCATACTCGAGCGAGGAGCTCGTCACGCGGCGCTTCGTTTTGGATGAGCATCCGCGCGGCATCATCAACATTGTGGACGCGACGAACATAGAACGCAATTTGTACCTGACGATGCAGCTGATGGAGCTGGATGTGCCGATGGTGCTGGCGCTCAATATGATGGACGAGGTGCGCCAAAACGGCGGCTCTGTGCGCGTGAACGAGATGGAGGAGATGCTTGGCATCCCCGTGGTGCCGATCTCCGCCGCGAAAAACGAGGGTATTGAGGAGCTTATCGACCACGCCGTGCACGTGGCAAAGTACCGGGAAGCGCCGGGACGGCAGGACTTCTGCGATGTGAACGACCACAACGGCGTGGTACACCGCTGTTTGCACGGCATTATGAGCCTCATTGAAGACCATGCCCACGATGCGGGCATCCCGGTACGCTTTGCGGCGAGCAAGCTCGCCGAGGGCGATCAGCTTGTTTTGAATCGGCTGAACCTCGACCAGAACGAAAAGGAGACACTGGAGCACATCATCACGCAGATGGAAAAGGAACGCGGGCTCGACCGCGCCGCCGCCATTGCCGACATGCGCTTCAGCTTCATTCAAAAAGTGTGCGGCGCTGCGGTCGTAAAGCCGAAGGAAAGCCGCGAGCACGCAAGAAGCGTGGCGATAGACCGCATTTTGACCGGCAAATACACGGCAATACCGGCGTTTATCGGCATTATGGGTCTTGTATTCTGGCTGACGTTTAACGTCATCGGTGCGTTTTTATCGAATTTACTGGACATGGGCATCGGCGCGCTGACGGATATTGTCGACCGCGGCATGACGGCAGCGAACGTGAACCCTGTGCTGCACTCGCTTGTCATCAATGGTATTTTCACCGGCGTCGGCAGCGTTTTGAGCTTTCTGCCGGTCATTGTGACGCTGTTTTTCTTCCTCTCCATGCTGGAGGACAGCGGATACATGGCGCGCGTGGCGTTTGTGATGGATAAGTTATTGCGCAAAATCGGACTTTCCGGCCGCAGTGTGGTGCCGATGCTCATCGGCTTCGGCTGCACCGTTCCGGGCGTGATGGCGAGCCGCACGCTGCCTTCCGAGCGCGACCGTAAAATGACGATTCTGCTCACGCCGTTTATGAGTTGCTCCGCAAAGCTGCCGATTTACAGCTTTTTGCGGCGGCGTTTTCCCGGGCAAGGGTGCACTTGTGATGGTCATTTTGTATTTCACCGGCATTTTGGTCGGTATTTTGATGGCTTTGCTCATGCGCGGCACGATGTTTAAGGGTGAGGCCGTACCGTTTGTGATGGAGCTGCCGAACTACCGCATGCCGGGCGCGAAAAATGTGGCGCAGCTTTTGTGGGAAAAGGCAAAGGACTTTTTACAGCGCGCTTTTACGGTCATTTTTGTTGCGACCATCATCATTTGGTTCCTGCAAACGTTTGACCTGCGCTTTAACATCGTTTCCGATTCCAAAGACAGCATTTTGGCGGTCGTCGCCGGGTGGATTGCACCGATTTTTGCGCCGCTCGGCTTTGGCGACTGGCGTATCTCTACGGCACTCATCACGGGCTTTATGGCAAAGGAAAGCGTGGTGTCTACCTTGACGGTGCTGTTCGGCTCCTCCACGGCGCTTGCAACGCTGCTGACGCCGCTTTCCGCCGCAAGCCTGCTTGTGTTCTGCCTGCTGTACACGCCGTGTGTGGCGGCCATTGCGTCCGTAAAGCGCGAGCTTGGCGGTAAGTGGGCGGCAGGCGTCGTCATCGGTCAGTGCGTCATCGCGTGGCTGATAGCGGGGCTTGTGTACGGCATGGGGTCGCTGTTTATATGATGGATAAGCTGAACATAGGCACGGCTCTTGTGTTCCTTTTGCTCGTCATAGCGGTGTTTTTGGCTGTGCGGGCCATTCAAAAAGGAAAGACCGGCGGCTGCGGCGGGGACTGCACCCACTGCGCCGGCTCTTGCGCAAAGCCGGAACAGAAAAACAAAGCATAAAAAAGAACAGAACATAAAAATCTCCTGCTTCCCGAAAGAGGCAGGAGATTTCGTTATCTTAACTTATTCGTCTTCTTCGGAGACGCCGTGCTCGTGTGCTTCGTCGGCATCCTTGATCTCGCCCACGATGGGGGTGGGGTCGATGCCGCGGCGGCGGTAGTAATCGGAGACCGCAGCCTTAATGGCCTGCTCGGCCAGAACGGAGCAGTGAACCTTGATGGCCGGAAGACCGTCCAGCGCTTCCATGACCGCCTTGTTCGTCAGCTTCAGAGCTTCCGGGATCGTCTTGCCTTTTACAAGATCGGTCGCCATACTGCTTGTCGCGATGGCCGCGCCGCAGCCGAAGGTCATGAACTTTACGTCCGTGATGACGTCGTTATCGACCTTGATGTACATGCGCATGATGTCGCCGCACTTCGGGTTGCCGACTTCACCGACACCGTCTGCATCTTTGATTTCGCCAACGTTGTGCGGGTTGGAGAAGTGTTCCATTACTTTTGCACTGTATGCCATATCGTTTCATTTCCTTTCGTACATTCGTACCGGATTATTTTAAAATTAAGAGATCGTGCGGCCGTGGATGATCGCATCCCACAGCGGACTCATGGCGCGCAGACGGTCGATGATCTTCGGGAGCACCTCGATGATATAATCGGCGTCGCTCTCGTCGTTCACGTCGCTGAAGCTGAGACGCAGGGAACCGTGGGCTACCTCGTGCTTAAGGCCGATGGAAAGCAGCACATGGCTCGGGTCGAGAGAACCGCTGGTGCAGGCGCTGCCGGAAGAAGCGCAGACACCCTTAAGGTCGAGCATCAGCAGCATGGATTCGCCCTCAACGCCTTCGAAGGAGAAGTTCACGTTGCCCGGCAGACGGTGGTAGCGGTCGCCGTTCAAATGACTGCGGTCAATCTTTGAAAGCTCCGTGATGAGCTTATCCTGCATGCGGCGCAGCTTTGCGTTCTTTTCGTCCATCGTATTGATGGCGTTCTCGAGCGCAACGCTGAGGCCGACAATGCTTGCAACGTTTTCGGTGCCGGCGCGGCGGCCGCGCTCCTGTGCACCGCCATCGATGAGGTTCGGCAGGATGATGCCCTTCTTGATATACAGCACGCCGACGCCCTTCGGGCCGTGGAACTTGTGGCCGCTGAGGGACAGCATGTCAATGTTCTGCTCTTTTACGTTGATCGGCACATTGCCGACAGCCTGTACGGCGTCGGTATGGAACCAAACGCCATGCTTTTTGCAGATTTCACCAATCTCCGGGATGGGCTGGATGGTGCCGATCTCGTTATTGGCATACATGATGGTGACAAGGCCGGTCTTATCGGTGATGGCGGCCTCGAGCTCTTCCGGGACGACGATGCCGTTTTCATGCACGTCGAGGTACGTGACCTCAAAGCCCTCTTTTTCGAGCGCTGCGCAGGTGTGCAGCACCGCGTGGTGCTCAAACTTGCTTGTGATGATGTGGTTTTTGCCCTTTTTCAGCATCTTGTGCGCTGCGCCCTTAATGGCCCAGTTGTCGCTTTCGCTGCCGCAGCTTGTGAAGTAGATCTCATTCGGCTCTGCACCGAGACATTTTGCTACTTTTGCACGTGCTTCCTCAAGCGGCTTTTTTGCAGCCGTGCCGAGCGCATACAGGCTTGACGGGTTGCCGTAGCATTCGGTGTAGTACGGCAGCATAGCCTCAAGCACCGCAGGGGAGACGGCAGTGGTAGCGGCGTTGTCCGCATAGATGATCTTCTTGCCGTTGTTTTCCATAGCTTTATCAGTACCTTTCGGATAGTGTTTTTTGTGAGGGAACAGAAAACGCATTTGGGTTCGATCGGTCGGGATACGCATATTCTTTCCTCAGCGAGATAAATATACACCAAATTGGTATACTTTTCAATAGGGAAATTCCAGAAAGTCAAAATTTCTCTGAAAAAGCAGGAAATAAAGCCCCCGAACGAGAGTTTTCCGTACAAAATGGAAGAAAACGGCGGCCGTTTTTGAAAACCGGCGTACAGAACGCAAAAAATCGGGAGAATATGGGAATAGAACCTCTGCGGTGTGCCCAAACTCCGTACAGAGCGAAACGGCACGCGGCTTGACAGCACGGGGAGAATAGCGTAAAATAGAATTATCTTTTTGTGTGCGGGTATTTTTCGCATGCGTGAACGGCTGACACTTTGCACGTAAACGGTACGTGTAACGGATAATGAAAAAAACGCTGCGGTGTTTTGATTTACATGTGTTGAACGGAAAAAACAGAAGAAAGAAAAGCAGAAGGCGGCGCGGACTTGCGTGCGTTTTATTCTGCTCATGCCGAAAGGCGACACTGCGCAGAGCATCGGTTGGTGCTTTTGTATATCTTATTCTTGCGTGAATTGCGACAGTGCGCCTGTCTTATTTGAAAGGAAGGTCAATTTGGCAGAAAAAAGAATCAGAAAAATGACGAAATTAACGTCGCTCGGCGACGCGCCTGCAAAGCAGCAGGACCAGCCCTCAGCGGTGCAGGGGAAAGCTTCATCGGCAAGATTTCCGGCCCCATCGAAAAGCCGGTGAGACGCCAGAAAACGCGCAGAACGGAAAATGCGCAGGTAAAAGAAGAAGCGGCACAGCAAACCGTGAGCGAAACAAAAGAGACGAAGCCGAAGCGCACGCGTACCGCGCAAAACACGGACGCACACAAAAAGACGACGAAAACGGTAAAATCGGCCCCAAACGGTGAAAAAGCACCCGCTAAGACAACAAAAAGCACGCAGACGAAAAATAACAAGGGCAGGGGCAGGCGCACAAAGCAGAAGCCCTCTGTGCGCGCGTATTTCCTCGGCGGCTTAAATGAGATCGGCAAGAATTTCACGCTGTTTGAGTGCGAAAACGACATGGTTATCGTGGACTGCGGCCTTGCCTTCCCGGACGAGGAAATGCCCGGCATCGACGCGGTTATTCCGGATTTCACATTTGTTGAGAAGAACAAGGACCGCATCCGCGGTATTGTCATCACGCACGGTCATGAGGACCACATCGGTTCCCTGCCGTATTTGCTCAAAAAGATCAATGTGCCGGTGTACGGCACGGCGCTGACGGTGGCGCTGATTGCGAATAAGCTCAAGGAGCACAACCTCGGCTATGTGAAGCTGAACGTCACAACGGCGGGCTCGCACATTCAGCTCGGCTGCTTCGACGTGGAGCTTATCCACGTAAACCACTCCATTTCCGACGCTGTGGGTCTTGCGCTGCACACCCCTGCGGGCGTCATTGTCCACACGGGCGACTTTAAGATCGATTTCACCCCCACGCAGGGCGGCATGATCGACCTTGCGCGCTTTGCGCAGCTCGGTCAGGAGGGCGTTTTGCTGCTGATGGCGGACTCTACGAACGCAGAGCGCCCCGGCTACACACAGACGGAGCAGAAGGTGAACGCGACGTTTGATGCACTCTTTGCCCGCGCGGAAGCGAATAAAAAGCGGCTTATCATCGCGACGTTTGCGTCGAACATCAGCCGCGTGCAGCAGATTATCAACTGCGCGGAAAAGTACGGCAGAAAAGTGGCGCTTTCCGGCAGAAGCATGGTAAACGTCATGTCCATTGCGAGCGAGCTCGGTTATCTCAAAGTGCCGGACGGTCTGCTCATCGACCTCAACATGATCTCCCGTTACACGAAGGAGCAGATTGTGCTCATCACGACGGGCAGCCAAGGCGAGCCGATGTCTGCGCTTACCCGCATGGCGTTTGCCGACCACCGTCAGGTCGCGGTCGGTGAGGACGACATGATCATCATTTCCGCGCGCCCCATTCCGGGCAACGAAAAGATGGTCGGCACCGTTGTAGACGAGCTTTTGAAGCGAGGCTGCGATGTGGTGTACGAATCCATGTACGAAGTGCACGTTTCCGGCCACGCGTGTCAGGAAGAGCTGAAGCTTATTCAGGCGCTGACGAAGCCGAAGTACTTCATCCCGGTGCACGGCGAGCAAAAGCACCTGCGCAAGCATGCGGGCGTGGCCGTCAGCATGGGCATGCCGCCGGAGAACATTTTCATCGGCGATGTCGGCAGCGTGGTGGAGACCAATGAAGACTACATGAAACAGCTGCCCGATGTACAGGCGGGCGCGGTTATGGTGGACGGCCTCGGCGTGGGCGACGTCGGCAGCATTGTGCTGCGCGACAGAAAGCACCTTGCGGAGGATGGTCTCATCATTGCGGTGTGCACGATTGAGGCAGGTTCCGGCAGAGTTGTTTCCGGTCCGGACATTGTATCCCGTGGATTTGTGTATGTGCGCGAGAGCGAGGCGCTGATGGACGAGGCGAGACGGCTTGTCAACAGCACGATTGAGCAGTGCGCGGACGAAAACGTGCGCGAGTGGAGTGCCATTAAGCTGCGCGTGCGCGACAACCTTTCCAGACTGTTATATAACCGCACAAAGCGCAGCCCGATGATCCTGCCGATCATCATGGAAGTTTAAATTCAGTTTAAGTTAGATTAGTTTCTTGGGGTTCCCCTCAGAAGGAGAGACGGGAAATGAACAAGCGACGCATCTGGGCGACCTCGCCGGTCTATTATGTTATGGCAGCGGTCATGTTCATTATGGCGTGCTTCAGCTATACGCAGAATAAGATTCTGTTTGCGGTGGAGATCACGGTTTCCGGCCTGTGTTTGGCAGCGGTTATCATGACCGACCTGCATTACCGCGTGCATGTGTACACGGCGCTCAGAGCTGCGAGAAAGGTGCTTTCCGCCGATGAACAGCGTAACCTCGGGCAGTTTGCGCTGCCCCTTGCGGTGCTGGGCTCGGCGGGCGACATCGTTTGGACGAACGAGCGCTTTCAGGATTTATTCACCGAAAACGGCGAAGGCTGCGGCGATAACATTGCGGCGTACGTTTACCCGAAGACTTTGCGTCAGATTTTATCCGAAAACGGAACCTCCGTTTCCTACGGCGACCGCGAGTTTACGGCCTACGGCCTGCGCACCGAAAGCGGCAGTGTGCTTTACTTTGTGGACGACACGTATTATAAGCAGATTCAGCGCGATTATCACGAAAAGCGCACGATCATTGCGGTTATCTCGTTTGATAACCGCGAGGAGCTGACGCGCGATGCCTCCGGCAGTGAGGATTCCCGCATCACATCCGAGGTGGAATCCGTCCTGCGCAGCTGGGCGATCGACACCATGGAGGGCTTTCTGCGCCGCATGACGAACGGGCGTTATATGCTCATCACGGACGACCAGCACATTGAAGAAGCCAAAGCGAAGCGCTTTGCCGTTTTGGACAGCGTGCGCGCCGTGAAGGGTGAGAATAACATGTCTGCCACGATCTCCATCGGCATCGGCCGCGCGGGCGTAACGGCGACGGAAAGCGAACTGCATGCCCGTCAGGCACTGGAAATGGCGCTCGGCCGCGGCGGCGACCAGGTGGCCATCTACCAGCAGGACGGTACATACGAGTTTTTCGGCGGCCTCTCCAAGGGTGTTGAAAAGCGCGACAAGGTGCGCACGCGCGTTATTGCCGCGACGCTTTCCGACCACATTAAATCGAGCGACCATATTTTCATCATGGGGCACACGAACTCCGACCTTGACGCCGTGGGCGCGGCGGTCGGCATGTGGGCGGCTGTGACGAAAGGCCTTGACCGCCGTGCAAGCATTGTGATCGACAAGGGCCGCTCTATGGCGACGACGCTTATCAACGCGTTTGAGCACCAGCCGGAGTATGAAAACATGTTCATCACCCCGCAGGAGGCGCTCGACCGCTGCACGCAGCGCTCGCTTCTCATTGTGGTGGACACACATTCCACCTCGTTTGTGGAAAGCCAAGAAGTTTTAAAGGCCATTCCGCGCGTGGTCGTCATCGACCACCACCGCATGATGGTGACGCACATTGAAAACGCGATCATCTTTTACCATGAGCCGTACGCCAGCTCGGCTTCCGAAATGGTGGCGGAGCTCGTGCAGTATATCAACAGCTCCGCGCTCAATAAAAAAGAAGCGACGGCGCTGCTTTCCGGCATTATGCTGGACACAAAAAACTTCGTTTTGAAGACGGGCGTGCGCACATTTGAAGCTTCCGCCTACTTAAAGCGCCGCGGCGCCGACACGGTGGAAGTGAAGAAGATGTTTGCAAATTCGCTCGATACCTATAAAGAGCGCTCTCAACTTGTGGCTGGTGCGGAGGTTTACAAGGGCTGCGCCATTGCGTGCTCCAACTGGGAATTCCCGAATGTGCGCATTGCGGCGGCGCAGGCGGCGGACGAGCTGCTGTCCATTCAGGGCGTGCGCGCGTCGTTCGTCATTTTCCGCGTGGGCAATGAGATTGCCATTTCGGCACGAAGCCTCGGCGACGTGAACGTGCAGATTTTGCTGGAGGAATTCGGCGGCGGCGGTCACCTCAACATGGCGGGCGCGCAGATTAAAAACAGCACCACGAACGATGTGCGCAAGGCGCTCATCCGCGTGCTGGACGAAAAGCTTTCCGAAGCGACGAAAAAGAATAACTAATGCGGCAAAGCGGCGCGAAGCCGTTTGACCGCTTTAGCGATAGATTTAAACGATAGGAGATACGACCATGAAAGTTGTACTTTTAGCAGATGTAAAAGGTGTAGGCAAAAAAGGCGAGCTCATCAATGCAGCAGAAGGCTACGCACGCAATTTCCTGCTGCCGCGCAAGCTTGCAAAGGAAGCGAACGCACAGGTGATGAACGAGCTGAAAAACGCCGAGGCCTCCAAGGCATATAAAGTGAAAACCGAGACCGAAGAAGCGCAGCGTATTGCGGAAGCTTTGAAGGACAAGACCGTCCGCATCACCGCAAAGGCGGGCCAGGGCGGCAGACTGTTCGGCTCCGTCACCGCAAAGGAGATTGCGCAGGAGATTAAGAAGCAGTACGGCTTCGACATCGACAAGCGCAAGATCCACCTCGACACCGACATCAAGGCGTTCGGCGGCTATCACATTGAGGTGAAGCTCTATAACGGCATCACCGCGAAGCTGGCGGTATCGGTGACCGAAGCACAGTAAAAGCCTGATTTCCTTGATGCGCAGCATTAAATTTTGCAATGACTAAAAGTCGTTTACGATTAGGAAATCGTTTTCACTTTGAAGTAATTTCACTCAAAAAGGGTGGTAAAAATGCCGGAAGATAATTTTCAACTGAATACGCCGGCACTGCCCGGAACGGTGATGCCGTTCAGCGCAGAGGCCGAGCAGGCGGTGCTGGGCGCGGTGTTGCTGGAGCCCGACTGTCTCTCGACCGTGGCGGAAATGCTGCCGCGCGCGGACTATTTTTATCAGGTCAATAACCGCACGATTTACAGTGCGATGCTCGATATGTTCACGGCAGGCCAGCCGGTGGACCTCGTCACGCTGCTGGAGCACCTGCGCGAAGAGGAAAAACTTCGATGAGGGCAGCGGAAAGGTGTATCTGATGCAGCTTGCGCAGCTTGTGCCGAGCGTCTCGAATGTGGAGCGTTACTGCACCATTGTGCGTGACCGTTACGATTTGCGTATGCTCATTCAGGCGGCGCGCGGCATTTTGGATGACGCCATGGAGGACACCGGCGAAACCTCGCTCCTCTTGGATTCCGCTGAGCAGCGCATTTTTGACATCCGCCAGGGCAAGGCGTTAAAGGGGCTTGAGCGCCTGAACGAAGTGCTGTTTGAGACGTTTGAACGCCTTGACCGCTTGAATTCGCCGGACAAAGACCTGTACCGCGGCATCCCTACGGGTATCCGCGAGCTGGATAACACGATCACGGGCCTGAACCGCTCCGACCTTGTCATCATCGGCGCGCGACCCGGCATGGGTAAAACGAGCTTTGCGCTGAACATTGCGCGCCATGCCGCCATCACAGCGGGCAAGCGCGTGGCGTTTTTCTCGCTGGAAATGAGCAAGGAGCAGCTCGCTTCCCGTATCATTTCCACGGAGGCACTCGTCGGCGGCACAAAGCTGCGCACGGGCGACTTGACGGAGGGCGAATGGACGCGCCTTGTGGAGGCGGGCGATATTCTCTCTAAGGCTGATTTGTACCTCGATGATTCCCCGGGCATTACGGTGCCGGAGATGAAAGCAAAAGTGCGTCGTTTAAAAAATGTTGATCTTGTCATCATCGACTACTTACAGCTGATGAACAGTGCAAAGCGCATTGATAACCGCGTGCAGGAAATTTCCGAGATCACGCGAAGCCTCAAGATCATGGCGAAAGAGTTGAATATCCCGGTTGTGACATTGGCGCAGCTTGCCCGCGCAGGTGAAAAACGGCAGGAGCACCGCCCTGTGCTTTCTGACCTGCGAGATTCCGGCTCCATCGAGCAGGATGCCGACATCGTGCTGTTCCTGTACCGAGACGCATACTATGCGAACGAATCGGCTTCGCCCGAAGACGTGGACAAAAACAAGGCCGAGGTCATCGTGGCGAAAAACCGTCACGGCGATCTGCGCAGCGTGCCGCTGCACTGGCAGGGTGAGTTCATGCGTTTTACATCGCAGGAAGTTGTGCGTCATGAAAGCTGAGGACATCCTCGCTCGCGTGCGGTATGATCTGCCGGAGACGGGAAAAATTGTCGTGGGGCTTTCCGGCGGGGCGGATTCCGTGCTGCTGACGTATTTGCTTGTACAGAAGTACGGCGCGGAGCGTTTGCTTGCGGTGCATGTGCACCATGGTATTCGGGGGGCGGAAGCCGACCGCGACGCGGAATTTGTGCAGGACTACAGTAAAGCACTTGAACTTCACTGCAAGGTGATCTATAAGGATATTCCCGCGCTTGCGGCCGTAAGCGGCGAGGGCGTGGAGGAATGCGCGCGGCGCGTGCGCTACGCGTGCTTTGCGGAGGAAGCAGGGGAAAACGGGTGCATCGCCACGGCGCACAACGCCGACGATAATGCCGAAACGCTGCTTTTGAACCTGACGCGCGGCATGGGGCCGCACGGCGCGGGGGGCATTCCGCCGCGGCGCGGCAGAATTTATCGCCCGATTTTGAACATTTCCCGCGCAGAGGTGGAACATCTCTGTAAAGTATATCAACTTGACTATGTGACGGACTCCACGAATTTGACGGTGGACTACACGCGCAATAAGCTGCGCCACAGCGTGCTGCCGGTGCTGAAGGACGTAAACCCGCAGATGACGCAGGCGACGTCCCGCTTTGCGGAGAGCATGCGGTTGCAGAATGAATTTGTGTTTGCGTGCGCGAATGAATTGCTCTGTAAAGCGAAAGCACCTTACGGGTATGACTTGGAAATCTTGCGGAGCGCACACGAGGCGGTGCTGCGCGCGGCACTGGAACTGTTGTTATCGTCTTACGGGCGGCTTTCTTATGAGCACATTTGCAGGGCGGCGGGCTGCGTTTTCATGGGCGGCAGCCTCTCTTTGCCGGGGGACATCGTGCTGGAGGCGAAGCAGGACACGCTCACGGTGCGAAAAAACCGGGAGATAAAAGATCGGAATATGTTTTCTGTTCTGCTAAGAGCGGGCGAAAACGTGCTTCCGAACGGAAAAACGCTGTTTGTGGAGAAAAAAATTCCCGAAAAAGAAGAAATCGACCGGAAAGTTCATAATTTGTTATTCCAAAACTTTTCGGATTGTGATAAAATTACGAATGTTCCGAGAGTACGGACGCGGCGCGCGGGCGATGTTTTCAGACCCGCAGGGCGCGGCGTGACGAAATCGGTCAAAAAAATCCTGAATGAACTGCGCATTCCGGCGGCGGCGCGCGACCGTTTGCTGCTGCTTGAAAAAGACGGTGAGATCATCTGGATCGAAGCGGTCGGCGCGGCGGAGGGCTATGCGGCAAAGCCGAATTTCCCGGCACTGGAGCTTACGGTGACGGACACGGCAGGCATAACCCGCATATAAAGCGGAAAGAATTTTGAGGAAAGGGTCATCCGAATGGAAAACACAATGTTAAACGATATCAAGGAAGTTTTGTACAGCGAAGCGTACATCGACAGCATGGTCAAGCGCGTGGGCGCGGAAATTTCCCGCGATTACGCCGATAAAAACCTGCTGCTTGTCAGCGTTTTGAAGGGTTCTGTCGTCTTTATGGCAGACCTTATGCGCGCCATTACGATTCCGGCCCGCATCGATTTCATGTGCGTTTCGAGCTACGGCTCCGGCACGAAGACCTCTGGCGTTGTCAAGATCATCAAGGACCTCGACATCAACCTGAAGGGCTATGATATCGTGATTGTTGAGGATATTCTCGACAGTGGCAAGACGCTGCACTACCTTGTAAACCTTTTGAAAAGCCGCGAGCCGAACAGCATTGAGATCTGCACGCTGTTCGATAAGCCGGAGCGCCGCGAGGTGGAGGTCTACGCAAAATACAAGGGCTGCGATATTCCCGATGCGTTCATCGTGGGCTACGGTCTCGATTTTGATGAGAAGTACAGAAACCTGCCGTTTGTCGGCGTTTTGAAACCTGAAGTCTACGGTGAAGTCTAAGCTTCCGTTTTGATAAAAAGTTTCTGTTTCTATTTAAGGGTACGCTTTGTATCCAATTTGATTTCCGGGAGGTCGGAACTTGAACAGCAACAACAAAAAAATCATTCGCAATCTTTTGATCTACCTCGGCATTCCGATTTTGCTCGTCGTGCTGCTTTTGCTTCTCTTTGACCGCGGGGCAGACCAGACGGGGCTGAAATACTCCGATGTGCTGTCTTACTTTGAAGACGGCAAGGTGAGCGCATACTCGCTGAACCTGGGCACGGGCGAGATGAAGCTGACCGTGACAGAGGACAGCAGCAAAAAGGAATCCGTTGTGCGCTACACGGTGCCGAACGTGAACCTGTTCTACAACGACGTTTCGGACTACATCAAGTCGTATAACGAGGAACATCCGAATAACCGCATGACGCAGGATGTCATCCGCCCGGCGGAGACGAGTTGGCTTGTCAGTCTCATTCCGACGTTGCTGATGATCGCGCTGCTTGTGGCTTTTTGGGTATTCATGATGAAGCGCATGGGCGGCGGCGGAGCCGGAAACCAGATGAATTTCGGCAAAGCAAAAGTCAAGCAAATAAACGACGAAAAGCGCCGCACGACGTTTGCGGACGTGGCGGGCGCGGACGAAGAAAAGGAAGAGCTGCGCGAAATTGTGGAGTTCTTAAAACGTCCGAATAAGTATAACGAGCTCGGTGCGCGCATTCCGAAGGGCGTGCTGCTCGTTGGCCCTCCGGGCACCGGTAAAACGCTTTTGGCGCGCGCCGTTGCAGGCGAGGCCGGCGTGCCGTTCTTCTCCATTTCGGGTTCCGACTTCGTGGAGATGTTCGTCGGCGTCGGTGCATCGCGTGTGCGTGACCTGTTTGAGGAAGCAAAGAAAAACGCACCGTGCATCATCTTCATCGATGAAATCGATGCCGTGGGCCGCCAGCGCGGCGCGGGTCTCGGCGGTGGCCACGACGAACGTGAGCAGACGCTGAACCAGCTGCTCGTTGAGATGGACGGCTTCGGCGCGAACGAGGGTGTCATCATGATTGCGGCAACGAACCGCCCGGATATTCTGGACCCGGCTTTGATGCGTCCCGGTCGTTTCGACCGCCAGGTGATGGTGGGCTACCCGGATGTGCGCGGCAGAGAGGATATTCTGCGCGTACACGCAAAGGGCAAGCCGCTTGCACCGGATGTTGACCTTTCCACCATTGCAAAATCCACCGCCGGCTTTACCGGTGCAGACCTTGAGAACCTCTTAAACGAAGCGGCGCTGCTTGCAGCCCGCAAGGACCACAAGTCCATCACGATGGAGGAAATCGAGGAAGCGACGATCAAGGTCGTTGTCGGCACCGAAAAGAAGAGCCGCGTGATGACGAACAAAGAGAAGAAGCTGACCGCGTACCACGAGGCAGGACACGCCATTGCGACGTACTTCTGCGATTCGCAGGACCCGGTGCACCAGATTTCCATCATCCCGCGCGGCATGGCAGGCGGCTACACGATGCACCTGCCGACGGAGGATAAGTCCTACCAGAGCCGCAACGAGATGCGCGAGGAGCTCATCGTGCTGCTGGGCGGCCGTGTGGCGGAAGCCTTGGTGCTTGACGATATTTCCACGGGCGCATCGAACGACATTGAGCGCGCCACGAAGATCGTCCGCGCGATGGTCACAAAGTACGGCATGAGCGACCGTCTTGGTCCGATCACGTACGGTGCGGACAGCAGCAATCCGTTCCTCGGCAAGGAGATGGGTCATGTCTCGAACTATTCCGAGGAGACCGCCGCGGAGATTGACGAGGAGATTAAGTCCATCATCTGCGACGCGTATGATAAGACGAAGAAGGTGCTCTCCGAGCACATTGACCTGCTGCACCGTTTGGCGGGTGTGCTGTTTGAGCGCGAAAAGCTGGACGCCGACGAGTTCCTTGACGTGATGAACGGCAAGCTGCTGCCGAGCGCACAGACTGCCGCTGCGGGCATCATCCCGGCAGAAGCGGCAGCGCCGGAAACGACAGAGCTGCCGACCGAAGCGCAGACGGAACCGGAAGCGAACACGAACACGAACGAATAAATTTTTGACGAAAGGGAATGTGCTCATTTGCATTCCCTTTACGTTTGTTTATGGGCAATCCCGTGCGGGTATTATTTTGCCCGCTTGAGGAAAGGAACATGGTGAATGGCTAAAAAGCAAACCTACGGCAACGACAGCATCAAAAGTCTGAAGGGCGCGGACCGTGTACGTCTGCGTCCGGCGGTCATATTCGGCTCAGACGGTCTCGACGGCTGCGAGCACGCGATTTTCGAGATCCTCTCGAACTCCATTGATGAGGCGCGCCAGGGCTACGGCAAGGAGATCACCGTCACGCGCTATGCTGACCATTCCGTTGAGGTGGAAGACCACGGCCGCGGCATCCCGGTGGATTACAACAAGCGCGAGGAGCGCTACAACTGGGAGCTTGTGTTCTGCGAGATGTATGCGGGCGGCAAGTATAACAACAATGACGGCGGCAACTACGATTACGCGCTGGGCCTGAATGGTCTCGGTCTGTGCGCCACGCAGTATGCCTCCGAATACATGGACGCGGATATTCGCTACGACGGCTTCCGCTATACGCTGCACTTTGAGCACGGTGAGAACGTAGGCGGACTCAATAAGGAGCCTTACGGCAAGAAGGCCACGGGCTCGCGCATCCGCTGGAAGCCGGATATCAAGGTGTTTACGGACATTGACGTGCCGGCGGACTATTACACGGACATCATCAAGCGGCAGGCCATCGTCAACGCGGGCGTGAAGTTTATTTTCAAAAATGAAGTTTCGCCGCGCAAATTCGAGACGACGGAATTCTGCTACGAAAACGGCATTTTAGATCATGTGCGTGAGCTGGTGGGCGAAGATGCGCTGACCTCCGTGCAGTTCTGGCAGTCCGAAAAGCGCGTGCGCGACCGCGAAGACCTGCCGCTTTACAATGTGAAGATCAACGCCGCGGTAGCATTTTCCAACCGCGTGCATTTGACGGAATACTACCACAACTCGAGCTGGCTGGAATACGGCGGCGCGCCGGACAAGGCTGTGCAGAACGCGTTCGTGTACCAGATTGACGCGTATTTGAAGCAGAACGGCAAGTATAATAAATCCGAAAGCAAAATTAAATTTCAGGACGTGGAGGATTGCCTTGTTATCGTCATGTCCTCGTTCTCCACAATGACCTCCTATGAGAACCAGACAAAGAAGGCCATCAACAACAAGGGTATTCAGGAAGCGATGGTGGAGATGCTCCGCCATAATCTCGAAATTTATTTCATCGAAAACCCCATTGAGGCGGAGAAAATCGGCGCACAGGTGCTTATCAACAAGCGCTCTCGCGAGGACGCCGAAAAAACGCGCCTCAACTTAAAGGGCAAGCTGACGGCCAAAATGGATATCACGGGGCGCGTGGCGAAGTTTGTGGACTGCCGCAGCAAGGATGTTTCCGAGCGTGAGATTTTTATCGTGGAGGGCGATTCCGCTCTCGGTGCGGTCAAGCAGGCGCGCGACCCGAACTATCAGGCCGTGATGCCGATCCGCGGCAAAATTCTGAACTGCCTGAAAGCGGATTACGACAAGATTTTCAAAAGTGAGATCATCACCGATCTCATTAAGGTGCTCGGCTGCGGCGTGCAGGTAAAGTCGAAGGCGAACAAGTCCATTGCGTCGTTCGACATCAACGCGCTGCGCTGGAGCAAGATCATCCTGTGCACCGATGCCGACGTGGACGGCTTCCAGATCCGCACGCTGCTGCTGACGATGCTGTACCGTTTGACGCCGCAGCTCATCGAAGAGCACAAGGTGTTCATTGCGGAATCGCCGCTTTATGAAATTACGGCGAAGGACAAGACGTATTTTGCGTACAACGAGCGCGAAAAGGACGAGTTTTTGACGCAGCTTGAGGGCCAGAAGTTTACGATTCAGCGCTCGAAAGGTCTGGGTGAAAACGACCCGGATATGATGAACCTGACGACGATGAACCCGAAAACGCGCAGGCTGATTCAGGTGAAGCCCGGCGATGCCGAAATGACGGCGCAGATGTTTGATATCCTGCTGGGCGATAATCTTACGGGCCGTAAGGACTACATTGCGACTCACGGCAGCGAGTACCTCGATGACCTCGATATTTCTTAAAGCTCTGACGAAAGGAAGCGTAAAGCATGGCAAGAAAAAAACAGCCGAAAAGAGAAAATACGCCGAAGATGCAGGGCTTTATTGCGGGCGCGGGTGAAATTCAGGCGCAGGACATCAACGACACGCTGCGGCAGAACTACATGCCGTATGCGATGAGCGTTATTATGTCCCGTGCCATCCCGGAGATTGACGGCTTTAAGCCCTCGCACAGAAAGCTTCTCTATACGATGTACAAAATGAACCTGCTCGGCTCGGCGCGCACGAAAAGCGCGAACATCGTCGGTCAGACGATGAAGCTGAACCCGCATGGCGACAGTGCGATTTACGACACGATGGTGCGTCTTTCCCGCGGCTACGAGGCGCTTTTGCACCCCTATGTAGACTCTAAGGGCAACTTCGGTAAGTTTTATTCCCGTGACATGGCGTGGGCGGCTTCCCGTTACACGGAAGCGCGCCTTGACCCCATCTGCCGCGAGCTGTTCCGCGATATCGACAAGGACACCGTGGATTTTGTCGACAATTACGACAGTACGATGAAAGAGCCAACGCTGCTGCCGGCGGCGTTCCCCTCGGTGCTCGTCAACGCAAACACGGGCATTGCGGTCGGCATGGCGTCGTCCATTTGCCCGTTTAATCTCGCCGAAGTGTGCACCACGGCGGCAGAGCTCATCCGTGACCCGAAGCATGACATTTTTACGACGATGCAGGCGCCGGACTTCCCGGGCGGCGGGCAGATTATTTTCGACCGCGCGGCGATGGAGCAAATCTACAAAACAGGCCGCGGCAGCATCAAGGTGCGCTCGCGCTACACGTATGATAAATCCGCAAACTGCATCGATATTACCCAGATCCCGCCGACAACGACCATTGAAGCCATTGTGGAAAAGGTCATCGACCTTGTGAAGCAGGGCAAGGTGAAGGAAATCACCGACATTCGAGACGAGACGGGTCTGGACGGACTCAAGATCACGATCGACTTGAAGCGCGGCGCAGACCCCGATAAGCTGATGCAGCGGTTGTTCCGCATGACGACGCTGGAGGACAGCTTCTCCTGCAATTTTAACGTGCTCATCGCGGGCGTTCCGCGTGTGTTGGGTGTGCGTGAGCTCTTTGAGGAGTGGACGGCGTTCAGAATGGAATGCGTCCGCCGCAGAACGCACTACGACCTCACGAAGAAGAAAGAGAAGCTGCATCTGCTCTACGGCCTCAAGGCAATCTTACTCGACATCGATAAAGCCGTGCGCATTGTGCGTGAGACCGAGGAAGAAAGCGAAGTTGTGCCGAACCTCATGATCGGCTTTGGCATCGACGAAATTCAGGCCGAATATGTAGCGGAAATCCGTTTGCGCCATTTAAACCGCGAGTTCATCTTAAAGCGCACCGAAGAGGTGAACAGCTTAGAGGAAGAAATTCGTGACCTTGAGGCAATTTTGGCCTCAAAAACGCGCATTAAGACGATTATTGTGCGCGAGCTGAATGAAATCGCGCAGAAGTACGGCCAGCCGCGCCGCAGCCATATTTTGTACGCGGAGGAAATTGCCGAAGAAGAGCCCGTGGAGACTGTGCCGGATTACCCGGTGAACCTGTTTTTCACGAAAGAAGGCTACTTTAAGAAGATCACCCCCCTTTCCCTGCGTATGGGCGGCGACCAAAAGCTGAAAGAGGGCGACGAGATCGCCCAACAGATGGAATCGACAAACGCGGCAGAGCTTTTGTTCTTCTCCGACAAAGCGCAGGTCTATAAGCTGAAAGCGGCGGATTTTGCCGACACCAAAGCGAGCGTGATGGGCGAATATGTGCCTGCGCGCGTGCAGATGGACGAGGGCGAAAGCGCTGCGTACATGGCTGTAACGACCGACTTTAAGGGCTATATGCTGTTTGTTTTCGATAACGGCAAGGTCGCCAAGGTGGAGCTTTCCGCCTATTACACGAAGACGAACCGCAGAAAGCTCATTAACGCGTATTCCGACAAGGCTCCGCTTGCGGCGGCGCTGCAAATTTTGGAAGACTGCGATGTGCTGCTGACGTCCTCAAGCGGCAGACGACTGCTCATGAACACGGCGCTCATCGCCCCGAAGACGACGAAAAGCACGCAGGGCGTGGCGGTGATGAACCTGAAAAAAGGCCAACGCATTACGGACGCGCATATCTACCAAGAAGACGAGCTGCAGAACCCGTCGCGGTACAGAAAGAAGATTCCGGCGCTCGGCGCACTGCCGAACGGAGAGGAGGGCGGCGAGCAGATCTCGCTGTAAAAAATCAGCCCTCCGGCAAGACCGTTTGGCGTTCCGTTTGTGCAGGCGTGCGGCCTGCGCGGCGGAGCGTTCAGTCCTACTGAAGGGCGGGCAGCATACAGTCCGCACCATGGACTGCGCCGCCCGCCCGGGAAAGACCCCGCTCGTGTGACGCGAAAGTGCGGTTTTGCCGCACGGTCCGTTTTGGCGCGCACAAACGCCTGACTGTGACTGCCTTGGTATCAGTATGGACGTAGGACGGCGGAATATGCAGGAAAAAAGCAAAAAATCCTGTTGCAAAATCCCGCTTTGTATGGTATCATAATTAAGCTACGAATAAAATTAGCGTTAAGTCTCTTGAAGAGGAGGTAAAATATATGGGTGCTGTTGAAATTATTTTCGGTATCGTTCTGCTTCTTTTCGCACTGGCGATCATCATTGTCGTACTGTTGCAGGAAGGCCATCAGCAGAGCCTCGGCGCGATTACCGGCGGCGCGGATACGTTCCTTTCCAAGAATAAGGCGCGTTCCATGGATGCGTTCCTTGCTCGTTGGACAAAGTTCATTGCGATCGGCTTCTTTGTGCTGGTCCTTGTGATCAACATCATTATGTATTTCACAAAGTAAGTAAATACTTGCGGAAATGCGCCTCGCTTTTCGATGGGTCTCCATTCGGAATGCGGGGCTTTTGTTTTTATAAATCAGGCTTTAGGAGGGAATATCATGTTTGAAGAGATTGAACGCCTCACCCGCGCGCTGTGCGCAGAGCACGGCACATCCGGCTGTGAGGGCGACGTGTTCAAAGTTGCGAAAAAGGAGCTCGGCTTCTGCAAAGAGGTGTGTGAGAACGAGCTTAGCGGCGTTGTGGGCATTTTCGGCGATTTGAGTTCTAAGCGCCGCATTTTGCTGGACGCGCACATTGACCAGATCGGTATGATCGTGACGGACATTGACGAAAACGGCTTTCTGCATGTGACGAATGTGGGCGGTGTGGACCGCCGCACGCTGCCGGGCAGCCCCGTTACCGTGTTCGGCACAGAGACCGTCACGGGCATCGGCTGCACGCTGCCGCCGCACCTTGCAAAGGGCGATGATAAGATAAAGCCCGTTGCGGAGCAGTGCATTGACTTAGGGCTTCCGAAAGAGGAAGTGGAGAAGCTTGTCGCTGTCGGCGACCGCGCCGCACTGACGCGCCCGCTGAAAAAGCTCATGGGCAACCGCATCACGGGCACGGCGCTCGACGACCGTGCGGGCTGCGCGTGTGTCATCCGCGCCGCACAGCTTGCAAATGAACAGAACCCCGATTGCTGCGTTATGGTGCTGTGCTCCACAAAGGAGGAGGTCGGCGGGCAGGGTGCGCAGGTCTCTGCGTATGCACTTGAGCCCACCGAGGCCATTGCCGTGGACGTTTCGTTCGCAAAGCAGCCGGACGCGGAGAGCATGCTTACCGCGGAGCTCGGCAAAGGGCCGATGATCGGCTTCTCCGCGGCGCTGGACAGAAAAATCAGCAAAAAGCTTGTCGAGCTCGCAAAGCGCGAAAATATCCCGTATCAGCTGGAAGCCATGGGCGGCAGAACGGGTACGAACTGCGATGACATCAGCACCACCCGCGGCGGCGTGCGCACGGGGCTCATCTCCGTGCCGCAGCGCAACATGCACACCCCGGCGGAGGTCTGCGATTTTGAGGATATGGAGAACATCGCAAAGCTCATCGCGGCGTATATCACGGATAAGGAGGCGCAGCCGAATGCTTAACTATGAAATTCTGGAAAAGCTTACCCGCACCATCGGTGTTTCCGGCGAGGAAGACGATGTGCGCAGCGTGATCTTAAGTGAAATTGAGCCGTATGCGGACGAGATTCACATTTCGCCGCTCGGCAACATTCTGGCGTTTAAAAAGGGCGAAAAGCGTCCCGAGAAGAAGCTGATGCTCTGCGCTCACATGGACGAAGTGGGCTTTGTCATCACGAACATCACGGAAAACGGCCTTTTGAAGTTCACGACGGTCGGCAATATCCGCCCGGAGGTGCTCTCCGGCCGCGATGTGCTGGTGGGCGGCAAAACGCCGGGTGTCATCTGCGCAAAGCCGGTGCATTTGCTCAAGGGCGACGAATTTGAAAAGCCCGTACCCGTGAACGAACTCGCCATCGACATCGGCGCAGATACACGTGAGCAAGCCGAGACATTGGTGCAGATTGGCGACAACGCGTGCTTTGTGCCGTTCTTTGAGCGCGTGCACGGTACGGTGAAGGCGAAGGCGCTCGATGACCGCGTGGGCTGCTTTGCACTCATCACGCTGATGCAGCGCCCGCTCGAATACGACACGTATTTCGTCTTCTCCACGCAGGAGGAGATTGGCCTGCGCGGCGCGGGCACGGCGGCGTATATTCTGGAGCCCGATGCGGCGCTTGTGCTGGAGGGTACGACGGCGGGCGATATTCCCGGCGTGAGCCCGACGGACGCAGCGTGCAAAATGGGCGGCGGCGCAGTCATTTCCCTTACGGATATGCGCACCGTTTACCCGAAGGATTATTTCCGCCGTGCGATGGCGCTCGGTAAAGAAAACAATATTCCGGTGCAGCCGAAGACCGTGCGCGCCGGCGGCACAGACGCGGGCACCATTCACGTTTCCCGCGGCGGCGTGAAGACGCTGACGATCTCGCACCCGTGCCGCTATATCCACAGCGCGATCGCGATGACGACCGAAAAGGACATAGAGGCGGTTATTGACCTGATGGTGCTGATGATGGCGGAAATTTCCGGCGGCAAGCTGTAATGATCCGTCTTGCGGAAAATTTAGAAGCGCTTTTCGCGCCGTGCGTGAGTTCTCCGTTTGGGTGCCAAATCCGGTCTAAAGCGCAGGCGTATGGCTTCCATCAGTCGTTCGCGCAGTTTTGGACGGACGGGGAAGCCGCCTACGGAAAAACGGACGGCTCCGTCTGCATTGCGGGGGAGATTACCGACGCGGACGAGGCGCGTGCATTTTTGCGTGCGGTGGGCACAAATGAAGTCGTGTGCAGCGCGGAGAATGCCGAAAAGCTGGGGCTAAACATCACCGAAAGCGGCGCGATTTTGCAAAAGGTGCTGCGAAATGAGACTGTGCATCCTGCGGAGGAAATTTCTCCGAGAGAGATTTATGCTGTGCTGAAAGCAAACGGCATGGTGGGGGAGTTCGAGCCGTTTTACCTCGATTTATCCCACCGCATGCGGCACGGCACGGTGCGCTGCGCGGGTGTTTCGGCAGATGGGAAGACCGTCGCAGTGGCTGCAGCAGTGCTCGGCGAAAGCGCGAGCCTCATTTCTGCTGTGGCGGTGCTGCCGAAATTTCACCGCAGGGGGCTTGGCACGGCGGTTGTCCGAAAAATGGAGCGAATGCTGCCGAGCGGCACGGTGTATATCCTGCGCGAAGAAAGCAAAAACGAGGCGTTTTATGACGCTTTGGGCTATAAACCGTGCGGCGCATGGGCGCAGGGAAAATTATGCAATTAAAATAATTCAGATAAAGGAAGGCTTTTGCGTTTGCGAAAGCGGGTTTACTATGTACGAGTTTTTTAAAATGGATGACCGCGTGCTGAAGGCGGCGGAGGAAGCGGAGCAGAAGGCTGCGCCGTACCTTGCGAAAATTTCCGAAACACAGCGGTATAATCAGGAGAAGATGCAGGCTGCGTTCATGCAGGCAGGTGTCAGCGAGAGCCACTTTGTGGCAACGACAGGCTACGGCTATGGCGACCGCGGCCGCGACGTGCTGGACGAAGTGTACGCGCGTGCCCTCGGTGCGGAGGACGCGCTGTGCCGCTATAATTTTGTCAGCGGCACGCATACGCTTACCGTAGCGCTTTTTGGCGTTCTGCGCCCGGGCGATACGATGCTGAGCGTTACCGGCATGCCGTATGATACGCTGCGCGGCGTGATCGGCATTACGGGCGACGGCAACGGCTCGTTAAAGGAGTTTGGCATAAACTACGAGCAGCTTGACCTGCTGCCGGACGGCACGCCTGACTATGACGGCATGGAGACGGCCATCACGCCGAAGCACCGCATGGTGTACATTCAGCGCTCCCGCGGGTACAGCCTGCGCCCGTCCCTGACAGTGGAGGAGATCGAGCGCATTGTAAAGATCGCAAAGCGCCGTGCGCCGGACTGTATTGTCATGGTGGATAACTGCTACGGCGAGTATGTGCAGAAAATGGAGCCGACGGCTGTGGGCGCAGACCTTATGGCGGGTTCGCTCATCAAAAATCCGGGCGGCGGCATTGCGCCGACGGGCGGCTACATTGCGGGCCGCCGCGACCTTATTGAAAGCTGCGCGTATCGCCTGACGACCCCGGGTACGGGTCGTGAGATCGGCTGCACGCTCGGCAACAACCGCGAGCTTTTCATGGGCACGTTCCACGCGCCGAACGTCACGGGTGAAGCCTTAAAGACCGCTGTGTTCACGGCGGCGCTGTTTGAGGGCTTCGGCTTTGACGTGACCCCGCGCTACGATGAGCCGCGCGCGGATATTATTCAGGCGGTGCAGCTGCGCGAGCGCGAGGCGCTGTGCGCATTTATCCGCGGCATTCAGCAGGGCGCGCCGGTCGATTCCTTCGTTGTGCCGGAGCCGAGCCCCATGCCGGGCTACGACTGCGACGTCATCATGGCGTCCGGCTCGTTCACGTTTGGCTCGTCCATTGAGCTTTCTGCGGACGCACCGCTGCGTGAGCCGTTTGCGGCATGGATGCAGGGCGGTGTGAACTTCAACAGCGGCCGTCTCGGTGCGATTTTGGCGGCACAGTCCATGCTGAATGCGGGCTTTTTGAATCTCTAAATTATAAATTTTCGGCGGCAGGCTTCGGTTTGCCGCTTTTTTGTTGTCAATTTATCCGGAAGATAAAACTTGTATCTTCCTTTTTGAATAAAACCGTGCTATACTTTTTTTAACAACTTTTAGGGGGTTACCATGAGAGACAGAAAAAAGGCGCAGGCTTTGGCGCACGAGCTTGTTTCCAAAATGACGATAGAGGAACGCGCTTCACAGCTGAAATTTGATGCGCCGCCCGTTGAACGGCTGGGCGTTCCGGCGTACAACTGGTGGAACGAAGCGCTGCACGGCGTGGCGCGCGCCGGCACGGCGACGATGTTTCCGCAGCCCGTTGCCATGGCGAGCATGTTTGACCCGGAGATGATCCGAAAAATCGGCGATGTCGTTGCGACGGAGGCCCGCGCGAAGTACAACGAAGCTTCTAAGCACGGCGACCGCGATATTTATAAGGGCCTCACGTTCTGGTCGCCGAATATCAACCTGTTCCGCGACCCGCGCTGGGGCAGAGGGCAGGAGACGTACAGCGAAGACCCGTACCTCACGGCGCAGCTCGGCGTGGCGTACATCAAGGGCTTGCAGGGTGACGGGAAATATTTGAAGGTCGCGGCGTGCGCGAAGCACTATGCTGTGCACAGCGGCCCGGAGGCCATTCGCCACGAATTTGACGCCGAGGTGAGCCAGAAGGATTTGTGGGAGACGTATCTGCCCGCGTTTGAAGCCGCTGTGAAAGAGGGCGAAGTGGAGGCTGTGATGGGCGCATACAACCGCACACTCGGCGAGCCGTGCTGCGGCAGTGACCTGCTCATCCGCAAAATTCTGCGCGGCAAGTGGGGCTTTCAGGGACACTTTGTCTCCGACTGCTGGGCGATTTCCGATTTTCACCTGCACCACCACATCACGACCACCGCGCCGGAATCCGCTGCACTCGCCATTAAGATGGGCTGTGACGTAAACTGCGGCAACACATATCTGCATTTGCTGCGTGCGCTCGAGGACGGGCTCATCACCGAGGACGACATCACGACGGCGGCGGAGCGGCTCTTCACCACGCGTTTTATGCTCGGCGAGTTTGACGAGAACTGCGAATACAACTCCATTCCCTATGAGGTCGTGGAGTGCCCGGAGCATTTGGCGCTCAGCGAGGAAGCCGCGCGCAGAAGCGTTGTGCTGTTGAAAAACGACGGTATTTTGCCGCTTGATAAAGCGAAAATCAAGACGATCGGCGTCATCGGCCCGAATGCGAACGACCGCATGGCGCTCATCGGCAACTACCACGGCACGGCGTCAAGATATATCACGGTGTTGGAGGGCATCCAGGACTATGTAGGCGACGATGTGCGCGTGCTGTACGCCGAGGGTTGCCACCTCTACAAAGACCGCGTGGAGGGGTTGGGCCTGCCCGGCGACCGCCTTTCCGAAGCCGAGACCGTGGCGGAGCACAGCGACGTTGTGGTGCTGGTGACGGGCCTCAATGAAAATCTTGAGGGCGAGGAGATGGACCAGAGCAATTCTGTCGGCTCCGGCGACAAGGCGAATTTGCTGCTGCCCCCGCGCCGCAGAGAAAGCTGATGGAGATTGTCGCGAAGACCGGCAAGCCCGTCATTCTCATCAATATGACCGGCAGCGCCATGGATTTGCGCTTTGCGGAGGAAAGCTTCTCCGCCGTAGTGCAGGGCTGGTATCCGGGTGCACGCGGCGGCAAGGCGATTGCGGAGCTTTTGTTCGGCAAGTATTCCTTCAGCGGCAAGCTGCCCGTGACGTTTTATAACGACTCCGACGAGCTGCCCGCGTTTACGGATTACGCGATGGAAAACCGCACGTACCGCTACTTTACGGGCGGCGTGCTGTATCCGTTCGGCTATGGCCTCACTTACGGTAAAACGGAAGTGACGAAAGCCGAAATGCGTGATGACGGCGAGCACTATACGATTACGGCGACGGTCAAAAATGAGGGCTGTGCCGTGCATGAGATTTTGCAGGTCTATGTGCGTGACAATGAATCAGAATTCGCGGTGCGCAACCACAGCCTTTGTGCGTTTAAAGCGGTTTCGCTCGGTGCAAATGAGACGTGTGACGTCGAGATCACCGTGCCGAAGGCCGCGCTTGAAATTGTGGACGACACCGGCACGCGCCGCGTAGACAGCCGCAGCTTCACGTTCTTCGTCGGCACCTCGCAGCCGGATGACCGCAGCGCGGAGCTGCTTGGTACCCGCCCGGTTGCGGTAGAACTCAAGCTGTAATAAAGTAAATGCAAACGACCCTTTCGCGGCAATTTGCCCACCGAAGGGGTCGTTTTGTCTGTGACTTTTTAAGGTGTTCCATTTACAAAATTTGCCGAAAGTTGTATACTGATACTGCTATTTTTTAATTCGGAAAGGCAAAAGTATGGCTGCGGATATAAAGAAAAACGATGATTTTTCAAAGGGACCGATTTCCAAAACGATCCTGCGCCTTGCGGTGCCGATGGTGCTGGCGCAGTTTGTGAACGTCTTATATAATATCGTAGACCGCATGTATATCGGGCATATTTCCGATACATCGGTGGATGCGCTGACGGGCGTCGGCGTGACGTTTCCGATTTTACTGATGGTGACGGCGTTTGCGAATTTATTCGGCACGGGCGGCACGCCGTTGTTTTCTATGGCGCGCGGTGCGGCACAGCAGGGCGGCGAAGAGGGGGAAAAGCAGCGTGAGCGCGCCGCAGACGTGATGAACAACACGTTCTCGATGCTCGTCATTACGGGCGTAATTTTGTGCATTGTGGTGCTGCTCCTCAAAAAGCCGGTGCTGTATCTCTTCGGCGCGAGCGACACGACGTACCCTTATGCGGACAGTTATCTTTCGGTTTACATGCTCGGCAGCGTATTCATGATGGTCTCGCTTGGCATGAACGGGTTCATCAATGCGCAAGGCTTTGCAAACCGCGGCATGCTGACGGTCGTTATCGGCGCAGTGGTCAACATTGTGCTTGACCCGCTGTTTATTTTTGTGTTCGACATGGGTGTGCAGGGCGCGGCGCTTGCAACGGTGCTTTCGCAGCTCGTTTCCGCCGTGTGGGTGGTGCGCTTCCTGCTCGGTAAGCGTACGCTGTTTCGTTTGGAGTTAAAGCGCATGCGCCCGCAGGCAAAGCTCATCGGCAAGATCACCTCGCTTGGCATTTCGGGCTTTATCATGGGCTTTACGTCGAGCGCTGTGCAGGTGGCGTGCAACGCGATGCTCTCGCAACACGGAGGCGACCTGTTCGTCGCGGTCATGACGGTCATCAACTCCATTCGCGAAGTGACATATACGCCGGTAAACGGTGTGACATCTGCCGCGGCGCCGGTGGTCAGCTTCAACTACGGCGCACAGAAATATAAGCGCGTGCGCGGCGTGATTGTGTTCACGACGGTCGTTTCATTCAGCTATATGGTGCTTGTATGGCTCGTGCTAAGGCTGTTCCCACACGTGTTTATTCAGCTTTTTAACGGCGACCCGCAGTTACTCGAAACATGCACGCACGCCATGCACATTTATTTCTTCGGGTGCTTTATGATGGCGCTGCAAATGTCGGCGCAGTCTGTTGTGCAGGCGATGGGTCGCGCAAAGCAGGCGATTTTCTTTTCACTGCTCCGCAAGGTCATCATCGTCATTCCGTTGACGTTTTTGCTGCCGCAGATCCCCGCTGTCGGTGTGGACGGTGTGTTCTGGGCGGAGGTTATCTCGAACTTTGTGGGCGGCGGCGCGTGCTACATGACGATGCTGTGCACCGTCTGGCGCGAATTAAAACACAAAGAAATGGGCGAGCTTGCACAGGCGAAAAAGTAAAAAGAACGGAGCCGCGCATGGGTGATAAACCTGTGCGGCTCCGTTTTTTGTATGCGGTTTATTCTGCGGTGTCGGGTGAGGGGGCGGTGCTTTCTGTGCCGCTTGCATCGCTTTCGGAAGCGGTCGGCTCTGCGACGGGGTAATCGAACTCGCCCAGCACATCGCCGGTCGTTTCGTCTTTTACGGTGAAGTGCACCGTGAAGCTTTCTGCGCCCTCGCCCGTAAACGCTGCGTAGAGCAGCGCGGGAATGTACACGGCCTGCGCAGCGGCGTTGTCGCGCTCCGGTTTATACAGGTCTTTGGTGCTCAGAATTTCGGCGCTGCGGCCGTCTTCGGAAAGCGTGACGCTTTTTATAAACGGCCACGTGCCGTCCTCCGGCAAAGCGATGATCTGCTCGTGCAGACTTTCCTTCAGCGCGGCGCAGACGGCATCGCGCTCGTCTTTTGTCATTTCTACCGTGCAGGAGCCGTCATCATTTGTGGTGACGTTTGTAAGCCCCAGACGGTGCGCCGCGGCGGTGATGTCGAGCCCTGTGCGGCATAGGGTGTCCTTGGAAATCTGTACGGTGTAATCCCGCTGCGGTTCTGAAGACGCGGCGGCAGGCGCTTCGCTTGCCGTTTCGGTCTGCCCACCGCACGATGCCGAGGAAAGGATGAGTGCCGCCGCGAGCAGAAGCGCCGCCAAAAGCCGTTTTGCGTTTCTCATTTTGAACACCTCTTTATGAGCTTATCTTAAACTATATCATACCGTATTCGGCGAAAAAAAGTCAAAAAGAATCAAAAAGCTGTTCAAAGTCGGAACTTTTTCACAAAAATATGTGGAAACAGAAGAAAAAACATGGTATACTGAAACCGATCATGCAGGGAATGGAGGGATCCGATTGACCGGTGCGATTTTAGGAGACATTGCCGGCTCGCGGTTTGAGTTCAGCAAACCGAGCGGGTTCAACTATAAAAAGGTGGAGCTTTTTGGGAACAACTGCTTTTTCACGGACGATACGGTGCTGACCATCGCGACGAAATACGCGCTTTTAAATGACATCAGCTATGCAAAGGCTTATGGCAAATTCGGGCGTATGTACAGAGACGTGGGGTACGGCACGATGTTTCAGCGCTGGCTGGACGGACATGCCGAAACGGGCTACGGCAGCTTCGGCAACGGCGCGGCCATGCGCGTCAGCTACATCGCTTACCACTTTGATACGCTGGAAAAGGTGGAGGAAGAAGCGAAAAACAGCGCCATGTGCACACACAACCACATAGAGGGCCTGAAAGCCGCCGTTGCGACCGCGGGGCTCATTTACCTTGCGCTGCACGGCGAGCGCAAAAAAGACCTGAAAAAATACTTTAACAAAGAGTTTGAATACCCCGTGCATAAGCCGCTGTGGGCGTACCGGCCGAAGGCGAAGTTTGATGCTACGGCGGAGGGGACCATGCCGCTTGCGTTCCGCTGCTTTATGGAAAGCGAGGATTGGGAAAGCTGCATCCGCAATGTGTTCAGCGTGAAGTGCGACACCGACACCGTAGCGTGCATTGCGGGCGGCATTGCGGGCGCATATTATAAGCGGACGGTGGAAAACGAAAAGGATCTTTTAAAACGCTACCTTATCAAGCCCGATAAGCGCAAGGTCGGCGAGTTTGACCGCTTTTTATACGATTGGGCTACAAAGTAACATTTCCGCATATATTTGAATTTCGGTTTTGAAAAACCGCCTGTGTTTTTTTGAAGCGGGCGGAGCGACGAAGGGATCGCCGCGATTTTTAAGGGAAAGGGTTTATCAGAACATGATTATTGACACATATCAGTCCGGCGCCGTGATGCGTATTTTGCAAAGCGGCAAAATTTACCGTGCAAGCCCCAGTATTTCGTTTAAGAAGGAGTACGCCGCGCTCATCGATATGCTCGACTTGCACTGCGAGTGCCCCATATTCGGCGTGGTGCGCGGCAGAAAGCAGAATACCGGCGGACGCGTTTCGGGTGCGGTGCGCATCCGTCTCAATGTTCCGCGCGAATACGTGAAGCTGACCGAGTACACCGACTGGGCGGATTTTCTCGACAACTTCAAATACACGAACCCGAACGATTATTCCACCATCATCGTCGGCAGCTTGGATGTGAAGTCTTCGGATCATCTCCGTGTGGTGGAGAGCCTTAAGCACCAGCGGCATCTGTTCCAGTACAAAATGCCGCAGGCGATTTTGGAGTATATTGACCCGAAATGGGTGGTACGGTATAAAGTCATCACAAACACAAGAGAGCAGGAGGACCGCAAGGAGCACCGGCTCAATTTCTTCCGTTGGTAAGGAGGGCTTGAACTTGAAAATCGGTCAATACATTTTATCACTTGACCAGGGCACGACCAGTTCGCGCGCCGTGTTGTTTGACGCTTTGGGCGGCATTGCGGGCATGGGACAGCGCGAATTTACGCAGATTTACCCGCAGCCCGGCTATGTGGAGCACGATGCCGTGGAGATCTTGCAGACGCAGCTTTACGCCATGCGGCAGGCGGTGCATGAGGCGGAGATCACCGCGGAGGACATCGCTGCCATCAGCATCACGAATCAAAGAGAGACCACCGTGGCGTGGGATAGCGAGACGGGTATCCCGATCTGCAACGCCATTGTGTGGCAGTGCCGCCGTACCGCGCCGGAATGCGAGCGGTTAAAAGCCGAGGGACTTGAGGCGTACATTCATAAAACGACGGGACTCATCATCGACCCGTATTTTTCCGGCACCAAAATGAAGTGGATTTTGGATAACGTGCCGAAGGCCAAAGTGCTCGCGAAGGAGCATCGCCTGCGCTTCGGTACCATTGATACGTGGCTCATTTATTCGCTCACGGAGGGCGAAAGCTATGTGACGGACGTGACGAACGCTTCGCGCACCATGCTGTTTGACATTCAAAAGCTTGATTGGGACGAGAAAATGCTGAACGTGTTCGGTATCCCGCGTGACGCGCTGCCGAAAGTCGTGGACTCCTCCGGCGTCGTGGGCATGTGCTCCGAAACGATACTCGGCAGGAAAATTCCGATTGCGGGCATTGCGGGCGACCAGCACGCCGCGCTGTTCGGACAGTGCTGCTTTGATAAGGGCATGGCGAAAAATACATACGGCACGGGCTGCTTTGTGCTGATGAACACGGGTGATAAGCCGGTTTTCTCCGACCGGGGGCTTATTACGACGATCGGTTGGTGCGTGAATGGCGAGACGACCTATGCGCTTGAGGGCAGTGCGTTCAACGCGGGCTCGGCCATCAAATGGCTGCGCGATGAGTTGAAGCTTATCGCGAACCCGCAGGAAGCGGACCTTCTTGCGGAGACCGTAGAGGATGCAGGCGGCGCGGTGTTTGTGCCGGCGTTTACAGGGCTTGGCGCACCGTACTGGGATATGTATGCGCGGGGCGCACTGCTCGGCGTGACGCGCGGTACGTCTAAGGCGCACATCTGCCGGGCTGTGCTGGAAAGCATTGCGTATGAAAGCTATGACCTCGTGAAAGCCATGGAAGCGGGCAGCGGCACGGAAATTTCCGAACTGCGCGTGGACGGCGGCGCATCGAGAAGCCGCTTTTTGATGCAGTATCAGGCAGATTTATTGCACTGCGCCGTGAGACAGCCGAAGTGTCTGGAAACCACCGCGCTCGGCTCCGCGATGTTGGCGGGCTTGGCCGTCGGTGTGTGGGAATCGCTGGATGAGCTTAGGACTGTGTGGAAGCTTAAAAATGCGTATGACCCGCAAACGGCAGCAGGCAGCGAAGCAAAAGCGCTGAAACGCTGGCATAAGGCCGTGGAAAGATCCATGGGTTGGGCGGACGGTTTGGATTAAGCCAAAGTCAAGCACAGCGAAGCGACGTAAAAGTTTTCGCCCAGCCTTTTTCAAAAGGCTGTGGAATCCAAGGTTGAAACCCTTGGTCGAGCTCCGCAGAGCTCGAAATCCTTTTGCCTACCATAAAATCAGGACAGGAGAGGGAACAGTCCACTGGACTGTTCCCTCGTGGGAGACCCAATTAGGGGGTCTCCCAAAAGGCGTCCGCAAAGACGCCTTTAAAATACCAAACAAGCTAGCATAGAAGCACGCAGACCAGTTTTTCTGCGTGCTTTCTTTTGCCCAAAATCAAAGAAAGCCGTTTTGACAGCGGGAAGCGAAAAATCCTGTTGACGGATAAAACAATATGTGATACTATATTATCACGTTAAATCAAAGCAATAGGGAGGCGACGGGATGATCGCAATTATAGATTACGGCGCGGGCAATATCCGCAGCGTGGAAAAAGCGCTTATGCATATCGGCTGCGAGGTCGAAGTCACACAGGACCCGAGCATTCTCATGAAAGCCGACGGCGCCGTGCTGCCGGGCGTCGGTTCGTTTGGCGACGCCATGCACGAGCTGCGCGGGAGAAGTCTGGAAGCGCCGATTAAAGCGTTCGTCGCCTCCGGCAAGCCGTTTTTGGGGATTTGTTTAGGGCTGCAAATTCTGTTTGAGAGCAGCGAGGAATCCCCGGGCGTCTCCGGCCTGTCGCTTCTAAAAGGTAAGGTGCTGCGTATTCCTGCTGCGCCGGGGCTGAAAATTCCGCATATCGGGTGGAATTCGCTTGAAATCAAAAAGGACGGCGGGTTGTTCCGAAGCATTACGGGCGAGCCGTATGTGTACTTTGTGCACTCGTATTATTTAAAGGCCGAAGAGGATGTTGTGACCGCTACGGCGCAGTACGGTGTGGAAATTCATGCGGCGGTGCAGAAAAATAACCTCATGGCATGTCAGTTTCACCCGGAAAAAAGCGGAGCGTTGGGACTGAAGCTGCTCGAAAACTTCGCCGTCATGACGCGGGGAAAGGGGGGCGTGTAATGTACGCCAAACGCATTATCCCGTGCCTTGACCTTAAAAACGGCAGGGTCGTTAAGGGCACAAATTTCGTGAATTTACGCGATGCGGGCGACCCCGTGGAGGCCGCCATCGAATACGACCGGCAGGGCGCGGACGAGCTTGTTTTGCTCGACATCACCGCGTCCTCCGATGCGCGCGGTATCATGCTGGATATCGTTTCCCGCGTGGCGAACAGCATATTTATCCCGTTTACGGTGGGCGGCGGCATCCGTACGGTGGAGGATTTCACGGCGCTGCTGCGCGCGGGCGCGGATAAGGTTTCGGTAAACTCCGCCGCGCTGAAAAACCCACAACTCATTGCGGACGCGGCGTATAAATTCGGCAGCCAGTGCGTTGTGATGGCGATGGACGCGAAGCGCCGCCCGAACGGCGCGGGCTGGACGCTGTATTTAAACGGCGGTCGCGTGGACACGGGCATTGACGCCGTAGAATGGGCAAAGCGCGCGGAGAAACTCGGCGCGGGTGAAATTCTGCTGACGAGCATGGATTGCGACGGCACGAAGGCCGGGTATGACCTGGAGCTGACCCGCGCGGTTTCCGAAAGCGTGGGCATTCCGGTCATTGCATCCGGCGGTGCGGGCAAGATGGAGCACTTTAAGGACGCGTTTACAAAGGGTAAAGCGGACGCGGTTTTGGCGGCGTCACTTTTCCACTTCCGCGAGATCGGCATACCGGAGCTCAAGGGTTACCTTGCGGAAAACGGTATCCCGGTGCGCCGGTGAAATTTAATAGAATGATTGAAGGACACTCCCGCATATCTTTTGGTGCGGGGGTGTTTACTTATGAAAAGACATTTTCTTGGCTTCTGTTTGGCTGCTGTATTGCTGATCGGTGTGTTCTGTCCGCTTGCGCGTGCCGAGACGCCGGATTTCCCCGCGCAGGCTTTGGTGCTGATGGAAGCCTCCACGGGTCAGGTGTTATACGAAAAGTCTGCCCATGTGCAGCGACCTTGTGCGTCCATCACGAAGGTGATGACGCTTTTGCTCGTATTTGAGGCAATTGATGCAGGCACGCTGCATCTGGACGATGTGCTCACGGCCTCGGCGCACGCGGCGGGCATGGGCGGCTCGGACATTTGGCTCAAGGAGGGCGAGCAGATGACCGTAGACGACCTCATCAAAGCGTGCGTGGTGATGAGCGCGAACGACGCGGCGGTCGTTTTGGCGGAGGCAGTCGCGGGCAGCGAGGACGCATTTGTGGAGCGCATGAACGCCCGCGCGGCGGAGTTAGGCATGAACGACACCGTTTTTAAAAACTGCAACGGTCTTGACGAAGACGGGCACATTACGAGCGCCTATGATGTGGCGGTGATGAGCCGCGCGTTGATGCAGCACGAGAAAATATTTGATTACACGCTCATCTGGATTGATTATGTGCGTGATGGGCAGACGCAGCTTGTGAACACAAATAAGCTCGTGCGCACGTATGACGGCATTTTGGGGCTGAAAACCGGCACGACAAGTGCGGCGGGCAGCTGCATTTCGGCTGCGGCAGAGCGAAACGGTATGCGGCTCATTGCGGTAGTGCTCGGTGCGGAAAATACGAAAGACCGATTTTCGGCCGCGTCTTCGCTGCTCGACTACGGCTTTGCAAACTGGAAGCTGACGACACCGGAGCTCCCGGAACTGCCCGAGCTGCTCGTTACGGGTGGCATGGTGAGCGCCGTTTCGCTTGAGTGTGAAGCCCCACGCGGCGTTTTAACAGCCTCGGGCGGCGCGGAGATCGGGATAAAGCTTATTTTGCCGGAAAACGTTCCTGCGCCGGTAGAACCGGGGGATGTGCTCGGTACGGCGGAGGTCGCGCTGAACGGCGACACGGTGCAGTCGCTCAAAATCACGGCGAAAACCGAAGCGCCCGCCATCACATTTTCTTCCGCATTGCAATATTTTTTGGCTTGTTTTTTCGCAGCAGAAGCGGCGTGAAATTCGATTTGCAAAAAAACCTTCGTTAACTTTTCATGAAATCCGCGTTGTGCACTTGCAAAATGCGTCAAATTATTGTATGATGAAAGCACATAGATTTGACTTGTGGTGTACCTTGCATAAAGTGGGGCTGTGAAAACGGTTTCACACGTGCAAAAGCATCATCATGCAAATAGGAGGCAATAGAAATGGCATTGAAATTGGAATGCGGATACTTGAAGGGCTTTATCGGCGAGCACGAATACGCTGCAATGGCTTCTCAGGTTGAGAGTGCACATGCGCTTCTGGCATCCGGCAAGGGTCCGGGAAATGATTTCCTCGGCTGGGTGGACCTGCCCACCAATTACGATAAAGAGGAATTTGCACGCATCAAGGCGGCTGCGGAGCGCATCAAGAAGAACACGGATGTGTTTATCGTCATCGGCATCGGCGGCTCCTACCTCGGTGCACGCGCAGCAATCGAGTTCCTCAAGAGCGAGCACTACAATGCACTGAAGAAAGATACGCCGGACATCTATTTCACCGGCAACAGTATTTCTTCCACCGCGCTGGCGGAGCTGGTTGAAATCTGCGAGGGCAAGGATATTTCCATCAACATGATTTCTAAGTCCGGCACCACCACGGAGCCGGCTATCGCGTTCCGTGTTTTCCGCGAGATCCTCGAGAAGAAGTACGGCAAGGAAGAAGCAAAGAAGCGTATTTTCTGCACGACCGATAAGGCGCGCGGCACGTTGAAGCACCTTGCGGACGAAGAAGGCTACGAGACCTTCGTTGTACCGGATGATGTCGGCGGCCGTTACTCCGTTCTCACCGCTGTGGGTCTGCTGCCCATCGCTGTGGCCGGTGCGGATATCGACGCACTCATGGCGGGCGCACAGAAGGCACAGGCTGCCTACAACAACCCGAACATGGAAGAAAACGATTGCTACAAGTATGCTGCCATTCGCAACATTCTTTACAATAAGGGCAAGACGACCGAAGTGATGGTCAGCTACGAGCCGTGCTACACGCTCATGAACGAGTGGTGGAAGCAGTTGTACGGCGAGAGCGAGGGCAAGGACGGCAAGGGCCTGTTCCCGGCATCCGTTGTCTTCTCCACAGACCTGCACTCCATGGGTCAGTACATTCAGGACGGCAGACGCAGCCTCTTTGAGACCGTGATGCTGTTTGAGAAGCCGAAGCGCGAAGTTGTCATCGGCAACGACCCGGCAAACGTAGACGGCCTCAATTTCCTCGAGGGCAAGAGCATGGCGTATATCAACCGCAAGGCGTTTGAGGGCACCGTGCTGGCACACAACGACGGCGGCGTGCCGAACGTTGTGATCTCCGCTCCCGATTTCTCCGAGGATACCCTCGGCCAGATCATCTACTTCTTCGAGAAGGCCTGCGCCATCTACGGCTATCTCCTCGGCGTGAACCCGTTCAACCAGCCGGGCGTTGAAAGCTATAAGAAAAACATGTTTGCTCTGCTCGGCAAGCCGGGTTACGAAGGCGAAAAAGAAGCATTGGAAGCAAGACTTTCCAAATAAAAAGGCGTAAATCCGCACCTGCGGAAAAAATACACAGGAGGACTTCACTATGATCACTCTTTTAATCGGCAAAAAAGGCTCCGGCAAAACCAAGAAGCTCATCGAGCTTGCAAACGAAGCGGTTCAGAACTCCAACGGCAACGTTGTTGTTATCGAAAAGGGCCTTAAGCTTACTTACGATATTTCCCACAAGGCACGTCTTGTTGACTCCGACGCTTACGGCATTGAGGGCCTGGACGCACTTGTAGGCTTTGTCAGCGGCATCTGCGCTGCAAACTACGATGTGACGGACGTTTTCGTTGACTCCACCCTGAAGATCACCGGCAAGGGCGTTGAGGAAGTTGAGCCGCTTACCGCGAAGCTCAAGACGCTCAGCGAATCTTCCAACGTGAACATCTGCCTGCTCATTTCTGCTGACGCAGAGGAACTGCCGGCTTCCGTTCGGGAATTTGTCGCGAAGTAATTTCGGCCTCAAAAAGCCTTTGCACCGCCCGAAACAGTAACGAAAAGCAGTGCAAAAACGAAAAAAGCAACAGTGTTTCGGCGGAAACGACCCGCCGAACACTTTTTTCGCGGCATAATGCCGAATTTTCAAATTTTTCTTGACAAAACCGCGCGTGGTATTTATAATATATCAAGTACGGTATGAGGAAAAACTATGCTTATCGATTTGAAAAAATATTTCTCGGGAGAGGATATTTCACAGGCGATCGATTATACGGTCGATCTGTCGGAGGTGGAGATTGACGGCTGTAAGCCGTTTGTCACGCCGGTTCAGGTCAAGGGCAGCATCCGTTCGTTCGCTTCCAGTGCGGAGCTGAACGTGGAGGTGCGCTATGCGTATTCGATGCCGTGCAACAGGTGCTTGACGTTGACGCGTAAAGAGCTTTGTCACAACATTTCTCACGTGATTGTGAACAAGCTGAATGATGAAGAGGATTTTGAAGATTATATCGTGATTGAAGGCGATGAGCTGGATTTGGACGAGCTGATTTATTCCGATATCATCCTTTTGACGCCGACGAAATTCCTTTGTAAGGAAGACTGCAAAGGGCTTTGCCCCACTTGCGGCAAAAACCTGAACGAAGGTGACTGCGCCTGTGCAAAGCAGCAGACAGATCCCCGTCTGGAGGCTCTGCGGCAGCTGCTACAATAATTCCAGATAACCAAAGTTTTAGTTTAATATAAGGAGGTGCTGACGATGGCGGTACCCAAGAGAAAAGTGTCCAGTGCCAGACAGAATAAGAGACGTTCTAACGTGTGGAAGCTTAGCGCTCCTGCCCTTATGAAATGCCCGCAGTGCGGAGAGTATAAGACACCTCACAGGGTTTGCGGTAACTGCGGTTACTACAACGGCAGAGAAGTTGTTAAGAAGGAAGCATAATTTTGCCTGAAACAATAATTGTGCCAGATAGAGAAGGGGCATTTGCGTGCTCCTTCTCTATTGTTTTGTCGGCATTTTTTGGCGCCGAGCCGTAAAACAGCGGCAAATTTCGCGCATACTACCTCAAAACGGAAGGGAGAAAAGCTGTGGCAGTTGAAATTTTCGGCGTGGATAAAAACAGCCTTGCCGAGCGGGCCGGCATAAAGCCGCACGATAAGCTTATTTCAATCAATGGGCATGACATCACGGATATTCTCGATTTCCGTTTTTACGAGACGAACACCCATCTGCATGTGGTATACGAAACGGCGGAGGGCGAGCGGCGCGAAGAGAAATTCGTAAAAGCCGCAGTACGGCGCACTGGGCCTGGAGTTTGAGACGTACCTTATGGACAGGCAGCGCTCCTGCCGCAACAAGTGCGTGTTCTGCTTTATTGACCAGCTGCCGCCCGGCATGCGAGAAACGCTCTATTTTAAGGATGATGATGACCGCCTTTCGTTTTTGTTCGGCAACTACATCACGCTGACGAATATTGATGAGCGTGAGATCGACCGTATCATTGAAATGCGCATCAGCCCCATTAATATTTCCGTGCATACCATGAATCCCACGCTGCGCTGCAAGATGATGCACAACCGCTTTGCGGGCGACGCGCTGCGTTTTGTGCGCAAGCTGGCGGAGCACAACATCAAGCTGAATTGTCAGATCGTGCTGTGCCCGGGGCTGAATGACGGCGAGGAGCTGGAATTTACGCTTTCCGAAATGTACGCGCTCGGCGAGAGCTTACAGAGCGTCGCCTGCGTACCGGTCGGCGTGACGCGCTATCGCGAGGGGCTGTATCCGCTGGAGACGTTTAACAAGGATACGGCGCGCGCGGCGATCGAGATTTTGGAGCGGTGGGGCGATAAATTTAAGGCAGAGCGCGGCTCGAGAACCGTGTTCCCGAGCGACGAGTTCTACCTCATTGCAAAGCGCGAGCTGCCGCCGTATGAATTCTACGAGGACTTCCCGCAGATTGAAAACGGCGTGGGTATGCTGCGCGACTTAGAAGAAGAATTTTTCTGGGCGGTTGAAGACGAGCCGGAGCGCGACATAAAGCGCCGCGTGACGATCCCGACGGGCGAAGGCGTGTATGCGTTTATGGAGCATGTGATGGACTTTGCGCGCGAAAAATTCCCGGGGCTCGAGATCAACCTTGTGCCTGTGCACAACGATTTCTTTGGCGGTACAGTCAACGTGACCGGGCTGCTCACGGGGCGTGACCTTGTGAACCGCTTGAGCCGCGAAAACCTTGGCGACGCAATTTTGCTTGCACCGTCCATGCTTATGGCGGACGAAGATATTTTCTTAGACGATATGACCGTGCAGCAGCTCAGCGAAAAGCTGGGTGTGCCGGCTTACAGAATGCATAAAGACGCCGCAGGCGAGCTCAAGGACATTTTGGGCACTGCGGAGTAAGGAAAAAAGAAGGAGGAAAACCGTATGTCAAGACCTATTGTAGCCATCGTGGGCCGACCGAACGTCGGTAAATCCACGCTGTTCAACAAGCTGATCGGGCAGCGCCTTTCCATCGTGGAGGACACGCCGGGCGTGACGCGTGACCGCATTTTCGGCGAGTGTGAATGGAAAAACAGAAAGTTTTCACTGGTAGATACGGGCGGCATCGAGCCGGAATCGAAGGATGTTATTTTGTCCCAGATGCGCACGCAGGCGCAGATTGCCATTGATTCTGCGGACTGCATCATTTTCGTGACCGATGTGCGCACCGGCATGGTCGCAACGGACCTCAACATCGCACAGATGCTCCAGCGCAGCAATGTGCCGGTCATCGTGTGCGTCAATAAGTGCGATACGCTGGGCGACCCGCCGGCGGATTTTTATGAGTTTTATAACCTCGGCCTCGGCGACCCCATTCAGGTGTCTTCCGTGCACGGACACGGCACGGGCGACCTGTTGGATGCCGTCCTCGAGCATCTGCCGGAGGAAAAGGAAGAGGAGGACGAGGGCGAGATCATCAAGGTCGCCGTCATCGGTAAGCCGAACGTCGGCAAATCTTCCCTTGTGAACCGCGTTTCCGGCGAAAACCGCTGCATCGTTTCCAATATTGCGGGTACGACGCGCGACGCGGTGGATACCACCATCGAAAACAAGTACGGCGTATTTACGTTCATCGATACTGCCGGCCTGCGCCGCAAGAGCAAGGTGGAGGATTCCATTGAGCATTACAGCAACCTGCGCGCCGAAATGGCGGTGGACAGGGCAGACGTGTGCGTCATCCTCATCGATGCCACGGTCGGTTTTACGGAGCAGGACTCCAAGGTTGCCGGCATCGCGCACGAAGCGGGCAAGGGCTGCATCATCGCGGTCAACAAGTGGTACGCCGTTGAAAAAGACGACAAAACCATGCAGGAATATAAGACGAAGCTTGAAAAGGACTTTTCCTTTATGTCCTACGCGCCGATCATTTTCATCTCCGCGCAGACCGGTCAGCGACTTGACCGCTTGTTTGAACTCATCCACAAGGTTGCTTCCAGCAACGCGATGCGCATTACGACCGGCACCTTGAACGACATTCTGGCACAGGCAACGGCACGCGTACAGCCGCCGACCGATAAGGGCAAGCGCCTGAAGATCTACTACATGACGCAGGCTTCTACCAGACCGCCTACGTTCATTTGCTTTGTCAATTCCAAAGAGCTTTTCCACTTCTCGTACCAGCGCTATCTGGAGAACCGCATCCGCGAGATTTTCAGCTTAGAGGGCACGCCGGTGCGCATGATCGTGCGCGAGCGCGGCGATAAGGCAGACTGACGGGGAAGGACTTGATCTACATGGAAAATTTCGGTTCTTTAATTTTGCCGCTGCTGCTTTCGGCGCTTGTGGGGTATCTGCTTGGCAGTATCAGCTTTGCCATTTTGCTGACCAAAGCGTTTGCGCACGAAGATGTGCGCGCGCACGGCAGCGGTAACGCGGGTGCAACGAACGTGCTGCGCGTGGCGGGCAAAAAAGCCTCTGCGCTGACGTTTCTGCTCGATTTCTGCAAGTGTGTTGCGAGCGTTTTGGTCGGCTATTTTCTTGTAAAGCACGCGTGCGTTGCAAACGGCGTGGACCCCGAAATGGCGCGCCTTGGCATGTATGCGGCGGGCTTTTGCTGCATGATCGGCCACATGTACCCGCTGTACTTCGGCTTCCGCGGCGGCAAGGGCGTTGTGACCACGGCGGCGATGATGCTTTTGCTCGACTGGCGCGTGTTCCTCATTTGCTTTGCGGTGTTCCTTTTGGTGTTCCTGAAAAAGCGCATGGTCTCGCTTTCGTCTATTACGGCGGCGGCGATCTATCCCGTTGTGACGTTCTGCATGACGTATTTTGTGGACTGCTGCGTGGGCGGGCTGCCGGCGCTTTACGTTGTAATGGCAACACTTGTGGCGGCACTGATCGGCGCTACCGTTATCATCAAGCACCGCGCGAATATTAAGCGCATCCGAAACGGCACGGAATCTACGATCTCCTTTAAGAAAAAGTAAGTGTAAAGCGCAGTACCTATACAGAAAAAGGCGCGTAAACGGCCGGGTTTGACACTTTTCGTTTACATAATCTTGGAAAAACCTTCCAAATAGCCTGTGGCTTCTTGACAATTTTTCCATTGTGTATTATTATGTTTACTGGTCATACTATATTTTGCGATCACTTTTTCTTTAAATAGATGCGGCAGTGTATGTTTTGTTTTAGACTGCCTTAGTTTTTTGCGCACGGCATTGGGCTTTTTTCGTACCCGCGCTGTGTAGCTGCCCAATCGGCGGCAGCCCGTTTCAGGAATAAATCAGTCGGTCACGGACCGGCGGGCATAACGAAAGATCCTACTTCGTGCAGCGCGTTGCGGCGCTGTGTGGCGGCAGGCAGTGTGCCTTTGACTGCCGAGGATATGCCGCGCCCGCAGAAAGGAAAATTACAGTGGATAAATTTATCATCAAGGGCGGAAAGCGCCTGCACGGTGAGGTTGTCATCAGCGGCGCGAAAAACGCGGCTGTGGCAATCATTCCGGCCGTAGCCATGGCGGAATCTCCCTGCCGTATAGAGAACGTACCGAACATTTCCGATGTGAAGCTCAGCGCACGCATCCTGACCGAGATGGGCGCGACTGTGCGCTGGCTCGGCAAGAATACCGTGGAGATCGACCCGACCACCATCCACACGAACGTGGTGCCGAGCGAGTTGGGCCGCAAAATGCGCGGATCTTACTACAATATCGGCGCTTTGCTCGGCCGTTGCTCCAAGGCCATTGTGCCGCTTCCCGGCGGCTGCGATTTCGGCGTGCGCCCCATTGATCAGCACATCAAGGGCTTTAAGGCGCTGGGCTGCACGTACAGCCTCAACGACGGCATGATCGAGGTCTCCGCAAAGGAGCTGCGCGGTGCGCACATTTACCTTGACATGGTCACCGTCGGTGCAACGATGAATATTATCCTTGCAGCCGTAAAGGCAAAGGGCCTTACGGTTATTGAAAATGCCGCGCGCGAACCGCACGTGGTCGATCTTGCTAACTTCTTAAACTCCATGGGTGCGAACATCAGCGGCGCCGGTACGGACGTCATCAAGATTCGCGGCGTGGAACATTTGAAGGGCATTACGTATTCGATTATTCCGGATCAGATTGAAGCCGGCACGTACATGGCGGCTGCGGCTGCAACGCGCGGCGATGTGCTTGTGAAAAACGTGACGCCGAAGCACCTGGAATCCATCACGGCGAAGCTGATGGAGATGGGTGTGACGGTCGTGGAATATGACGACGCGGTGCGCGTGCGCTGCGACGGCCCGCTGAGTAAGTGCAACGTGAAAACGATGCCGCACCCGGGCTTCCCGACGGACATGCAGCCGCAGATCGCGGCGCTGCTCTCCATTGCGCAGGGCACGAGTATTTTAAACGAGAGCGTGTGGGAAAACCGTTTCCGCTATGTGGAAGAGTTGAAGCGCATGGGCGCACAGATCACCGTAGAGGGCAAGAGCGCCATTATTGAGGGCGTGGAATACCTGAAGGGTGCACCGGTGCGTGCGACTGACTTGCGTGCGGGCGCGGCGATGATCATTGCCGGTCTTGCTGCGCATGGCGTGACGAAGATTGAGGACATTGAGCACATTCAGCGCGGCTATGAGGACATTGTGGAGAAGTTCGTCGGCCTTGGCGCGGACATGTATTTGATGCTCGATCCCACAAACAGCGATACCGCAAAGATCGGTTAAAACCGTATACAGACCGTTTCGCCCCGACAAAACCTTGTCAGGGCGTTTTTTATGAAAACAGGGAGGGTGCAAATGGCAGAGCTTTGCCCGCTGTTCAGCGGCAGCACGGGAAACAGTTATTATATCGGTTCAAAATCTTCGGGCATTTTGGTGGATATCGGACGCAGTTGCAAGCAAGTGACGACTGTCATGCAGCGCTGCGGTATAGACCCGCTTTCCGTGCAGGGCATCCTCATTACGCACGAGCACAGCGACCACATCAGCGGTCTGCGTGTGTTCGCTTCCAAATACCATATTCCCGTGTTTGCCTCTAAGGGCACGCTGGGGGCCTTGGAATCGATGGGGATTTTAAACGACAAATATCCCGCCTACACGATTGAAGACACGTTAGAGCTCGCCGGAATGCACGTAAACGCGTTCCGCACGCCGCATGACTGCGCGGAGAGCTTCGGCTACCGCATAGAAGCCGAAGACGGACACACCGTCACGGTCGCGACGGACATTGGGCACATCACGCCGGAGGTGGAAGAGAACCTGCACGGCACAGACCTCGCGGTCATTGAATCGAACCACGATATCGGTATGCTGCGCACGGGGCCGTACCCGTACAGCTTAAAGCGGCGCATTTTATCGGACTTCGGGCATCTCTCAAACACCGCGTGCGCCGACCTGCTGCCGGAGCTTTTTGAAGACGGCACAAAGCACTTTTTGCTGGCGCATTTGAGCCGCGAGAACAACACGCCGGACATTGCGCGGCAGACCGCCGTTTGCGGCATGCAGATGGCGGGCGTGGAAAATGCGGAGGACTACATATTGCAGGTCGCGCCGATCGAAAACCTGACCGGCGGCGCCATCACTTTTTAACATAGGGAGACAATATGCTGGAGGTAAAGCTGATTTGCATCGGTAAGCTCAAAGAAAAATATTGGCGTGACGCCGTGCAGGAATACGCGAAGCGGCTTTCCGCATTCTGCCGGTTCCAGATCATAGAACTGAACGAAGCGCGCCTGCCGCAGGATCCGAATGCGGCGGAGATTGCAAAGGCGCTCGGCGAGGAATCGAAGGCGATTTTGGCGGCGGCGGGGCGCAGCGCGCTTTACACGCTGTGCATTGAGGGCAAGCTTGTCTCCTCCACGCAGCTCGCGCAGCAGATCGACGCGGCGGCCGTGAACGGGGAGAGCAGCTTAGCGTTTGTTATCGGTTCGTCACACGGGCTGGACGACAGCGTGAAGCAGGGCTCGAAGCGCATTTCCATGTCGCCGATGACGTTTCCGCACCAGCTGGCACGCGTTATGCTGTGCGAGCAGCTGTACCGCGCGTTTTCCATCAACGCGGGCACGAAGTACCACAAATAATTTGAATACGAAAGGTTGAACGACATGATTAAGATCGAACGCACAAGCGTCATGAATTTTGAAAACGCTATCAGAGGCGCACGCAACCCCATGAACAGCTGGGGCCGCATGGACAGCCACACCGAGCCGGACGGCACGTTCGTTTTCGGCGAAAACGACCTGAGCCTTGCAAAACGCTTGTGCAAGGCGGGCACGGATCACCGCAAATTCATCCGACAGATCTTCGTTTCGGTCGACCTCACCGCGCCGATCTATTGGTGGAAGGAATTCGACACGTATAAGGTGGGCACCGTGGCGAACTCCACGAGCACGATGCACAAAATTCAGGCGAAGACGTTTGAAGAAGCGGACTTCAGCTGTGACCGTATGGTGCCTGCGGCAAAGGAGAGCCTGATGCAGACCATTGGCGTGCTGGAAAAGCTGCGCGTGGAATTTGTGGAGAAGAAGGACAAAGACCTTTGGTACAGCCTCATTCAGCTTTTGCCTTCGAGCTACAACCAGATGCGCACCTGTACCATGAACTACGAGAACATTGCGAACATGTATTTTGCGCGCCGCCACCAAAAGCTGGACGAGTGGCACGTGTTCTGTGCATGGGCAGAGAAACTGCCGTATTTTAAGACGCTGTTTATTGAAAACGACGCGTAAAAAAGGCGTAAAATACAGAAGGTCGGTAGGTAAAATGCGCTGCCGGTCTTCTTTTTATTTCTAAAATGTGAATTTTTTGAAAAAACTGCCTCATCAGTAGTTTTTTTATTCTAAATCCCTTGACAAATTGCAAAAATAAAAATATACTGATATTACTTTCGACAGGATTAGTTGAAACAATATGGGATATGAAAATTGTCAGGAGGATATAGCATGAAAAGAAAAAAACCATATATCCGTTTAACGAATTCCGAATTTGCGATGATGCAGCTCCTTTGGGAAGCCGGCCGTCCGTTGAACCGCGCAGAGATCATGGAGATTGCGCTGCGTGACCCGGAGAATCCGCTGTTTGCGAAGAATTCCTTCCACGTCATCATCAACAATCTGATCGGTTACCAGTTCATTGCAGCTTTCATCAACGACGGCCCCGGCAGAAAGAATGCCCGCCGCTTTGCGCCTTTGCTGACCCGCAATGAATATGCCGGTTTGCAAATTGCTACGACTGAGCACTACAAGGCTTCCGATATTCCGGAGATTGTTGCCGCTATCTTTAAGTACACGAAGGACGCGGATAAGGAAGAGCTTCTCCCGAAGATTGAAGAAGCTGTGCGCCGCTGCAAGTAAACGGAAAACAACATGCGCTATGAAGACGGCAGGGGTTGCTCTGTCGTTTTTCTTTTTTACAAGAATTCGACCGGAAAGCGCCTGAATATACAGAATTATATAATTGTATGCAAATTTGATATAATGAGAAGCGAAATTGACGGAACGGATTTTTAAAAAGGACAATAGTTGTTGCCACAAAAGTACAATCAGTGAGTTTTTATATTACTTTTTCCTGTTATTGTCATAAAGAAAGAAGCGGAGATGCCCTTAAAAACCGGGGCGTCTCCGCTTTTTGCATGCAAGTAGAGTTTAAAGTGTCAGTTTCATGCCGTCGTAGGATATTTCGATGTCGTGCGGCGCGGCAAGCTCCACGAGCTCGTCATACAGAAGATGACCGTTGTGCGAGAAGTGGTTCATCACGCAGTGCGTGTGTTTGTCAACAATACCGAGCGCTTCGAGTTCCTCCTTGAGGCGGATGACCTCCGGCGCGCCCATGTGCGTGCTTTTAAAGCCGCAGTCTTCATAGCCGAGCGTAGTGTCGAAGCTGAAAAAGATCGGCGGGCTTTTTCTGCGCCTTGAGGTAATCCCACACCTCCGGAGAATAGTAGCCGCTGTCGTGCATATAGAAGACAGATTTATCCTCGCGTGTATCGACAATGTGGTACACGAACGGCTGGTGCGAGGGGTTCATGTGGTTTGCGGGCAGCGGCGTTACGCGGTAGGGACCGGCTTCCACGGTCTCAAACGGCTTTAAGATATGCCAGTGCATAGCGCTGTCGCTTTTTCGTCAATTTCCCAATCGGCACAGCGGCGGAAATAGTCGTAGGTTTCCTGTGCGCAGTAGATTTCAAGCTCGGGGCTGATCATCTCAAGGCTGTAAACGGAGCCGCGCACGGTGAGCTCCTGCGGGTAGAAATGATCCATGTGAAAGTGCGTGACAAACAGATACTTCACACGGCTGAGATCGAGATTATTCATGAGCTTGTGCATGTAGGTATCCGGCGGCAGGTCGAGCAGAAGATCGTCGTTGACGATAGCCTGCGAGCGTGTGCGGATGTTTTTGCCGCCGAGGCGCTGCGCCTCTAAGCAATATTTGCAGCGGCAGAATACGGCAGGCCAGCCCTCTGCGGCGGCGGTGCCAAGATATTGAAACTGCATTTTGTACCTCCCAAATCGAGAATAGACTTTTCTATTTGATTATACGGGCGAAAGGACGGAAAAACAAGGGTAATTCCGTACAAGAAAAACGTCGTGCAGTACCGCACATAGCACAATGAAAAACGCCTAAAGCGTTTCAGCCTTAGGCGTTTGCCGGAAAACGGAGATTTTTATGCGTCGATCTTCATGTCGCCGTCCTTGACCCAGCCGATCTTGCGGAAGATGAGGTCAAAGACAAAGAAAGCACAGCCGGGAGCACGAAGCAGATGAGCACAAGGCCCAGCCAGTCCATAGCGGTGACGGCTGTTTTGGCGCCGGCAGCGATGTCGTTCAGCCAGCCGGTATAAACGCCGATCTGACCCACAAGGCCGCAGGTACCCATGCCGCTGGAGATCGGTGCACCGTTCATCTGCATGCCGAAAATGCATGTCGCGATGGGGCCCGTCACAGCGGAAGCGAGCGTAGGCGCAAGCCAGATGCGCGGATTCTTGATGATATTCGGAACCTGCAGCATGGAAGTGCCGATGCCCTGCGCAAAGAAGCCGCCCCAGCCGTTATCGCGGAAGCTGATGACCGCAAAGCCGATCATCTGCGCACAGCAGCCTGCAACGGCCGCGCCGCCCGCAAGGCCTGTTAAACCGAGCGCCGCGCAGATGGCTGCGCTGGAGATCGGCAGCGTCAATGCAACGCCGACGATGACGGAAACGAGAATGCCCATGAGGAACGGCTGCTGGGTGGTTGCCCACATGATAAGGTTGCCCACGCTGGAAGCCGCCGTGCCGATGTACGGCGCGAATAAGTACGCGAGGCCGCAGCCCGAAAAAATAGTGACGAGCGGCGTGACGATGATGTCTACCTTCGTCTTTTTGCTGACGAGCTTACCGAGCTCTGCCGCGATGATGGCGAGCACGAGCACCGCGAGAGGACCGCCTGCGCCGCCGAGCGTGTTTGCCGCGCCGCCGACTGCGACGAGCGAGAACAGTACGAGCGGGGGCGCCTGCAGCGCGTAGCCGATGGCGACCGCCATAGCGGGACCGGCTGCGGACTTTGCATACCCGCCAATCTCATCGAGCAGCGGAATGTTAAGCTGTGTGCCGAGCGTGGAAATGATGGTGCCGATGAGCAGGGAAGCAAAAAGCCCCTGTGCCATGGCGCTCATGGCATCGATAAAGTAGCGGTGCAGATACACCTTGACTTTGCTTTCTTTTTTGGAAGAAGTTCCCTCCATTTTTGTTCAATCCTTTCTTTTTACGGAGCGCAAAAGGTTCTCCGGCGCTCCTGGGTTTTACGCAAACGTGCGCTGCGCAGAATACGCGAGAAAGAATCTATATTGACTATGTTGCCGTCTGCCTCTGTCCGTTTTCGGAAGAACGCTGCGCCGCCGGGGGATTCCCGGGCTGTTTGGTCACAGCGGCCGCGTAATGGCGGTACATCGGCAGGCGGCCGTTTGGGTTATACGTTAAAGAATACCACAAATTTCCCCTGTTTGCAAGGCGACTGCAAAAAGACGGAGTTTTCCATAGTTTCCTTTGCAATCGGCGGCGAAATATGGTATACTATATTACTAAGCAATTTACGGTTTAGACCGAAAGGAAATTTATACAGACGCGTGTTAAATGCGTGGGAAACCGCGCGCGGAGAGGAGTTATAAAAATGGAAAACAAAAAGTATGTCATCGGCGCCGACATCGGCGGCACGACGGTGAAGCTCGGTTTATTTGAGGAAGACGGTACTTTGCTTGAAAAGTGGGAGATTCCGACCGTGATTGAGGGCGACGGCATGGCGGTGCTGCGTGACATTGCGGCGGAAATTCAAAAGTGCAGAGAAAAGCACAACATTCCCGCAGACGGCATTTTGGGCGTGGGCGCGGGCATCCCCGGGCCGGTGACGGCGGACGGTGTGGTGCACCGCTGCGTGAACCTCGGCTGGGGCGTATTTGATGTGCGCACGGCGCTGGAAGAGACCGTAGGGCTGCCGGTCGTGGTCGTGAACGACGCGAATGCTGCGGCGATGGGTGAAGCCTGGAAAGGCGGCGGCCGTGGCAGCGAGAACGTGGTATTCATCACGCTCGGCACGGGTGTCGGCGGCGCGGTCATTTCGGATGGACGCATGGTGGCAGGCGCAAACGGCGCGGCGGGTGAGTTCGGCCACATGACGATCAACCCCGCGGAGACGGAGACGTGCGCGTGCGGCCGCCGCGGCTGCGTGCAGCAGTACGTTTCGGCCTCGGGCATTGCGAGACTGGCACGAAAATACCTTGCCGAACACGAGGAAGAAAGCGCTTTGCGGAGTGTCGAGAAGCTCACAACGAAGGACGTGTTCGATGCCGCTAAAAACGGAGACAGCGCTGCAAACGCAATCTTAGAGAATGTGTACGATGCGTTCGGCTACGCCATCTCTGCCGTGTGCACGGTGGCAGACCCCGAGGTCGTCGTCATCGGCGGCGGTGTCTCGAAAGCGGGCGAGGTGCTCGTAGAAGGTGCGAAGAAAGGCTTCTTGAAATACGTATTTTACCCGAGCACCGACGTTCGGTTCAACTTGGCCGTGCTCGGCAACGACGCCGGCATTTACGGCTGCTGCAAGCTGCTTTTTGGACAGCCTTGCGTGATAAGAACGGAAAGGATAGAGAGAAATGGATAATTCCAAAACAGAGCTATTTGAATCGATGCCGATCCCGAAGGCGGTCGTAACGCTTTCGGTGCCGTCGGTCATCAGCTCGCTTGTGATGGTCATTTACAGCATTGCCGATACGTTTTTTGTCGGCATGATGAACGACCCGGTGCAGAACGCCGCTGTTACGCTGGCGGCACCGCTTTTGCTGGCGTTTAATGCCGTCAACAACCTGTTCGGCATCGGCAGCTCCAGCATGATGAGCCGCGCACTCGGACGTAAAGACTACGATACCGTGTACCGCAGCTCGGCGTTCGGATTTTACGCGTCTTTGATTTGCAGCCTGCTGTTTTCTTTGCTGTACGGCGTATTGCAGTCGCCAATCTTGGTGATGCTCGGCGCGAATGCCGAAACGATGCAGGCAACGGCGGATTATTTGTTCTGGACTGTGCTGCTCGGTTCCGCGCCGTCCATTTTGAATGTCGTACTGGCGTACCTTGTGCGCGCGGAGGGCTCTTCGCTGCACGCGAGCATCGGCACCATGTGCGGCTGCCTGCTGAACATTGTGCTGGACCCGATTTTCATTCTGCCGTGGGGCCTGAACCTCGGCGCGGCGGGCGCGGGCTGCGCAACCTGCCTTTCCAACACCGTGGCGTGTCTCTACTTCTTCGTGCTGCTGTTCGTGAAGCGCGGCAAGACGTACGTGTGCATCAAGCCCTCCATGTTCCGCCCATCGAAACAGATTGTCAAGGGCGTGTGCGGCGTGGGCATCCCGGCTTCCATCCAGAACCTTTTGAATGTGACCGGCATGACCATTCTCAACAACTTTACGTCCGCGTATGGCTCTGACCCGGTGGCGGCCATGGGTATCGCGCAGCGCGTCAACATGGTGCCGTTCCAGATTGCAATGGGCTTTTCGCAGGGCATTATGCCGCTGATCAGTTATAACTACGCGAGCGGCAATATCAAGCGCATGAAAAAGACGTTTACATTTACGGCGAAAATTTCGCTTGGCTTTATTCTGGCCGTGATGCTGACGTTCGTGGTTGCGGCGGAGCCGATTATCTCCATGTTCATGAAGAACGAGAGCATCGTCGCGTACGGCGCGGCGTTCCTGCGTGGCTTCTGCTTTGCGCTGCCATTCTTATGCATCGATTTCCTCGCGCTAGGCGTGTTCCAGTCGTGCGGTATGGGTATGAAATCGTTCATATTCGCTGTTGTGCGCAAGATCGTGCTGGAGATTCCCGCGTTGTTTGTGCTGAACTGGCTGTTCCCGCTGTACGGCCTCGCGTATGCGCAGTTCGTCGCAGAGCTGATCCTCGGTACCATCGCCGTTGTCGTGCTTGTGAGAATGTTCCGCAGGCTCGAAAGAGAACATGCTGCACCGTATGTGAGCGATTCGGAAAGCGTGAAGTAACACCGTTCTGCCGGGAAGCGTGGCTAAAAGTTTTCGCCAGCCTTTAGAAATAGAATATAAAGCTAAAAAAGGAACGGTTTGTACGCCGTTCCTTTTTGCATACACCGAAAATAACGCTTGACTTTTTGCTTTCTATCCGTTATTATGAAAATAGTAATTATTATTATTTTGATAGGAGGAGCAAAATGAATAACAAAGCGTTTTATAATTTGACATACGGCGTGTTTTTGTTGGCGGCAAAAGCGGAGAAAAAGGCGAACGCCTGCATTGTGAATACCGGCGTGCAGGTCGCGGGGAGCCCTGTGCGCGTGGCGGTTTCCGTGCTGAATACGAATTACACCTGCGCGCTTATTAAGGAAAGCGGGCGGTTTACGTTGAGCGCGTTGGATGACAGCTGCTCGTTTGAGACCATTAAGCACTTCGGTATGCAGAGCGGTCGCGACGTCGATAAGCTGGACAGCCTGCCGATGCCGACAGACGAAAGTGGCGTACCGTATCTGAACTGGAGCACCTGCGCGCGGTTCAGCGGCAAGGTGACGCACAGTGTTGACCTCGGCACGCATACGCTGTTCATTGCAGAGGTGACGGAAGCCGAGGTGTGCAGCGACCGCGCTCCGCTGACCTATGCGGATTACCAGAATAAGCTGAAGCCGAAGTCGGAGAAGGTCGAGCGAGAGCAGAAGATCGTCGGCTGGCGGTGCAAAATTTGCGGGTATGTGTATGAGGGCAGCACGCTGCCGGAGGGCTACGCATGTCCGTTGTGCGGGCACGGAACGGATGATTTTGAGCCGGTTTATGAAGAGTAAAGGAAAAAGGAACGGTTTGCACGCCGTTCCTTTTTGCATGTCCTATTAAAATTTACAGCGATATTTCACGGGCGTGAAGAGCGAACGGTGTAAAGCCCGGTGCTTCCTTACCGAATGGCTTTTTGCTTATCTGCAATGCGCAGGAAGAGGAAGCCGAGCGCAAAGAACACTGCGAGACATGCCACCGCCACGTTGATGGTACCACCTGCAAGCTTTACGGCCGCGATGACCGCAGAGCCGAGGAAGGACGCGCCTTTTGAGAAAATATCGTAGATACCGAAGTATTCGCCGGAGTTTTCCGCCGGGATGATCTTAGAGTAATACGAGCGCGAGAGCGACTGGATGGAGCCCTGGAAGCAGCCGATGAAGAACGCCAGAATCGCAAAGTGCAGGAGACTGCTGAGCATGAGCGCGTACAGCGCGATGCCGAAATAGCCCGCAATACAAACGAGAATGAGCGTGACGGTGTTGTATTTTTTCGAGAGCTTTGCGAAGACGAGCGAGCCGCCGAACGCAACGACCTGCGTTGCGAGCAGGAAGACGACCTGACCGACCGTGTTGAGGTTCAGGTCTGTGCCGATATTGATGGCGTTATCGATGATGGTGCCCACGCCGTCTATGTACAGGAAGAATGCGATGAGGAAGAACAGCACCTTTTTGTCGTGCGTCGCGATGTTTTTGAGGGTGTGGAAGATTTCCGCGAACGCCTTGCGGATATCATGCCCCTCGGTTTCCACATAGTTGCGCTGCTTAAAGCCGCGAATGAGCGGAATGGTGACGAGCAGCCACCACACGGCAGTCACCGTGAAGCCGATGCCTTTAGAGAACATATCCGGCAGCACGCCGACCATATCGGGCCCAAGCACATAGGCGATGAGCGCGATGAGGAACGGGATGCACGAGCCGATGTATCCCCATGCAAAGCCGTAGGACGAAACCTCGTCCATGCGTTCTTCGCTGGTGATGTCGTTCAGCATGGAATCATAGATGGTCAGCGACGCGCTGTAACAAATCTTCGTGAACACAAAAATGATGAGGAACAGCAGCCAGCCGGTGATGAAGCCGTTTAAAATGCAGCCGAAAATGCCGAGCGCTGCCGCGGTGGTGAACAGCACCTTTTTCTTATCTTTGTGGTCGGCCAGCACGCCGAAGATCGGCCCTAAAAGCGCCACGATAACGGTGACGACCGCCACGGCGATGGAATAATACGCCGTTGCCTGATGCGAGTTGATCTGTCCCGGCGCAGTGCCGATGGCGAGGCTCTTGAACCAGATAGGGATGAGCGAGCAGGAGAGCATGGTGAACGCGGAGTTGCCCACGTCGTAGAGCACCCATGCGAATTCCTGTTCCGTCAGCCCGCGAAAGACCTTGAGCCGGTTGAGTGCGTGAAAAATTGATTTCATGTGAAGACCTTACTTTCTTTATAAAATCAGGTGCGTGCTTTCGGTCTTACATTGTAGCGCCGCCCTGTTAAATCCGTGATGTCGGTTTGTAAAGGGGAGGAAAATAATTCACTCCTCTTTGTCCATTGTGCCCCTCTAAGCTTTACAAAAATTATCACTGTGTCTATTTTATCATAGATACGAATAAAATGCTATAAAATTATTTTTGCATCGATAGAAATTCGGGTAGAATATAACACAATATACAAAAAAAGAGCGGGGAGAACCTCGCTCTTTCCGAATTTATATGTATGGTTTATGTATCGAGGCGCTCTAAATCGGCGCAGATGCGGTCGATGATTTCGTTCTGCATCATGTCGGGCGTGAGGGTCTGCTCGTTTAATGCGGGGGCGTAGTCCTTTTCGTTCCACCATCTGCGCATTTCCTTTTCGCCGAACTCCGTGCGTTTGTCCTTCGTTTGGTGGCGGCGGAGCGTCTCCTCAAACGGAAGGTCAAAATAGTACGCGCAGATGTTTTCGCCGTAGAGCGCTTTTGCGGCATCGAAAAGCGGGGTGTACCATCGGCTGTTCAAAATGCCTTCTAAAATGACGAGCTCGTTGTGCGCGTGGCCGTACTCAAGCAGCATGATGAGCACGTCGTTTGCGCGGGTGCCCGCGCCGTCGTTCGTCTTTAAGATGTCGCGGCGGATGACATCTTGGGACAGCAGCATGGTGTTTTTGCCGAACTTTTCCTGTAAAGCTCTTGCGATGGTCGTTTTGCCGCTGCCGCTGTTGCCGCGCAGGGTGATGAGTTTTTCATGGGGTGTGCTCCTTTTAAATTGCTTTATGATTATGACAGCTTGCGCCTTTACGACCCGGTGGAGCGGTAATGGTGCACGCCGAATTTCCAGAAGAAATAGCACGGCACGATAAACACGCAGGCGATGACGGGCAGAAGCATTGCACGGGCATCGTTGTGGCGGCCGATGAGGTACATCAGCGGGTAATACTGCACGAGCGCGTAGGGCACGATGTAGGTGCAGAACGTCAGTACGCCTTTGCCGTAGATGGAAAGCGGGTAGCGCCCGTGCTCGCGCATACCGTCTGTTAAAATATTGATGAACTCGAGTCCCTCTAATGTGAAAAAGCATAGCCCGGCGAAGATCAAATACACGCCTGCAAAAAGCACGATGCCGCCTAAAATCATGAAAATGAGCGTCATAACGCGCGCGGCGCACCAATCGATTGGGCAGTTTTGAAGCGCCCAGATCAGCAGGAAAATCGCCATAATGCCCTTGCCGAAGCGCTCTAAATCCATGCGGCTGCACAGGACGAGGAAAACCTCATTGCGCGGGCGCACCAGAACGCGGTCGAACTCGCCGTTCCCGATCATGCGGTTAAACGTATCAAACCCACGGAAGAACAGCTCCGCGAGCGAGAATGATAACAGCACGATGGCGTAGCAGAGCGAAACCTCGGTGTACGTGAAGCCGTCCACCTGCCTAAATCGCATGAACATGAACTGCACGCCCCAAAAGCATGTGAGCGGTATAAATAGCTGCGCCAGTGCGGAAAGCAAGAACGAAGCCTTGTACTGCATTGCTTTCTTGATGTGGATAGACAGAAATTCAAAGTATAGTTTCATAGATGACCCCTTTCTTTGTATACTGCAAAACACGAACGATTTGCCGGGCAGCGGAACGACTTGTCGTTCCGCTTATCCTCCCTGAATCACTACCCGCTTCAGCGCATTTTTCATGAGGGTGTGACCGCCGAGCACCAGGACGAGCAGCCAGAAGATTTGTAAGCCTACGGCGAAAGCGGCGTTCGTGCCGGCAATATCGCCGCTGTACACGCGGTACGGCACGTTGCTTGTGGCAGCGAAGGGGGTCAACTCGCAGATTCTGCGCAGTGCGGGCGGGAAGAACGGCAGCGGCACTACGCCGCCGCAGAGAAAATCTGCCAGTGTGAGCAGCAGGGAGCGCAACCCGGTGGAAGAAAGGGTATACATGGTGAGGACATAGATGAGCAGCGTGAACGCCGTGCTGTTCAATGCGCCCAGCACCATGGTGAGCAAAAATAGAAAGAAGGTGGGTAAATCTGTCGGTGCGGTCAAGTTATAGCCTGCGGGCAGAAGCACCGCAACGACTAAGATTGGCACGGCACGCAATGCAACCTTGGAAATACGACCGGAGAGAGATTTCGTGTACCACATGGCGTAGAGGTCGACGGGGCGGCACAGCGAATACGAGATGCTGCCGGAGGTGATTTCCTCCAAAATGTCGCCGTCCAAGACCCACGAGGCGAACATAGCTAAAAACGCCTGCTGTATCCATGTGTAGTTGACGGTCGCCTGCAAGGTCATCGGAAAAGCGGTGGGGTCACTGCGGTAAAACGCGTGGTAGGCGAAGATGATCAAAAAGCCCCACGCAAATTGCGTGGAGATGCCTGCCAATGCCGCTGCGCGGTACTGCAAGCCCGTCACACAGCGCAGGCGGAAAAACGAAATGTATTTTTTAAGTTTCACGGCGCACCTCAAATATCAAACTGTTTGTAGAGCGCCGCGAGCGTTTCGTCAATCTGCCCGCTGTCGCCGCGCCGAATATCGTCGAGTGTGCCGTCTAATAAAATGCGCCCTTTGCCGATGAGCAGGACACGCTGCGCCAAGGCTTCCACGTCCTGCATGTCGTGCGTCGTTAAAATGACCGTGGTGCCGCGGCGCTTGTTCATATCAAGCACGAATTCGCGCACGGCGATCTTCGATACCGCGTCGAGCCCGATGGTGGGTTCATCCAAAAACAAGATGCGCGGGTCGTGCAGCAGGGAGGCGGCGATCTCGCACCGCATACGCTGCCCGAGCGACAGGCTGCGCGCCGGGGTCTTTAAGATCTCCGATAAATTCAGAAGGTCGGTTAAATCCCGTAAATTTCGCTTGTAAACATCTTCGGTCACGGCGTAAATGTCGCGGATAAGCTCGAATGAATCAATGACGGGCACATCCCACCATAATTGACTGCGCTGCCCGAACACAACGCCGATCTGCGAAACATGCGCGCGGCGGTCTTTCCACGGCACGCGCCCGTCGATGACGCAGGTGCCGCTGTCCGGCGTTAAAATGCCGGAGAGAATTTTGATGGTGCTGCTTTTTCCGGCGCCGTTCGGGCCAATATAGCCCACGGCCTCGCCGTCTTCAATACGGAACGAAACATCGTTTAGGGCGTGAATTTCTTCGTACTCGCGGCTGAAAAATGCTTTTGCGGCGTTTTTAAAGCCTGCGTTTCGTTTTCGCACGCGGAAGGTCTTTTGTAAATGCTCTGCCTGAATCATAGTTTACTCCTCTTTTCCGTTAACGGTACGGACTTTCGGGCTAAAGCAAACACAGAAACTGAAACACGGGCTATCAGTTTAATACAATTTTTGTAAAATGTCAATAATTTGCACAAAAAAATCCTGAAATTCTATTACAAAAAGTGAAATTATAGCGAAGACGCTTTTTTCGGTATCTTTATATATAAACAGGAATTTGGCACTGTGGAGCCGGAAATGCTAAAAGAAGCTTCAAAACGGATGTCGACCGGGAAGAATTCGCACATTCACAAAGTATTTACAAATTTTGGTGTTGACATTTCCTGACCTTTGCAGTATAGTATAGACAAGGGTTAGCACTCGGGAACATAGAGTGCTAAAACCTGAGAGGTGCAAGTATGGAACTGACAAAACGCAAACAAAATATACTTGCCTCGATCGTAGACGGATACATTCGCACGGGCGAGCCGGTGGGCTCCAAGTCCATTGCGGAAAAAGCAGGTGTTTCTTCCGCAACGGTGCGCAACGAGATGGCAGAGCTTACGGAGCTGGGGCTTTTGGAACAGCCGCACACCTCCGCGGGGCGTGTGCCTTCACAGGAGGGCTACCGCGAGTTCGTAGATGCGCTGATGCAGCCGGAAACGTTAACGGAAGCCGAAAAGCTTACGATAGACGCGATGCTTGCAAAGAGCGCGTTTGACCCGGAACGATTATTGCGTGGCGCGGCGAAAACGCTGGCGGCTTCTACGCGGTACCTTGCGTTGAGCACCACGCCGAGCGGCGCGGATGCAAAGATTAAGGCGGTGCAGTTCGTGCAGACGAGCCGCCGCACCGCAATGCTCATTATGATGAGCAGCGCAGGTACCATGAAAAACAAGGTGTTTCACTGCGACTTTGATCTTTCAAACGAGATTATGCGCATTTTCTTCCGCGTGCTCAACGAGCGCGTGACAGGGCGCGACGTGGCGGAGATTAACCGGGCATTTGTGCAAAGCCTTGCGATTTCGCTGGGGGATATGGCAATTTTGATGTCGCCGGCGCTGGCGGCGCTTTTGGAAGTGGCGCTTGAAACGATGCAGACGGAAATTTCCGTAAGCGGTCAGATGAACCTGCTGTTCTACCCGGAATACAAGCTTGGCGGTGCACGCCGGGTGATGGATATTCTGGAAAGACGGGAGCTTTTGACAGAACTTCTTGCAGGCAAGCAGAACCGCACGCAGATCAAGATCGGCACAGAGACCGGGCAGAACGCCTTGGCGGAATCGTCGGTCATTTGCTCACGGTACAGCGTGAACGGCAGAGATGCCGGCGCGGTCGCCGTGATCGGCCCGATGCGGATGCAGTACGCACACGTCGCGGCACAAACAGCATATGTCGCAGATCGTGTAGGCGAAATGCTTACGCGCATCATGCGGGAAGAATAGAGAAAGGAGCGTTGCCAGATGGCAGAGGAAAAGAAGCCTGTTCAGGAACCTGAGCAGGAAGCGAATACCGAGCCGGCAGAGGAATCTGCAAAGGCTGCGGAAAAAGGAGAAAAAGAAAAAGAAGAGCGAGAAGATTCCGAAAGAGGATTACGACCGCTTGCAGGCGGAGTTCGACAGCCACAAGCAGCAGCACCTGCGCGTGCTTGCCGAGTACGATAACTTCCGCAAGCGTTCCGCAAACGAAAAGAACGCCGTTTACAATAACGCCGTTTCCGATACAATCAACGCGATTTTGCCGGTGGCCGATAATATCGACCGTGCACTGGCACAGGAAAATGTCTCCGCAGAGGATATGAAAAAAGGCGTTGAGATGATTGCAAGCCAATTTAAGGCGAGCTTTGAAAAGCTTGGCATCCGAGAAGTCGGTCAGGTTGGCGAGCCGTTTGACCCGGCGCTGCACAACGCGGTGGCGCACATTGAAAGCGACGAGCTTGGCGAAAACGTCATTTCGGCGGTGTTCCAGAAGGGCTACATGCTGGGCGATAAGGTCGTAAGACACGCCATGGTACAGGTAGCAAACTAAATCAGCAAATATCCATTTATATAGTAATTCAGAATTCACACACTCATTTGAGTTAAAGGAAGGTAATTGATATGGCAAAGACAATTGGTATTGACCTTGGTACAACAAATTCTTGCGTAGCGGTTATTGAAGGCGGCGAGCCGGTCGTTATCGCAAACGCAGAAGGCGCAAGAACCACCCCGTCCGTCGTGGCATTCTCCAAGACAGGCGAGCGCATGGTCGGTCAGGTCGCAAAGCGTCAGGCGATTACGAACCCGGACCGCACGATCTCCTCTATTAAGAGAGAGATGGGCACAGACCACAAGGTGACGATCGATGGTAAGAGCTACACCCCGCAGGAAATCTCCGCAATGATCCTCCAGAAGCTGAAGGGCGACGCGGAAGCTTACCTCGGCGAGAGCGTTACGAGCGCAGTTATCACCGTTCCGGCGTACTTCACGGACGCACAGCGTCAGGCAACGAAGGACGCGGGCAAGATCGCGGGCCTCGATGTAAAGCGTATCATCAACGAGCCGACGGCAGCAGCATTATCCTACGGTATCGATAAGGAAGACGACCAGAAGATCATGGTTTATGACCTCGGCGGCGGTACGTTCGATGTTTCCATCATTGAGATGGGCGACGGCGTGCAGGAGGTTCTGGCTACGGCCGGTAACAACCGCCTCGGCGGCGACGACTTTGATAAGCGCGTCATGGATTGGATCATCAACAGCTTCAAGGTTTCCGATGGCATCGACCTTTCCGGCGATAAGATGGCTATGCAGCGTATTAAGGAAGCGGCAGAGAAGGCAAAAATCGAGCTTTCCGGCATGACGAGCGCTTCCATCAACCTGCCGTTCATCACGGCGGATGCGACCGGCCCGAAGCACCTTGACCTCACGCTCTCCAGAGCAAAGTTCAACGAGCTCACCGCAGACCTCGTTGAGAAGACTATGGGCCCGGTTCGTCAGGCACTGAGCGACTCCGGTCTCTCCATCGGTGAGATCAACAAGGTTCTCATGGTCGGCGGTTCCTCCAGAATTCCGGCTGTTCAGGAAGCGGTTAAGAAGCTTATCGGCAAAGAGCCGTTCAAGGGCATCAACCCGGACGAATGCGTTGCAATCGGCGCCGCACTTCAGGCAGGCGTTCTCGGCGGCGAAGTTCAGGGCTTGCTGTTGCTTGATGTTACTCCGCTTTCTCTCGGTGTTGAGACCATGGGCGGCGTGATGACGAAGATCATCGACAGAAACACCACGATCCCGACCAAGAAGAGCCAGATTTTCTCCACGGCGGCTGATGGCCAGACGCAGGTTGAGGTCAACGTTCTGCAGGGCGAGCGTGAATTTGCACGCGATAACAAGCAGTTGGGCCTCTTTAAGCTCGACGGCATCGCTCCGGCTCCGCGCGGCATCCCCCAGATTGAAGTTACATTTGACATCGACGCAAACGGCATCGTAAATGTTTCCGCAAAGGACCTTGGCACCGGCAAAGAGCAGCACATCACGATTTCTTCTTCCTCCAACATGAGCAAGGAAGACATCGATAAGGCTGTTAAGGCGGCTGAGCAGTTCGCAGAGGAAGACAAGAAGCGCCGTGAAGAGGTTGAGACGAAGAACAACGCAGAGAACCTCTGCTACCAGGCGGAGAAGCTCGTAAACGAGGCGGTGACAAGCTGGAAGAGGCGGACAAGACCGAAGTGAACAACAAGGTTGCAGCCCTGAAGACCACCATGCAGAACGGCACGGTCGAGGAGATCAAGTCCGGCATGGATGAGCTGCAGAAGGCGATTTACGCGGTCAGTGAGAAGCTGTATAAGGCAAGTGCACCGCAGCAGGGCGAGCAGGCAGCCCCGGGCGCAAACCCGCAGCAGGGCGGCCAGAACCCGAACGGTGACGTCTACGACGCAGACTACAAGGACGTCGATTAAGTTTTATAAATGACACGTTCAAAAGCGCAAGGGGAGCCGAAAGGCGTCCCTTGCCTTTTGGAGTTTGCGAGGAGATGACAGCGGATGGCGGACAACAAAAAAGATTATTATGAAGTGCTTGGGGTCGATAAGAGCGCAACAGACGATGTGATTAAAAAGGCGTACCGCAAGCTTGCAAAGCAATACCACCCGGACTTGAATCCCGGAGATAAAAATGCGGAAGCGAAGTTTAAGGAAGTCAACGAAGCGTATGAGGTACTTTCTGATAAAGACAAGAAGGCGCGCTACGACCAGTTCGGCTTTGCGGGCGTAGACCCGAACTTCGGCGGCGGCGCGGGCGGTGGAAATCCGTATGCCGGCGGCGCAGGCGGTTTTGATTTTACCGATATTTTCGACAGCTTCTTCGGCGGCGGTTTCGGGGGCGGCGGACGCCGTGCGAACCCGAACGCACCGCGCCGCGGCAGTGACGTAGAGGCAAGCGTCACCCTTTCGTTTGAGGAAGCGGCAAAGGGCTGCAAGAAAAATGTGACCTACCACCAGATCGAAAATTGCCCGGATTGCAACGGCTCCGGCGCGGCTAAGGGCACAAGCCCCAAGACTTGCCCGAACTGCGGCGGCTCCGGCCAGGTGCGCATCAACCAGCGCACACCGTTCGGCGTGGTGCAGTCCACAAGCACGTGCGACCGCTGCCACGGCAGAGGCCAGATTGTCGATACCCCGTGCAAAACGTGCGACGGCAAGGGTAAGATCCGCCGCCAGAAGACGATCGAGATTTCCGTTCCGGCGGGTATCGATGACGATCAGATTCTGAATGTCGGCGGCAAGGGCAATGCCGGCTCCAACGGCGGTCCGAACGGCGACCTGCACGTATACATTACAGTTCGTCCGCATGCCATTTTCACGCGCCGCGGCAACGACGTTTGGTGCGATATGCCAATCACGTTCACGCAGGCTGCACTCGGCGCGGAAGTCACGGTGCCGACGCTCGACGGCAAGGTGAGCTATACCGTACACGAGGGCACGCAGCCGGGCGACGTGTTCAAGCTCAAGGGCAAGGGTATTCAGAGCATCAACGGCAGAGGGCGCGGCGACCAGTACGTGCGCGTAACCGTTGAAGTGCCGAAAAACCTGAGCAAGCGCCAAAAAGAGCTTTTGCAGGAATTTGAACAGAATGCCGACGAAAAGAACTATCAGAAGCGTAAAAGCTTCTTCGGCAAGATCAAAGACCTGTTTGAAGACTAAACACATGAAAGTTTAAAGTATCCTCCGTTCTGTACAGAGCGGGGGGATATTTTGCTATATAAGCTCTTTACATTTTCAACTTTGCGCTCGTTGTGCAGCTTGGTATCGGCATTTTGGCGCTGCCCGACAATTTTCGTGCATTTTTTGTTGCAATTCGGTGCGTTTCGGACTATAATAAATAGCAGAAATCAACAAATGGAGGTTGATAAAATTGAAAAAGAGAATATTTGCGTTGTGCAGCGCCTTGCTGCTCAGCCTGACTGTGTTCGCGGGCTGCGGCTCGAAACCGGCAGAGGAGGCGCCGCAAGCGAGCCGGAAGCGACTGCCACGGCTGCTCCGACGGCAGAGGCGGAATCTTCCGCAGCAGAGAGCACCGCAGCACCCACGGAAGCACCTTCCACGGAACCGGCGAATGTGAACCTGCTCACCGGCCTGCCGACCTTGACGGACGGCGCCATCGGCAAACGTCCTGTCGCCGTAATGGTGAATAACGTAGACGCCGCCCTGCCGCAATATGGCATCTCCGCCGCAGATCTTATTTTTGAGTTACCGGTGGAATACGACCTGACCCGTTTGATGGCCGTTTATGGGGATTATACCCAAATTCCCGAGATTTGTTCCATTCGCAGCTGCCGATACTATTATCCAATTTTGGCGGTCGGGTTTGATGCGGTTTATGTGCATTGGGGAATCAATCCTACTGTTGCTGTGGATACAATTAATAGCATGGAAATTGATCATTTTGATGGCGATTCTTACGGATCTGGTAAGTACTTTGGGCGTGATAAAGATCGTCTCAGTGCTGGCTATGCACTGGAACATACCGGCGTGTTCTACGGCACAAAAGTGCCGGAAATGCTGGAAGCTAGCAATGTTCGTACCGATTTGAAGGAAGATAAGATGGGCACAGCGTTTAAGTTCGTTGAGATGGACAAAAATACTGCTCCGAGCGGAGAGAATGCAAAAAATATCCGTGTTGACTTTGGCGCGAATTACAGTACATTCAGCTATGATGCAGACAAGCATGTGTACATGAAAAACTACCAGAATAAGCCGCATATGGACAGTAAAACGAATGAGCAGCTTCAGTTTGAAAATCTTATTATCTTGGAAACAAAAATTACACCATATCCAACAGATAGCGTCTTGAAGTATGTGGATTGGGAAGGCGGCGAAAATGCAAAGGGCTACTATATTTCCGAGGGCAAAATGGTGCCGATTACTTGGTCTAAGGCCGGTGTGTATGACCCGCTGAAGTTCTTTGACGCGAACGGCAACGAGTTGCAGCTCAATCGCGGTAAGTCCTACATCGCGTTCACCTATGCGGGAAACTGCAAGGTTGAAGGGTAAAAGTTAAGAAAACAGACAAAAAGAGCTATCTGACTTCTCTAACAGAAATCAGATAGCTCTTTATTCTTGGATAATCTAAAATGTTGTCATTTTGTTGTCACGGAGCAATTCCCGGGCACAAAAGTCCAGCTTTTTCAAGGCTTTTCAGCCTTTCGGGTATTACTCAAACTCGACAATTACTAATCAATTTTGTTTAGAGATTATTTGTTGTCGTGTTCCTGTTTCTTTTGATTATTTGATTTATCCATATTATCCTGCCTATATGAACTAATGTTATCATTTTGTTATCGGTATTGATAACACTTGCTCTGCAACTGTGGATAATAGCAATATATTCCGCCTCAAATTATAAGCGGTTTTGCTTAGAAAATCAACAGTAAATCCTCTCACTAATTAAAATACTTTTATCTTTCATTATGCCTCTTCTCCTCTATAAAACTGGGATTTATCTCTCTGGTAATTCCATTTCATCATTCATTTTTACAAATCCATATTTTTCATACAATGGTCGCCCCATATCAGTTGCTTCTAATGAAATAGCTGTAATCCCCTTGCTTTTAGTATCTCTAATCAGCATGTCTAATGTTTTACTTGCAATTCCCTTTCTTCTGTATTCTGGATTAGTATACATATTCATGATATAAGCCTTGTTTCCACTTGATTGTGGTAAGTCGGCATTACTTGAAAAAAACTAACACCACCAGCACCTACAAAACGATTTTCATCAAAAACCAAATATGCAATATGAGAGCTGTCACAAAAGAGCTTTTTGATAATAATTATAAGATTGTCTTTCAACTTCACTCATGTCAGTATCAGCAGAAAGTTTATTAGCTGCTCTTAATACCTCTATTCTTGTTTCTGTCAATATATCTATATCTTCAAGCGTTGCTCTCTTGTATGTTAAATTCATATCGTATTCTCTCCTACGAATTCAGCTTTTATCTATTACTTTTTTATTCTTCCATTTTCTAATAAAATAATTGTAACACTTGCAACAACAAATGCAGAAATGCAAATTATCGTTCCGCTTATTTGGATAGAATTATTGATAATGCCTGTAAAACCATTTATAACCGCTAAAACAATTCCACATAAACAAATAGTCAATATTACTTTAGATATCACTCTATAATTTTTCATTTTTCTTACCTCCAACTGTAAGTTATCTCACTCCCGTCAAGATAAAATTCATTAACTGCTCTACATCATCAAAATCATCATAATCTCCGTTTATGCCATTTCGATGATACACAACTCCATTTCTCTCATTTCTCTCTAAACAGTCCAAAAGCTTTTCTTCTCCATATTTTTTAGCAAATAAAGTAAATGCGTAGGGTTTGATTTTGCCTAATAACCCTTTCTTTGCAATTTTCTTCACACTTATAACAATGTGTCAGTCCTTTTGCAATCGAACATTTTTTTATTCTCACAAACATCATTATCTGGACAACCGTTTGAGCCACATCCATTACAATCAGCATTTTCTGTGCATAAGCAACACGCAAGACCACATCTGGCAATTCCTAATTCTCGTTTCATAAGACACCTCCGTAACTTCTAGTTTATCTCTTTATCATAATTATACATCAGCCACCCACATTGTAAAGC
>VOFB01004120.1_pt1 | contig 106325 bp, 109 predicted proteins | sample 5384141 | NCBI WGS metagenome assembly VOFB01 (sample SAMN12384721, study PRJNA508395) | human gut metagenome | isolation source: healthy gut A | host: Homo sapiens | reverse complement strand
AGCCAATCCATACCTTCTTTAGTCATTTTTACACACATCTTTTTTTATATTGAAGGCAATGGCAAAAGAAGGAAAAGTCCATGAACCTTATCCTTTCCAAAATGGCGGAAACGTTTGTAATTCATATTGTTTTTCATTTGTCCGAACACGGCTTCCGGTTCTATGCATCTCTGTCCTCTGTGTTTCAGTCCCTTCCTCTGAGCAGAGCAACTCTTTGGCTTTTTGCTTGTATTTTCTGAGTCTGTGATTCAACTCTATCGTTCTGTTTCCCCTTTGCTTTAAAAAACATCGGCATCTTAGCGGACAGCCTTCACATCTGATGGCTCTGTACCTGGCATTTTCGCTGACATATCCGGATGCTGTTTTCACATGTCTAGTCCCTATCCTTTGCATCTTCTGTCCCATGGGGCAGATACAAAAGTCTTGTTCTTCATTGTAGTAGAAGTTTTCCGCCTTGAACGGGTCCGGTTTGAATCTCGGCCGCTGTTCCATGTGGAAGTAGTTGTACTTGACGTAGGCTTCCATACCGTTTTCTGACATGAAGCGGTAATTCTCCTCAGAACCGTAGCCGGAATCGGCAACCACCGTATGGGCCAGCCTGTCATATCTGCTTGAGAAGGATTGCAGGAAAGGTATCAGGGTCGGTGTATCCGTAGGGTTCGGGAAGAGTGCAAAGTCGGTAATGAACTGGTTCCCGGTGCCGATCTGGAGGTTGTAACCGGGCTTTGTCTGGCCGTTACGCATGGCATCCTCCTTCATTCTCATGAAAGTAGCGGGTTGTCGTATTCCTGTAGCTTGTCCCTGTGCTCTTCCAACTCCTTCAGCTGTTTGCGTTTCTTTTTCAACGCAGTCTTTTCCTCTTTCGTGGAGGTTCAGGAACCTGTTCGAGTGCTTGACGCAATTCTCCCGCCATTTCAGTCAGCATGGCTGGAGTGAACTCAATCTCCTCATTGCTTTCCGATGAGTTCTCCTGGGCGATGACATTGTCTATCTGCCCTAGCAGGATATGTATCTTCTTCATCAGGAGTTCACGGTTCCGCTCAACCGTTTTCCGCCAGACGAAAGTATACTTATTGGCTTGGACTCAATCTTTGTCCCGTCAATGTATTCCACGTCAAGCTGATGAAGCCTTTGGAAGAGAGAAGGAGTACGGTTTGGGTAAACACCTCGTTGATTTCATTCTTTTGATGTCTCTGGGTTGCAGTCCCGCTTTCAGAATCTCTCCCCCTCGATAAACGCAAAGTTTTGCCATCTGTCTTTGTAGCGGTAAGAGTCGCTGCTGCCCAGGGGGACGAAGATAGCGGTAACGCTGTCTGCCAACGCTTCCGGCAACAGGTTAGGAGCTGTCTTCTTGCGGATCTGGCAGATTTTCAGGTTCTCGCACCCTTTGAAGGCGGCATCTTCGATATTCTTCGTTTTCTCCGAAAGAATCACTTTCTCCAGGGTGGCTTTACCTTTGGTCACTCCGTCTACGACATTCGAGAAAGCGTAAGTAGGGATGAAGTTCGGCATATAAACGCAAAGTTTTCCGTTGGGATAGGTACCGGCTTTCCCGGTGTACATCTTGATGTCTGCATTCGAAATGTCCAATACTTTCAGGTTGGGAAATTCATCACGCAGATGTCTGAAGTCCTCGGCATTTATTTTACCGGTCAAAGTGAGGTGGGTGATACTGTTGGCCTCATCCTCCGTCATCATGGAAATCAGCGTTCCGGGTTTACTTACAAAATAAGTCTTGCTCACTTGGGCGACTGCTCCTAATGCATTGGCAGCCAATATGAAACTAATCAATAGTAGTTTAATTTTCATAATTTTGCAGATTTGTTCAGGCAAATATAGGAAAAATAGAGAATACATGATGTTTTTTTATGTTTTATATCTAATTTTGTAGCCGGATTAACAAATTGTAAAAATGGAGGCAGACAACATAGATGGGAAGAAAGAACCCAAAAGACTTCCTGTGTGGGCATGTATCTCGCTGTTTATTGTGGTACTTTTCATATTTATTGGATTGTATGGGACACTGGTTAGCGGAGGCTTGTCGTTGGTTCTTGGAGTGGAGGCTCGTCATCCGGGAGTAGTAGGGTATATTTTCGTGGAGGCCAGTATGCTTTTGGCTGTTCTTACTGCTGCCGTAATCTTGCTTCGTCTCGAACGTCGTCCGTTTTCTGATTTGGGACTTTCTTTAAAAGGACATGCCAGTGGACTGTGGTATGGACTTCTGATGGCAATCTTGCTCTATTTGCTGGGTTTCGGAATCTCTGTTGTTTTGGGAGAAATAGAAGTCACCGGTCTTCAGTTTAAGCCGTTGGATTTATTGGGGTCGTGGGTGTTTTTCCTGTTAGTGGCGTTGTTTGAAGAGATTCTGATGCGCGGCTATATTCTCGGACGTCTGCTTCATACTAATATGAATAAATTCCTGGCGCTCTTCATCTCGTCGGCATTATTCGCGTTTATGCATATCTTTAATCCAGAAATAGCTTTCCTACCGATGCTTAATCTCTTACTTGCCGGTATGTTGCTGGGTGCTTCCTATCTTTATACCCGGAATCTTTGTTTCCCTATCGCCCTTCATCTTTTCTGGAATTGGCTGCAAGGTCCGATTCTAGGTTATCAGGTGAGCGGAAATAATTTCACGACGAGCATGCTGACTTTGCGTCTGCCCGAGGACAATGTACTGAATGGCGGAGCCTTCGGGTTTGAAGGCTCGCTCATTTGCACAGTACTTATGATTGTCTTTACGATTCTGATCGTGTGGTGGGGAGAAAAAAGGGAGGCAATCAGTCTTGCTGTACCCCGATCATACTAAGCTGAATCCGTTTCCGGTCATAATCTACATTCATCACTCTGACCATGACGTGTTGATGGATGGATACCACTTCCGTCGGATCGGAAATGAACCGTTCCGCTAATTGCGAGAGGTGCACCAGTCCGTTCTCCTTAATACCTATATCGACAAACGCCCCGAAATTGGTGATGTTGCCTACGATGCCCGGAAGAATCATGCCTTCGCGCAAGTCTGCGATGGTGCGCACGTTCTTGTCGAATTCGAAGACTTTGATAGCCTTACGCGGGTCACGTCCCGGCTTGTCGAGTTCTTGTAGGATGTCCTGTAAGGTAGGCAGTCCGACGGTGGGAGTGAGATAGGCGGAGATATTGATCTTCTGCCGGAGTTCCTTGTCTAGCTATCAGTTCGTCGACGGTACATTTCAGGTCTTTGGCCATTTGCTCTACGATGTGGTAGCTTTCCGGATGTACGGCAGTGTTGTCCAGCGGATTCTTGGCTCCGGGGATACGGAGAAATCCGGCACATTGCTCGAAGGCCTTGGCACCCATGCGTGGGACTTTCATCAACTCTTTCCGTGAGTTGAAGGCTCCGTTTTCTACACGGTAGTTTACGATGTTCTGAGCCAGTTGCGGTCCCAGGCCGGAGATATACGTCAGTAAGTGGCTGCTTGCTGTGTTCAGGTTGACACCGACGAGATTTACACAACTCTCTACGGTCAGATCCAGTGCTTTCTTCAACTTCGTCTGATCTACATCATGTTGGTATTGACCCACGCCGATAGATTTAGGATCTATCTTCACCAGTTCCGCCAACGGGTCCATGAGACGGCGGCCGATAGAGACTGCTCCCCGCACTGTAACGTCATAGTCGGGAAACTCGTCGCGGGCAATCTTCGAAGCTGAATAGATGGAAGCTCCCTGCTCACTGACTATGAACACGGGTATTTGGCGGTCGAAGCTCTGGCTGTTGATGAAATCTTCTGTCTCACGGCTGGCCGTTCCGTTGCCGATAGAGATTGCTTCTATCTGATAGGCCTCAATCATCTTGCGGAGTTTGGAAGCAGCTTCTCCTGTTTTGTTCACCGGAGGATGCGGATAGATATTCTCATTATGCAACAGATTACCTTGTGCATCGAGGCAGACAACTTTGCATCCCGTACGGAATCCGGGATCGATGGCGAGCACCCGTTTTTGTCCCAATGGAGGGGCGAGAAGAAGTTGGCGGAGGTTCTCAGTGAATACCCGGATGGCTTCCTCGTCGGCTTTTTCTTTGGATTGAGCGGCAAATTCCGTTTCAATGGAGGGCTTGAGCAGACGCTTGTAGGCATCGACTGTGGCTTCGTTTACCTGATGGCTGCATTCGTTATTGCCTCGTACGAATTGGCGTTCCAAACGTTCGATACACGTCTCATCATCCGGAGTGATAGAGACTTTCAGCAGTCCTTCCGATTCTGCACGGCGGATAGCCAGCAAACGGTGGGAGGTGCAGCGTTTCAGAGACTCGGAGAAGTCGAAGTAATCCCGGTATTTATCTGCTTCAGTTTCTTTTCCTTTCACTACTTTGGCGATGATCTCCGCCTGTCGTCCGAACTGGTTACGCACTGCGTTGCGGGCATGTTCGTCTTCGTTCACTTGTTCGGCGATGATGTCACGGGCACCTTTTAGGGCATCGTCTATGTCTTTCACGTCACCTTTGACGAAGGAGGAGGCGCGGACGGCAAGATTATTCTCCCGTTGTAGCAAGAGGATTGTGGCAAGCGGTTCGAGTCCTTTTTGGCGGGCGGCTTCCGCACGGGTTTTCCGTTTGGGTTTGTAGGGGAGATAGATATCTTCCAGTTCCGTAGGGTTCCAGGTGTCGTTGATGCGCTTCTCGAGCTCGGCGGTCAGTTTACCTTGTTCGGTGATAGTACCGAGAATCGTTTCTTTCCGTTTGGCTATGTCGCACAGCTTATCGTGTTGCTCCTTGATGTGCTCTATCTGCACTTCATCCAGTCCGCCCGTGGCTTCTTTACGGTAACGACTGATGAAGGGTATCGTAGCACCTTCACCCAAAAGATGAAGGGTGCTGGCGATTTGTCTTTCCGGTATGCCCAGTAATCCGGAAATCATCTTGTGAAATAGTTCCATAAACTGTATTTTTGCGAGTAAATGAGCGACAAAAATACACATAAATCTGCTAAAGCCGACAAGTTTTACTATATTTGCATGCAAAATAAAAAAGGTCGCAGATTAAAACAACACAATTATGTCGAGATATGTAGGATACCTGTTCGTCTGTATTCTTTGGCTGTTCGTGCCTATGGGGGCATGGGCTGTCTCTAAAGATAAGAATCCCATTCTGATTATCTGCTCCTATAATCCGGCAGCGCACCAGACTTCGGTCACCATTTCCGATTATATGGAAGAATATGGCAAACTGGGAGGGCAGCGCGACATTATCATTGAAAACATGAACTGTAAAAGTTTCTCCGAAGCCCCGCTCTGGAGTGATATGATGACGCAGATTCTTTCTAAATACCAGGGAGAGAAGCATCCGGGACAAATTATTTTATTGGGTCAGGAAGCATGGGCGGCTTATTTGTCACAAAGGGATTCGATGCAGATAAAAGTGCCGGTCATGTGTAGCCTCGCGAGTAGTAATATCGTAATATTACCGAAGGATACCGTGAAGAATCTTGATAGCTGGATGCCCGAATCCGTAGATATTTTTGCTGACCACATGGATATTCCGGAACTCGAATCGGGCTTTATTAATCAGTATGACATAGAGGGGAATATACGTATGCTCCGGACGTTTTATCCAAAAACGGAGCATATCGCTTTTATATCGGATAATACGTATGGCGGTGTGACTATGCAGGCATTGGTACGGAAGGAAATGGAAAAGTTCCCCGATTTGGATTTGATTCTTATGGACGGGCGTAAGCATACTATCTACACGATTGTGGAGGAGTTGAGACATTTGCCGGAAAATACGGTTATTATGGTGGGGACTTGGCGTGTGGATATGAATGAGGGGTATTTCATGCGGAATGCCACTTATGCCATGATGGAGGCGACTCCCGCTATTCCGGCTTTTACACCTTCTTCGGTGAGCTTGGGGTCTTGGGCAATTGGCGGCGTGCTTCCTGACTATCGGAAAGTGGGAAAGGAAATGGCACAGGAATCTGTACGAATGGATAGTCAGCCGGGAGATACGGCGAAACATCTTTCCGTGATTGGTTGTAAGGCTGTATTGGATAGCCGAAAGGTGAAGGAATGGGGATTGAATCCGAAAGTCTTGCCTTTTGATGTGCAGCTTATTAATCAGCCGGTTTCTTTCTATCAGCAGTATACGTATCAGATTTGGTCCGCTTGTGCGCTGTTTGTGATATTGGTGCTCGGATTATGTATTTCGCTGTTTTATTATTTCCGCACGAAACGTTTGAGGGATGAATTGTTGAAATCGGAGAAGGATCTGCGTGTAGCGAAGGATAGGGCGGAAGAGTCTAATCGTCTGAAGAGTGCTTTCCTTGCTAATATGAGTCATGAGATACGGACGCCGTTGAACTCTATTGTCGGCTTTTCGGATGTACTGGCGGTAGGCGGTAGCACAGAGGAGGAACAGCAGTCTTATTATAAGATTATCAAGACCAATTCGGATTTGTTACTTCGTCTGATTAATGATATTCTTGATCTTTCACGTCTGGAGGCGAACCGGGTGACGCTGACGTGGGAGGAGTGTGATGTGGTGCAGTTGTGTAGTCAGGTGGTGGCTTCTGTCAGTTTCTCACGCAGACGTCGGACAATCAGTTCTATGTACTTCTTTCGAGAGTTTCCGAATGGAGACGGACGTGCAGCGTATGCAGCAGGTAATCATTAATCTGCTGTCCAACGCCGACAAGTTTACGAAACGCGGGAAGATTACCTTGGACTTTTCGGTGAATGAGGAGAAGCAAATGGCTATCTTCTCGGTAACGGACACGGGATGCGGTATCCCGAAAGAGAAACAGGCGTTGGTGTTCGAGCGTTTTGAAAAGCTGAATGAGTATGCGCAGGGAACCGGATTGGGATTGTCTATCTGTAAATTGATTGTGTATAAATGGAAAGGAAGTATATGGATCGATCCTGACTATACAGGAGGGGCACGGTTCGTATTCTCGCACCCGCTAAATATAGAAAAAGAATGAAACGATTTACATTGATTTATGTTTGGCTTCTTTTCCTCGTGCTGTCCGTTGCGGCGCAGGAAAAAGTGGTGAAGCTGAAGATTGTGGAAACGAGTGACGTACATGGTAATTATTATCCTTACAATTTTATAACCCGCCACGAGTGGAAAGGCAGCTTGGCGCGTATCTATTCTTTCGTACAGAAAGAGCGCCGGGAGTATAAAGAGAATCTGATATTGCTCGATAATGGTGATATCTTACAGGGACAGCCTACTGCTTATTACTATAATTATATAGATACGGTGTCTCCTCATCTTTGTTCGGAAATGATGAATTTCATGAAATATGATGCCGGTAATATGGGGAACCATGATGTGGAAACGGGACGTGCTGTGTTCGACCGTTGGATCGGGACTTGTGATTTCCCTATATTGGGAGCGAACATCATAGATACGTCTACCGGAGAAACGTATCTGCCACCGTACAAGGTACTGAGGCGTGACGGTGTGAAAATAGTTATCTTGGGAATGATTACCCCGGCTATTCCTGCATGGCTTTCCGAAAATTTGTGGAAGGGATTGCATTTTGACGATATGGAGGAGACGGCTCGTAAATGGATGAAGATTATCCGTGAAAAAGAGAATCCGGATTTGGTGATCGGATTGTTTCATGCGGGACAGGAGGCTTTCAAAATGTCGGGCAAATACAATGAGAATGCTTCTCTTAACGTAGCGAAGAATGTACCGGGATTTGATATTGTATTGATGGGGCACGATCATGCCCGTGAATGTAAGAAGGTGGTGAATGTAGTCGGAGATTCGGTGTTGATTATTGACCCGGCCAGCAACGGGGTGGTGCTCTCTAATGTGGATGTCACTCTGAAATTGAAAGACGGGAAATTGGTGGATAAAGATATCAGGGGGAGACTTACTGAAACGAAAGATTATGGAGTCAGCGAGGACTTTATGAAACATTTCGCTTCTCAGTATGAGACGGTGCAGAAGTTTGTATCCAAAAAGATCGGCACTTTTACCGAGAGTATCTCTACTCATCCTGCTTTCTTCGGTCCTTCTGCTTTTATTGATTTGATACATACTTTACAGCTCGATATAACGGGGGCGGATATCTCTTTTGCCGCTCCGCTTTCGTTTGATGCGGAGATAAAGAAGGGGATGTGTTTGTCAGTGATATGTTCAACTTGTATAAGTATGAGAATATGCTGTATGTGATGACGTTGTCCGGAAAAGAAATTAAAGATTTTTTGGAAATGTCTTATTATATGTGGACGAACCAGATGAAGTCACCGGAAGATCATCTGCTCTGGTTCAAGAAGAAGCCTCGGGAAGGTGCGGAAGACAGGGCTTCTTTCCAGAACTTCAGTTTTAATTTCGACTCGGCTTCCGGCATTATTTATACGGTGGATGTCACCAAACCACAAGGAGAGAAGGTGACGATTGCCAGTATGGCCGATGGCTCTCCTTTCCTTATGAACAAGGTATATAAGGTGGCTCTGAACTCTTATCGCGGTAACGGTGGTGGCGAGTTACTGACTAAAGGCTCCGGGATTCCACAGGAGAAATTGAAAGACCGTATTATTTTCTCTACGGACAAGGACCTTCGCTTCTATCTGATGAATTATATCGAGAAGAAAGGGATAATGGACCCGAAGGCGTTGAACCAGTGGAAATTTATTCCTGAAGAGTGGACAGTCCCTGCCGCCAAACATGATTATGAGTATTTATTCGGGGTGGTCAATAAGTAACTAATTTTGTTCATTTTGTCAGATAATCTTTTTGTTTGGTTGTATATCTGATTAATAGCTGGTATATTTGTCGCAAAAAAAGAGAGAGAGTATGGAGATTCAAAATGTTCCCAAAGTAGGTATTTCTTCGGTAGTTCATTCTAAGCATATAGATTCTGACAACATTGATGTTGTTGATAACGATATAGCGCTCTTCGATACGGAGAGCGTTGTTTCCTTGTATAGCGGACCTAGTAAGCTGGAGGTAGTTACAGTGGGCCTCTGTTTGGGAGGTGGTAGTAAATTTAATATTAGTTTATGCGAGTATGAAATAGTTCCGGGACGAATGGTGATTGTTTTGCCGAATCAGATTATCGAGCATAGGTGGTTTAGTCCTGATTTCAAGGCTATTTTCTTTGCGGTATCAAAGAATTTGCTGGAAGCATTGCCTAAAGTGGGGAATGTACTTTCTCTGTTCTTTTATTTGAAAGATTATCCTTGTTTTGACCTTACGCCGCATGAACAGGATATTATCCGGGAATATTATAGTTTTATCAGGAAAAGATTGAAGAATAAGGAGGACTTGTATCGTAGAGAAGTCGTAATGGGCTTGATGCAAGGGTTCTTTCTTTGAACTTTGTAATATCTTTACCAGCCATGCTCCGACTGCCGCCGCTACGGTGAAGAATAAAAGTCGGAAAGAATATATTTTCGAGCGTTTCTATGAATCTCTGATAGAATCTTATCAATCGGAACGTAGTGTGAAATTTTATGCTGACCAGTTGTGTCTGACGCCGAAGCATCTCTCGGTGTAGTGAAAGAGGTCAGTGGAAAAACGGTGGGAGAGTGGATCGATGAGCTGGTGATTCTGGAAGCAAAAGCGCTTCTGAATTCTTCAAGCATGAATATACAGGAGATTGCCGATCGGCTGAATTTTGCTAACCAGTCGTTCTTTGGAAAGTATTTCAAGCATTACACCGGTATGTCTCCTAAAGGAATACCGGAAAAGCCGATAACGGAATATTCTGTTATCATATATGTTTTGTCTTCATTGTGCGTTGTTTTTTACTATAAGACGCCGGAACGTACCCGGCTTAGTGTTTCCGGCGTCATCAGCAGGTAAGAGGCGATATGTGCCAATGGAGCTCGTTTGATAATTTCCGGATGTGTTTCGAGCAGGAGGTTATAGCGTTCGCGGGCGGATTCGAAGCGCCATGAGTCCGCTTTGATTTGGGATACGATTAAAGAGTATTCCAGTATTTTTTGATAAAACATATTGATTTCCCAATTTTCTTTGGCTAACTTAAATAGCATATCCCGCGGAAACATGTAAAGAACAACAGGCTCTAATGTTTCTACAATTAGTTTTGTCGGTACTTGTTTCAGAAAACTCTCAATGCACATCACGATACATCCTTCGTATGAGAAATGTTCGGTCACGTCTTTCCCGTTCTTGTAGTAGTACTGCCTAAGCATCCCTTTGCCGACAAATACGATTTCATGGGCTACTTCTCCTTCATTCAGCGCTATTGCTCCTTTCGGATATTCTTCACGAATGAGAATGTTTTCGATCTGCCTTCTTCCTTCTATACTCATTTCCGGAAAGCGGGAATTTACAACGGCATTTACAGTCTCTCTTAATAGTGTATCCATATCTTTTCTGTCTTGATGTGTGCAAAAATACTAAAAACGGTTGACATAAATCAAGTGTGGCACAAAAAAGATGTATCTTTGTACTGCAAAATCAAGAGGTAGGCGATAATGAATAAGATAATAGGCGGCTGTGTTGCTGTTCTTGCAGTGGTGTGAAAGGGATAATGATGCTATATATTATCCGGTGGCAACGTGGATGTGGAAAGAGGTGGTCCGGCTTTGGAGGCTGGGAAGGGTGATTTAATAGCCCGTAGTTACAATACCGAAGATTATGTATTGGACACGCTTGCACAATATCCGGGTGATCCGACGCTCGGTAAACTGACATTTATGGTCAGTCTGAAAAACCGGTTGGCAGATCAGGAGGTGAGTGGCTTTAATGGTGTCGGTCTATCCAAACTAACGATGAGTCTTGGATATAAAGACGGCAACTATCCGGCAGAAAGCCAGGTTCCTGTTTATACTTCGTCCGACGTGACTGCCAGTTATGCCATCAAACTCCGTTTAAAGGGAGAATTGACTTTAACAGGACGACGAATGGATGATTGACTATATTTATGCTCAATTGGCGGGTTTATTCCAGCCTTATCCGCCAGCGTCTTTCCCGGAAGTCTTTATGTGTAAAGGGGGGAACAGTCTTATGCTACTTTTGATTCTTTTCGCAGAACCTGGACATTTGATATAACTTATGATCGTTCCAACCTTTCTTTCAGCCAACTGTATTTCAATCTGTTTGTGAATCTGGCAGGGCAGAAAAGGGAGGATAGAATCCGGCTGAGGATAGATAAGGATTCCTATTTCGAGATCTATAAAATAAAAGAGGAAATGTAGTTAAACTACATTCCCTCTTTTATTTAGTAGTGGATACGAGAATCGAACTCGTATTACATGCGTGAGAGGCATGTGTCCTAACCGTTAGACGAATCCACCGGCATTTTATGGATTTAAAAAGAGCCAAGTCTTATAAACTTAGCTCTTTTTCTCTTGAGATTTGTGCGGAAGCTGGGGGATTCGAACCCCCGGTACCCTTGCGAGTACGTCAGTTTAGCAAACTGGTGGTTTCAGCCACTCACCCAAACTTCCTTGAACCCGCATTCTCTCTCAAATGCGGTGCAAATATAGGGGGAACTTTTGGACTACGCAAATCTTTTAGCAAGATTTTTTTTAGCTGTTTTTTGTGAAATGAGATAACTTGCTATGTTTCAAATGTTAAACGGAAGAATTTTTTTTCGAAAGCTTTTAATTTTTATCGATGGAATGGGAACTTGAAACATATTGACGCTATCCGCTTATTATAGTGACGGTATCTTCATGGGATAGGGTAAACATCCGGATGGGATAGTGACGGTATATTTGACGTGAGAAAAGGACATAAAAAAAGGCTATCTATCCCAGACAGCCAATCTTTTGTTAACCTTAAATCTAATACTATGAAAAACACATTACAAAGATACGGACTTCTGGAAAATTAGCAAGTAAAGCAAGAAAAAACAGATGTTTTATAACATTGATTAAATATTTGATTCTTCAATTCTATTTTTATTAAGACTTTTTCAGGAATAAGGGTTAGAGTATAAATAGGGCGCGAAATGAAAGCTTAAAAGTTTTGAACGGGACTAAATAGTTTTTATCTTTGCGCCCTATTAGTTTTATATATACATGGAGTGGTTATCTAGTCTATTTCTCGAACATTCTGCCTTACAGGCTGTTGTGGTACTTTCATTGATTTCTGCCATAGGTCTGGGCTTGGGAAGAGTGCATTTCTGGGGTATTCCCTGGGAGTCACTTTTGTTTTTTTTGCAGGCATACTCGCCGGCCATCTCGGGCTTTCGGTCGACCCGCAGATGTTGAATTACGCAGAAAGTTTCGGACTGGTCATCTTTCGTTTATTCTCTCGGTCTGCAAGTGGGGCCCGGTTTCTTTCAGCTCTTTCCGCAAAGGAGGAGTGACATTGAATATGCTGGCATTGGGAGTTGTTCTGTCTGGGAACATTGTTGACGGTGGTGGCCAGTTATGCTACAGGTGTCTCGCTTCCTGATATGGTTGGTATTCTTTGTGGAGCAACGACAAATACTCCGGCGTTGGGAGCTGCACAGCAGACATTGAAACAAATGGGAATGGACAGTAGTACTCCTGCTCTGGGATGTGCGGTAGCCTATCCAATGGGAGTAGTTGGTGTAATCCTTGCCGTTTTATTAATTCGCAAAGTATTGGTTCGCAAGGAAGACTTGGAGATAAAGGAGAAGGACGATGCGAACAAAACCTATATTGCAGCGTTTCAAGTACACAATCCTGCTATTTTCAATAAAAGCATAAAGGATATAGCTCGCATGAGTTACCCGAAGTTTGTTATCTCCCGCTTATGGCGTGACGGACATGTAGTATTCCGACTTCTGATAAAGTGTTGAAGGAAGGTGATCGCTTGCTGGTGGTAACGCTGAGAAAGATGCTTTGGCCTTGACCGTGCTTTTCGGCGAACAGGAAAATACGGATTGGAATAAAGAGGACATTGACTGGAATGCGATTGATAGTGAATTGATCTCGCAGCGCATTGTTGTCACTCGCCCTGAACTGAACGGTAAGAAATTCGGAGCGCTCCGGTTGAGAAATCATTATGGGATTAACATCAGTCGCGTATACCGGTCGGGTGTACAGTTGCTCGCCACTCCGGGATTGATACTTCAGTTAGGAGACCGACTGACGGTAGTGGGTGAGGCCGCTGCTATTCAAAACGTGGAGAAAGTACTTGGTAATGCTGTCAAAAGTTTGAAAGAACCCAATTTGGTTGTTATGTTTATCGGCATCGTACTCGGTTTGGCGTTAGGGGCGATTCCTTTCTCTTTTCCGGGTATCAGTACTCCTGTAAAGCTAGGCTTAGCGGGTGGTCCTATTATTGTCGGTATCCTTCTGGGTACGTTTGGACCACGGATACACATGATTACTTACACTACTCGTAGTGCGAATCTGATGTTACGTGCCTTAGGACTCTCCATGTACCTTGCTTGTCTGGGACTGGATGCTGGAGCACATTTCTTTGACACGGTATTCCGTTCGGAAGGGCTACTGTGGATCGGTTTAGGAGCCGGATTGACTATTGTTCCAACCGTACTGGTGGGCTTTGTAGCCTTCAAGATGATGAAGATTGATTTTGGCACTGTGGCCGGTATGTTGTGTGGAAGTATGGCAAATCCGATGGCACTGAACTATGTGAACGATACCATTCCCGGCGACAATCCATCAGTTTCTTACGCTACGGTTTATCCTCTGTGCATGTTTCTACGTGTGATTATTGCACAAGTACTGTTGATGTTCTTATTAGGTTGAAAATAAATTTTATATGAAAATTGTAAACGAGTAAATAAAAAAATATATTTATCACGGATAACTGAATGGAATGATTCCGAACAACGTTTAACATAGGAAGTTGTCAAAGCCCATAAGTTGTTAATTAGTAAATTGTAATAAAATAGAATGACTGCTCAAAGTAACATAACTCCTGAAAGTATTGTGGGTGATCTCCGCTACCTTCAATTGCTTTCCCGAAGTTTTCCTACTATTGCTGATGCTAGTACGGAAATTATCAACTTAGAGGCTATCTTGAATCTGCCTAAGGGACGGAACACTTCCTGACCGATATACATGGTGAATATGAAGCATTCCAACATGTACTGAAAAATGCTTCAGGTGCGGTAAAGCGTAAAGTAATGAAATATTCGGCAATACTCTCCGTGAAGCGGAAAAGAAAGAACTCTGTACGCTGATTTACTATCCCGAAGAGAAACTTCAACTGGTGAAGCTCGTGAGAAGGATCTGGATGATTGGTATCTGATTACTCTGAACCAACTGGTGAAGGTCTGTCAGAATGTGTCTTCCAAGTATACTCGTTCGAAGGTTCGTAAATCACTGCCTGCCGAATTCTCTTATATCATTCAGGAGTTATTGCACGAATCGTCTATCGAACCGAATAAGCATGCTTATATCAATGTAATTATCAGCACTATCATCTCTACCAAGCGTTCAGACGATTTCATCATCGCGATGTGTAATCTTATCCAGCGCTGACGATTGATTCCCTGCACATCGTAGGAGATATTTACGACCGTGGTCCGGGAGCGCATATCATTATGGATACTTGTAATTATCATAATTTTGATATTCAATGGGGAAACCATGATATTCTTTGGATGGGTGCTGCTTCGGGCAATGACAGTTGCATCGCTAATGTGATACGTATGTCTATGCGTATGGTAATTTGGGCACATTGAAGACGGTTATGGAATCAATTTGCTTCCATTGGCTACCTTTGCTATGGATACTTATGCTGATGATCCCTGCACTATCTTCATGCCGAAGATGAATTTTGCCGACGCTCACTATAATGAGAAAACCCTGCGTTTGATTACTCAGATGCATAAAGCGATTACTATCATCCAGTTTAAGTTGGAGGCTGAAATCATCGACCGCCGTCCAGAATTCGGCATGGCGAATCGTAAACTTCTGAGAAGATAGACTTCGACCGTGGCGTCTTTGTATACGAGGGAAAAGAATATGCTTGCGTGATACCAATTTCCCGACAGTAGACCCAGCAGATCCTTACCGGCTGACTGAAGAGGAACGTGAACTGGTAGAAAAGATTCATTATTCATTTATGAATAGTGAGAAATTGAAGAAGCACATGCGCTGTCTGTTTACGTATGGCGGGATGTATTTGGTTTCCAACTCGAATCTTCTTTATCATGCTTCCGTACCTTTAAATGAAGATGGCAGCTTTCAAGCATGTCAAAATACGGGGAAAGGAATACTGGGGACATAAGTTGCTGGATAAGGCCGACCAGTTGATTCGTACCGCTTACTTTGACGAAGAAGGAGAGGAGGATAAGGAATTTGCTATGGACTATATTTGGTATATGTGGTGCGGCCCGGAAGCTCCTCTGTTTGATAAAGATAAAATGGCTACTTTTGAGCGCTATTTTGTAGAAGATAAAGAGTTGCACAAAGAGAAGAAAGGGCATATTATTACACATTGCGTAATCGGGAGGATATTTGTGACCGGATTCTGGAAGAATTTGGTGCTTCGGGTCCTCATTCGCATATCATCAATGGTCATGTGCCGGTAAAGACTATTCAGGGGGAACAGCCTATGAAAGCTAACGGCAAGCTTTTTGTGATTGACGGTGGATTTTCAAAGGCTTATCAGCCGGAAACGGGGATTGCGGGGTATACGCTTGTTTACCATTCTCACGGTATGCAGCTTGTACAGCATGAACCATTCCAGTCGCGGCAGAAAGCAATTGAGAGGGGCTGGATATTAAGTCTACCAATTTCGTACTGGAATTCAATTCACAACGAATGATGGTGAAAGATACTGATAAGGGAAAAGAGCTGGTAACGCAGATTCAGGATTTAAAGAAACTACTTGTTGCTTATCGTACTGGTCTGATAAAAGAAAAAGTGTGATAGATTGAAATGATAAGGGCTTAAAACCATCATTTATCATTTGATAGTTTTAGTAATGCTTAAAATATAGTGTCTTTATTTACATAAGGAAAAGTGAATTCAAGTTTGAATTGCAACGTAATTCCATACTAGCAACTTGTTCACCGTTCACTTTATTTTTATAATACTGTTTATTTTAATAATTGTGCTCCTAACGATTTGCTATACATACATTCTTTTTTAGAAAAGAACAATGCCTGCTTCAATGATAAAATCACCTTTATCGTAATTGGCGTGTTCTGTCTGATTAAATCTATTACAGCATTCTTATCTGTTGGCTGGATTTATTATAGAACCTCAACGTTCATTGTAAGTCCGTAACCACCCGTTGCAAAAATACCGAATTTTGGAGTAAACTGATATTCCAGATTGGCACGTGCTTGCAGTGCATATAGGCGTTTCGGAATTACTTCGTCTTATTATCGAAAGCCTCGATATGCTGATAGCCAAGATCTCCGCTGATAGATAAGCCTTTGTAAACAGGGAAGGAAATACCAGCACGATAGGAGGCACTTGCCGAAAACTTGTCATTCAAGTCCTGATACATGGAGCCGACTCCCAGAATTGTATAAAACAGCTGGTTCTTGAAGCGCACACCGATATTGGCAGCGTAGCATTGCCACCATACAGCATCATTTGCACTCTTCGTATCAGGATTCGCATTGACCAGATCCGAGTTGCAAGCCCTTCATATCTTCTTTATAATAATTGACAAGGCCAATTTGTAAATCCACGGGCTTTCGTTGCATAGTTGCATAAAGCGATCTGTAAGCCATTCAGTTTCGGGCAGTAATATTGGCAATACCTGCAATCTGCAAACCATTCATATCTTCGCCCACCACATTCAGTAGTCCGGATGTTACCATACCGTTATAACTCTGTCCGGTGATATTGGCTGCGCCGGAGAACTGGAAGCCCGAAGCCATGTTTCCTGTCACATTCATGAAACCGCTAATCATTACTCCCGAGGTATTATCTCCTCCGATACTGGTAAGACCGGCAATAATTACCCCTTTTGTACCGTCTCCGGTAATATTTACTAATCCGGCAGTAGAAAGTCCTATGGTATTGTCACCGCTCTTCTATTTCTTCGGGATAGATATTCTGTCCGCTGGCACCGAGCAACATGTTCTTGCTGCGTCCCTTGATGGTTACATTGCCCTCGGCATCCATCAGCGCAAGGTCACCGGTGTGCAACCAACCGTCTGCATCAATAGCCTCACGGGTGGCTTCTTCATTTTTATAATATCCCAGCATGACGTTAGGTCCGCGGCATACGATTTCTCCCGCTATGTTTTCCGGATCAGGAGAAAGGATTTTCACTTCCATACGGGGGACGGCCTTACCGCAGGAACCCGGTTTGAAGCGTGACCAGTCTTCGTAACAGATGATCGGCCCGCATTCTGTCATTCCGTAACCTACCGTGTAGGGGAATTCTATCATGCGAAGGAACTGTTCTACTTCTTGGTTGAAAGCGGCACCCCCTACAATGACTTCTGCAAAACGTCCACCGAAGGCACTGACTACTCCTTCGCGTACGGTTGTCTTGATCTTGTCGTTGATGATGGGGACTTTAAGCAATAGTTTCATGGTTGGTGTTTCCAGTTTCGGAAGCACGTTCTTCTTGATAATCTTTTCTATAATAAGCGGTACGGCTACCACCAGGTGCGGCTTCACTTCCGAGAATGCCTGGAAGATAATCTTTGGACTTGGCATACGGGTGAGGAAGTATATCTGACATCCTGCGGAGAACTCGTACAGGAATTCGAATGCCAGGCCATACATGTGCGCCATCGGTAGCATGGAGATAATCTTATCCCCGGCCTTCAGTGGCAATACCTCAAATGCAAATGCTGTATTCGACCACAGACTGCGATAGGGTAGCATTACGCCTTTGGAATAACTCGTCGTACCGGAAGTATAGTTGATTACTGCCAGTTCTTTAGGCTGGTCCTTGTGATATTCGATGTGTTCCTTGCGGAAATTCTTGGGGTATTTCTTGCCGAACAACTCATTCAGGTGTTCGCGGGCATAATCCAGCTTTTCCGTACGGGATATTAGGATAGAGAAATCCGTCATCAGGATGATGCCTTCCAGAATGGTCATGGCGGCTTCGTTCAGATTCTCCCATACCTGGTCGCCCACAAACAGTAATTTGGCTTCGGAATGGTTTACGATGTTATGTATATTATCCGCTTTAAATTCGTGAAGGATGGGAACTGCAACGGCTCCGTAGGTCAGTGTAGCGAGGAAAGTAACTCCCCAGTGTGAACTGTTACGTCCGCAGATGGCAATTTTATCTCCTTTCTTGATGCCGCTTGCTTCGAAGATTAAGTGTACTTTCTCTATTTTGCGGGCTACGTCTTTGTATTGCAGAGTAGCCCCATTATAATCGGTCAGGGCATCCAGGTCCCAATTCTGTTTAATGCTGTTCTCAATATAGGCGATAAAACTTTGTTCCATGATATTATATATTGCACATTTAGTTGAAATTTGTGCAAATATAAGGCTTTATAGAAAGAATGCAAATTTTTAACTGAAAAAAGCGGAGGGGATGTACAATTTAGCTTGACGGATGAATCTCACCACAGAGTAACACAGAGTTTTATTTTCCTTGAGTTCAAATTAATAAAACTCTGTGTTACTCTGTGGTGAATTTAATGCATTACCGTCCTAAGTACCAGTTGTACATGCGTTGTACGCCTTCTTCAATCTCCACTTTGTGGTGCCAGCCCAGAGCGTGCAGTTTCGAGGGGTCAGTCAGTTTGCGCATGGTTCCGTCCGGTTTGGTGCTGTCGAAAGTCAGCTGACCTTGGTAACCTACGGTGGAAACTATCAGTTCGGCCAGTTCGCGGATAGAGATTTCCTTGCCTGTACCTATATTAATATGGCAGTTACGAATATCTTTATCACCTTGTTTGTAGGTGTCTTTGAAGTCTACATGCTCCATGACGAAGACGCTGGCATCTGCCATTTCTTCGCTCCAGAGGAATTCGCGAAGAGGTGTGCCTGTACCCCATAATTTCACTTCACTGTTGCTGATACCGTATTTGGCAAGGATGGCAAGGATATCTTCCTTACTGCTGTTGCCGTCGATACCTTCTACCGGACGCTGGTTCAGGTCTTTGCATATTGCATCCCAGTCGCCTTGCTTCAGGCAATGAGCCAGATGTATCTTGCGAATCATGGCAGGGAGCACATGGCTGCGTTCCAGATCGAAGTTGTCATTTGGACCATAGAGGTTGGTAGGCATTACGGCGATGTAATTCGTGCCATATTGCAGGTTGAAACTCTCGCACATTTTCAGTCCGGCAATCTTGGCGATGGCATACGGTTCGTTGGTATATTCCAGCGGAGAGGTCAGGAGCACTTCTTCTTTCATGGGTTGTTCGGCATCACGCGGATAGATGCAGGTGCTTCCCAGGAAGAGGAGTTTCTTCACATTGTGGCGAAAACTTTCACCGATGACGTTTTGCTGTATTTGCAGGTTTTTGTAGATGAAGTCGGCACGGTAAATGCTGTTTGCCATGATGCCGCCAACGAAAGCAGCGGCAAGGAATACATATTCCGGTTGTTCTTCATCAAAGAATTTACGTACGGAAACGGCATCCAGCAAATCGAGTTCTTTGTGGGTTTTGCCAATGAGATTGGTATATCCTTTATCTTGCAGGTTTTTCCAGATGGCGGAGCCTACCAGACCACGGTGTCCGGCTACGTAGATTTTGGCGTTCTTGTCTAACATTATAGTTCTGATTTTTATATATTATTTTTCAAGTGATCTCAGATATAGCTTCTTCACAAACTTCATATCGTGTGCTGCCATGATTTTCACCAATTCTTCAAAACTGGTTTGTCTCGGGTTCCAGCCTAAAAGAGTTTTGGCCTTTGTCGGATTACCTAACAGCTGTTCCACTTCGGCAGGGCGGAAATATTTAGGATCTATTTCTACAAGCGTTTTTCCTGTTTGCACATCGATACCTTTTTCTTCTACGCCTTCACCTTCCCAGCGCAGTTCGATGCCTACTTCCTTGAAGGCAAGGGTGGCAAACTCGCGGACGGTATGCATTTCGCCTGTGGCTATCACGAAGTCTTCCGGTGTATCGTGCTGAAGAATCAGCCACATACATTCTACATAATCTTTCGCATATCCCCAGTCGCGACGTGCATCCAGATTACCCAGATACAGTTTGTCCTGGAAACCTTGGGCTATGCGGGCGGCGGCCAGCGTAATCTTACGGGTTACGAATGTTTCTCCTCTACGTTCGCTTTCGTGATTGAAAAGGATACCGTTTACGGCAAACATACCATAACTTTCGCGGTAGTTCTTTGTAATCCAGAAGCCGTATTGTTTGGCTACTCCGTATGGGCTGCGGGGATAGAAAGGAGTTGTTTCCGATTGGGGGACTTCCTGTACTTTACCGTAAAGTTCCGAAGTGGAGGCTTGGTAAATCTTTGTCTTTTTCTCCATGCCGAGGATGCGGACAGCTTCCAGCATACGCAGCGTGCCGATGGCATCTGCCTCTGCGGTGTATTCCGGTACGTCGAAAGATACTTTTACATGGCTTTGTGCAGCGAGGTTATATATTTCGTCCGGCTGTACCTGTTGGATGATGCGGATCAGCGAGCTGCTGTCCGTCATGTCACCGTAATGCAGGTTAATGGTGCGCTTTTGCTTCATGTCGCGTACCCATTCGTCGAAGTACAGATGTTCGATGCGCCCTGTATTGAATGAAGAAGAACGGCGGAGAATACCGTGCACTTCATATCCTTTCTGTAATAAGAATTCGGCGAGAAACGAACCGTCCTGACCTGTTATTCCGGAGATTAAAGCTGTTTTCATATTGTAGGCTTCTTTATTGATTATTTTTTGCGGGAGCAAAATTCGTTATTTTTTACGAGAATACAAAACTTATTGGCTTGTCACTTATATATCTTATCTACTATCAGTGCAATAGCCCCATCTCCCGTTACATTGCAGGCAGTACCGAAGCTATCCATTGCAATGTAGAGTGCGATCATCAGTGCCTGTGCCGATTCATCGAAACCGAGCATGGATTGCAGAATACCCAGAGATGCCATGATGGCACCACCGGGAACTCCCGGAGCGGCTACCATCGTGATTCCCAGCATGAAAATGAAACCGGCAAACAAGGGGAAATCAAAAGGCATGCCTTGCATCATCATCAGAGCAAGAGCGCATGCTACGATTTTCAGCGTGCTGCCGGATAAATGTATCGTGGCGCAAAGAGGGATAACAAACCCTGCAATATCAGAGGATACGCCGTTCTTCTTTGTCTGTTCCAGGGTAACAGGGATAGTGGCGGCAGAAGACTGTGTACCTAAAGCCGTGAAATAGGCGGGCAGCATCTTTCCTAACAATTTAAAAGGATTCCGGCGGACAAACAGCGCAGCGATACAATATTGAAATACCAGCAGGAAGATGTGCAGCAGGAAGATTACGCCGATAATCTTTATAAATATCATTAAGATAGAGAATACCTGTCCCGAATGTGTCATATTAAGGAATATGCCGAATATATAAATAGGAAGCAACGGCAGGATCACTGCACTGATCATACGGACAATGATATCCTGAAAATCACGTGCTGCATTCTTCAGTGTATCGTTTTTCAGTTGGGCAAGTCCCAGCCCTAAAGTGAAAGCCAGTACCAGTGCCGTCATCACATTCATGAGCGGTGGAATGGCGACTGAGAAAAACGGCAATATCCCTTGCGCTTCGCTGACCTCTTCCAGCGGGGCACCGGACTCTATCAGATGAGGAAATATAGTTACTCCTGTAAAGTAAGAGAGGAAACCGGAAAACAGGGTTGCCCCGTAAGCTATCAGTGCGGTAATCAACAGCAGTTTCCCGGCACCTTTACCGATGTCGGCAATAGCTACGGTAACCAGTCCCACAATAATCAGCGGTATGGAGAAATTCAGAAATTCGCTGAAAATACCGTTGAATGTAACGAACAGGCGTACCAATTCTCCGGGAAGAAAATTACCAAAAAGAATACCGAATGCGATGGCTATAAGGATACGCGGCAGTAAGCCGATATGTAGTTTTTTCATAAAACTGAATTTAAGTTTCTCCATTGAAATTTTATTTTAAACCACGATTTTTATTTTAATTAAATACGAACAAATGCCCTTGACATATTGTTTCCATTTCAATGAAACAATAACAAAAAAATGCAAGTTATGACAGAAAAAGGACAAAAGACTAATATCGGCTTAATCGGACTTGCCGTGATGGGGGAGAATTTAGCTTTGAATATGGCGGACAAGGGATGGCATGTGTCCGTGTTTAACCGTACTGTTCCGGGAGTGGAAGAAGGTGTGGTAGAACGCTTTATCAACGGTCGTGCCAAAGGGAAAAGTATTGAAGGATACACTGAAATTCCTGACTTTGTAGAGTCCATTTCCACCCCGCGTAAAATCATGATGATGGTGCGTGCCGGTAGTGCCGTAGATGAACTGATGGAACAACTCTTTCCGCATCTTTCTCCGGGAGATATCTTGATAGATGGAGGCAACTCAAACTATGAAGATACCAACCGTCGTGTGGCATTGGCCGAATCGAAAGGTTTCCGCTTTGTCGGTGCCGGTGTTTCGGGCGGTGAAGAAGGAGCGTTGAACGGTGCTTCTATTATGCCGGGCGGTTCCGTTACTGCCTGGGATGAAGTAAAACCCATCCTGCAAAGTATTGCTGCACGTGCTGCCGATGGTACTCCTTGCTGTGACTGGATTGGTCCGGCCGGCTCGGGACATTTCGTTAAAATGATACATAATGGTATCGAATACGGTGATATGCAGTTGATTGCCGAAGCCTACTGGGTGATGAAGAATCTTCTGCAACTGAATAATGAAGACATGGCTTCCGTTTTTGCCCACTGGAATGAGGGTAAGTTGCGTAGCTATCTGATAGAAATTACAGCCAATATTCTTCGGCATAAGGATAAAGCGGGCGGTTACCTGATTGACAAGATACTGGACACTGCCGGACAGAAAGGCACCGGTAAATGGTCCGTTATCAATGCAATGGAATTGGGTATGCCTCTGGGACTGATTGCAACGGCTGTTTTTGAGCGTAGTCTTTCAGCGCAGAAAAATCTGCGTGAGGCAGCTTCCAAACAATTCATTTGCCAGCGCTCACAAGTGGTTTATAATAAGCCGGAACTGGTGAAAGATATTTATTCCGCTTTGTATGCTTCTAAACTGGTATCCTATGCACAAGGTTTTGCCGTGTTGCAAAAGGCGTCCGAATCTTTCGGCTGGGATCTCGATCTGGCATCCATTGCCCGTATGTGGCGCGGAGGCTGCATCATCCGCAGTATATTCCTGAATGATATAGCGGCTGCTTTTGAGGCACAGCAGAAGCCGAAACATTTGCTGCTCGCTCCTTATTTCCGGGAAGAAATCAAAGAGTTGCTCTCCGGTTGGAAGCACCTTGTAGCCCATGCGATGAAAGAGGAACTTCCTGTTCCGGCTTTCTCTTCCGCATTGAACTATTTCTATTCGCTGGTATCTGCGAAGCTCCCTGCTAATATGATTCAGGCTCAGCGTGACTATTTCGGCGCACATACCTTTGAGCGTACCGATGAACTTCGCGGACAGTTCTTCCATGAAAACTGGACCGGACATGGCGGAGATACAAAATCAGGTACCTATAATGTATAAAATGAAGCCCTGGTAATAAAATTATGAAGCAAGAGCTAATGAATTTATTGCAAGGGCTAATTTGCAGAAGCTAATCAAAAAAAACAAGATTCTATGAGTAAATTTGTAATGATCATATTCGGCGCTTCGGGCGACTTGACGAAACGCAAACTGATGCCGGCACTCTACTCGCTCTACAAGGATAATCGTTTGCCCGAAGGATTTGCCATTCTCGGTATCGGCCGTACCGACTATGCGGATGAAACTTATCGCGATTATATCCTGAACGAGCTGGAACATTTTGTCACACCGGCCGAAGTGGGAATGAAAGAGTTCTGCACTCATTTGCACTACCTTAGTATGGACCCTGCCATAGAAGAAGGTTACGGAACCCTGGACAGCCGTTTGCAGGAAATCACCGGTGAAAAGGAACCGGACAATTTACTGTTCTATCTCGCTACGCCGCCCTCACTTTATGGCGTCATCCCTCTACATCTGAAAACAGCCGGATTGAATCGTAAACATACCCGCATCATCGTCGAAAAGCCTTTCGGCTACGACCTGAAGTCGGCACAAGAATTAAACCATATCTATGCTTCCGTTTTCGAAGAGTCTCAGATCTATCGCATTGACCACTTCCTTGGTAAAGAGACGGCACAAAATATCCTTGCTTTCCGTTTTGCCAATGGCATTTTTGAACCGTTGTGGAATCGTAATTACATCGATTATGTAGAGGTTACCGCTGTCGAGAATCTCGGTATCGAACAGCGTGGCGGCTTCTATGACGGTACAGGCGCTTTGCGCGACATGGTACAGAACCACCTTATCCAACTGGTGGCCCTCACTGCCATGGAGCCTCCCGCTGTCTTCACCGCCGATAATTTCCGTAACGAAGTGGTAAAAGTCTACGAGTCACTGAAACCTCTGACGGATGAAGATTTGAATGAACATATAGTCCGCGGACAATATACCGCTTCCGGTTCTAAAAAGGGCTACCGTGAAGAGAAGAACGTCCCCGCCGATTCGCGCACTGAAACTTACATCGCCATGAAGATCGGTATTGATAACTGGCGTTGGAGCGGCGTACCTTTCTACATCCGCACAGGAAAGCAGATGCCTACCAAGGTGACGGAAATCGTAGTGCACTTCCGTGAAACGCCCCATCAGATGTTTCATTGCCATGGCGGACACTGTCCGCGGGCTAACAAACTAATCCTCCGCCTGCAACCCAACGAGGGTATTGTGCTGAAATTCGGCATGAAAGTTCCCGGACCGGGATTCGATGTGAAGCAGGTAATGATGGATTTCAGTTACGACCAACTGGGCGGACGCGCCACGGGCGATGCTTATGCCCGCCTGATTGAAGACTGCATTCAGGGCGACCCGACACTCTTTACCCGCAGTGATGCTGTCGAAGCCTCCTGGCGTTTCTTTGATCCTGTGCTGCGCTATTGGAATGAATATCCTGACGCGCCTCTCTACGGTTATCCTGCGGAACGTGGGGGCCGCTGGAAAGTGAAGCTATGATGCACGAACATGGTGCCGACTGGACCAATCCGTGTAAGAAACCTTACAAATACTGATCAATATTGTGAGTTATGAAATTAGCAGTTTTTCCCTCATCAATTGAAACTTCACGAGCATTGATACTCCGCCTGGTGGAAATCATGAATGAAGAGCCGGACAGAGTGTTCAATATCGCAGTTAGTGGTGGTAATACCCCTGCTCTGATGTTCGATTTATGGGCGAATGAATATATGGAAATTACCCCTTGGGACCGTATAAAACTAAACTAGACTTAACTAAACTATTCTATTCTTGGAATTTCACAATCCCTTTTCTGTTCGGTGCAAATGTACGCATAAATCGGGTTCTGACAAACTATAATCGACAAAATTCTCTTTTTTACCGATAAATTCATGAATAATTAGCTCCTTTCGTCAAGAAAAGTCTGAAAAACTTGCTTGTAACTATCGCTGATAGGAATATAGGTCTTGTCGAATACAATACGGCCACGGTCAATCACACGTATTTTATCTTTTTGTACAATGAATGAGCGGTGCACGCGTATGAAACGGCTGGACGGCAGAAGTTCTTCCATAGCTTTCATACTCATCAATGAAAGAATAGGTTTGGAGCGTCTTCTGTATAAATTTTAATATAATCTTTCAGTCCTTCGATATACATAATTTTCTTCAAGTCTACTTGTACCAGTTTGTAGTCACTTTTTACAAAAATGCTGTCTATTTCTTCCGGTTTCTGAACCAGTTCGAACCATTGAAGTGCCTTATTGGCAGCTTGCAGGAAATCGACGTACGAAATAGGTTTCAGCAGATAATCGAGCGCATTGACACGGTAGCCGTCAATGGCATACTGACCGAAGGCGGTGGTAAACACAATACGGGTACGCGAATCCACCATCTTAGAAAACTCCAGTCCATTAAGCTCCGGCATTTGAATATCCAGAAAAGAAGATCGACTTCCTCGCCGGCAACTCTTTCATGGCCTGAACCGCACTGGAATATTTCCTACTAGTTGCAGAAACGGAGTCTTATTCACGTAACTCTCCAACAGGCCGAGAGCCAGAGGCTCATCATCAACGATTGCACAACGTAACATCATACTATTTTATATCTAAAGTTTTTATATTCAATGTTTTGAAATCTACTCTCTGATCTTGATACTTAATTTCGATTCATATACTTTTTCATCTTTTGAGATACCTTTCGACCAGGTATAATCCCCGGGATAAAGTATCTCCAGCCGGCGGCTGACTTGTTCCAATCCCACACCCGAGCCACTCTTATCCTCCATTGTCTTAGGATGATTACTGTTACGAATCTCACAAATTACTTCCTTATTGCTTTCCGAGATACGAATGCTGATGAAACTCGTTTCGGTAGGGGAGATGCCATGCTTGAAAGCGTTCTCAATCAAGGAAATGAAGATAAGTGGGGCAATAAGTGTCTGGCTGTCAGGCTGGATATCGAATTGAGTAGTCATTTTTACATTGGCCGATAATCGGATACGCATCAGTTCAATGTAATTGCGGATAAAATCAACCTCTTTACAGAGAGGAACGTACGTTTGTTGGTTATCATATAACACATAACGAAGCAGTTTGCTCAACTCCTGAACTGCTTGTTGCGCTTTGTCCGAATCAAATGCAATCAGTGCATAGATATTATTCAGGGTATTCAGCAGAAAGTGAGGGTTCAGTTGGTTTCGCAGATTTTTCAGTTCCGCTTCCGCACGGTTTCGTTCCGCCTCTTTGCGGGCAGCTTCATTTTGCGTCCATCGCGCGCTCATACGGATAGCGGCACTTAGGCCGATAGTAAATACGAGGCTCAACATATCTCTAAGGAAGAATAGCCATCCCGGAGGCATACCCGGTCTTTTGGCTTTGGGTGCAAATGACGGATCGAATGTCAGGCTTTGCCAGAGATGTAACAAAATGCCGATGACACATAAAAAGATAATGTTGTAGACGATATATCTTTTGGCCTGACTCTGAAACAGATAACGGGGAACAAGAATGAAATAATTCACGTAGAACGCAATCATAAAAGAGAGTGGTACAGCAAGATGGCGTATATAGGCCATCCAGTTGATGTTTCCGTTCCCACGTTCGACGAAAAAGAACGGGAAACCGAACATAATCCCCCAGCTGATAATGTGTATCAGTATCTCCAGGGGACGACGTGCGGATGTAAAGGTTTGTTTCATAAAGACAAAGATAGTTTTTTTAATTGACAACCGACGGTTGTCAATCAATTATTCGTATCTGATGGCTTCTATCGGGTCTAAATCAGCTGCTTTCTTAGCCGGATACCATCCGAAGAAGACGCCGGTAACGGTACATACTGCGAAGGAAAGGAAAACGCTCCACGGCTGGATATAGATAGGCCAATGCGCTACGCTCTTGACAATCCAGCTAGCCCCGCAGCCGATAATGACTCCGATGATACCTCCCGGTGATACTGATCATGATCGCTTCGATAAGAAATTGGCTCAGAATATCCACGCCACGGGCACCGACGGACATACGCAGACCGATTTCACGGGTACGCTCCGTGACGCTGACGTACATGATGTTCATGATACCGATACCGCCCACTACCAGTGAAATGCCGGCGATACAGGCAAGCAGGGTTGTCATCAAGTCGGTGGTAGAGTTGAGCATTGTACTCAATTCCTGTTGGGTACGGATCGTGAAGTCATCGTCGTCCGAGCTTTCAGCTTATGATTGCGACGGAGGATTACGGTGATTTCGTCAGTAGCATAGTCCGTCATATCTTCAGTGAGGGCAGAGGCAAAGACTCCCTGCAAATACGTAACGGCCCTTTCGATTTGAGCACACCTACCACACGAAGCGGTATTTTACTGAAACGAATAATCTTACCCACGGGATCACTACCGTCCGGAAAAAGATTGTCTACTATAGTCTTTCCAATCACACATACTTTCGCCGAGCTCTGTATGTCGGCTTCTGTAAACATCTCTCCATTTTCTACAGTGAGCTGACGGATGTCGAGATATTCTGTTCCTACTCCGTTGACGGAGGCAGGGTAGTTATTGTTTCCGGCGATGAGCTGTCCGGACGAAGATACGTTGGGACTAATAGCAGACAGGAAATTTGTCTCATCGCGTAAGGCTTCGTAGTCTGCTAGTTTCAAGGTCTGCATCGCAGAGGGATCTTGCCGGACACCTCCACGCATATCGGCGCCCGGGTGAATCATTATCATGTTCGAGCCCATTTCCGCGATCTGCTGCTGAATACTTTTCTTCGAGCCTTGCCCGATGGCGAGCATGGTGATGACGGATGCCACACCGATGATGATACCCAGCATGGTGAGGAAGGCGCGAAGCTTATTGTTCGCCAATGCCCGGAGAGCTATTTTAAATAAATTGGTTCCATTCATGTTTAAAAGCTTATAACTTTAATTAGTCTTCCTCATTTTTCGGCAATGCAGCCAGCGCTTCGGCGGCAGACAGAATCTTCGTATTGACCGTATCTTCCGTTATATGACCGTCGCGCAACCGTATATTCCGGCTACTGTATTGTGCGATTTCGGGATTATGCGTTACGAATATAATTGTACGTCCTTCCGCGTGAAGTTTCTGAAACAGGACAAGTATCTCAAAAGAGGTACGGGTGTCGAGATTTCCGGTGGCTTCGTCGGCAAGGATAACGGCAGGATTGTTCACCAGTGCGCGGGCGATGGCAACACGTTGCATCTGTCCGCCGGACATTTGGTTCGACTTATGTTCGAGACGGTCGCCCAGTCCCACCGCTTGTAGAGACTCGATAGCACGGCGGCGACGTTCGGAGGCACTGACGGCGGAGTTGTACATCAGCGGCAACTCCACGTTTTCTACTGCCGTTGTTTTGGGGAGGAGGTTGTAGCTCTGGAACACAAAACCGATTTTCCGGTTTCTGAGTACCGCCCGTTGAGGTTTGCTCATTGTGCGGACGGAGATTCCGTCGAGCAGATACTCTCCGCTGGTTGGGGTGTCCAGGCAGCCTAATATATTAAGCAGCGTGGATTTTCCCGAACCGGAAGTCCCCATGATGGTAACAAACTCTCCTTCATTGATATTGAACGAAACGCCCCGCAATGCGTGGACGGTTTCGTCGCCTACCTGAAAGTTACGTTTGATATTTTGTATTTCAATTACTTTTTTCATCTTTTATTCTTTATTTCTCATTTGCAAAATGTCTGCTGGTTTTCAGAATCGATTTTGCATACTTCTCGGATTTGCGCAAAGTTTATTTTAGCCTGTTTTAATGTGAGTTCGATATAACAGCTATCATCCGCATGGTTTCCCTTCCGGAAAGGAGGGGAAACCAAAGGGCGGGGTGGTAGGTGCGGCCATTTGCTTTTAATCGTAAGGCAGTATATTTCATATACCTATATATTCACCTACCACCTCCCCCTACGGGTACTCCTCCTTCCCGAAGGAGGAGAGTTGTGAACAGTATAGACTTATATCGAACTCACATTATTTTAATTTTAGGAAATCAGCTCTATCCTCTTAGACTGATTTCTTAAAATGGATTCATTTTTTCTTATTGCTTCCCGGAGGGCCCGGCATGAACGGACTTCTTTCTCCGCCTTCCTGACCTGTCGGGGCTTCCATGCTTTCGCCCGGTATGCCACCTATGGTAGCTTCTGTCACTACTCTTGTTCCTTCGGTGACACCGCTGATGATCTCTGTGGAGATTCCGTTTGTAATTCCTATTTCTACCGGATGAGCAGTGAATGTGGTGCCTTCGCGTGTCCAGACTTTATGTTCGCTTTCGCAATCCTTCACAATATCGTTTTTACCGATCAGAGGTTCTTCCGGTGTAAAGCGCAAAGCCTTGTTAGGAACAGACAGTACATCTTTCTTGTCGAGAATATAGATTGTGATATTGGCAGTCAGACGTGGTTTCAGTTTCAGGTCCGGATTATGGGCGGAGATTACCACCTCATAAGTAACCACCGTGCTGGTGCTGGAACTTGTACTGCTGGTACTGCTCGCATCTCCCAGGCGAATCTGTGTCACTACTCCTTCGAATGTGTCGTTCGGATAAGCGTCTACCGTGAAGCTGGCACGCTGGCCTTCTACTACACCGCCTATATCAGCTTCATCCACATCGGCCACTACCTGCATCTGTGTCAGGTCGGCAGCAATGGTGAACAGTGTCGGAGTTTCGAATCCGGAAGCAACGGTCTGTCCTGCTTCCACATCACGGCTGATGACTACTCCGTCAATCGGTGAGGTAATCGTGGCGTAGGACAGGTTACGCTCTGCTTTTGCCAGAGAGGCTTTGCTGCTGTCGTAGTTACTTTTGGCTTTCTGGTAGTTATAGAGGGCCTGTTCGTAGTCCGTATCACTGATTAATGATTTCTCGTGCAGACCTTTGCTGCGTTGGAAGTTCTTTTCCTGATATTCATATTCGGCTTTTGCACCATCGTACGTTGCTTGTCTGTGATGCTAGTTCGCTTTGCAGGGTGGCACGGTCCATTTCGGCTATCAACTGTCCTTTGGTTACTACCGAGTTGTAATCTACGTAGATCTTGTCGATGATACCGGAAACCTGCGTACCGACTTCTACTTCCGTCACCGGTTCGATGGTTCCGGTAGCAGTTACCGAATTTGAAATATCGCCTTTGCTCACGTTGTGCAGTGGCGTAGGTGACTTTGTGCTTGGCCGGTGAACCTGCAAAGAACCAGATTCCTGCTCCTGCACAACCACAACGACTGCCACAGCGATTAGATAATCTTTTTCGTTTTCATTCGTTTATTATGCTTTTACTTATTTATAATGCTGATATTCGATTCCTTACAAAGCTAGTTTGTCGCCTTGATAGAACTTCAGCAACTGTGTATTCAGTATGGCCATATATTTGGCTTGAAGCTGTTCCTGCTGTGCTTGCAGCAAGTTGTTCTTTTCAGTAAGAAGTTCTACTGGTATTCTTCATTCCCAGATTAAACTGTTCGCTAATCAACTCATAGCTGATTTGTGTACTCTTCAGTTTCTCGTTTGCTGCTGCATAACGTTGCTGTGCACTGTTAGCATCCAGCCAGAGTCCTTCGATCGTCTTGTATAAGGCTTTCTGTTCGTCAAGCAAGGATAACATACTCGTCTCGTATTGCAATTTGGCTTTCTGTACGGCACTCTTTAGTTTGACGGTTATTGAAGATCGGCACACTGACAGACAATCCGATCGAATTGTTCCAGCCGTTTTTCACTTGTTCGCCGAAAGTGAAATCACTACCACTGGTATGATTCGTTCCGATTCCCGCGCTGAGGCTGACGGTAGGAAGGTAGCCGGACTTAGCAATGTCGATTCCCAATTCGGAAGCGTCTACATTGAGTTTGCTAGCTTCGATCTCGGGCGAAGACTCAAGGGCACTCACATACACATCTCTTTTGGCGGGCAACGGAGCCAGTACATTCTCGTCGGACAGAGCGGGAGGTAGATGTTCATTTCATTCTCCCCGTCGAGTTCGAGTAGTTGTTTCAGTTGTAATTTGTAATCTTGCAGAGTGGCTTGCGCTGTGACAAGTTGGTAACGGTCGGTGCTGACCTGTGCTTCCAATTGTGCGAAATCGCTTTTGGCAATGCTTCCGGCATTCAGAAGTTCCTGTCCGCGGTCACGCTGTGCAATAGAGACTTGCAGGGTACTTTCGTTTACTTTGACAGACTCGGCCGCATAAAGAATCTGGATATACATTTGGGCAATAGATTCCTGAATGTTATTTTCGGAAGTCGCTACGTCCAGTTCGGCTACCTGATTGTTCAGTTTTCCTGCTGGATGGTTTTCAGTCTTTTATTACCATTATATAGAGTCCACGACGCATTCAGTCCATAATTTCCATTGTAACTGGTTTTACTGTTGGTACTGATAATCTCACTGCCACTGACTCTGCTACTTGATTCCTGATACGGCCGATTCACCACCTGCTGGCTGGTAGAGAACGAAAGACTGGGAAACAAGGCAGCCTTAGCTGTCTTTACATCAATCTGCGTGCTGGCCGCAGTGATCCGGTTCTTACGAATCGTGATGTTCTGCTCAAGGGCATAGTCGATACACGATTGCAAGTCCCATTGAGCCGGAATTTTGTTTCTTTCAGCGTATCGACTTGCAGCGGAGAAACTTGGGCAGATATGCCGGACAGCATACCTGCTCCAAGAAATGTCATCACTGTCAATCTTCTTACATTTATCATATTCATACTTCTATTGATTTACTGTTAGCGAAGGTACGTACATATTATATATGCCGCAAAAGTGATAGACGGATGACGTAATTTCGCCGTTAAATGTTTTTTTTCTGTCGATAGGCAGGTTTTTTTAGAAAAAGAATAGGATAAAATGAAGATTTGAGCAGAATTGAGCATTTCAACTGACAGTCAGGAGGTTTCGGCATAGATTGGCACAAAGTGGCATAGATGGGGAAGACAGGCTTTGGGAAGAATATGGAAACAGATGCACTTCAAATCATTACCCGACATCGGATGCACTTTTAACACTAACGGTCTATATTTCTGCGTTCTGCGTAGGTTTACATTCTGCCCTTACAACTCCCATAAACTAATTTTGCACCAAACAAAAAGTAAGGATTATGAGAAGTACATTCAAGACCGTGTTCTACGTGAACGCAAGCAAGGAGAAGAACGGAATTGTCCCTATCATGGGACGTGTGACCATCAACGGGACTATCGCACAGTTCAGTTGCAAGCAGACCATCCCGAAAGCACTTTGGGATGCAAAGGGAAACCGCGCCAAAGGCAAGAGCAAGGAGGCACAGGCGGTAAACTTCGCGTTGGAGAACATCAAGGCACAGATAGCAAAGCACTACCAACGTCTTTCAGACCGTGAAGCCTGTGTGACCGCTGAAATGGTACGTAATGCTTATCAGGGCATAGGCACAGAATATGAGACCTTGCTACGTGCCTTTGACAAAGAGAACGCGGCTTTTGCCAAACGTGTGGGTAAAGACCGCTCCAAGCGCACATATCTGAAATACCTGACTGTTCGCAAGTATGTAGCCGAGTTTATCAGAAAGCAATATAAACGTGCCGACATAACAATGAACGAACTTACGGAGGATTTCATCCGCGACTATTGCCTGTACCTGCGCAACGAGGCAGGGCTTGCACAATCTTCCGTGTGGATATACTCCATACCATTGAAACATATCGTCACCACGGCTCACTACAATGGAAAGATACCGAGAAACCCGTTTGCAATGTACCACGTTGACCCCGACCACAAGGAGCGCGGCTTCCTGACGGAAGAGGAACTTCAGGCATTGGGCGCAATCAAACTGGAGAATCCTAACTTCGCACTGGCAAGGGACTTGTTCCTGTTCGGATGCTGGACGGGCATATCGTTCATAGACATCAAGAACCTCACGACTGACAATGTCGTGGAAATAAACGGTGCGCTGTGGATTGTGTCGAAACGGCAAAAGACAGGTGTCCCGTTCCAAGTCAAGCTGATGGATATTCCGATGCAGATAATCAAGCGTTATGAACCGTTCCGAAAAGACAAGAGACTGTTCAACATAGGCTCACTTGACATGGTGAACAAACGCATAAAGAGCATAGCAAGGAAGTGCGGCATTGAGAAGCCGGTTTCCTTTCACCTCAGCCGCCACAGCTTTGCTGTCATGGCATTGAACTACGGTATGCCGATAGAAAGCGTGAGCAAGATACTCGGACATACGGACATCAAGACCACGCAGATTTATGCCAAGGTAACGAACACGAAACTAAACAGCGACATTTCCGCCTTTGAGAACAAAATAAGCGGACGTTTCGCCATATAACCGCTTGATTATGGAACGGGACATTATTACGATGAACGAGTACGGTAGAGTGACGATACCCACTTCTACAAATGTATGGATGACGGAGGCAGAACTGTCCGCATTGTTTGGTACAATCGCCCCGACACTCCGTACAGCTATTCGCGCCATATATAAGAGTGGAGTGCTGAAACAACATAAGGCAGAACGGTATATCCGTTTGCCCGATGGCTACGGCATGGACGTGTATGCCCTGTCTATGGTCGTGGCACTCGCATTCCGCATCAACACCCCATGCGCGAGAAGGGTACGCAAAGCCCTGTTGGAAAGGTTGTACGGGCAAAAAGAAAGACAAGTCCTGTGGGTGTCAATGAACAGACCGATGCTCGAGTGTTAGAGCGTGGGTACGTACCTACGCTAACCGCCCGAAGAAGTGACGATGCCATGCTTCTTCGGGCTTTCTTTTTTCTTTCCAGCCCCTTTCCCTTATGCGATTTTCTGCATTTTTTTGCCTGCTTGTTACGATTGCACCGTTTTGCTTCATTTTACGTATCAGTGTTGGCAGGACTACGGCAAAGACCGCATGGCTACCGTGCCGAAGTATGACGGTTTCTGTACCGTCCCCGACCATCTGAACTACCGGAAGGAGATTGACGGTTTCCTGAACCTGTACGAGCCGATAGGGCACACACCCCAAATCGGGGATTTCCCGCATACGCTCTCTAGTGGAGCACATTTTCGGAGAACAGTACGAGTCTCGGTCTGGACTACATGCAGTTGCTCTACCTGCAGCCGTTGCAGAAACTCCTATACTCCTGCTCGTATCCGAAGAGAGGAACACGGGCAAAAGCACGTTCCTCAACTTCCTGAAAGCCATTTTCCAAGACAACGTGACGTTCAACACCAACGAGGACTTCCGCAGCCAGTTCAATTCCGATTGGGCAGGGAAGCTGCTCATTATGGTGGACGAAGTACTGCTCAACCGTAGGGAGGACAGCGAACGTCTGAAGAACCTGAGCACTACACTTTCCTTACAAGGTGGAAGCCAAAGGGAAAGACCGCACGGAAATAGCATTCTTCGCCAAGTTCGTGTCCCCTGCACCCAACGGGCTTACCTATACCACCTACGTGTATGGCGGCGAGGGACGCTATCAGCCACGCAAGGGAGTAGGCAGGTATTACACCGTAACCAAGGGACTGCAGGAAAGCCTGTGATATTCTGTTGAATTGTTGAATATATATAATAGAATGTTGATATATAGCAATATACAGACTCAACAGAATACCAACAACGCCCAACGGACGATGAAGAAGGAACAAGGCAACATTCGGTTCTGCCCTCACTTCTTCTTTTCGTTGCCGTTTGTTGGGCATCATGCGTTTGTTGAGGACAAGTTGAGCGCGTATCAAACAATATACCAATGTATTATGTGTCATATTCAACACTTCAACGCTTTTACACCCGTCAACAAGTCCGTGGGGAAAACGGCTGGATGCCCCCAGCAGGTATTACGTATGCCGACATGCCATCATGCCGACAAGCAGGCATGGCAACATGACGGCACGAAACTATGGTGACATACCGACATGGCGGCATGACATGCCATCCCAAGCTGGCGAAAGAGGAAAGACATCCGGCGACCACCGACAGCGCAGCGGATTTTGAGGAACGGAAAAGCCATAGCTCATTAGGGCGTTTTCTTCACGCACCGCTGCGCTAATGCTAAAAACGCCCCAATGAGCCGAAGGGGTTACCCCCTCTGGACACCCCCGTTTTCATGCGGCACGACCGCAACGGACGGGAATGAACAAACAAGTTTGTAGAACCTATAAAAATAAAAGACAAAAATGGGATACATAAGCATCCAATTCAACAAGGCGAAAGGCTCGGCGGACACGGGCGCGTCCGACCACATCGAACGCAAGACCGTCCCCAAGAACGCCGACCCGACACGCACCCACCTCAACCGTGAGCTGGTGGACTTCCCCGATGGCGTGACAGACCGCACCGGAGCAATCAACCACCGCATCCGCACGGCAGGCATCAAGAGGAAGATAACGCCCGACCAAGTGAGGGCAATCCGCATCGTGCTTTCAGGCACGCATGAGGACATGATGAAAGTGAAGGACGAGGGCAGACTGAACGAATGGTGTGTCGACAACCTGCAATGGCTGCACCGCACTTTCGGACGGGAGAACACCGTTTCGGCAGTCCTGCACATGGACGAGCATACGCCGCACATCCACGCCACGGTCGTACCGATTGTAACGGGCGAGCGCAGGAAAGCGAAAAAGAAGCAACAGGCAGAGGGCAAGCGCACCTACCGCAAGAAAACGGATGCCATTCGCCTGTGCGCCGATGACGTGCTGACACGTGAGAAGCTGTCAGCCTATCACGACAGCTACGCCGAAGCAATGGCGAAATACGGCTTGCAGCGTGGCATCCGTGGCTCGGAAGCACGGCATACCACCACCGCCCAATACTACCGTGATTTGAAGCGGCAGACGGGAGAACTTGAAGCCAATGTGCAGCAGTTGCAAACGGAAAGACAACAGGCGGAACAGAAACTTGACGAGGTGAAGCAAGGAATCAAGTCGGAAAAACTGGAAGCCGCTAAGACCGAGGCGAAAGCCGCACTCGTGGCAAAGGTCGGTTCTCTTTTGGGTGGTGGAAAGTTGAAAGCGGAAAGGGAAGGGTTTCAACAACGCATCGCAGAACTTGAAAATAAAAATGCAAGATTAGAGCAATATATCAAGCAGATGGAACGTGAACACCAAGCCCAATGCATCAAGTTCAGTGAGTATATAGACAAGGTAAAACGATACTTCCCTCATGTGGATAAATTGTTGCCCTTGATAGACTTCTGCCGTAATACGCTGCACTTCTCCGAACAGATTATCCAAGAATTGTGCAAGTTGAAGAAAGTGAAGTTGAAAGTCGAATCCGCAGAATCTTCTATGGATATTTTTGTATTCTTCAAATCGGGTAGCATAGTGGTTCTCACGCTATAGCGTGGGCTGCTATTACTACATCTGTACACAGGGTTTTCTCAGGACCTCCGATGAAGTTGAGATAAGTTTGAGAACTTTTAATAGAATAGAAAGTTAGCGTGCCTTCATGGCACGTTAACCTTTATACAATGTAAACTTTATCAACGGCAAATCTTTCTTTTAGTATGCAGGCATTGTTTATTGGGGTAATTTGTATTATAACTATTTCAATTTGTTATATAGCTATAACAAGAACACGCCTAAAAAATAAGTCCAAGGAACTTTCTGAAAAGTTAAACCACATATCTTCTTATAGCAATAAATCCAATTATGAGCAAGCAAGAGAAAGATTGTCGGCATTAAACAACGGAGCATTTATTGATATTCCGTCCGACCTTAATAGCACTTTTTCAGGGAAGATAATATCTGCAACGCAAGAAAAAGATTTTGTCAATCATTATAAGCCGCATTTTCAAGAAGCATATTCACTTGTTAAGAAACTTGAAGCCTTTAATATCACTCCATCTGAAACCATATTCAATTTTATCAGTGACTTTGGGGCTATCAATAGACTTGTAAAACAACATAATGAGGGAATCATTACATTTCTACTTGACACGCATAAAGAGTTTTTCGACCATTGCCTAAAATATCCGTTAGACAAGCAACAAAGACGCTCAATCGTTTCAGGAGAAGAAAATTGTTTAGTAGTCAGTAGTGCAGGGAGTGGAAAGACTTCATCCATCGTAGGGAAAGTAAAGTATTTGACTGAAATAAAGAAAATCAACCCTCAAAATATTCTCCTTATCAGCTACACAAACAAGGCTGCCGCTGAATTAACAGAAAGAATGGGTATTGCTGGTTTGCGAGGGTACACTTTTCACAAACTTGCCCTTGACATTATCGGACAGACAACAGGACAAAAGCCATCAATATATGAAAATACGGACGCGCTCTTCGTGAAAATCTACCATGAATTATTGAACGACAAGAAATTCAAGAAAAGCGTAATAGAATACTTCATTGATTATCAAACGCCCGAAAAGGAGTGGGAAAAGCGGAAGAATGAGCGTAGGCAACAACTTTCAGAGCAAAAAGAGGTGCGTTTGAAAGCAACGTTTCCCGATATGGATGGAAAAACTGTTTATGTACGGAGTGAACAAGAGCAGAAAATATGCTTTGCGCTATCTTCCCTTAGCGTAAAATTCAGATATGAAGAGCCATACGAGCATCCATTGGTAGACGAGATGCACTCTCAATACAAACCGGATTTTTCCATTTATTTTGAACAAGGTGGAGAAACAAAGCGAATATATTTAGAGCATTTTGGAGTGGACGAGCATGGGCTTGTTCCTATATGGTTTGCCAAAGACAGAGGCATTACCTATGAAGAAGCAAACCAAAAGTACAACGATGGCATAACATGGAAAAAAGCGGCACATGAGAAATTCGGCACTAAGCTGTTGACAACTTCAAGTGCAGACTTTCATTATTCCGATATTCGGGAGAAGTTGAAAACCTTATTGGAAAAGGCTGATGTTTCCATCCAAGAGAAAACAGATGCAGAATTATACGATATGGTTCTTCCCCCGAACAGCAAGCATGAGAAGGCTTTTATCCGCCTTGTCGTGACTTTTGTGACATTGATAAAGTCAAGTTGCAAATCTGTAGATGAAGTATTAAGGCAAACTAAAAACGCAGGGGACGAACGCAGTACGTTCATTATCAAAAACATCTTTCAGCCCGTTTATAAACGGTATATTGAAGAATTGGCGAACATCAACCAAATAGATTTTACGGATGCAATTCTGCAAGCTACCGACATTTGTCGTTCCTCCCATCCTGTGAAGTATGATTATATCATTGTGGATGAGTTTCAAGACATATCAGTTGACCGTTACAACTTCTTAAAAGTATTGCGAGAGGGAAATCCACCCGCCAAGTTGTATTGTGTGGGCGATGACTGGCAGTCCATCTATCGTTTTTCGGGGAGCGACATGGCACTTTTCAATCAGTTTTCAGATTACTTCGGCCAGACAGAAATCAATAAGATTGAAACAACATATCGGTTTGGAGAGCCTTTAGTCAGCCTGTCCTCGCAATTTATCCAACGCAACGAAGCCCAAATTAAAAAGAACATCCATCCTTTTAACCCACAAGTTAAAACAGAATTACAGTTTTGCGATTATGAAAGACGAGATTATTGCAATGTTATCGGACAATTGGTCGCGTCAATTCCATTAGACAAATCAGTCTTTTTGTTAGGGAGATATTCCTTTGACGATTATTACCTGTCGTTCATGTATAAATCCGTGAAAGAGGGTAATCGCTTTTTCTATATCATCGGAGACAGGAAAATAGAGTTTCTGACCGTTCATAAATCCAAAGGACTTGAAGCAGACTATGTGATAATTCTTCAATGCAACAAGGATACATACGGGTTTCCCTCACTTGTAAGCGATGACCCAGTGCTTAATTATGTCTTGACAAAAAGCGACCAATATCCATACGGAGAAGAACGCAGGCTGTTTTATGTAGCCATTACCAGAGCTAAAGTAAAGACCTATATACTGTATGACAGACGCTTTCCTTCCGTTTTCGTAGACGAATTCTTGCATCCGGAAAAAATCACGGAAGAAAGTTATGCCAAGCATCCAAACGCCAACAAAAAGTGGACACGCAGTGCGGATAATTTTCTGCTTACCCTTTATCATGAAGGGAAAAGTATAAAATACATAGCCGAGAAAATGGGCAGAAGTCAAACCTCGATAGTAATGCGATTAGGAAAATTGGAAGGGAAACGGCAATAAAATACTGATTGCATTTCGTTTGTCGAAAATATAAGTTACCTTTGCATAGAGTTGTTTGACAGCAATGTACTGCACATCGCAGAATTTATGACCGTTGCCAAGTCATTACCTCACTTGTTGCAAAAAGTGCGCAAGTTGCTTATTCCTAAATTATTCCTATCTTATAGCTGTATTTTATATAAAAACACGACAAATTCTGCAACAATTCAAGGGATTTGTTTGTTTTAATTATAAAAATTGTATATTTGTACTCATTACAAATCTAGACGTAGACATATGAAGAATACACTGCTTACGATCTGGAACTTCTATTTGGAGGGCTTTCGAAGTATGACCTTGGGGCGTACCCTGTGGATTATTATCCTTTTGAAATTATTCATCATGTTCTTTATTCTGAAGTTGTTCTTCTTCCCCGACTTTCTTGGCGACCACCCTACGGATGACGACAAGGGAACATACGTGGGAAACGAACTGATAGAACGTGCTATTCCCGGTAAATCTACTGATTTTTAACTCTTAAACTACATAGGATTATGATTGAAAGTATTGACACCTCGCTGATCGATTGGTCGAGAGCCCAATTTGCGATGACAGCTATGTACCACTGGATTTTTGTTCCCCTTACACTCGGACTGGCAGTGGTAATGGGAATCATGGAGACGCTGTATTATAAAACAGGCAATGAATTTTGGAAACGGACAGCCAGTTTTGGATGAAACTCTTCGGTATTAACTTTGCCATTGGTGTGGCAACCGGTTTGATTCTGGAGTTTGAATTTGGTACGAATTGGAGTAATTATTCGTGGTTCGTAGGCGATATCTTCGGTGCGCCGTTGGCTATTGAAGGGATTTTGGCCTTCTTCATGGAAGCTACGTTTATAGCCGTGATGTTCTTCGGCTGGGAGAAAGTAAGTAAGCGTTTCCACTTGGCTTCTACCTGGCTCACAGGTCTGGGAGCTACAATTTCCGCCTGGTGGATTCTTGTTGCCAATGCTTGGATGCAGCATCCGGTGGGCATGGAGTTCAATCCGGATACGGTGAGAAATGAAATGGTGGACTTTTGGGCGGTGGCTACTTCGCCTGTGGCCGTCAATAAGTTCTTTCATACGGTGTTGTCCGGCTGGGTGCTGGGTGCCGTGTTTGTAGTCGGCATCAGTTGTTGGTATCTGCTGAAGAAACGTAATCGTGAGTTTGCGCTTGCCAGCATCAAAATTGGGGCGATTTTTGGATTAGTAGCATCGTTGCTTTCTGTTTGGACGGGTGATGGTTCCGGTTATCAGATTGCCCAGACGCAACCGATGAAACTGGCTGCCGTGGAAGGTCTGTATGAAGGCGGCACTAATGTAGGTCTGGTTGGAATAGGAGTGTTGAACCCGGAAAAGAAGACTTACAACGATGGGAAAGATCCTTTCCTCTTCCGTTTTGAAATCCCCAGCATGCTTTCTTTCCTTGCAGAACGTAATGTAGACGGCTACGTTCCTGGTATTACAAATATCATCGAGGGTGGTTATCAACAGAAAGACGGATCGACAGCTCTTTCTGCTGCCGAGAAGATAGAACGTGGAAAAACGGCTATCGGTGCATTGGCTGCCTATCGTGCAGCAAAGAGTGCAGGACATGAGGAAGATGCTCAAATTGCATATAAAGTATTGCAGGAGAATATTCCTTATTTCGGATACGGATATATTAAGGATGTGAATCAGTTGGTTCCGAATGTTCCTCTGAACTTTTATGCCTTCCGTGTAATGGTAATTCTGGGTGGATACTTCATCCTGTTCTTTATTGTCGTACTCTTCTTTATCTATAAGAAGGATTTAAGCAAGATGCGCTGGATGCACTGGGTGGCTTTACTGACAATTCCTCTGGCTTACATTGCCGGACAAGCCGGTTGGGTGGTTGCCGAATGTGGCCGTCAACCGTGGGCTATCCGGGATATGCTGCCTACATGGCGGCTATCTCCAAGTTGGATGTAAGCTCTGTACAAACGACTTTCTTTATCTTCCTGCTCCTATTTACAGTGATGCTGATTGCAGGTGTAGGAATCATGGTAAAGGCTATCAAGAAGGCCGGAGGTTTAATACCTGGAATCTGATATCAGAGCGTCATACATAATACTTAAAACTTATACTTAAAATATATGTATATATTTCTGCAACAATATTGGTGGCTGTCGTTTCCTTGCTGGGAGCCATACTCGTGTTCTTATTGTTTGTACAAGGAGGTAATTCTTTGTTGTTCTGCTTGGGTAAGACCGAGGAACATCGTAAGATGATGGTAAATTCTACCGGACGCAAGTGGGAGTTTACGTTTACTACATTGGTTACGTTCGGAGGTGCTTTCTTTGCTTCTTTCCCCTTGTTTTACAGTACCAGTTTCGGTGGTGCATACTGGCTTTGGATGATTATACTGTTCAGCTTTGTATTGCAGGCTGTCAGTTATGAGTTTCAGAGTAAAGCCGGAAATCTGTTAGGTAAAAAGACATACCGGACTTTTTTGGTGATTAATGGAGTGGTAGGTCCTGTGTTACTTGGTGGGGCAGTGGCTACGTTTTTTACCGGTTCGGAGTTTTATATCGATAAGGGGAATATGACGAATACGGTGATGCCGGTTATCAGTCATTGGGGAAATGGATGGCACGGACTGGATGCATTGACCAATATCTGGAATGTGATTCTGGGGCTGGCTGTATTTTTCCTCGCTCGTGTGTTGGGCGCACTTTATTTCATTAATAATATAGATGATAAAGAATTGACCGATAAATGCCGTCGTGCCGTACTGAATAATACGGTTTTATTCTTATTATTCTTTTTGGCATTTGTCATTCGTACATTGGTATCTGATGGCTTTGCCGTTAATCCGGATACACAGGAAATTTATATGCAGCCATATAAGTATCTCACTAACTTTATCGAAATGCCGGTTGTATTAATCCTTTTCCTTATCGGAGTGGTATTGGTTCTCTTTGGAATCGGAAAGACGGTTCTTAAAAAGACTTTTGATAAGGGAATCTGGTTTACGGGCATTGGCACTGTGCTGACGGTTTTATCCCTGTTATTGGTAGCCGGATACAACAATACTGCTTATTATCCGTCTTATACGGATTTGCAAAGTTCATTGACTTTAGCCAATAGCTGTTCCAGCGAATTTACGCTTAAAACAATGGCGTATGTTTCTATTCTTGTTCCGTTCGTAATTGCCTATATATTCTATGCATGGCGCAGCATCGACCGTCATAAGATTACAGAGAAAGAAATGGATGAGGGAGGGCATTCTTACTAAACGATACGGGTCGGACGTTGATAATGAATCAGGAACGATAATTTTGATTAAAACGATAAACGGTGAACAAGCCTGCGATAGATGCGCAACTTGTTCACCGTTCATTTTTATCGTTCTCCGTCGTTTTATTTATTCACAACGTTTTCCGGTGTTCCGGCAATGTATGCTTGGAGGTTACTGATCGCCATATTCATCAGACGTTCACGAGCTTCGGTGGTTGCCCACGCGATATGCGGAGTGATGTAGCAGTTCTTCGCAGTCAGTAACGGATTGTCGGCACAAGGAGGTTCAGTAGAAAGCACGTCTACTCCGGCTGCATAAATCTTGCCGCTGTTCAGTGCGTCTGCAAGGTCTTGTTCGTTGATAAGCGGGCCGCGACCGGTGTTGATAAGAATAGCTGTCGGCTTCATCATAGCGAGACGGCGTGCATTTACCATTTCGCGAGTCTCCGGAGTGAGCGGGCAGTGAAGGCTGATAATATCACATTCGCTGAACAACTGATCTAAGTCCATCTTCTTGATTTCCGGTGGTAACTGGAAGTGCGATTTAGGAAGTCAGTGCATACACTTGCATACCGAAACCGATCGCAACACGCGCTGTGGTGTATCCGGTATTTCCCAGTCCTACCAGACCGATTTTCTTGTCCCGCAGTTCCATCAACGGAGTGTCCCAAAAACAGAAATCCTTGTTGTTGGTCCAACGACCTTTGTGGACTTCTTCCGAGTGGCGCTGCACTTGTTGAGTGAGATATTCAGGATATGTGCAAATACCATTTGAGCTACGGAAGCGGTGCTGTATGCGGGAATATTGGTAACAATGATACCGCGTTCTTTGGCAGCAGCCGTATCTACCACGTTGTATCCGGTAGCCAATACACCGATATATTTCAGTTCGGGCAAGGCAGCCATGTGGTCTGCATTGATGATTACCTTGTTAGTCAGAATTACTTCTGCACCGGCTGCACGTTCTAATACTTCTTCGGGAGCGGTACGGTCATAAATCGTACATTCTCCGAGAGCCTTTATACCTTCCCAGGATATATCTCCGGGATTGGCGGCAAAGCCGTCTAAAATAACAATTTTCATTTTCTATTTTAGTATTAATAATATGTTATACGTTTCTTGTTGTTTTATTTTGTTTCTGCCATTAGCCTACTTCTTGAATTTGTCTCCCCACAACTGTATCATTCGCTCGGCATGTTTCTGTTCTGCCGGATTGTTTTGCGGTTGCCATATCCGTTTGTCTTTCAGCTCGTCCGGAAGAAATTGCTGTTTGACAAAGTTGCCTTCGTAGCTGTGCGCATATTTATATTCCTGTCCGTACCCTAATTGCTTCATCAGCTTTGGTCGGTGCATTGCGCAGATGCAAGGGGACGGGCAGATTACCCGTAGACCGGACTAGCTCTAATGCATCGTTAATAGCGCTATAAGCAGAATTACTTTTAGGACTGGTAGCCAGATAAATCGTTGTTTCGGCCAAAGGAATCCGTCCTTCGGGCCAACCGATTTTCATCAATGTCTCAAAACAGGCGTTGGCAAGAAGCAATGCATTCGGGTTTGCCAAACCAATGTCCTCGGCAGCAGAAATAACAAGCCTGCGGGCAATGAAAGCAGGATCTTCGCCTCCTTCTACCATACGGGCAAGCCAGTAGATCGCTCCGTCAGGATCGCTGCCGCGGATAGACTTGATGAAAGCCGAGATAATGTCATAATGCATCTCTCCGTCCTTATCATAAGCAAGCGGATTCTGTTGCAAGCGTTCGGTCACCATTTCATCAGTGATGACAACTGTATCCTCAGTCTCCGACTCACAACAAGTTCCAATATATTAAGCAGCTTGCGTGCATCTCCACCGGAGAAGCGCAACATAGCTGTGGTTTCTTTCAGTTCAATCTTACGTTCTTTCAGTATGGCATCTGTGGTAATGGCACGTTGCAACAGTTCCAGTAAATCATCTTTTTCCAAAGATTTGAGTACATAGAGTTGGCAACGGGATAGGAGAGGGCGAATCACTTCGAACGACGGATTCTCCGTTGTGGCGCCGATGAGCGTGACTGTACCGTTCTCTACCGCTCCCAACAGAGAGTCCTGCTGCGACTTGCTGAACCGATGGATTTCATCGATAAACAAAATCGGGCTGGATTGCGAGAAGAATCGGTTGCTCTTGGCACGGTCTATCACTTCGCGTACATCTTTCACACCGGAAGTCACAGCACTTAAAGTATAGAAAGGCGTTTCCAGTTTGTTAGCAATGATCTGTGCAATAGTCGTTTTACCTACTCCGGGAGGTCCCCAGAGTATAAAAGAAGAGATACGTCCTGCGTCAATCATTTTCCGCAGATAGCGCCCGGTCCAACTAAGTGTTTCTGACCGATATATTCATCCAGAGTTTTTGGCCGTAACCGTTCTGCTAAAGGTTGCATAGGTTTAGAATACCATTAATACCATGAAACGAATACCGTTTTTGTTGATACCCGGATTATCACGATAAGTGAAACGATGTACATATTCAACGTGCAGCAACTTGAAAATGTTGTAAATGCCGACGCTTGCTTCTACGTAAGGTACTTTCGGGTCCATTACGAAACTGGTGAATTTACCGTCGCGCGTCGGGAAACGGAACAAGTCGGGATTGCTGCTTTTAAACGGATTGTTCTTGTCTGTCAACGTACCCCACAATGCGCGGACACGGAACATTTCTCTCCATTTCAAGTTTTTAAGTAAAGGAATGCGGTTGAACAACTTTCCATTCATATCGTAGGATATGGACATGGAAGCGAAGCGGTCATTCAGGAATTCCATATTGTTAATCAAACAGAACGTTTCGCGCTGGGTGATATATGACAAGTTGGCTTCCGGCAAAATCAACAGTGGGAAAGGAACGGTATTCCACTCTGCGCCTGCCTTCACGCTGCAATCAATCTTGCCCCATGAGGCGGGAAGCCAGAAACGTTTCCAGATACTTGCTTCCGTACGGTTGAAATTATATTCTCCTCCCAGCACTCCTTTGAATCCCATGGCATGAGTCAGCGTAAAGACCGGAGCGTCTAAAGATACGGGGACACGGCGTTGTTTTGAGTTGACGAACGACTCTCCCGGTGCATAACGCAATGTCATGCTGGCTTCGGAGGTTGTGACGTCGTGTACGCGTGTCTGCGCAGCGTCATTCCGCAGATATTCCAGTTTTCCGGTAGGCTCGTCATTTCGATGGCGGAGCATGGCTTTCACTCCGAATCCCGTCAGCGTTTCCAGTTCGTAGTTGATGGTAGCGTCACGCATGTATGACATCTGGTCTACGGTGGTCGTTTTCAGTGACAGGAAGATATTATCCTTGTCCGTAAACAGGAACTTGTCCATTGGAGACATTACATCATAACTATAAGTGGCGGAGATGTAATGTTTGGGAAATTCCCATACTACATAATCCCGTTTGTTGAACGAATAAGTCAGCGTTCCGCTATATTTCCAGCGCTTGTCTTTCAGACCGTATGCTCCGTAACCGCTAAGGAACCAGTGCGGATTGAGGTTTGCGGTCGTCATACCACTCAACCGGAAACGGGTTCCGTCGATGTAGTTGCTCGAAATCATGGTGTTGATAGGACCGATGTCGACCTTGTTCGGACGGCCTTTGCTGCCTGTTTCCACAAAGTTTTCAATCAACGCTTTCGCTCCGAAGATGATGTATTTGAATCCCGGTATCTGTTCGAGACGATTAACGAAAAGGTCCATAGTGCTTTCTTTTTTAGTCAGCGGCACCTGACGAACACTTGCCCAATACTCATCGCTTTTCGAAAGCATATCCGCTTCTTTTATCACGCTGCTTTCAATCGGAACAGTCGCGGCTCTATCGGGTCGAACTGATAATTCGTATATTTCGTGGTACGTTCTACTTGTAGTCCTCCTGCCGTTTTGTTGGAACTCCATGACAGGTCTACGGTCATGTTGTCATCCGCCAATACCCAGTTTCCGTTAGGGAGTTGCTCGTATTGTTGCACGATATCCATGCGGTTGACGAAGTTTACTCCGGTCTTTTTAGGCAGGTTCATCGTACATTTCTGAACGGCATAAGTAGAATCGTTCAATACATACAGATGTCCGGTGAATCCGAAGTCCTGCGAGTTTTGCGGAACGAAAGTGAGATGTACACATTCGCGTTTGTCAACCATTAATGTATCCATTAGGTAGTATTTATAAAATGAAATGGCACTGCTGCCGATAGGGCTGACAAAACGTTGTTGCAACAAACGGATATCGTCCTCGTAGATGTTAATATCGGCAAAAACATCCTTTAATACGGTGCCGAGCATATCTCCGGTGTTGAAGAACTCTTCGATACCGTTAGAGTTTTTTCCTTTAATAATGGTCTTTTTGTTCTGAGGGTCTTTGCGGAAGATAGTTTGCGAAGCTGTTTCTTGCACGGAGATAGGAAGAATCAGTTTGTTGGTAGTTTCCGACACTTCCACCTGATCTTTTAGGAATGAATATTTCTTATAAATCCCTTTTTCGAGCTTTTCCGGTGTGAGGTCGTTGATGGACATTTTCATCTTCTCGTACTTGTCGTACTGATAGTACTCGTTCACTTCGAGTACTTGCGCTTTTTTGTGTTCGATTACCTTCTTCATGAATTCGACTGCCGGATTGTTCTTGCGGGAGTACTTTTCCTTTTTGGGCTTTACTACTACTTCGTTCAATACGACATTGTCCGGGGCCAGTTGTATGTTGATTGTCTGGTTGCCTGAACCGACTTTCACCGTTTTACTGATATACCCTACAGCGGAGAACACCAGTGTCCCCCCGTTTCTGCGGGCTTCAAGCTGTATTCTCCGTCAATATTGGTGATAGTACCCATATCTCTCTTTTCTTGGTAGTAAACAGAGATATACATCAATGGCTCGTGGGTAACGGAATCAGTGACCACCCCTTTAATTTGCTGCGCAAAAGCATTGGAAGCTGCCAATACGAGTAAGAACAGTATAAGTATTTTGCTATATCGTTGTATCATAACGTTTGTAGTAGGGCTGCAAAGTTAACAAATAACTCTAAGGATAACAGAATATATAACTTTTTTTACCCATCGTTTTTTGTTATTTGCAAGCTGTTATCGTTTGACAATGAAAGGAATTAGTGGGTGATTCGCCTTTCTATAAATGAGTATCCCGCTTGTTACATTGGGTTCCCTTGCTTGTTACATTTGGTTTCCCGGCTTGAAACACTTTGTTCCCTCATGAGAAATCTTTGGTTTCGCTATATGAAACCCAAAGTTTCAAGCGTCTGAAACTAAAGTTTCTCCGTGATGAAACTAAAGTTTCCCATTGATGAAACTATGGTTTCTCATAAGGAAACTTTTAGTTTCCCGGCACGAAACTAAAATTGGTATGCCGGGAAATGATAAAAGGTATATAGGGCGATATTATTTGCCGGTAAGGATTTGTACAATGCGTTCGGCTGTACGTCCGTCCCAGCGTTCGGGAAGCTCACCTCGTTTCCATTCACCTTTCATCAGTGTATCCATTGCCTTGGCAAGTTCGGCAGGGTCTTCACCGACTAATTCGTTAGTCCCCATTCGCCAAGTTTCCGGGTGTTCGGCATACGTATTCAGCGTGATGCAGGGAATGCCCAGGAAAGTAGCTTCTTCGGCCACGTTGCCGGAATCTGTGATGATTCCTTTTGCTTTGTTGATGAGATATCCGAAGAAGAGGTAGTTCTGCGGTGGCATGATATGAAGATTCGGGGCTTCGATGCCTAACTCTTTGATTGCGTTGCGTACATAAGTATGTAAAGGTGCAACGATAGGCGTTCCTGCTGATTTTTCAATGATTGTATTCAAAAGCTGGCGCAGGTTCTCTTTGTCGTTGAGGAGTACGCGGCGGTTGAGAGTGAGCAGGAGATAGTTACCTTCTTTCAGTCCCAATACGGAAAACCAAATCGGTTTGAGTAACCGGTTCCGGTTATAGCGAATCGTATCAATCAAGATATTACCGACATAATATACATTTTCGCTTTCTGTTCCTGTTTGGTTCAGGTTACGGTTGGCAACCATTCCGGCTGTGAACAGATAGTCGGACAATCCGTCCGTAATCATGCGGTTGACTTCTTTTGGCATTTTCATATCGAAAGAACGGGTTCCGGCTACGAGATGTGCTACCTTGATACCTTGTTTCTTGGCAACGATGGCACAACTCATGGTTGCGGTCAAGTCGTCTACCACGAGAACAACGTGTGCCGGGTTTTCAGTCAATTCCTGCTCGAAGGCTACCATGATTCCGGCTGTCAAACTCGTTGGATTACTGCTTTCTACTCCCAAATACACATCGGGAGCCTTCATGTCGAGGTCTGAAAACAGTGAAGCATCCAAACTGGTATCATCTTTTCTACCTGTATATACCAGGCGGTAAGAGATACTTTTACCCAGCGCCCGTGCGGCTTCAATAGCCCGTGTAATGGGTGCTATCTTCATGAAATTGGGGCGTGCCCCGGCAACAATTGTTATTTTCATACTGTTTCTATCAAATTCAGTTTAATTCTTGAAGCAAAAGTACATTTTCTTACGGAATTTATTTGTTACTTTGCAAACAAAATAACAAATATATGCCCACATTCGTTCAAATTCTTGATTTTATAGGCACATTTGCCTTTGCTATTAGTGGTATCCGGCTAGCTTCGGCAAAGCGATTCGACTGGTTCGGAGCTTACGTCGTAGGTCTTGCTACGGCTATTGGTGGTGGTACAATCCGTGATGTTCTACTCGATGTTACTCCCGGGTGGATGACAGACCCTATTTATTTAATTTGTACAGGCGTAGCATTGCTTTGGGTGATTTGTTTCGGACGCTGGCTGATCCGCCTCAATAATACTTTCTTTATTTTCGACTCGATCGGTCTGGCACTGTTTACGGTGGTCGGTGTAGGGAAGAGCATTGCATTGGGATATCCGTTCTGGGTAGCCATCATCATGGGTAGCATTACGGGAGCGGCAGGCGGTGTGATTCGTGATGTCTTTATCAACGAAATCCCGCTAATCTTCAGAAAAGAAATTTATGCAATGGCGTGCGTAGTAGGCGGCATCACTTACTGGCTTTGTCATGTCGCAGGCATGGAGTCGTACGGATGTCAATTGGTTGGCGGTTCGACAGTTTTTCTTGCCCGTATTCTCGCCGTGAAATATCACATCTGCCTGCCTATATTAAAAGGTAGTGACGAAGTGGAGGCAAACGAGAACAAAGAGCAATGACGGAAGGAAGTTGGTTTATTCTTCCTTCACGTCCAGTTCCCCCTGGAAGCTTATGGATTGACGGTTTTGCATATTGACGTCAATACTTGTCGAACCATTTGAATATACTTTCACTCTGAAATCAAACTTATCTTCCGGGTTGCGGGCGGTGAATGTGATTACTGAATTGCCTTTCTTGTCCAGTTTCATGTTATACTCTTTAAGAGGGGCTTTGAAATTGAGTCCATTGCCTCCTCCGTAAGGGATACTGTAAGCCCGACCATAATAAGGTAAATAGGAGATTACCGAATCGTTTCTGATTTCCAGTGAGTATAAACTGGTCAATGGAATAGACCGGCCGCGCATAGGCATGGCGGTATTGACGTCTATCTTATAATTCTCTGAAACAATCAGTTCTTTCACAGCTTCTTTCTTCTGTTCCTTTTTCTCTTTCTTGCTTTGAGCCGAAAGAGTAGGAAGACCAACTAGCAAAGCTAGCAACAGCATAAGGATTTGTTTTTTCATTTTCATGTCAGTTGCATTTAGGTTGATATATATATGTATAACAATCAAATATACTAAAAAGTCAGGAACCCCTCTCTTTTCTTTAATGAAAATTAAACAGAAATCCTGACCTTTACCTTATATTTCAGAAGAACTTAGAACTGTTCCAATATCTCAATCCGCTTTTCAATGGGAGGGTGCGTAGCAAACAAACCGCTGAATTTGCTATATAAGCCTTTGGTTTTCTTTTTAGGATTTTGAATAAATAATTGTGCTATGTCTTTCCGTTGCACTGCTTCTATTGCCGGATCGGCGGATATTTTACGCAAGGCACTGGCGAGTGCCAGCGGATTCTTCGTCATTTCCGCCGACCCTGCATCTGCCATATATTCGCGTTTGCGTGAAATGGCAAAACGCATCAGGCTGGCAAAAAGGAAACCGATAGCAGCTATCAGTAAAGCGATAAATATGAAGATGAAAATTCCTCCGCTACCTTTACTATTGCTACGTACACGTATATGTGTAATCGCATAGAAGGTGATTTCCGTCAGCATGGAGAAGATGCCGACAAACACGATAGAGATTATCAGCAAACGTACATCCCGATTGCGGATATGAGTAAGCTCATGCCCGATTACTGCTTCCAGTTCCTCGTCATTCAGCTTCTGGATGATGCCTCTTGAAAGAGTAATAGTGTATGTGCGGTCATTGATACCGCTTGCAAATGCATTCAGTGAATCATCATAAATGATATTTATTTTCGGCATGCTCATGCCTTGAGACATACAGAGGTTTTCTACTAAATTATAAACGCGTTTGTTCTCTTTGCGGTCTAGTGGTTTGGAACATGTGGCAGAATTAATGATACTTGTATTGGCCCAATAGGCAATGAGAAACCAAATTACCACCACTCCTAAAGTATACGGTAGAGAAGAGAGAAAGAAATGATTGACCATAGGCATCATTTCAATCTCCATACTCTTTCCGTATCCGAAGAGAACGAGTAAGTAACAGGACAGATAAAGGAGTGCTGTTACCAAACAAGGAAAAAGTAGTAATAGGAATCCGGAACGTAAGTTGTTCCGGTTCTGTTGTGTTTGGATTCCGACGTATTGCATCGCGTGTTTATTTTTTGCAGTTGGGTGGGACGGTGGTGTTCGGATTAGAAACTAATTTTGGGTGCCTGTTCCAGATTAACACGTTCGTTCTTTCCCAAATCGAACATAATTTCTCTTTGGAATCCGGTCATTCCCGCAATAATGTTTGAAGGGAATGTCTGAACGGCATTATTATATTCTTTGGTTGCCGAGTTGAAATAACGGCGGACAGCAGCTAACTTATTCTCTACATCGGCAATTTCTTCCTGTAATTGCAGGAAATTCTGGTTTGCTTTCAGGTCGGGATAGGCTTCCAATGTGATTTTCAGTCCTGACAGGGCCGAGGATAGCTGGTTTTCGGCGGCTATCTTTTCGTCGATAGTTCTGGCACTGACCGCACCGTTGCGTGCCTGAATCACCCGGTCGAGAGTTTCTTTCTCGTGTGCGGCATATCCTTTCACAGTGTCTACTAGTTGAGGGATAAGGTCGTGACGTTGTTTCAGTTGCACGTCAATGTCGGCAAATGCGTTTTCACGATTGTTTCTGAGTTTCACCAGGGAGTTGTACATGGATGCGAAAATAATTCCCAATAGTACAATAATACCTACAATAATAAGTATAGTCATAGCCTTTCATTTTATTTAAATATATTAATCAAAAGTAGGCTATTTGTTTTTTTCTGCCAAACAGAACAGAATAAAAATCATTAATTACCACCTGAAATCTATCCAAATGCACCCGAAAACTGTCATTTGATAGAATTAACCCCTAAGAAATGACGAATTTCCCCCTGTCTGGTATTCAAAATACCTTTAAACTTGCATCATCGAGAAAAACGAAATATTAACCATAAAACCCTTAAAGTATGAAAAGTTTAAGTTTCAGAAAAGATTTAATTGGAGTTCAGGAGGAATTGCTTCGTTTTGCGTATAAGTTGACTGCCGATCGTGAAGAGGCGAATGATTTATTGCAAGAAACATCATTAAAAGCATTAGATAATGAGGAAAAATATGTTCCGGACACAAATTTCAAAGGATGGATGTACACAATCATGCGTAACATCTTTATTAATAACTACCGAAAAATAGTACGTGACCAGACTTTCGTCGATCAGACTGATAATTATTATCACTTGAATTTACCGCAGGACTCGGGATTCATAAGTACGGAAGGTGCCTATGACTTGAAAGAAATGCATCGTATTGTCAACGCATTGCCTAAGGAGTATAAGGTGCCTTTTTCTATGCATGTATCCGGATTTAAATACCGTGAGATTGCAGACAAATTGGGCCTTCCTTTGGGAACTGTGAAGAGCCGCATATTTTTTACACGACAACGTTTACAACAAGAATTGAAGGATTTTGTATAAATGGGGATAATACATTCAAACAAGCTTATTGATAATGCAAGGAGCAACGAAGTAGACTTCGGTTGCTCCTTTATTTTTTCTTCTTCTTTATCTCTTTCTTTGCGGCTTTTCCCTCCGGTGGAAACTTGGGGACGAGATTCATAAGCCGTAATATTTGCTTCTGCCGTTTTAATATATACGCCGAAGGTTTCGCCGAGTTAAACCGTATCGGATTCGGGAGAGTGGCGGCGATTAGTGCACATTGACCTTTGGACAGCTTGGCAGCTGTAGTGTTGAACTTATATTTTGCAGCAGCCTGTGCGCCATAAATCCCTTTACCCATTTCGATTGAGTTGAGATAGACTTCCATAATCCGTTCTTTCGACCAGCATAGCTCTATGAGAAAAGTGAAATAGACTTCCAGGCCTTTCCGCACCCATGAAGATTGTGGCCATAGGAATACATTTTTTGCTGTCTGCTGGCTGATAGTGCTTGCTCCACGTTTCCGTTTCCTTGTTTCATTTTCTTTCATCGCTTTTTTGATTTCCACGAAATCGAATCCGTTGTGTTCGGCAAAACGGTTGTCTTCGGAAGCTATCACTGCCATTGGCAGGCTAGGAGATATCTTATCAAAAGAAACCCACGTGTGCTTCCACGTGGGTTTATCTCCTGAAATGATCTGTTGAACACCTCGAATGACCATTAACGGAGTAATATAAACCGGCATGAACCGATAAATAATGACCGTCAGTAAGGTCGATGTAAAAAAGAGAATCAACAGATTGCGTGTATAACGCAGAATTTTTTTAATTAGAAGCTGCCTGTGCATCTTTAATCATTTGCTCACTTGCGTACATGTACACTTCTACACGACGGTTCTGTTCACGACCTGCGGCTGTATCGTTGCTGGCAACGGGATCGCTTTCACCCATACCTTGCACGCCTTTAATCTGGTTGGTAGAAACACCGCAACTTAATAAGTAACTGGATACACTCTGTGCACGTTCTTGTGACAGGTTCAGGTTCTTTTGCTGGCTTTGTGCGGCAGTACTGTTCTTCCAGCCCTGATTGTCGGTGTATCCATAGATAGATACATCCATATCTCTGTTCTGGTTGAGCACATTGTTGGCGAATTTGCTTAATGCAGATTTAGCAGCAGCACTCAGATTAGCATTACCTGTTGTGAAAAGGATTCCTGAATCGAATGTCACTTTCACGGCTTGCAATCCGTTGTTGTCTGTTATCTGTTCTACTTGTGCGCCTTCAATTTGTTTTGCTTCTGCTGCGGCCTTATCCATTTTTTTACCAATGAGAGCACCTGTTCCTGCACCTACCGCCGTACCGATAGCAGCACCGATAGCAGCGCCTTTACCTTTACCGATAACACCACCGAGGATAGCACCCAATGCAGCACCCGAACCGCCGCCGATTGCGGCACCTTTGCCCGTATTGTTCATACTTGCGCAGCCACTGAATATCATGGTTATACTCATAAAGAGAACCATAAATTTCATCTTGTTCATAATGTTGATGTTTTAATTGTTTAATAATAATCTGTTTTTATATTTTAAATAACAACGCAAAGATACATATTATTTGCCAAGGTGATACTTTTTAAGTTAAAATAACTCGCACACTCTTGGCAGAGTGCTGAAAAATGTCGATAAACTGTTACTTTCCGACTACGGACGGGAGGTTCAGGCATTTCTTCCTAATGATGATAAACCAGCTTAGGAGGATAAGTCCTTTGGCAACAGTTGTGACGCTGACTGCCCACCAGATACCTTCTACTCCCATGCCCATTCGTACAAATAGAATGGCAAGCGGGATACGCATATAATTACATCCGATACTGATAATAGCAGGAGGTACGGTACGCCCGATACCATAGAATACTCCTTGCATGGTGATTTCGAGCATCATGAAAAGCTGGGAATACCCGTCAATGCGTAGAAATACACCTCCGGCCTCATAGGCTGCCTGCTCGGGTACGAATATTGAAAAGACTTCGTTTCCGAAGAAGATGAATAGCAGTGTACAGAAAGTTCCGAAGATTCCTGTCATCCATAAGGTGGTATACCATGCTTTGAGCACTCGTTCGGTTCGTCCGGCAGCATAGTTTTGGGCGATAAAAGCACTGAGTGCGGTTGAGAATCCTTGTGAAGTGTTCCAGGTAATTGCTTCGATTTGTCCTCCGGTCGTGAAAGTCATTAAGCCGATGTGGCCGCCTTGCTCAGAGGCGGTACGGCAGAGGAACATATTGACAAATGCAAACAGGGTATTCAATGTGGCTACGGGTAATCCTAGTTTTAGGATACGTCGTGTGTATCTCTTCTTTAATTGAGTGAAGAAAGGAAATCCACCGAGCAGTGAGTCTTTTCGGAAACGTAGTTGGTAGATGAAGATAGAGAAAACAGTAGCTTGTGAAATCCAGGTTGCATAAGCGGCACCATTGGTCTCCAAACCGAAACCGAAGATGAACAGAGGATCAAGAATGATATTCAAAAGAAGTCCGGCACCACCGATATAGAACGGGATTTTACTTCGTCCTGCGGCATTGTAGATACCTGTAAAGGCGGCGGAAAGGAAAATAAACGGCATTCCGGTAGAGATAATCCGTAGATATTCTATTGCATTGGCGGTAATGTGTACCTCAAGTTCGTAGATACAGATGATGGGTTCTGCAAGGATGAAAAGTAATCCGCCCCAACAGAGAGAAATGATAAGTGCAATCGTAATGTTATGGGAGGCAAAGTGACGGGCATCTTCTTGATTTTGTGCGCCGATAGATTGTCCTACACTGACTTCGGAACCTACCTTATTTAATAGGGAGATAGAACCGGACATCCATGTCAGGATTCCGACAGAACCAATGGCTGCTACGGCTTCACTACCCAGCCGTCCTACCCATGCCATATCCGTGAGACTGTATGCCATTTGGATAAATGACGTAGCCATGATAGGCATTGCTAAATTGAATAGTTGACGATTGATTGGCCCGTGTGTCAGGTTTTTAATTCCTTGCATTTCTTTTTCTATTTAAAAGGAGGCGCAAAGATACATAAAATTACTATCTTCGCACATCAAATCATTCATTAATCAAAGTATACAGATACTATGAAACAGAAATTTTCTATTCTTTTATTCCTGTTGCTTTTATGGTTCACAGGTTCTCAGGCGGTAGCTCAGAATGCTCCGAACCCTTTTGATATTGAACAACCTTCGCTTCGCGTATTTCTTCCGGCGCCGGAATTGGCTACAGGTCGTGCTGTAGTGGCGTGCCCGGGTGGTGGATATTCGCACTTGGCTGTAGACCACGAAGGCTATGATTGGGCACCGTACTTCAACAAACAAGGCATCGCACTGATTGTACTGAAATATCGGATGCCTCATGGTGACCGCACTCTCCCCATCTCGGACGCCGAAGCTGCCATGAAAATGGCACGCGACAGTGCCGATGTATGGAATCTGAATCCGAGAGATATCGGTATCATGGGATCTTCTGCCGGTGGACATCTTGCATCGACAATCGCGACTCATGCCAAACCGGAACTTCGTCCTGATTTCCAGATTCTTTTCTATCCGGTAATTACAATGGATAAGTCGTATACTCACATGGGTTCCCATAACAGCCTTTTGGGTAAGGATGCTTCTGCTGAGTTGGAAAAGGAGTATTCTAATGAGAAGCAAGTGACAAAAGAAACACCGCGTGCTTTTATCGTTTATAGTGATGATGATAAGGCTGTTCCGCCCGCTAATGGAGTGAACTATTATCTGGCTCTGAATAAGAATGGTGTTCCTGCTGTTCTGCATATTTACCCTTCCGGTGGTCATGGTTGGGGAATTCGTGAAGGTTTCCTTTATAAGGATGAGATGTTGAACGAACTGACTTCATGGTTACGTAGTTTCAAAGCTCCCCGTAAGGATGCCGTTCGTGTAGCTTGTATTGGCAATAGTATTACGTATGGAGCACGGATTAAGAATCGTGATCGTGATAGTTATCCTTCTGTTTTAAGTCGTATGCTGGGTGACGGTTATTGGGTAAAGAATTTCGGAGTAAGTGCCCGCACGTTACTGAATAAGGGTGATCGTCCTTATATGAATGAAAAGGCTTATCAGGATGCATTAGCTTTCAATCCTAATGTTGTGGTTATCAAACTGGGAACAAACGACAGTAAATCGTTTAACTGGAAACATAAAGCCGACTTCACGAAAGATATACAGACTATGATTGATGCTTTCAAGGCATTGCCTGCCCAACCGAAAATCTATCTCTGTTACCCTTCTAAGGCATACCAAGCTAATGAAAGTATCAATGATGATATTATTTCTAAAGAAATTATTCCGATGATTAAAAAAGTTGCCAAGAAAAACAAGTTGGATATAATTGATCTTCATACGGCAATGGATGGAATACCACAACTCTTTCCGGACAAAATTCATCCGAATGAAGAAGGTGCCAAAATAATGGCAAAACTGTTTACGAATCAATTAGAAAATAGAAGCATATCTTTTTACTTTGATTATTTAGCCTTCTAAAATGCTGGTAATCATACGAAAAACTATTTAAGCAAATATTTGTAAATGTTATAGCCACTAATACTATAGAAAGTAGGTATTAGTGGCTATTCTTCTTATAATATGCTAAAAAGTGTCATTTTGAAAGAATGGGAAGCCTGTAATATCTAATTTTGTGCTCGTGAATGTGTTGAAATGATTAATGGATAATGTCTTTACTTCATCAATTATGAGCAAACAACAAGATTTTGTGTTCTTATCAAAGTTAATGGCTAATGCCAATATGGGGTGGTGGGAAGCTAATTTGGCAACGGAATGTTATACCTGTTCCGAATATATATCTGAGATTCTGAATTTGGATGAAACAGGGACTATTAGTTTTGAGGATTTCAATAAACGTATTTTGAATGAAGAACAAGGTCCGACAACGGTTCGCTCTTTCGATGTACAGTCGATGTCGGAAGTCGTTTATTTATTAAAAACCCCAAAAGGGTCAGTTTGGATGCGTAGTAAGATTTGTTTTCGAGAAGTAGATGATAAGGGAAATACGATTGTGTATGGCATTGCAGAAATGCAGGACGGACCGGATACTGCAATAGCTTGTCAGGCTTTACAACGTAGCGAACGGCTTTTACATAATATTTATAAGAATTTGCCTGTTGGCATTGAGTTGTATAATAAGGAGGGAGTATTGGTCGACCTCAATGATAAAGAATTGGATTTGTTTCATGTAGATAGTAAGGAGGAACTTCTAGGCATCAATATTTTCGAGAATCCAGTTTTCCCGGAAGAGATGAAGGAGAGGTTGAGGAATAATGAGGATGCGGACTTTACCTTTCGCTATGATTTCTCAAAGTTAGGAGAATATTATTCGAATAATAAGGCGGAAGGTACAATCGATCTTGTGACTAAAGTAACTACTTTGTATGATGAGAATCATAATCCGGTTAATTATCTGCTGATTAATGCTGATAAAACGGAGACTACGGTTGCTTATAATAAGATTCAGGAATTTGAGGAATTTTTTGAGTTAATAGGTGACTATGCGAAAGTGGGTTATGCTCATTTTAATATTCTAAGTAAGCAGGGACATGCACAGAAAAGTTGGTATAAAAATATAGGAGAAGAGTCTGGAACTCCTTTATCCGAGATTATTGGTACATATAAATCTTTTCATCCTGATGACCGTGATTTGATTCTTCAGTTTTTTGAGGAGGTACAAAAAGGAAATGCTGATAAGTTAAGTCATAAAATACGTGTCTTTAGGGAGAATGGAGAGTGTACATGGACGCATGTTAATCTCTTTGTCAGAAAATATGCACCCCAAGATAAAGTCATAGAATTGATTAGTATTAATTATGATATTACAGATTTGAAACAGATAGAAGAAATGCTCGTTAATGAACGTGATAGAGCTGAAGCTTCAGATCGTTTAAAGTCGGCCTTCCTGGCTAATATGAGTCATGAAATCCGTACCCCGCTGAATGCTATTGTTGGTTTTTCAAGTCTGTTGGCCAGTGCGGAAAATGTAGTGGAAAAGGAGCTTTATAATTCTTTAATTAGTCATAATAACGAACTTTTGCTTAATCTGATCAATGATATCATTGATTTGTCTAAAATTGAAGCCGGATATTTGGAGTTACATCAGAATTGGTTTAATCTTACGGAGCTTCTTGATGAGTGTGTGGCAGAATATGCTCGTCTTCTTCCTTCTGGTGTGGAACTTCTGACCAGTTATCCGGAACATGATGCTTTGGTGGAACTTGATAAGTTGCGTATCAAGCAGATATTGAATAATTTTCTTTCAAATGCTTTGAAGAATACGATTCGTGGATATGTGGAAGTGTCTTATGAAATAGATAAGCATTGCGTTAGAATTGGGGTAAAAGATACCGGTCGTGGTATTCCTCAGAATATGTTGGAGAAGATATTTGAAAGATTTGAAAAAGTGGACTCTTTTGCACAAGGTGTGGGGTTGGGGTTATCTATTTGTAAATCTATTGTCGATAAAATGAACGGACGAATACAAGTATACTCTCAGCTAGGATTGGGCACTACTTTTATTGCAGAGCTACCTTGTCATTCCATATTAGTCAATGAATAAAAAACAATTGATGTTTCTGTGGTTTTATACCTGTTTGCATTTATTCATTCGGATATCTCATTATATAAATTAGCCAGTTTGTTATATGTTCTTTGTGCAGGCATTCCCCGAGGAGTAATATCATCTTTCCCCTGTAATAATTTTGCTGATTTAAATCCGATAACCATTCTAATATTTTCTTCAGTCGGATTTTCATAATCAGGATACTTAACAAAAGGAATATCTGTTGTAGCTGCATCTTGTTCTTCAAACAAAGAACTTATTTTCATAAAACTTTCTCTAATAGCCTGTGACATTCCTAGTATATCCGTTTGTTATTCAATAATTAAGGTCAGTTGTTCGGCTTGTGGTATTGGCTACACTGAATTTGGGCTAATAGATAATACCTATTTTCCTGAATATCCTAAAAGTACGACTTATCAACGACGACTTCTACCGCTTGTAATGATGAAATCAAGAGAAAGACTAAAGAATAAATCCCTGATAATCATTGATTATCAGGGGTTTATTCTTTAGTCTAGTGATCCGCTTGGGTTATGAACCAAGCGTTATTTCTTCCTCAATATCAGTGCTTTCAGAAATTTTGGCTTTGCATCCGTCACGCTTTAGTCCTTAAAAACTGTCTGCTGTTGTCCGGTGTCTGTCTGCCAACATCTTGGGTTCAAATGTACGCATTATTTTTGAATTATGCAAGTGGTTGATTATGAATATATATAGTTCAAGTGCAAGGTGCAAGCGTATATATATATACGCACTTGCACCTTGCACTGAAAAAAATATGAAGAAATTTGCTATCTCGAATATTGTTCGTATATTTGCGAACGATATTCGAGATATGGAAAAAAAGAAAGATTATACTGTTACGCAGGAACAGTTGGCAAGATTTGCCAAAGCATTGGGACATCCTGCCCGAATTGCTATTATGCACTTTTTGGCAAAGCAGAAAACGTGTTATTTTGGGGATATTCACGAAGAACTTCCCATTGCCAAAGCAACCGTATCACAGCACTTGAAAGAGTTGAAAGATGCAGGACTTATACAAGGAGAGGTTGAAACGCCTAAAGTGAAATACTGTATCAACCGAGAGAATTGGCAATTGGCTCGTGAACTCTTTAAGGAGTTTTTCGGGCAATGTATCTGTAAATCGGGGGAGTGTTGCTGATAATCCCCTTTTTTTAATATTAATGTTCGTTGTTTTGCGAATTACGTTTAATATAATAAATTTATAAATTATGGAAATTAAAGTATTAGGAACAGGCTGTGCAGGTTGTAAGGCTCTGCATGCAACGGTTGAACAAGTAGTAAAAGAATTAGCTTTGGAAGCGGTAATAACCAAAGAAGAAGATTTGATGAAGATTATGGAATACAATGTAATGACACTTCCTGCCCTCGTTGTTGACGGTAAGGTTGTGGCAAAGGGCAAACTTTCTGCCAAAGAAGTAAAAGATGTATTAACCAAGTAAATCAGATTATGATGAAACGCTTTTTATTCCTTACCATTGCTTGTTTGTTTTCTATTTGTGGAATGGCTCAGATTGCCGCAGATACCTATGTGGAAGTTCTTTATTTTCATGGGAAACAACGTTGTGTAACTTGCAAAGCCATTGAGAAATATACGAAAGAAGTGGTCAATGCAGATTTGGCAGAGTTGGTTAAAAATGGTAAACTACGTTTCAAAGAAGTAGATATTTCAACTCCCGAAGGCGAGAAGCTGGCAGAGAAATATCGTGTAAGTTGGTCTTCTCTTTATGTTAATAAATGGAAGGACGGTAAAGAAGAACGTAACGACATGACACGCTTTGGTTTTCAGAATGCCCGAAACAACACATCAGCTTTCAAGAAAGAATTAAAACAGAAAATCAATCAGTTGCTAAAATAAATACAGTTTTATGGAATACTTGCAAACATGGTTGGATAATAGTGAGATACCTATTATTACCGCTTTTCTGCTCGGTCTGTTGACTGCTGTAAGTCCTTGCCCATTGGCTACCAACATTACCGCTATTGGATTTATCAGTAAGGATATAAATAACCGTAACCGGATATTTACAAATGGTGTTTTATATACTTTAGGGCGTGTATTGGCTTATTCTGCATTAGGCGCAATACTTATCGCAATACTCCGAAAGGGTGCAGATATGTTTGCCATACAAAAAGGTATCAGCGAATGGGGGAACTGCTGCTTGCTCCTGCTTTGATATTGATAGGGCTGTTTATGCTATTCGGAGATAAATTGCAATTACCTAAGTTCGGATTTTCCGCTACTGAAAAGACAGAAAAAAACTAAAAGGTTCATGGGGCAGTTTGTTGCTGGGGATATTGTTTGCCATGGCGTTTTGTCCGACCAGTGGTCTATTTTATTTTGGCATGCTTATTCCCATGTCAGCTATGGAAAGTGAGGGGTATTTGCTACCTGTCATTTTTGCATTGGCAACAGGGCTCCCAGTTATGCTTGTCGCTTGGATTTTGGCATACAGTGTAGCAGGGATAGGAAAGTTTTATAACCGTGTGCAGACTTTTCAGAAGTGGTTTAATAACATGGTAGCTATACTGTTTATTTTGGTTGGCATTTATTATGGATTGATAAATTTGGGTATAATATGAAAATTTTAATTTTATGTACAGGAAATAGCTGTCGCAGCCAAATGGCGCATGGTTTCCTGCAATCGTTTGATAAGAATATACAAGTGTATTCCGCTGGTACGCATCCGGCAGAGAAAGTTAATCCTTTGGTTGTTAAGATAATGTCAGAAGTTGGCATTGATATAAGTAAGCATATTCCTACCAATGTAACTGCTTATTTAAGTGATACATGGGATTATGTGATAACAGTATGCGGTAGTGCTAACGAAACGTGTCCGGCTTTTGAGGGCAATGTAGGGAAACGGTTGCATATTGGTTTTGATGACCCCTCGGAAGCAATAGGGACAACGGACTTCATCAGAAGCGAATTTGAAAGAGTGCGTAATGAAATCAAAAATGAATTTGCCAAGTTTTACATTACAGAGATAAGAAAACAAGAACTGCCTAAATGTGCTTGTAACCGCTAATTTTTTAGGTAATATGTTCGTATTATCACAAACAATAATAGGATTATGATACAAAGATTTGCAGATTGGCTGGTGTATGACATCTTCGGTTTGGATGCTTCAACAGCTTTAGGAGAAGCTATAAACTTCTTCTTTTACGATACGATAAAGATTTTGATATTATTATTTTTTATCAGTGTGATAATGGGCATTATAAATGCCTATTTCCCGATAGAACGTTTACGCAATTATTTGACTTCTCGTAAATTATATGGATTACAATATTTCTTTGCCGCCCTGTTTGGTGCCATTACCCCGTTCTGTTCCTGTTCTTCCATACCGCTGTTTATCGGATTTGTGAAAGGGGGGATTCCTTTAGGGGTAACATTCGCCTATTTGATAACCTCGCCTTTGGTAAATGAGGTTGCTGTTGCCATGTTTATCGGTACTTTTGGGTTGCGTATTACTTCTATTTATGTGATTAGCGGTATTCTGTTAGGTATGGTAGGTGGATTTATTTTGGGCAAGATGAAATTAGAACCTTATTTGAGTGATTGGGTAAAACAAATTCAGCAAAACTCAACTTCCGACTCCGGAACATGGGAAAAAGAGCATACTCCGTTCTTTAGACGATTGCCGATTATCATGCAAGAAGCATGGGGCATTGTCAAAGGTGTACTTCTGTATATCCTTATCGGAATCGGTATCGGTGCATTTATGCACGGCTATGTGCCGGAAGGATTTTTTGAGCAGTATATGTCTAAGGATAATTGGTTTGCAGTTCCTTTATCAGTAGTGTTGGCTGTTCCAATGTATGCCAATGCTGCCGGAATAGTACCGGTAATTGAAGTTTTTGTAGCTAAGGGTATCCCCATAGGGACTGCGCTTGCTTTTATGATGGCAGTTGTTGGGCTGTCATTGCCCGAAGCTACGCTGTTGAAAAAAGTAATGACTTGGCGGCTGATAGGGATATTCTTTTGGATTGATAACCTTATTTATTATTATGTTAGGTTATCTTTATAACATTGTGTTATAGCGCAATATGTTGTGAGTATGGAATATGCAGCAATTAAAAGCTACGTTAGTAAATTACTCTTTCAGATACAGACCGAAATAAATATTTCTAATTCTGACGAATGTATAGGGATTGATAGGGCGTTACACATGATGCGTTTTATTAGACCTTTGTGTGATGAACTTAGGAAGTATACAGTAAATTATCAGTTTAGGGACGAGGCGGAAGAAATCTATTTCTTTAAAGAACTAAAGCCGGAAGTATTAAGTAAATATATGTACTACAACAAAATTTATGTTATAGAAAGTAAATTCCCAACAGGTAGTGATGTTGCGCAAAAAGAATATCTGTACAATGAACTAAATAGTTTAACATTCTATTTCAGTAGGAATTTGGACTTTTACCAGTATTACCGTTCTAAATCTACTTATTTGGATAGATACTATTTTACCCGAAATCAAAACGATTTACGAATATGTACAGACAGTTCCCATATTGATAAAGACCCTCTATATTCAACCGGATATGATTTTAAAGTGGCTAAAATTATTACTAACGAACTGTTGAAAATCTATTTGACTAACAGATTGCAGGAATTGGAGCGTATTGTACAGCGCAAAGCGGATAACGGACAGGTTGTAGAAAGTATTTTGCGTTGGACTGGCTCTAAAAGGGCGTTGGTAGAACTGATTTATGCTTTAGAAGCGAATGGGGATTTTAATAAAGGAACGGCTACTTTAAAAGAGATTGCAGGATATTTTGAAAATGTGTTCAGTATAGATATTGGTGATTTATATCATTCTTATTTGGAAATGCGAAGCCGTAAAATAAATAGAACTCGGTATTTGGAGACATTGCAAAAAAGTCTGCTCCGAAGAATGGATGAAAACGATACATGATGCGAGTTTTATTTTCTTTTCGCAAGTAATTATATTCTTGATAATAAATAAACCATTCAGTATTTCAATCAATATTGAATGGTTTATTGTTTTCAATCAATCCAGTTTTCTTGAAATCTTGCTTTCAATCAATCAGGCTATCAATATTTCAATAAAACAAGATTGCAGAATTACAAAAATAAACTCATCGGTCGGGGAGCGCCCAGCGGCAAGGGGCGGGACCACCCGTCCCGACGAGCGAAAAAATCTTTAGTTAGGAAATGTCTTTCTTTCATTGGCAACACGACTTTGGAGTGAATTTGCCCAAGGTGTTTTGCGGCACGGAAAACAGATTTGTGTGCCACAAATCACACCTTGCTGTTATCTGACGATAACACGATTTCAACGGCTGGCAGTACGATTTGGAACGTCCAGTTTTTGAGCCAACATTTCCATGTCGCCACTTACTTTCAAATCGGTAATCCTCGCATAAATTTGAGTAGTTTTGATGTTGGTATGACCTAAAATCTTAGATACAGTTTCAATGGGAACACCGTTTGCGAGCAGCACCGAAGTGGCGCACGAATGCCGGGCTACATGGTAGGTCAAGGTCTTTTCAATCCCGCAAATGGCTGCGATTTCTTTTAAGTAATCATTCATTTTCTTGATTGCTGATAACTGGTAAAATCTTACCGTTTGGCAATTTGTCTCTGTACTTTTCCAATATGGCTTTTGGTATATCCAGCAATCGGACAGTAGATGTAACATTTGTTTTATGTCTTTTCCGTATAATCCACAAATTACCGTCAAATCCGGTGCGAATGTCCTCCTGCCTTAACTCGCATACATCAATGTATGAAAGTGCCGTGTAACAACTGAAAATGAACAAATCACGTACCTGCTCCAACCGTTTAGAGCTAAACTCGTGGTTGTAAATGGTGGTAATTTCTTCCATAGTCAGGTAATCCCTATCGGTACGCTCAAACCTTACCCGATAACTCCCGAAAGGGTCGGCAGTCACTAAACCCGTATTCTTGGCAAAGTTTACTACCGTGCGAAAACGTTGTACGAACTTCATAGCCGTATTATGGCTGCACCCATAGTTATTCTTGATATACAACAGGAAATCTTCAATGAATACCACATTTATATCTTTAATGAGCATATCGGAAACGGAGTATTTAAACTTCATAAACTCCATAAGCCGTTTCTTTGTCAGTTCATAACGTGAGTAGGTTTTGTCTGCGGTATTCATTTTAACCTTTTGCAAATACTGTTCATTGTGCTGCTTAAAGAACTCTATTAAAGTCCGCTCCCTTGCAATCTTACCTAAAAAGGCGTTCTTTACCAGTTCTGCCGTCACATATCCGTCCTGCGTCATTAACGCATGGTAATGTTGATGAACTGTGCTACGAATACTTTCCAGCATGGAATTGATGTGTACGGCTTCTGCGGTTCTGCCGGAAGCCTTGCCTAATTCCACGCTCCAGTGAGCCGGATTTATTTCCAACTTGGTGTTAAACTGGGCTACAACTTGGTCGATAGTGATACGTGCGATAATCGGTGCGTTACCATTTTTCTTTACTGCATTTCGTTTGACGAAATAGAGTAGCTTAAAAGTACTTCTCATAATCTCTTTTTTTTAGTTACAAACTTAAATTGATAAACTGAAAATGAGATATTTGCAGTACGGACAAATCAAGACAACAAACCGCCAATTTGGGACATTCCGTGACCTAAAATCTTAGAGGGTGGACAGGTCACGAATTGGTCACGAAAGTGTGTCTTTTTGTGACCTTTTCGTGTCTTAGGGATCAATGAATAACCCTGAGGGTTAAATATATAAATTGTTATCTTTGTCTCCAAATTAATAGCTTATGAAGTTAAATGGTTATCACCTTCTTCTTCCTGAAGGAACTTTGGATTACTTTGATCTTGTTGATGTGAAGGAAAGCATGAATGAAGTTATCATTTACCTTGAGGAGAAGAATCAGCTCCCCGAGAAGTATGCTGGTCAAGAAACAGAGAGTAAAGGGTTTTATGAGCCTGTTGTTGTTCAAGACTTTCCTCTTCGTGGCAAGAAAGTCTTTTTGAACCTCCGTCGTCGCCGTTGGATTTTGAAAAGCAGCAATGAGTATATTTCCCGCAATTGGCGTATGGTGGCTGAGGGTACTCGTTTGACGCAAGACTTTGCGTCTTTTTTAAAAGAACTATATTGATAATTATCCGATCAGTTGCAAGTTATTGGGTACTTTATATGGCGTTGACGGGGATTTGTTGGAACGTCAATACCGCAACCATTTAAGTAATTACCTACACTGGGATCAGCTTGCTCACGCAGAGAACTGGCTCCTGTTTGAGAAGAACATTGGTGCCTACGTCTGTATTGACGAAGTGGCTCTTTCCGTGGAGAACTCTATACTGTGTTGATTAATAAAGAGACTCACGGTGGTAAAGGCAGTATTATTGGTATCATTAAAGGTACGGATGTTTGCACGGTTACCTCTGTCCTGCTTAAACTTTCGCGTCGTCGCCGCTACCAGGTGCGTGAGATAACATTGGATATGGCTCCCAATATGGAACAGATTGCCCGGACTTGCTTCCCTGCTGCCAAACGGGTTACGGATCGTTTCCATGTACAGAAATTAGCGTATGAAGCGGTTCAGGAGATGCGGGTGAAAGCTCGCTGGGAGGCTTTGGACGAAGAGTCCATACAGATAGCTTACGCCAAGACCTGCGGAAAGATGTATCATGCGCCCGTTTTCGCCAATGGAGATACAAGAAAACAGTTGCTGGCAAGGAGTATTTATCTGCTTTACAAAAAAGAATCTCTATGGACTCAGTCTCAAAGGATACGGGCCGAGATTCTATTTAAAGAATATCCCGATATAAAGAAAGGATATTATATGGCCATGCGGTTAGGATCAATCTATCATCAGTGTAAGTTTAAAGATATAGCTTTGACAAGGCTTGCAAGGTGGTATGATGAAGTAGACAAAGCGGGGTTTCTCACCTTTGGAAGGGTAGCGCGCTCGATACAAACGCACTATCTGAATATAATAAACTTCTTTGAAAGAAGGGCTACCAATGCAGCAGCAGAATCATTTAATGCTAAAATCAAAGCGTTCAGGGCACAGTTCAGAGGAGTAAGAGATAAAGCATTTTTCTTGTATAGACTCGCTAAATTATATGCATAAAATGAAAATCCCTCAGATTCTTACGTTGATCCCTTTTCGTGTCTTAGGTCATAGACATTATACAAAGAAAAACTCCTACAATACCTTGATATTGTAGGAGTTGTACATTTACTGTCCATTTCTGTCCAGCGTTTCTGTGATCCGCCTGGGGCTCGAACCCAGGACCCCAACATTAAAAGTGTTGTGCTCTACCTGCTGAGCTAGCGAATCAATCCTTGTTACTTTCTTTCGAAATGCGGGTGCAAAGGTAGAACATTTTTTTATAACTCCAAAGGATTTCAAACATTTTTTCTTATCTTTGTGCCATTATCAACAATATACATTATTAATATATGGCTGCTGACGATAAAAAAATTATCTTCTCAATGGTAGGGGTGAGCAAAGCATTCACTCCAAATAAAAATGTGTTGAAAGACATTTACCTGTCATTCTTTTATGGAGCGAAAATCGGTATTATTGGTCTGAATGGTTCCGGTAAGTCAACGTTAATGAAGATTATCGCAGGTTTAGAGAAATCCTATCAGGGAGAAGTGGTCTTCTCTCCGGGGTATTCCGTAGGTTATTTGGCGCAGGAACCCTATCTTGACAACACGAAGACAGTAAAAGAAGTAGTAATGGAAGGTGTGCAACCCATTGTTGACGCACTGACAGAATACGAAGAAATCAATCAAAAATTCGGTTTGCCGGAGTATTACGAAGACCAGGATAAAATGGATGCTCTTTTTACTCGTCAAGGCGAATTGCAAGATATTATTGATGCAACAGATGCATGGAATCTGGATAGTAAACTGGAACGTGCAATGGACGCACTTCGTTGTCCGCCTGAAAATCAGTCTGTGGCAAATCTTTCCGGAGGTGAACGTCGACGGGTAGCTCTTTGTCGTTTGCTGTTGCAGAAACCGGATGTGTTGTTGCTGGACGAGCCTACCAACCATTTGGATGCAGAATCTATCGATTGGTTGGAACAACATCTTCAACAATATGAAGGGACTGTTATTGCCGTAACCCACGACCGTTACTTCCTTGACCACGTTGCCGGCTGGATTCTCGAACTAGATCGTGGTGAAGGTATTCCATGGAAAGGAAACTACTCTTCCTGGCTGGAACAGAAGACGAAACGCATGGAAATGGAGGAAAAAACTGCGAGCAAACGTCGTAAGACGCTGGAGCGCGAGTTGGAATGGGTTCGTATGGCTCCGAAAGCTCGTCAGGCAAAAGGGAAAGCCCGCCTTAATTCATACGACAAGTTGTTGAATGAAGACGTGAAAGAGAAGGAGGAAAAACTGGAAATCTTTATTCCGAATGGCCCTCGTTTAGGTAATAGAGTTATCGAAGCTAAACATGTGGCTAAAGCATACGGTGATAAACTGCTGTTTGACGATTTGAATTTTGTGCTTCCCCCGAATGGCATTGTCGGCGTAATCGGTCCGAATGGTGCAGGAAAAACTACACTTTTCCGTTTGATTATGGGACTGGAAACCGTAGATAAGGGTGAATTTGAAGTAGGAGAGACTGTAAAAGTAGCCTATGTCGACCAGCAGCATAAAGACATTGACCCGAACAAGAGTGTTTATCAGGTAATTTCCGGTGGTAATGATTTGCTTCGTATGGGCGGACGTGATATTAATGCACGTGCTTATCTTTCTCGTTTCAATTTCTCCGGAGCCGATCAGGAAAAACTTTGTGGTGTGCTCTCCGGTGGTGAGAGAAATCGTTTGCACCTAGCAATGGCTTTGAAAGAAGAAGGTAACGTGTTGTTGCTCGATGAGCCTACCAATGATATCGACGTAAATACACTGCGTGCTTTGGAAGAAGGTCTGGAAGACTTTGCAGGTTGTGCAGTTGTCATTTCACACGACCGTTGGTTCCTCGATCGTATTTGTACACACATTCTGGCTTTTGAAGGAGACTCCAATGTGTTTTACTTTGAAGGTTCCTATTCGGAGTACGAAGAAAATAAATTGAAGCGTTTAGGGAATGAAGAACCGAAGCGTGTTCGTTATAGAAAGTTAATGACCGACTAGTGTAAAATAATAGATTGAAGCATTTCTAATGCTTTCTGTTTCAAAATAAAAGGCTCTGCAAGTTATGTAGAGCCTTTCTTGTTTTATAACGCAATAAAACGTTTATCTCTCTTAAAAGAATGTAGTATAATTGTAACGTAAGTCTAAATAATATTAATTATATTTGTGCACAGTTTTGAAAAGCAAACAATTAGTATTAACTAATCAATTACATTATGTTAAAAAGAACGCGGTCTTTTTTGGTGCTAGTAATGTTGCTAATGACAGTCACAATGAGTGCACAGGTTACCACAGCCACTATGAGTGGTAAAGTGACAGCACAAGATGAACCGATTATCGGAGCAACTATTGTTGCCATTCACGAGCCTTCAGGAACTCGGTATGGAACTGTGACTAATGTTAGTGGTCAATTCAATTTGCAAGGTATGCGTACTGGTGGACCATACAAGGTAGAAATTTCTTATGTCGGTTATCAGACAGCTATTTACAAAGGAATCAATCTTTTATTAGGAGAGAATTATGTTTTAAATGTTTCTTTAAAAGAGAGTTCTGAACTGTTGGACGAAGTGGTGGTGACTGCTTCTAAAGAAAGTAACATGAAGTCTGATAGGGCAGGTGCTATTATGAATGCTAATCGTGATATGATTAGTAACACCCCAACTATTTCCCGTAGTATTAGCGATATTATGCGTCTTTCTCCACAAGGTGCTGATGTTGGTAATGGTTTTGCAGTCGGTGGTGGCAATTATCGCCAATCATTTGTGACAGTTGACGGTGCTGCTTTCAACAATACATTCGGGTTGGGAGGTAATCTTCCGGCTAACGGCTCTCCAATTTCTTTGGATGCTTTGGAACAGGTTACAGTAGCTGTAACCCCGTTTGATGTTCGTCAGAGCGGTTTTTACAGGAGGTGCAATTAATGCAGTAACTCGTTCGGGAGATAACCAATTTCGTGGAACTGCTTATATGTATTTTAATAATGAGAATCTAAAAGGAAGTAAAGTTGATGATTATGAACTTTTACGTTCCAAAGCTCAATATTATACTTATGGTGCAAGCTTCGGTGGTCCGATTATAAAAGATAAATTATTCTTCTTTGTAAATGGAGAATATGAAGATAATGTAACAGCGGGATCAAACTATCGTCCTCGTACTGCACTTGGAGAAAGCTATAGTGGTGGTAATATACATCGCCCTCTCCAAAGTGACATGGATGATATGCGTGGTTTCTTACTAAACAAATATAATTTTGATCCGGGAAAGTATAATGACTATTCAACGGATACCCCTGCTTATCGTGTTATGGCACGTGTTGACTGGAATGCTAATCAAAACAATAAAGTTAGTTTCCGTTTTACCAAGACACATACCAAAGATTCTAACTTCCCTACCAGTTCAGTCAGTCCATTATCTACATCAGCTCTTTATCCGGGAGGAACATCCACTGAAGTCATAGATGGTAAACCTGTTGGTACCATTGCTCCTGGACAGGGACGTACTTCTAAATATGCGCTTAGCTTTTCGAATTCCAACTATTATCAAGTGCGTGATTTTACTTCTGTTGCAGGTGAATGGAACTCTCGTATGGCTCAAGGAGCAATGAATAATATGCTACGTTTTGCATATTCTTATCAAGATGAGCCTCGTTCGTTTGATGGTCCTCTTTTCCCAACAGTTGATATTTTGCAGGATGGTGCTGTATATGCCAATTTTGGTGCAGACCTTTTTACTGCGGGTAATCTGCGTCAGACAAAAGTATTCACCATTACAGATGAGTTTAACTGGAACGTAGGTATTAATAAGTTCATGGCCGGTTTCCAATATGAGCATACAAAGGCTATTAATGGTTATATGCTGGGAGGTGCTGGTTACTATGTTTATTCAAGTTGGAGTGATTTTGTAAATGATGAGACTCCGAAGGCCTTTGCTATAACCCATTCAAATTCACCTGATATGTCTCAATTCCTTGCAGAATTGAAATTCCAACAATATTCTTTATATTTGCAAGATGAGGTTTCTGTTTCAGAAAACTTTAAAGTAACAGGTGGACTTCGTTTTGAACTACCGACTTACCCTTCTTTAAAGAATAATTATAATGAAGAATTTGCCAAATTAGATTTTGGAGGTCAGCATTATTCAACAGACCAACTTCCGGGTGCGAAAGTATCAGTATCTCCACGTGTTGGTTTTAATTGGGATATAACAGGAGATCGTAAGTATGTACTTCGTGGTGGTACAGGTTTGTTTGTTGGACGTATGCCTTTCGTTTGGTTGATTTCTGCTGTCGGAAATTCAGGCGTGGGACAAACTACCTATTATTATACGGATGCTGCTACTGCCCAATATAAACCTCATTTCCATGCAAATCGTGATGAGATTTTGAAGGACTTGTATGGTGGTCAGACGCATTCAAAAGTAGAGCTTCCTAAAGATCCGACAATTATTGATAAAGATTTGAAGATGCCTTCTACTTGGAAGACCTCATTAGCTCTTGATATGAGATTGCCGGGAGATGTTAACTTTACTTTGGAAGGAATTTATAGCCGTGATTATAATCCGGTTGTGATAACTAACCGCGGTTATGAATTGCAAGAGGCAAAATTGACTCTTTCTCCCAATGATGTTCGTGATACTTATAAGATATATAACAGCGGTCGGAATGTTTATCTTTTAGAGAACTGGAAAAAGGGTGCTTATTACTATTCTATTTCAGCGCAATTGCGTAAGAACTTTGATTTTGGTTTAGATTTATCATTTGCTTATACACATTCAAAATCTCGTTCATATAGTGATGGTATTGGTGACCAAGTAACTTCTGCCTATAAGACTAATACTTATTCGGTAAATGGTATCAATGAACATGAATTGGGTTATGGTACCTATGTAGCTCCTGATCGTATCTTGGCTACAATCGGTTATAAAAAAGGAATATGGAAAGCATTTTGCTACTAGCGTTTCTTTGTTGTATGAAGGAATGCAGATGGGATATTCCGGGTCATGGGGATATAGCCGCTACTCGTATACTTTCTCTAGTAATGTTGTTGGTGATGCAGGCGCTAATAGTTTATTGTATATTCCTGCAACACGTGAAGAATTAGATAGCTGGAAGTTTAGTGATGCTGCTTCTTATCCGGCTAAGGAGCAAAGAGATGATTTCTGGAATTATATTAACCAAGATAAATACCTGAAGAATCGCAAAGGTAAGTATGCCGAGAGAGGTGGAGCTGTTATGCCATGGCATCATCAAGTTGATTTTAAATTGAATCAAGATTTCTATTTGAATGTTGGTGGAAAGCGTAACTTGCTGCAAGTAGGAGTTGATATTAAAAACCTTCCTAACTTATTGAACAACAGTTGGGGACTTTATAAGCAGGTAATCAATTCGAGCTTGTTGCAATATAAAAACGGAGAATTTACTATGAATAAGAATGCAGGTGAGACATTGACAAGCACTTATCGTGATTTCCAAAGTTTTAAATCTACTTATTCAGTACAGTTTAGTGTACGTTATATTTTCAATTAAGACAATATAGTATAACTGAAAATTAAAAGCAACTAATTCATAACGATTTAGTTGCTTTTTTGTTTTTATTGCTGAATATCTAGTTGAGTCCCATTACAAAGAACACCTTTTATAGCTTCATCCTCATCACCACCGGATTATGATCACTATATTCCCAGTCCGGTGAGAAATAATCCAAACCTTTCAGTTCGGGCGAGTGAAGAATATAGTCAATTCTCAACAGGTGCTTAAAATATTTGAAAGTATACATATATCCGTGTCCGCCGGTCTGAAAGCCGTCTTGCAATTTATCACCTTTCACGGTGTGGTAAACGTAAGAAGAAGGGAGTGAGTTGAAGTCACCGCAGACAAGAGTAGGATAGGGGGAGGCAGACACCAGTTGATTGATAAGATTAGCTTGTACTGCACGTTTCCGGAAGTTCTCATGCAGGCCGTCGGCGAGCGTAAGGGCGGCACGTTTGGCTCTTTGAGAGTTGTCTTGGCGAAGTTCTTTTTCCAGTTTGCGCTTATTGCGGCTCACTTCCGTAGTTTGCAGGTGATTATTAAACAGACGGATCATACGACCGTTGACTTCAATATCACACCAGAGACTACAATTACCGGAGTTGGGATAAATAATCAGATGCTCCTTTTTGATAGAATAACGGCTGAAAACGGCAAGTTGTAAAAGATGTTGTCCTTCGGGAGAAGAAGGAATATAATGATAAGGCCAGTCAGACAACGCAGTACATAGACTGTCGACGCCAAACTCATCATCAATACCGAACTCTTGAAAACAGAGAATGTCCGCTTTCAGATTTCTCATCTGTGCAGCGATCTCCTTACATGAATACCCGGTGTGTTCGCGGTTGAACCCGTCAACGTTGTAAGTGGCTACGGTCAACACTCCGGGAGTATATGCGTTAACTTTGACTGTCGGTTTGGAAGCCGGATCGAGAAGCGGGAATTGGAGAACACAGTTGATGTAACCCCAATTACTGAATATGGCAATTAGCGGAATGAAAACCCAGCATCGCCAACGAATCGTCCAATAAACAGCAGACGCCAGATTGACCAACAAAAGTATCGGTAGTCCCAAACCGATAAAAGGCATAAACTTGAAACTGTCCGGTGAAGCAGTACCGTTAAATGCTCCTGCTATTGTGACACCCGCCAGGATACACGATAAAAGAATAGAGATGTAGTAAAATAGTCTATAAAAGGCTTTCATCTTTCCTTGGTTATGTTTATATCACTCTTGTATTTTATTATTTAATTCTGGAGACAGCCATTTATTGAGCATTTTTTTCAATTCCGACTGCACGATCGGCTTGGATATGAAATCACTACATCCCGCTTCTTTGGCAGCTTTCTGGTCTTGCGGATAAGCGTATGCACTTTGAACAACAATAGGAACGGTGGCAGACAGTTCGCGAATGATTTTCGTAGCTTCCAGTCCGTCCAGATTCGGCATTTTGATATCAATTAAGATGAGGTCAGGTTTCACTTCATCATACATTATGACGGCTTCCATACCGTCGTGTGCATGAACCAACCGATAATTCTTGCCAAGGATAGCATTCAGCAAATCATAGTTACTGTCCGTGTCTTCGGCAATCAAGATGCAGGCTTGTTTCTCAGGAATTTGTTCCTGTGGTGTTTCATTGGAGGGTTGTTCAGTCAGGTCAGAAGGTTGAGAAGACTGCGAAAGTTGTGAGGACTGCGAAGACAGTGAAGATTGCATACCTTCTGTTGTGTCCGTAACCTTCTTTATAATATTATAAGGCAACGTAAAATTAAACGTCGTTCCTACTCCAAATTCAGAGTTGACGGTAATCTTTCCACCCAGTCGTTCAACGATCGACTTACAGATAGACAATCCCAATCCCGTGCCCTGCGCATGATTATTCAGCTTGGCAAAACGTTCGAACACACGTCCCACCTTTTCCGGTTCGATGCCTGTGCCCGTGTCGGTCACATGAAAAACGATTTGGTCGCCGACCCGTTTGTATCCATAACTAATGCTCCCTTCTTTCGTGAATTTGGCGGCATTGCCAATCAAATTAGAAATCACCTGGAACACCCGATTCTTGTCCGTTTCAATCATCAGACTTTCGTCCGAAGGCTCGTGAACGAGGCTCACGCCTACCGGCATACGGAAAATATGAGCGTCGTGTACTTCCCTGCATAAGTTGTGCAGGCTTGTAGGTCCTATGGTAAATTCGATAATTCCCGATTCAATTTTCGAAAGATCAAGAATCTCGTTGATAAGATCCAGCAGGCGACCATTATTAGACTCAACGATACCATAATACGTCTTCCTTTCCTCCTCATCATTACTTTCGGCGATAAGTTGCGAGAAGCCGACAATGGCGTTCAAAGGAGTACGAATCTCGTGACTCATGTTGGCGAGGAAAGCCGATTTTAGCTTGTCGGACATTTCCGCTTTCTCTTTTGACGATTGAAGTTCACGTTTGATCATCTCCAGTTCCGTGATATCCCATTCGATGCTGACGATGATAGGAGAGGACAATTCATCCCCGTCCACCCGGATTTTCCGTTTGTCGAGGATAATCCGGTTACCGTTTTTATCCCTCCCCTCGGTCGTCCAATGCAATCCCTTTCCGGTGGTTGCCACTTGTATATCCTCCTGTCTCTTTTTATCGGCCACTATGGGCGGATAATAGTCAAAGTCATTCTTTCCGATCGACTCACCGACGCAGAGATCACGGTTGTACGACTCACGGTTACGGTAGAGATACCGGAAATCATTATTGATCTCCTTCACCACAATTCCCGCAGGCAGATTATTGATAGTAGTATCCATAATCAAGTTGAGTCGCTTGATTTGCGCCTCATACCGGATTCGTTCGGAAATATCATGTGCAAACGACCAGTAACTTTCTTCTCCGGAATCATTGGTCACATTATACATTGTGCCTTCGTATGCCAGAATATCCCTGTTGATTTTCGAAGGATGATGAGCGATAAAATTGCTGCTTCCGCCGTGCATGATGTCCTTACAACGTTCGTTCCACGCTTTCTGCGTAGGCATATCTGCGGCAATATCATAAATTTTCAGTTTACAGATATCCACATTCTCGCAAATCCCGTGATTGTGGAGAAAACGCCGGTTGGCAAAGATGATCGTACCGTCCTCTCTGGCGGCAAAGATACTCTCCTTGGCGTTGTTGATAGCGTGCGTCAGCGTATTGATATCGTTTCTGCGGCGCTGGATATCGGTGATATTCTGGATATATCCCTCGATCGTAAGGCTGCCGTCCGGGAGTTCCTCACGCAGATAAGCCTGGATACGCATATAATATATCTCTCCGTTCACCTGTACGCGGTAGCTGATACTGTCCGTATTGAACCTCTCCAGATTTCTAAGTTTCCAGTTGATAAACGTCTGCCGGTCTTCTTCAACGATATACTCCCTGTATTTCTCGAAAGAAATGCTTCGTACCGTTTCTTCGCACAACACGCCGGTATGTCCCAGATAATGAAAAACGTTTTCATTCGTATTGTACACCCACTGACCGATTTGCGCCACTTTCTGTATCTCTCGCAGCGTTCGGTTCGCTTGTTCCAGTTGGCGTTTCACGTTGCTTCTTTGGGTGATGTCGCGATACTGGCAGAGCACCATGTCATCATAAGGATGCATGATACATTTAAAATAATAAACATCTTCCTTTAGTACCAGTTTGAAGTTTTTACTGACGCTCTTTTTCCCTTCAAGTACCGATTGGAAGACAGGAACAACCCTTTCCCGCGTATATTCGGGCAGGAGTTCAAATATGTTTTTTCCTAGAAGTATCTCATCCTGTAAGAACCATAGGTCACAATGAGGATCAATGTCTATGCAAACACCATTCTTGTCGACCAACAACATTGTATCGGCTGTCAGTTTCAATATCCTTTGCGCGTTATTTGTATCATGTAATGTTCTGTTCATGTCCATTCGATTAGATGATTAAGACTATTGCATCTTACAAAGATAACAAAAGATTTGATTATTTGTTTTTATTTTTCTGCCCGCTTCGCTTTTTCCCAAGTCCCGCTCCCTCTTTTCTTCTTCAGATAGCGGATTCCTCTCAAGACATTTATATTCATAAAGAGGAAGTAATAGGGGATAAACAGCAATTTATTCTTTATCTGTCTGGTAGACAGATAATATCCCCAGTATCCCAGTCCGTAGAAAAACACCTGTAACACGAACAGGACGCCGTAGAACACAGGCGAGCCGCCCGTCAGCAAAATCGCAACATTCAGCGGGAGAAGTGCGAACAATAGAAAAGGCGTGACAGACCACCTCAACACCCGGTGCGACGTGTACTGAAAACTAAGTACCCCGTAGCGGAAAGGGTTCAGCAATGGGCGAAGCCTGCGGATTGACTGCAATCCTCCGGCAGCGATACGCACCTTCCGTTTTTCCTCCTCGCGCATATCGGCCGAACCGTTTTCAATGGCGTAAGCATTCGTACAATAAGCAATGATATACCCCTTCATCGTGATACGCAGTGAAAGGATGAAATCATCAAGCAACGTGTCCGGCTCCATTGTCTCAAACAATTCCCGCCGCACGGCAAACAGCTCTCCCGCAGCTCCCACCGCCGAATACAACCGTGCATCAAGCGCCTTCAACGTTGATTCATATTTCCAGTAAATACCTTCGCCACCGGCTGCCGCCCCGTCCTTCGCTTGCACGGCAATCCGTTTTTCACCTGCCACGCAGCCCACTTTCGGATTCCGGAAAGCAAGCACAATCTCCCGGATTGCCTCCCGGTTCACCATTGTGTTCGCATCCGTAAAGACCACCAACGGGGTGTCAACCAGTGTCATGCCGCGTGTCATGGCAGCCGTCTTGCCTTGCCGTAGCGGTTGGAAGTGCACCGTTGCCTTTCCTGCCCAGCGAGTTTGCAAACGCTCGTTCGTTCCGTCATCACTGCCGTCCGTCACCCAAACAATGCGCAACTTATCCGCCGGATAATCCAGGTCCAGGCTATTCTCCATTTTCTCGTCCACTACATCTTCCTCGTTGAAAGCAGTGATGAACAGTGTCACTTCCGGCAATTCATCGTTCGATGCAGGTAATGAGTATTTCACCGGTTTCACGAAAAGCTCTTTCAGTTTGACGAGAATATAGAGCACGATTCCGTAGCCCAGATACGTGTAGAACACGACGAACAGGGCAAACCAGAAAATAACTTCGAGACAAAGAGTAAGACTTCCGTTCATAACTATATTATTATTTGTTTTTCGTATCGTTTATATTCGCCTTTTGCCAACCGTTTATTTGATTCGTTTTTTCAGTTCCTCCTTCTTTTCCGGGGTTTTACTAATTCACTTTACCACTTAAAATTAGAAGAAGAGCCATAGAGACAGTATATTACTTATTTTCTTCTTTAAGCCTCATATATTCTTCCAAACTGATTGGAGTATGTCCATGAATCTTATATTTAACCTTGTTTTTTATGATATAAAAGAAAGCATTCCATATCTTTTGTATCTCTTTTTTGCACTTCTGCGTGGATACATCTGTTCTACCATTTGTCGGCTCCACGGTTGGGTGAAGAAAGCAGTATACTTCTCATCGGTCGGGTTGATAATAAATTCTATATCATCTTTCCATTCACACCGGTTCAGCATCAAGTCTCCTTCGGTGAGCCATAACAATTTATAGGTCAGTGATTGATAAGGAAGATAATTGAGAAATAATTCACCATAATTATTTTCATAGTTTCCCGGCATTCTCGACTTCTCAAAAAGAATCAGTTTGTTGTCCAGGTGGAGAATAATCCATTTATGTGATTTCTTGGGGAAAAGAAATTCTCCCAGCAGACTGGGCGTTTCCATATACCCCCTTTTGGCAACTCTGCATTGTTCGCGGATGAACTCGGCAGGATTTTCCGCGTGCTCAAGTACCTGGTTACAAATAACATAATCAAATTCTTTATCTTTAAAGGGGAGAGCTTCTCCATTCGCATTAATAAACTGCTGATGTGGATAAATCTTCAGATTCCCGCATCTATGGTAGTTAGAGTCTACAAATAAGTCCACAAGCACGTTTGAACGAAACGTAGGGCTGTGTCCCGGCCCCACTTCCAACACCTTGTCTTTCTTGCCTATTTTCAGGTTATCTCTATCGTAAGGAGTACGCGTTATCATAATAGCATTTGTTTTATTTGTTTTTTATCAGATTATTATCTTCGTCTTTATATTCATTTTTCCTGGTAAACATACTGCCTGCTCCTTTGAACGCTTTGACTAGTCTCGTTTTGAAACTATTAAAGAGCGAACCGTCGTTATTTAGAGTGCCATATCCTGTCATGACCCTGGCTTTTCCGGAATGGATAAAGACCAATTTTCCATAAGGCTTCATTGCCAAAGCCAGTGACCCGTCCTCGCCCCGGATAATATCTGTCCGGAAACCGAATTTTCTGCCCAGCTCGGTGTTAAACCCGAATGTCATTCCCCGTACACAAAGTTCCGGACGCTGTATCGACTGAATACGCAAATGAAGATCCCTCAATGCTTCGTACCACCACAGTCCCGTGGCGGAATGGCGTTCATCGGGAATAAAACTCCACAGGCTGAACGTGCAAGCCACTCCCGGCTTCATCAGTTGCTTTACGTGCGTCTTTATATAACGGGAAGGATATATCGTATCAGTATCGATGCAGATATGATACTTTCCTTTAGCCTGATTAAGTCCGCATTGGCGGGCGTGTCCGGGGCCCTTCTTGGTTTCATTGAAATAAGTCACTCCCAGCTGTTGCATCACCGCTTCCGTGCGGTCTGTGGAGTTGTTGTTGACCGCTAAGATTTCTATCGGGAAATCACATTCATTGTCGCAAAGCGACCACAAACAACTCAACAAACGCGTTTCCTCGTTATGGCAAATGAGAACAACCGAAGCCAGCGGTTGCTTGTTTTCGGATAACTTCCGCAACTTTTTCTTCACAAAACCGACCACCTCCGGCGGTGCCGAAGCAAATGGCTGCTCGTAAACCTGCAAATATTTCGAATACCATTTCATAATCAATTCTTTAAAGTGAGGCTTTCAAACAACTGTTTCCATTGTTCGGCAATCTGCTCTATCTTGAAACGTTCCACGTCAATTCGGGCTTGTTGTCCCATTTTCCGGCGTATTTCGTCATTCTCTATCAAGTAACATATCTTTTCTGCCAGCATTTCTATATTTCCGTTTTCTACCAGCAAGCCATTCTTACCGTCGTCAATAATGTCGCGTGGCCCGCACGGGCAAGTGAAAGAAACAGGGGGAACACCGCACGACATCGCTTCGGTAATGACCATTCCGAATCCCTCATAGCGCGAGGAAAGCACAAAGATAGAACTCCGGCAATAGTTCCGGATAATGTCGGGTGTTTGCTCCTCAAGATAAAGCGTATCCAAGTGATATTTGTCTTTTAGGGCAAGAAAATCGCTCCTGTCTCCTCCGCCATATATTCTTAAATTCCAATCAGGATGCTTTTGGGCTACGATTCTCCATGTTTCTATTAATAAGTCGAATCCTTTTTGGTACGCATATCTCCCTACTGCAATAACCTCCTTAGCCGTGCAGTCCGACGTTTGCTCCGGATAGAAAGGCAGCGGGTTGTAGATGACGGTGGTATTATCCAGATAAGATGAGAAATTCTTCCGGTCCTCTTCCGTCAGGATAATAAACTTAGACAATTGTTTTACTTGCCGATCCAACTGCTTCATCCAAAGTCTGGAAAGTCTGCTTTTGATGAATCCGGTATTTTTGGCTTCTGCAAGATCTCTGAAATTCGACTTGTTGACATGGATTTCTCCTATTTTCACGCTGCCGTCGTGGATAGAGTTTATAAAGTTAATTTCCCTTCTGAGCATGGATACGGTGATGTCCGGCCGTATTTCAAACAAACACTTCGTGAGGCGTTTTTTGTATAAACGCTGTTTGCAGGCATAGATGAATAACTTCTTGTACAGAGGTTTGTTCCATAGCTCGTTGAAATTAATATCCAGATGAATCAAATGTACTTTAGGCGATAAGGCGTAAAAAGGTTCCAGCCCTTTGCCGTCTGTCAGGATGATGTATATGTCATATCCTAGTTTCTCGGCAAAATAGTTGGCTTTTATGGTAAGTACCCGTTCCATTCCCCCCGGTATATAAAGCGAAGGAAGGCAATAGACTATTTTAATTTTTTTATTCATCAACCATTGTTTGTTATTTATTGGGGAATACTATTCTAGTGATCCGAATCCGGCTTCTTTGATAACTTTTTGCATTTGTGCCTTCCATGATAGCGGATAGACGGATTCTCTGATCTCAAGCGGCGTCATGGTCAGCGCACGTTGAAATTCGACCAGTCCCATGATGTCAACTGGTGATTCGTCTGCGGGAGCTTTCCATACATACGGTGCGGAGTCGAAATCATCATCATTTTCCGAATAGGTGAACGCTAATCCACGTGCGGCATATTCGCGGTTTTTCAGCGTTTTAATATGAGCTATGCCACTCCGGTGACGCCCTAAACTGCCAATGGCAAAATCTGCTTTTTCAAATTGTGCGTCCAGTTCTTCGCTGTGGAGAGGTCCGTGCAGAATCACGTAAGGCTCCAGATGATTGTCGCGGATGACAGGCAGGATTTCTCCCTGTTCGCGTTCGCCGGTCAGAGGTCCTACGATGTGAAAATAGACTTTGTAATCCGGATTTGTCCGGTAGTATTCGGCCAGTCCGTTAACCAGTCGGTCGAACCCATGCCAGTAGTGCACTTCTGCCACGCCGATTAAGTGCAGTTCATGTGAAGTGTTGTTCCGGTTCTGCTTCAGCGGGATAGCGTCAAAATCTATTCCGTTGGAGATGCGTATCGTTTTCCCTCCGAAGATCCTGCCGGCATTAGAGAAAGTGACGATACCGTCTAGGATCTTGGCCAACGAATGGCGGAAGCAACGGTCGACGGCCAGACTGAGTTTCATAGACCGGGTGATGTATTCCTGGTCATACGGGTAGGTCGGTATTTCCATGACAACCTTTGCGCCGATACTTTTCAGATGTTTCACCAGCCGCAGCGTGAAAGGGTTGGCGTTGTGGGCCGACCGGATGTAGACAAATTCTATTTTTTCGCGGCGTGCATATTTGATAATGGGGGCGTAGTAGATGCGTTTCCACACTTTCGCTGTGGTTCCTGTCCCGAAATCGGCAATGACTTCGTTGTCTATCATCAAACGGCGTTCGCAATGAGGAGTGATGTCATAATAACACAAGCGGGCATCCACTCCACATTCTTTGAGAGCTTTTACCTGATAATGTATTTTCTTACTAATTCCATTTGCTTTATCGAAGCCATGGAAGATAAGGAACAAGGCTTTCATTCGTTTTTAAAGTCTCTGTATATTGTTTATTCTGTCTTTTTATTTCCCTTTTCTCGTCATGCCGCGCACTTTTCCGATAATGTCAAATTCGTGCGTAGCCTGTATATATCCTCCAAAGATAATAAAACTAATAATACCTTTAGCAATAATTGTCACAAAAATATTCATTCCCTCCATTGCGTACTGCACGGGAATGAGGGCCAACACCATTAATCCGCTTACAGCAAGCGGAGAAATAAGCTGACGTACGAACGGCCGGAGGTTCCGCCGGAAAGTCACCCGGTACATCTGCCAATAACATTGCACGAAGTTGATAGTGAACGTCGTTACGATACAACCCGCTATTGCTGTAAGTGTGCCGAAGTAGAAAATTCCGAGCACTATTCCCGCCACATTGAGAGTAGACGAGAACAGGCCGCAGATGAAAAGGCTCCGTGTGTCACCTGCTGCCTGAAAGATAGAACCCGATGAGGACAATATGATCTGAATTCCTACCGAAAGCGCCAGTATCCGGAATACAGCTACGGAGGGTAACCACTGATTACCGAAAATAATGAGTGTCACTTCTTCCGCAGTGAAAAAGAGCAACACGCTGAGCGGCAGTCCGATGAAGGCGAGGAAGCGGATGATCCGTTCGTAGGACGTTGCCAGTTTCATCTTGTCATCCTGAAAATCACTGAAGATAGGGTGCATCACCGGAGTGACCACTTGTGTGATATTCTGCAAGGGAAGCATCATGAGGCGGTAGGACTTCTCGTAATATCCGAGGTCGGACATTCCCATATGTTTGCCGATCAGCAGTTTGTCTAAATTCCTGCTGAAATAACAGATGACATTGAATAGAAACTGGTAGACGGAATAAGAGAAGATCTTCCGAATGGATGATAGCCCTAACGTCATGCGTAGATGTTGGGGATAGCGGTGGAATGAGATAATATAAATCAATATGCTCGACACGATCGGGGTGATGAGTAAAGCATACAGTCCCGCTCCGCTCAATGCGGCAATGACAGCTCCGGTGCCGGCGGTGATTTGAATGACAAAGCTGCGGATAGCAATGAATTTGAACTCCTTGTTTTTGTAAAACAAGGCTCCCGGCACGATATTGACCGATGCAAAGAACAGGTTGATAGATAACAACTGGCAAAGAGTGCGTAATATAGGGCTGTCGTAATAGGCGGAAATGGGCCATGAGGCTATAAAAAAGAGCAGAGCGACCGCTATGCCTGTCCAAAACGTGAACGAGTAGATGTTGGTCAGGTCGTCTTGGGTGAGAGTCTTGTTCTGTATAATGGCGGGAGACAGTCCCATATCTGTGAAAATGGCGAAAAAAGAAATGATGACCGTAGCAATGGCCACTATTCCGAAATCATCCGGCGAAAGCAGTCGTGCCAGAATACCGGCCACAACCAGTGAGATAATGATTCCGCTGTATTTGGCTATGGCTGTATAGAATACTCCCGAAAAAAGTTGCTGTTTAATATTGTTCGTCACTTTGTTTTTTCTTTAATTAGGTACTCCAGATAACTTTCCCACTGTTTGATAATGGCGGGCAGTTTTATTGATTCGGCTATCTCTAATGATACTTTTCCCATTTGGATTAACCGTTCCGAGGGAAGTTCTGTTATTTTAGTCATGGCTTCCGCCAGTTCTTCTATGTTTCCGTTTGAAAACATGAAGTGGTTGTCTTTCTCCTTGAGGAGTTCTTTTACAAAGGGAAGGTCGGAGGCTATGACAGGAAGGCTGTGGCTCATGGCTTCTGCCAGGACGAGCCCGAATCCTTCCCACCGTGAACTCAGTATATATACGCTTGCCGAGGCGTAATGTTTTTGTATTTGTCGGGTGAAGGGAGAAATTGTTACCCTGTTTTCCAGCTTGTGGCGGGCTATTTGTTTCAGTAATGCAGGTTTCTCAGGGCCTTCACCGACAATTTCCAGTGTCCATTCCTTGTTGTCACGTGCAAAGATAGCAAACGCTTCAATAAGGATGTCAAAACCTTTTGTCAGATGTGACATTCTTCCTACCGAGAGGAAACGTTTGTATGCCGGACTTCCTTCTCCCTCCGGTGTCAACGAAAGGGGGTTGTATATGGCGATAGGAAAGAGGTTCAGCTCTCGTTCGTACAGTCCGCGGTCGTAATTGGTGAGCACGATGATTCCGTCCAGTTTCGTCATTTCATGTCGGAACTGATTTTTCTGCTCATATAGATAGAACCCCGGAGTGTTAAAGAAAGCGTTAAAAGAGGTGTGCATCCAGCCTACTACCCGGCGGGCTTTCAGCCGGTGGCGGATACTGGCCAGTTGGAGTGACAGAAAAGCGTGCACTCCAACGATTATGTCGTAGTTCTCATTGTTTAATTCACCGATGAGAACTTTCCGTTGTGTGTGTGGGAATGAGCTATATCCATACCATTGTGAGGTGATAGGGATTTGTGGTATGATTCTTTTTTTGTATAAATAGCTGTATGTTTTGCAGGGCAAATATTCCCATTTTCCGATAGGGGGGAGGCTGATGTAGCGGAAACGAATATTCCTTTGTCCCAGTTCATACATATTGAGATCTTCTTGTTCCGGTTTGTCCAGGGTCAGTATCGTCACTTCGTGTTTGGCAGAGATTGCTCCGGCTATCACTGCCAAAATACGCTGTACTCCTCCAACACTGAATATAGAGTCACAATAGAAGCATATCTTTATCATTTGGATTTTTTTATTCTTTACTGTTAATAGTGGGCTCAACTCTTTGTCTCAATCAGTTGAATTGATGCCTGTCTGCCAATTCTTCGTAGAGTTCGGCGTATTGTTTCCCAACTTTGTTTATACCCATGTTTCCTATCGCATACGCGTAGTTCGCTTCCCCTTTTCCCCGGGCAGACAGATGTCGTGCCTCTTTCAGTGCTCGGATTATGTCCTGTTTTTTATCGGAACGGAAAACCGGATTACCCGTATTTCTCAATAATTCGCCGATATTCCCGGAATCCGGCCCGATAACGACTTTATGAAAGAGGAAGGCAAGCGGGATATTGGCTGAGTTGAGTTGTCCTTTTCGTTGAATGAATATGACATTTGAAGCGGCCATGTAGTAAGGCAGGTCGCAATTGTCGATTAGTTCGTCATTGGCACCGGCGCGTAGCTTCATCACGCGGTTGAGCAAGGACATGAGCAGGTAGTATCCGGTTTTTGAGGCCCACCGCTTGAGGAAATTTCCGCCGTAATGGTTGTGCCGTGAGAAAGGGTAGAGGCGGGGGGCTAACAGTAACTTTTGTTTTTCGTTCCACGAACGGAAGGATCCCAACACCATACGTATCTCTTCGCAGTTTCGGAATTCCCCGAAAGCAGTGACGATAAATGCTTCTTGTGGAAGTTGCAGGTATTGCCGTGCACGCTCTACGCTGATGTCCTCTTGGTAAGTATACTGATAGATGTGATGCAGGATGACGGCATTCCGGCTGTCGGGATGTTTGCCGACGAACTCCTCCAGACTGAAACGCCCCATGTGCACCACAACGTCACTTTGCGATTCGATGATGTCGTATGCCCGGCCGATAACTTCGTTGGCGTAATGGGGACGCACATTGTGGCGGGTATAGACAAAATGTGTCCCTCGCGAACGGAAGAACGCGATTCGTTCTTCCAGCCGGCGGACGATGCCGGGGTCGTCGCACATCCGGCCCACCACTTCTTCGGGCCATTGGAAATGGATGATGTCATAGGTCTTGTCCGACTCCCAGAATTCCTTTGTGGAACATCGCACGTCAACACCTGTCATTCGGATAGCATCACACAATACAGGTACGAACAGATTGCCCGCATCTCCGTTTTCTCTAAAGACGATGAGCGCTGTTATCGACGAACCGCTTGTATCTTCACTGTCATTCATGTTTTTCTCTTTTGATATTGATTCGCTTTGCTGTGCTACAAAGGTATGAAAAGATATGATAACTCTCTCTTTTTTCATGCCAAAATTGCTATGAAACGGACAATAAAAAAATGCTGAACGGTTCTGTTTCTTCTATCAGCTTGATAATTTCTTTCGTAAGAGGGATTTTTTTCTCTTTTATATATTGTCCAAAGAAGACACAGACTTGTGTGTATTTGAGGGCACTGATGATACAGGGATTCGGTTGGAACCAACGGTGGAAAGTAGATGTGTCGATATTAAGATGTACACATAAGTCCATGACGGTCAAATGGCACGTCTCAAGTAATTTCTTTATTAACAAAATTTTTTTGTTATAAATCTGATTTACTATTTTGTTCTCTTCTTGCTCCGTTAGCGTGTAGTTACGTTTTTGTTTCATTGTCTGTATAAATAATTAGAATTAATGGTGCAAAGTTCTGATAAAAAAAGATATGTTGTGTTGCGTTTATGCGACATACGGAATAAAAAAAAATATTCACCTTTGCCTCCGTTTCTGTTAGAAGCTGAAATATAGGTAAATAACTACGATAATGAAGAAAGATCAGTATTTTAATTTGGAGGTAAATTTGTTGAATGACGACAATATTGCCGGTATGATGTTGGAGTTGGGAGCGGCAAACGCTCTCGGAGTTTATGTGATGTTGCTGTTGCATTTGCGCACGAAGGACAATTACGAAGCGTCATGCAGACCGCTGCCGTTGAAGGCCTTGGCCAAACGCTATGATGTGGATGTGGATTTGATAGGGAGGATACTCCGCGAGTTCGATCTTTTTGAGGTGGATGAGGAACGCCAAATGTTTCGCGCTCCTTATCTGGACAGGGTGATGAAAACATTGGAGGAAAAATGGCGGATAAATGCCGAAAACGGCAAAAAAGGCGGTCGTCCGAGAAAGACTAAAAAACGCGCTGAAACGCCCGCCGGCAAAGGCGGAAAACCGAATGAAACCCAAGAGAAGAGAGGAGAAGAGAACAAGAGTATTGTTCCTGTTGTGAACAACAGCAGCAATACAGCGGGCGAGGTGCCGGGAGATGCTGCTGTTGCTGCTGCTACGAGTGGGAAGGTGGCTGCTGAGGGTAAGAAAGTGGCTGCTGAGAGGTACAAGGCATCTGTTGAAGGTCGAAAAGCGGTTGCTGCGAGTAAAAAGGCTGTTGGCGGGATGAAGATTGTTTCGGTGGACGAAGCCGGAGAGATTCCGTTGCAGCGAGTACTTCCGTGGGAGAAGTTGGTGGATCAGCTTGCCGCTTCCCGGTCGTACATGGAGTTGGCAGGTCAGCACTCGGGACTGGGGAAGCTGTTTCTCGAGCATCAGCAGCAGGTTATCGAACTTTTCAAACAGCATATTCTGCTCTACGGAAAAGGAGGTGAATTGCTGTTTCTTGAGGATGTCCGACGTTATTTTTCCAACTATGTCGCACCGGGGTCTACTACCTGCCGGATGTTGCGTGAAACGTTATTGTCGGTACTTCAGAAGGCGGGAAGCACAGCCGACAATCGTTTTGAAACTCTTTCAAACGGTCGGAGGATGTACCTGGGACACCTTATCCCGGACGATGCACCGCTGCGTCCGGATGCAGCCGCAGTGTGGGACGATGTGCGGAAGAAGTGGGGACATTAACCCCGGCTGTCAACGGACGTGAGGAGGGGGATCACACCTGTTTAACTCACGCTTTGCACTGGCTTTGCCCACGTTGCACATTGGCTTTGCCCACGCTTCGCGATAGCTTCGCCCACGCTTCGTGATAGCTCCGCGATAGTCCTCCGCTCACACTTTGCATCGTCCTCCGTCCCTACCTCTTTTGGATGCTTGCCTCCTAGTCGATAGTATTCCCATTCCCCTCCTTCGGGGAAGGAGGGGTGGCTGAAAGCCGGGGTGGTAGGTGGATACACAATGCTGATAATAACCGACTTATGCATTCACCTACCACCTCCCCCTACGGGTACTCCTCCTTCCCGAAGGAGGAGAGTTGTAGATACCACCGACTTGTCAGCCTGTCTTTTCGGTCAGCCCTGACTGGGATATTGTTGATATATCAAACTTCCTGTAAACGATAAAATTAATTAGAAAAACAATGAGAAATTTTGCCAATTACCAAGTAGATATCCGCCACCGCACAAGTGGAGTTATCAAAACGATCTGTAATCAATGTCTACCTACGCGGCATAACAAGCGTGACCGTTCGCTGCGTGTCAACATCGACACCGGCCATTGCCACTGCTACCATTGCGGAGCCGACTTCTACGTCCCCGACGACACCGAAGAACGTGAGAAAGCAGAGCGCCAGGCGGCTCGTAAGCGTCGTGCGGCAGCCGTCGTCCCGCAACATTTTCAGCGTCCTGTGTTCGACGCCTCGAAAACCACCCTTTCCGACGCCACGGAACGTTGGCTGGTCGAAACGCGCTGTATCCCGCAATCCGTCATCGCCGAATTACGCATCACGGAACAGGAGGAATTTATGCCGCAGTTCGGCGCGAAGGAGCGTTGTGTCTGCTTCAACTATTTTGAAGGCGGGCAACTGGTGAACACGAAATTCCGCAGTGGGAAAAAGCATTTCAAAATGGTGCAGGGTGCCGAACTGATTCCTTACAACATCGACTCCCTTATCGGGCAAACTTCCTGCATCATCCACGAAGGCGAATTGGATGCAGCTTCCTCCATTGCCGCCGGATTCAAAGGCGTGATTTCCGTCCCGGCCGGTGCAAATTCCAACCTCTCATGGCTCGACCGTTTCATGGAAACCCACTTCGAGGACTTGGAAGAAATCATCATCGCCGTCGACACCGATTCCGCCGGAATCCGCCTGCGCGACGAACTTGTCAACCGCCTCGGTGCCGAGCGTTGCCGCGTGGTCGCCTACGGGCCGGACTGCAAGGACGCCAATGAACATCTCGTCAAATATGGCCTCGAAAGTCTCCGCATCGCTATCGAACAAGCGGTGGAAGTTCCCCTCGAAGGCATTTTCACCGCCGCCGACCTGCACGGCGACCTGCGGGCTCTTTTCGACAACGGCTTCGGTCCCGGTGCCGAAACGGGGTGGGAGGAAATGGACAAAATCTGTACCTACGAACGCCGCCGCAACATCATCGTCACCGGAACGCCTGGCGCGGGAAAATCGGAATGGGTGGACGAACTGGTACTGCGTCTCTGCCTGCGACATCAGTGGAAGATTGGCTTCTTCAGTCCGGAGAACATCCCTATCGTCTATCATCTCCGCAAACTGATTGAGAAACTTACCGGCCACCGTTTCCAGAACGGCTGCGGCATGACGGAGGGACTGCTGGCACGCTCCGAGGAGTTTCTCGCCGAGAATGTCTCCCATATCTCCCTGAAAGGCAATGCCACCCCCGACCGTGTGCTTGCCAAAGCCCGCGAACTCGTTGTCCGCCGTGGTTGCCGCATCTTCGTCTTCGACCCGCTCAACCGCTTCGACCACGAACCTGCACCGGGACAGACGGAGACGCAATATATCTCTAATTTGTTGAATAAATTTACGGAATTTGCCACGCAATATAACTGCCTCCTGATCCTCGTGGCCCACCCGCGCAAGATGAACCGCAACCCCACAACCGGGGCTACTCCGCGTGTGGAAATGTACGACATCAACGGCTCTGCCGACTTTTATAACAAGGCTGACTATGGAATTGTGGTGGAGCGCGACAAGGAAATCGGCATTACCCGTGTCTATGTGGATAAAGTGAAATTCAAGCATCTTGGCGTGGGCGGCGTGGCAACTTTCGTCTACGACCCCGTCAACGGGCGGTATCTCCCTTGCGAAGAATCTCACGACCCTGCCGTCCCGCCGGAGCAACGTGCCCGGAACACCGTCTATGACAGCTCTTGCTGGCTTCCAGAGAAGGAGCTGTTCTAAGGTTCTTCGAGTACTTCGACGATGAGCCGTACCTGTGCGGGGGTATATCGCCTGCTCCGTGGATTCATGCCGGTGGCCAACAGCCGCTCTTTGAGTCCCGGGGCGGCGTCTATCCATTCGTTGAAGCGCTCTACGGCGCTTTGCTGTGTGATGTTGGGGAGGTAGAGTGAGGCAAGTTCGCCTTTCCCGTAACTGCGGTATTGGAATGTTTTTTCTTCTTCCTCTGCGGAAAAATTATTGGGTTTTGCTTTCATTAATTCGGTGTTTAAAACGTGTTTATTATTGCTATAAAGTTACGCTTTTTTACTGAGATGCGCAAATGCCGGGCATAGTTTTTTTTATCGGTTCTTCTTCAAATTTGCTGCGAATTTCATAAGTCGTCGCTATCCCCATTCCCCTCCTTCCCGAAGGAGGAGAGTTGCAGATACTATCGACTATAAACTGTCTGGCTATTATTTTCCTAATTAACTTTGTTTCCAAATCTGATAAAGAGCTTTCAGTCTCTTTTATTTCCTATTCAATCTCTTTTATTCCCTCTCCAGTCTCTTTTAATCTCCTTTATTCTTTCTTAATCCGGTGTAATCAGGTGTAACCCGGTGCAATCCGGCAAGTCGCCGGTGTCTTGCCGTATCTTTGTTTCACCAACAGAAAGGGAGAATGTCCTTCCTTTCGGAGAAAACAAAATTTTAAATTATGGCAACAGTAACTGTGGTGCGCTACAAGCGCAGAAAACGAATTGGAGATGAGAAGTCGCCAATGGTGTATGCTCTCAAACTCAAGTCCGGAGAGGCGAAAATCTATTCAATCGAGACGCTGGCGCGTGAAATCGAGTCAATCGGGTCGCTTTCGGTGGAGGATGTGTCGCACGTCATGAAATCTTTCGTCCGTGCGATGAAGAAGGTCTTGGTGGCAGGCGATAAGGTGAAAGTGGACGGGCTGGGGATTTTTTACACCACGCTGACCTGTCCCGGTGTGGAGCAGGAGAAGGACTGCACGGTGAAGAATATTTCTCGTGTCAATCTCCGTTTCAAGGTTGACAATTCGCTGCGCCTTGCCAACGACAGCACGGCGACTACGCGTGGAGGGGAGAATAATGTGTCGTTCGAGTTGTATACCGAGAAGAAGGCCGTTTCCGAAGGAGAAGGAGGTGGCTCCGGTTCCGAGGAGCCCGGCAAGGGAGAGGGCGGTTCCGGTGGCGGGGTGACTCCGGATCCGTCTATCTAGTTGATAACTAATTTATAAAAAATGAGAAGCGATGATTGACAAAATCTTAGATGTTGTATTGGAAATCCTGTTTTTCTTTCGCAGAAAGAGAAAAGGTAGAAGAATGAAAGGACAGGTTGATGAGGAAGATTGACCTGATTGTGATCCACTGTTCCGCCACAAAGGCGGACAGGGATTTCACGGAAGAGGATTTGGAGGTGTGCCACCGCCGCCGTGGTTTCAACGGTGTGGGGTATCATTTTTACATCCGTAAGAACGGGAGCATCAAGACGACGCGGGAGATTGAACGGATAGGTGCGCACGCCAAGGGACACAACCTGAATAGTATCGGTATTTGCTATGAGGGCGGCCTCGACTGCCACGGACGTCCTGCCGACACCCGCACTGAATGGCAGATTCATTCGATGAATGTGCTCATCCTCATGCTGTTGCGCGACTATCCCGGTTGCCGCATCTGCGGACACCGGGACTTGAGCCCCGACCTGAACGGGAACGGGGAGATCGAGCCGGAGGAATGGGTGAAGGCTTGCCCGTGCTTCGATGTGACGAAGGAATGGAGGTAATCATCGGAGAATGTCATAGTAGACTTCCGTAACCTGCTGTGATACTCGCCGGCTATTGAAACGTTCCTGAATGGTGGACATAGCTGTGACTCCGTAATCTTCTTTCCATTCGGGATGATGAAGATAAGCCAAATAGCATTCTGCCAATTCTTCCGGTTTGCCGAAGTCTACTATTAACCCGCTTTGCTGGTGAGTGATAACCTCTTTGGTACCGTCTGTCGGGGTTACTACCAACGCTTTTTTCATTGCCATAGCTTCGAGCAGGGCAATGGAAAGTCCCTCCCATAAGCTGGGTAAGCAAAAAACATCGATAGCGTGCAATACATCCGGTACGTCACTGCGAAAAGGTGAGGTTCGGATGTATTTTTCCATTCCATACAGGCGAATTGCTTCTTTAGTCTCTTCTTCCATGTCACCCTGACCCACTAATAGCGCCTTTATTCTTTTGTCTTTCTGCCGTGCAAGAGCGATACTCTTTACGAAGTCCAAAGGAGCTTTCTGCAAGGTGATCCTGCCCACAAAGCCTATCACGAAATCCTCGTCGGTAAATCCGAACTCGTTGCGGAGATTGCTGAACTCCCGGTGGGGGTTGAACTTTGTCAGGTTAATGCCGTTTTCTATGACGATCGAATGTTTTAATCCGAAAGTTTTCTGCCCGGTAATCCGGTTACTTTCCGAGACACAGATTACTTTTTTGCTCAACTTGCATATTATTTTTTCACTCCATGCCCGGAGACGTTTGATGAAAAACGACTGGTCTTGGTGAAAACTCCACCCGTGAACGGTATATACCATGGGGATGTGTAGCTTCCGGGCTATAAAAGCGACATTGGATGCGGCACGACTTCCGTGGGCATGGATCAGTTGTATGTTCTCTCTGAGAATCAGCTCTTTGATCTGCCGGGTGATGCGTACGTCAAATGGGTGAGAGGTGTTGACAACGTGGCACTTGACTCCTCTTTGTGTGAGCGCGTCAATCATTTGTCCGCCTGTGAATGATAGGACAATGGGATTGACACGGTTGTCGAATCCTGCTATGAGATCGAGGAGGTGAGACTCGCCACCACCTACCTGACCTTGTCTGATTACTTCTAATACGTTAATTGCCATGCTCGGTATGTATAAATTTTTTGTTAACTCCTTTTAATTTGAACAGATTACTTGCAATGCCGAGCAGTAAGGACGGTAGCTGGAAGATTGCCCGTAAGAGTTGCTTGTTCAGTAAATGTCCGGGGATTGCCGTAAACAGTGCAAGAAATAAAGCAAAAGCGAGTATCCACCATTTAATGCTTGAATAGGGGAAACCAGGGTGACTAGTATGGTGAAAAAAAAATGTGCAGAAGATCAGGATGATACGGGGCAGCAGTGTCCATTGAAAAACTTTGTCGCAATAGTCTATATTGCCGCGCAGTAGCTCTTTTGGAAAGTCGGGAAGTGCCCGTACTAATGAGTCAAATTGGGCAGCTATCCAGCGTTTGCGCTGGTTTTTGATTCCTTCTTTCTTTTGGGTCTTTTCGTCTTTCACGTAGACGTGTTCCAGATATTCTATATGGATGCGCTGTTTGAGCAGGAGGGCTTCCATTTCCTTATCCTCTCCTGCCGTTTCGAGCAGGTGTATATGTTGGCGGAACCAACAGGCTTCCAATGCCATGCCTGAACCGATAAGGGCCGAAGACAGTCCGAGTGCGATGTGCCCGCTGCGGAATATTGAGTTGTTGATTTCTTCACTGGCCGCATCGAGAACGGCAATATCCGTATTGGTGTTTTTCGCGGTGCGGTGTGCCTGAACGGCTCTGGCTCCTGACTGAAAAACAGGGTTGAGTTCGGATAGAAAACTTGTACCGGCAGTATTGTCCGCGTCCATAATGACCACTGCGTCGTATGGTATGTCTGCGGTGGCGTTCATTGCCAGACTCATTGCTTTGGCTTTCGAACTGTCGGTATAGTCCGCTATCAGTAGACGGACAGGCAATTGTCGCAGAGCTTCGTTCGTGCTTTCCTGCATCTGGTCGGAAATCACGATAATGTCATATAATTCCCGTGGGTAATCTTGCTGTAAGAAGGAATAAATGGCGGGGATAATGACTTTGTCTTCTTTATAGGCAGGAAAGAGCACGGCAAACTTGGTCCCGGGAGCCGTGCGAGGATAGATACGGGGGCGGCAGAATTTTGACGCTATGGCAAACAATAACAGGTAACCTGTGTTGAAGGCCAGGATTATGTAGAGTATAATTTCTGCAATGTGTAGTATGGTTATCATTTTTGTTCTTTTTTATGAGGAATACGGATGAATGCTGATATACCTTTTATGGTAGCCGTTAAGAGATCCGGCCGACCTTTTAATAAAAAAGACAGTCCGTTTTTTCCGGCAGCCAGCGTTGTCTGGTAAATGATAGAAAGCCAGCGGTTGCTCCCCTCCAGATTCCGCCAGGCATAGAGCAGGCGGTTACGCGTCAGATAGTAGGTGCGCAATTTACTTAGCTGCCCGGTGCTTTGGCTTTCTTTGTGGAAAACAGTGCAACGCGGTTCGTACCATAATTCATAGCCGGCACGTGTTATATGGGTGCTCCAATCCAGTTCTTCATAATAAAGAAAGAATATTTCCGGCATCAGCCCTACTTTTTCAATCACTTCACGTTTCACCAGCATAGCTGCCCCATGCAGATAAGGGGTGGGATGTGGGGTGTCGAATGTCCCGTTGTCCGGACAACCGAAACCTATGCCTGCATTGCGCAGTGTGATAGGGGTCAGTGGAGTGAACCCTGCGAATTGTATATTCTGAGGAGGAAAAGCGAAACGGATTTTGGGAGATACACCTCCTATTTCCGCACGGCTTTCGAGTCGCTCTATCAAAAAAGAGACTGTATCCTGCTCTATGTATGTGTCATTATTTATCAGAAAGATATATTTCCCTTTTGCTTCTCGGATGCCTATGTTATTGCCACCGGAGAATCCTTTGTTTTCATTGCTGCGGATAGCAATGACGGAGGGGTAGCGTTCACGTATTTTGGCAGCTTCGTCTTCACGTGATGCATTGTCTACCACGATCGTCTCATAACGTATGGAATGTATTTTATTTTGCAATGATTCTATCAGTTCACAGGTGTCTTTGAACCCGTTATAGCAGATCGTGATAAAGGATATCTCCGGAATATTGTTTGTCATATTTACTCGTCGGTTTCTGGGGTGGATACTGATTGGGTGTTTTCTTCTTCACTGATACGCTTGTCTATATGCGGTGCGGCAAAACAGAGGGCAAAGCCTATATAGACAGGTAACTGGTTGGGATATTGCATCACATCATTGACATAGGCGGCTATAAAGAATCCTGCGTCCATGCAGAGCCAGGCCGCTACGAGTCCCCGCAGGCTTTTATTGCGTACCTTAAACATCAGTATCCAGGAGCACCAGGCGAAAAGGGTGCCGTGTATGCCGAGATAAAGAATCAGTCCGACAATCCCTGTTTCTACCCATACACTGACCAACCATGAATCAGGAGGATAGGGCATCTGCTCTTTTGAATTGAAATGGCCTGATTTAGACAGCCCGATACCGTAACCAATGGGTTTCTTTATCATCAATTCTTTCATCCTTTGTCGATTCTCGACACGCACATTGTAGGAGGCGTCTTCGGTTGGGTGGAAAGAAGAACGCATTTTATGGATGTATTGGTTACCGCTTCCTATGTTAGTGAAATAGAAAAAACAAAAAACTCCGATAGAGACAAAGATGCCTGCCAACAGCGCTTTCCAATTTTTGGCCAAAATGGTTATCATCAGCATTCCGCCCATGATAACTCCCATGGCTGCTCTGGTTCCGAGATTCCCACTCCGTAGAGCCCTCCCATTGCAATGCACAGAAAGTAGATGCGTTTCCATTTTGAGTCTACGAAAAATGCGCTAATGGTGAAAACGACGGTTGCCATAGCGCAATGTACGCCGTAATTTGCCGCATCTGTAAAGCAGGAGAAATAGCGGATGCCCGACCAGATGATATGGGTTCGGGCACCTCCCATTGAAAATAAAAATGAAGGTCCTTGGAGCTGAAACCATGGCTTTTCTGCCAATATCCTTTGATTGTAAATATGATGACGAATACAGACCATACGATCAGTAGCAGTTCGATGTCTTTTTTGGTACGAATGATTATCGGAACTATAAAGGCACATATCAGGCCTATGAGTGTATATGGGGTGATGTTGATATTCCATGCCTCTATTACATTGTTGGGATTCAGTAATTCCAGGAAATAGAATAGGAGCCAGGCTACAAACAAATATGTCATTATGTTTCGTCCGGGCTTCCAGTTTGTTTGCTCGTCATTGTTAAGCTGTATCAGGCAAGTAGTCGTTAACAACAAGATAAATATCATGGAAAAAAGACCTATCTTGATATTCATTATAATGTTTGCCGCAACCAGTGCAAACTGTGCGGCAAGCAGAATATGAAAAGTTACTATCCTGTTATTCATCGTCTTCGTCTTCTACTTCTTTGGTCTTATTCTTGAAGTTGAATATGATTTTTTCAGTTAATGATAATTGGCTGAGATGATAACCGATTTTACGTAATAACGTATACGGTGGCAGCTGACCGGTGAAATCTTCTACTGCTCCCCGTCCGGCATTGGTCAGGCAGATACGGAACGGAACATCTGTTGTTCCCAGCTGGACCATAAGCTGGTCACAAAGCTGTTTGTCGAATGTTTTCCAACCATGATTCGCCGAAGCTATCAGGATGTTGGCATTGGCATCGTGCAACAGTGCACTGGGTATGCTGCTCTCCGATAACGGCGGATAGGCAACTATCAGGATGTCTTCTCCTTGTAAAGTGTAGAAGTCTGTGATGTTCTTAGCTAACAAATATTGAGTGGAATTGGTGTTGAAATCCACTCCGTGGGTGATAAATCTTGTATTCAACATACGGCTTTGCATATATCCGCAGACAAGGTTGCCTATTGTTTCTTCATCGGAATCTTCATTGATACTGAACAAATTGATGATGAATACACCCGGAGATTTTCGTTTGCCCAGAAAACGAAGCAGCGAATTGGTCAGCTCACTTGCGGAATGTTGCACGTAGGTCTTGGTCAGTCCTCCGTAGCGGGAAGTCGAAAGGCTGGGGACAGCACCTACCACTTTATATCCCGTCACTCGCTTGGTGCGATCGGCATCCCGCAATGTTCTGTCAAACATTTCTATTAGCAGCAATAAGGCAACAATTATTAAAAACTGCCTATACACGCAGCTATGATGATTTGCTTCCGGTTAGTTGAATGGGGCGAGATCGGATAGGTCGGTTCATTCAGCACCTTCAGTGTAGCGGAGGTCATTTCCAGATTTTTCTTTCTTAATAAGGCCTCGTTATAGCTGTGCAATACGGTTAGATAGTTGCGCTCGGTAAAGTTAATCATACGCTCTTTCTGTTTGATCGTAGTACCTACCGGTGCAAAGAATACGTATCGCTCGTTCAGCTCTTGGCGCGAGTTCTGTGCAATTAGCAGTTCGGCTTTGGCCTTTTCATATAACAGGGTTTGTTCGAGCCACTGGTCGATGATGTTTGTTCGCAAAACACCTTCTTTGCTGTATTTATGTCCTACATAGGCATCTGTCAGTTCGCTTAGCTCTTTTTTAAGTTCACTCAATCGCTTCTTGTTGTTATTGAGAGCAGTAATGTCTTTATTATTGGAATCGGACATTGCTTCGACCTCCGAGATTCTTCCTGTTATATCGGAAGCTTCTTTTATTTTTCCGACAAACTCCATGTTTTTAATTATCTGTTTGGCGTTACTGTCCATGTGCCGTTCTAATTCGTCGAGCATGGACCTGCTGCTGTTTAATGCAAACATTGCGTCCTGCTCTCTCAATGCGTATTCTTTGTTGATAGCGGCTATTTCCTTCGTTTCATCAAGATAATTGATGACGCGTTTTTCTACGTTGTATTTAGTTAAGTCTTCTTCTTCTGTACTAAGTTTCTTCCCGATCCTTTTCAGTTCTTCATCAAAGTATTTGATAACTTTGTCGGTCTCTCCATAACGGATACGGCGATATTCTTCCACAAACTCATCCATTAAGATACTTACTGTGTTGTATGCGATACCCGGGTCGCTGGATGAGTAGCTGATGTCCAGCAGATCGCTGGTCAGGCGGCGCTGTACTTTTATATTTTTCAGGGCATTATAGCTATAAAACGGATGAATATAGTAAAACAGGCCGTAAATATAGTTCTCTTTATGCGGCCGCATATATTTTTCCAGATTGGAGACTGTTTTGTCTTCGCTTGATTTGTCTATCAGCTTTAGAATTTCATTCCCGTTCGGACTGTTTTTAAATGGTTATATGTGGTGGTATAACTGGAAACAGTAATACCATTGGTTTCCCTGTCCGGATTTCCTTGGATAAGAACTCTGGCAAATAGTCGCAGGCACACTCGTTTTAGTGTACTTTCAGCTTGCATGATACTGATCAGATTGTCCATTGAATTTTGTACGGTAGCCCAGTCTGTCCGCTTGTCACTTTCCAGATTATATCCTGAAGCGACCCCGGTGTACAGAGTGGCCTTTACATCATATCCGCCCTGCATGTGGCGTGTATAATAGATGACTGATAGAGTGAAGAGGGTGGTTCCAATCAGCAATAACCACCGGTGGCGGAATAAAGTCTGTATGGTAGAGATAACAAAATTCATATCTTCTGTTTTTATTTTCGTATAATGGGGGTACGTGAAATAACCTCGAGTATCATCAGGCTTTTTTGTTAACTCATATTTACTCTTTTCGTATGCTTCACGGGCTTGTGACTGTCTTTCTTTATCTGTTGACAGATCGGCCGATTCTATGGTTCCGTTGGCAAAGTTCTTTTCGGATATTTCGTATTGTACATTGGCAAGAATTAGGCTTTCACTTTTCATTTGAAGAACTCTTATCTGCGAAGTGGCCATGGCATACATCTCAATAATGTTTTTCTTAATCTCATCGTATTTGATCTCCTGCTCCAGTTGCGCGCTTTTCAGTGTAAGCCTTTGTCGGCTGACACGTCCTTTGAGATCAAATAAATCATTTAACGGAATGCTGACACCTGCCCCCAGCGTATAACCGTTTTGCGCCTGAGTAGAATAGGTGAGGTAGGGAGCTATCGCCACATCTGTATAGGTAGATTCGTTGCCGAACATACCATATTGATAACTTCCCCTCAAACTGAAGAAGCCGAGAAATGCCCATTTTTCCTTTTGTAATAATTTACGCTCTATTGCTGTTTTAGCGTCTGCCAACTCATAGATAGGATTGTTTTTGGCATTTTCGAATAGAACGGACAGGGGAGGAAGATCTATCTTACTATAATCTTCGTCATTCAGTTGAGAATAGTCGCCGATTTCTTGCGCAACTACACGGGGGGTAGAGGCAAACAAAAGTAGTAATCCCGAAAAAAGATATATAAATTGCTTCATAAAAAAATCATATTATTTGCTCTTGCTGTGTTATAGCTTGCGCAAATATAAGGATTAATTTTATTTATGAGCAGTCTTTTATTATCTATTTTGCAATCTTTCTTGTTAATTGTGCGCGGATTACCGGTTAAAATGCCTCCGTCATATTGAAATAGAACAAATTCTGTTTGTTCACCATATCTCTGCCGTAGTCGAGACGCACATTCATACGGGGTTGGACTTCGATGCGTAACCCCAGTCCGAGGTTAGGCAGCACACCTTCTATTTTGCCGGGGGTGGGTCCCATGAATCCGCATCCTCCCCATGCTACGTAGCCTACATGATTCAGCATTCTTTTCACCCACGTGCTTTTGTCCGTGTTTATCATCTGACGATATTCTGCCATCATCACATGAGAGGACTTGTCGCGAAACTGTCCCATATAATATCCGCGAAGATCAAAAGGAGTGCCGCTGAGTGCGTATTTAGTCAATGGAACATCTCCGAAGACGTTCTTAGTCTGTACCGTCCAGGCAACCACCTTGCGTCTGCCGACAGTCTTATATTGACGGTAATCGATCTCTAAACGGTAAAAATTGTCATCACCTCCGAATACTTTGCTATACATCATTCCGCGAAAATCAAGATATGTTCCCCGGTAAGCATTTGCCGGAACATCACGTGTGTCGTACGTCAATAAGAATCCGAGCCCCGAACTGAAATTTGTGTATCCGTGCTCTGTCCCTCCGGCTGCAATATACGAAGGTTGCTCGATCATTCCGGCGGCGGGTTTCGTGATCTTATCATAATTCAAATCAATCTGAGGGCCTGCAAAGAAGTTGCTTTTTCCCAGACGGAACAGAAACCACGGATTCACCTGAATGCCGCTGTAACGGTATTCGCTGGTGTCTTCTCCGCGAGGATAGTCTTTGTTGGTGCTATATCCGATGCCATAGAAGTTCTCAATCGTATTTTTGTAGGAGAAGGTACCGAAGATACGGAAACGGTCACCTTTGAAGAAAAGCTGCGGCTTGGTCATCAGGTTCAGACCGCCTTTAAACATCAGGGCAATCGCCATAGGGACGATCGAACGCCGCTGGGTAGTATCGCTGGGATTCATCCGGAATGTCATTAAAGCGCTACCGCCTACCAACAAGCCAAAATCTGGTGTGTAACTGGGACCGCCCAATATATTATAGTGAAGATTTCTCTTGGCTACACGTTCACGTCGTAGTTCACGTTTGGAAAGGGTGGGAGTGGTATCTGTCGGGAGAATTTCACCAGCAGACATTGAATTCATAGAACCTTGCACTTCGTCGTTTTTTACTATCGTGCGATCTGTTTGGGCTAATGTAAAGCTGATGGGCAGAACTGCCAACCACATACCTATTATATATCTTTTCATATTCTTTCTTGGAATCTGACTGCAAAGAAAACGCTTTTATTTCGATTAGTTTTCATTTTCATAGATAATAAATCTAAAAAAGAATTGTATTTTTGCCAAATAATATATGTAAAACCAATTTGCCAATATGCTAATATCCGGTGCGGCAAACATAAACACGACACGTCTATCTATTAGCATACCGGCAAAGTAACTTAACGAATTATCTATAATGAATAAACGAATCTTACCAGTTTTTGTTTGCTGTGCCCTCTACTACTCGGCACAGGCACAAGACGCGAAAGGAGGCATCAGTGACATGATGCAGCAAATCAAACAGAGTTACCAGAATACGTCTGCCGACAAAGCTATCCGCAACGCTATCGGCAGCAACGACATCCGCAAACTGGCTCTCAATCAGGATAACATGAAAGGAATGGACACGCACTTTTCAGTTAAAGTGAACTCCAAAGGTATCACGAACCAGAAATCATCCGGACGTTGCTGGCTCTTTACGGGGCTGAACGTGATGCGTGCCAAAGCGATTGACAAGTATCATCTGGGTTCTTTTGAGTTCTCTCAGACTTATCCTTTTTTCTTCGACCAACTGGAGAAAGCGAACCTTTTCCTGCAAGGTGTCATCGACACCAGTGACAAACCGATGAACGACAAAATGGTGGAATGGCTTTTCCGTAATCCTCTGAGTGACGGCGGAACTTTCACCGGGGTAGCCGACATTGTAAGTAAATATGGTCTTGTACCCAAAGATGTAATGCCGGAAACGAACAGTAGTGAAAATACTTCCCGCATGGCCGGTCTGATCACCCTGAAGCTTCGCGAACAGGGGATTCAGCTTCGCGATATGGCTGCTAAGGGCGCTAAACCAGCTGCTCTGGAGAAAACGAAAACTGAAATGCTCGGCACTATCTACCGGTTGCTCGTTCTGAACTATGATGTTATTTCAAGAACTCATACGTTGTTGAAGATATCAAGGAAATGGCAATCGCCTCTCTGAAAGACAGTACGATGATGTATTTCTCTTGCGATGTCGGCAAATTCCTCAACTCCGAGCGTGGCTTGCTCGATGTGAAAAACTACGATTATGAATCGCTCATGGGCACCACTTTCGGCATGGATAAGAAAGAACGCATCCAAAGCTTCTGCCAGCGGCTCATGTCATGCCATGACTCTTATGGCTGTGGATCTGATGAAAGACGGAAAACCGTGAAATGGATGGTTGAGAATAGTTGGGGACCTGCTTCCGGTTATCAGGGACATCTGATCATGACCGATGAATGGTTCGACGAATATATGTTCCGTCTGGTGCTGGAGACTAAATACGTTCCTGCCAAAGTAATGGATATATTCAAGCAGAAACCCATTCGTTTGCCCGCTTGGGATCCGATGTTTGCAGAAGAATATTAAACACAATAACTCATCTTGTTGTCATCGTGTTCGTTAACGAAAGGAATTACGGAAATTTATCCGTAATTCCTTTCTTTTTTGCTCTTTATTCACGTTCTTTTTTGCTACTTTTGCGGCAAATTAATGAAACCATTATTTTATATAAACGCATGGCAAATGTAATTAAGTTACGTAAAGGCCTTGACATCAACCTGAAAGGTAAGGCTTCTCAGGAGTTTATGTCTGTGAAAGAACCGGGATTCTACGCATTGGTTCCTGAAGATTTTACGGGTATTACTCCGAAGGTAGTAGTCAAAGAACAGGAATATGTGATGGCCGGAGGACCCTTGTTTATCGACAAGAATCATCCTGAATTGAAATTTGTTTCGCCCGTTAGCGGCGTAGTGACAAGTGTGGAGCGCGGCGCACGTCGTAAAGTGCTGAACATTGTCGTTGAAGCTGCGGCTGAGCAAGACTATGAAGAATTCGGTAAGAAAAACGTGAGTTCCCTGAACGGCGAGTCAGTGAAAGCCGCATTGCTGGAAGCAGGTATGTTCGCGTTCATCCGTCAGCGTCCCTATGACGTGATTGCTGACCCCACGATGTATCCGAAAGCTATCTTTGTTTCGGCCTTCGACAGTAACCCGCTGGCACCCGATTTCGAATTCGTTCTGAAAGGCGAGGAAGCAAACTTCCAGACAGGATTGGATGCTCTTTCCAAGATGGCAAAGACGTATCTGAGTATTAGTGTAAAACAAAAGGCAACCGCGTTGACGCAAGCTAAGAATGTAACGATTAACGCATTTGACGGACCGAACCCGGCCGGCAATGTAGGCGTACAGATCAACCACATTTCTCCTATCGTAAAAGGCGAAACTGTGTGGACAATCAGTCCGGAAGCCGTTATATTCATCGGACGCCTGTTCAATACAGGACGTGTGGACATGACGCGCAAGGTGGCCGTTACAGGTTCCGAAGTGTTGAAACCTGCATACTGCAAACTGAAAGTAGGTGCTTTGCTGACAAACGTATTCAGTGGAAACGTGAGCTCGGGCAAGGGAGACTTGCGCTACATCAGCGGTAATGTGCTTACAGGCAAGAGGGTTTCTCCGAACGCTTTCCTCGGCGCATTCGACAGCCAGCTCACGGTGATCCCCGAAGGCGATGACATCCACGAAATGCTGGGTTGGATTATGCCGCGTTTCAATCAGTTCAGCGTGAACCGTTCTTACTTCAGCTGGTTGCTGGGCAACAACAAGGAATATGTGCTGGATGCCCGCATCAAGGGTGGTGAACGCCACATGATCATGTCCAATGAGTACGACCGTGTATTCCCGATGGATATCTTCCCCGAATATCTGGTGAAAGCTATCATTGCGGGTGACATCGACCGTATGGAGGCTTTGGGAATCTATGAAGTAGCTCCCGAGGATTTTGCCCTCTGCGAATTCGTTTGCTCTTCGAAGGTAGAAGTTCAACGTATCGTTCGTGCAGGACTCGACATGCTTCGCGCCGAAATGGCCTAATAATTAATACTTATATAATTAATACTTATAAATGAAAGCGTTAAGAAATTATCTCGACAAGATAAAGCCGAACTTTGAAGAGGGCGGCAAATTCCACGCATTCCAGTCTGTGTTCGACGGATTCGAAACATTCCTGTTCGTCCCCAGCACGACTTCGAAATCGGGAACGCACATTCACGACGCTATCGACAGCAAGCGCATTATGTCGATGGTGGTCATTGCGTTGGTACCGGCGTTGTTGTTCGGTATGTATAACGTAGGTTATCAGCATTTCACGAATACCGGTGCTGCAGGTAGCTTCATTGAAATGTTTGCCTACGGTTTTCTGGCTGTATTGCCTAAAATCATCGTTTCTTATGTAGTAGGTTTGGGCATTGAGTTTGTTGTGGCTCAGTGGAAGAAAGAAGAAATCCAGGAAGGTTTCCTCGTTTCCGGTATCCTGATTCCTATGATTGTTCCGGTAGATTGTCCGCTGTGGATTCTGGCGGTGGCTACTGCATTCTCTGTAATTTTCGCTAAAGAAGTATTCGGTGGTACGGGTATGAACGTGTTCAACGTTGCCCTGGTCACTCGTGCATTCCTTTTCTTTGCATATCCTACGAAGATGTCCGGTGATGCCGTTTGGGTATCAGGCGACACAATCTTCGGTCTGGGACAAGCGGTTGACGGACTGACCGTAGCTACTCCGTTGGGTGCGGCTGCCACATCGGGGGCTGTTCCGCCATTCTCCTGGGATATGGTGACGGGCTTGATACCGGGTTCTATCGGTGAGACCAGTGTAATTGCTATCGCTCTGGGTGCTATCCTGTTGCTGGCAACGGGTATCGCAAGCTGGAAGACGATGTTCTCCGTATTCGTGGGCGGTGCGTTTATGGCTTGGGTATTCAACGCTATCGGTCCTGACACTCCGATGGCTCAGATGCCTTGGTACGAACACCTCGTGCTGGGTGGTTTCTGCTTCGGTGCCGTATTTATGGCTACCGACCCTGTAACTTCGGCACGTACCGAGACGGGTAAGTATATCTTCGGTTTCCTGATCGGCGTCATGGCAATCGTGATCCGTGTGCTGAACCCCGGTTATCCCGAAGGTATGATGCTCGCCATCCTGCTGATGAACATCTTCGCTCCGCTGATTGACTACTGTGTAGTACAGGGCAATATCAGCCGTCGCGAGAAACGTGCAATTAAGTCTAACAATTAAAATACCGAAGAAAATGAATACCAATAGTAATAGTTATACTATCATTTATGCTTCGGTAATGGTTGTTATCGTGGCATTCTTGCTGGCATTCGTTAGTTCCTCACTGAGAAGCATTCAGGATAAAAACGTGGAACTGGATACGAAGAAGCAAATACTCGCTGCATTGAACATCAAGAATGTGGAAGATGCCGAGGCTGAATATAATAAGTATGTAAAAGGAGATATGCTGATGAACGTAGACGGTACTCTGACCGAGAACACCGGAGCATTTGCTACCGGCTACGAAAAAGAAGCTAAAGAACACCAACGCCTGCACGTATTCGTTGCAGAAGTGAATGGAGAAACCAAATATGTATTCCCTGTTTACGGTGCCGGTCTTTGGGGTGCTATCTGGGGATATGTTGCACTGAACAGTGACAAGGATACCGTTTACGGTGTTTACTTCTCTCATGCCAGTGAAACTCCGGGTCTGGGTGCCGAAATCGCCGGACAACAATTCCAGGATGAATTCCTGGGCAAGAAGACGCTGGACAATGGTGAAGTTGCCCTGGGTGTTGTGAAGAACGGTAAGGTGGAAAAACCTGATTACCAGGTGGACGGTATCTCCGGTGGTACGATTACATCTGTAGGTGTAGACGTTATGTTGAAAACCTGTCTGAATAGTTACAAGAGTTTTTTTAACCAATAATGATGAGGAATAAAGGATATGGGACAGTTATTTTCAAAGAAAAATAGAGAAGTATTCTCAACCCCGCTGGGCATGAACAACCCTGTTACCGTACAGGTGCTGGGTATCTGTTCTGCACTGGCTGTAACTGCCAAACTGGAACCTGCCATCGTAATGGGGCTTTCGGTAACAGTGATTACGGCTTTCTCTAATGTGGTTATCTCGTTGTTGCGTAAAACCATTCCCAACCGTATCCGTATCATCGTTCAGTTGGTTGTGGTAGCCGCTTTGGTAACCATCGTAAGTGAAGTACTGAAGGCGTTTGCTTATGACGTAAGTGTGCAGCTTTCTGTTTATGTAGGTCTGATTATCACAAACTGTATCCTGATGGGACGTCTGGAAGCGTTTGCCATGCAGAACGGTCCGTGGGAGTCTTGTCTCGACGGTATAGGTAACGGTTTGGGATATGCCAAGATTTTGATTATCGTAGCTTTCT